>WBZQ01001612.1_pt1 | contig 12705 bp, 13 predicted proteins | sample 5204251 | NCBI WGS metagenome assembly WBZQ01 (sample SAMN12412402, study PRJNA552823) | activated sludge metagenome | isolation source: activated sludge from nitrification reactor of wastewater treatment plant... | place: USA: Virginia | collected 2017-09 | reverse complement strand
CCACGCCCAAGACTCGGCAACACCTGCATCAGTTCCTTCATCGTGGATCCGAGTGAGGAATGCCGATTGATGTGCTTCAAGAGCAAAGCCTTGTTGGTGTCGCGATCAAGACCAGCCTTCCGCCTCGCGCGAGGACCCGGAGGTTTCCTCCCAGCATGGAGGCGCCGATGGGGTCGAGGATCACGTCGATTCCCTCGCGCCCGAAGCCACTCGCGTTCTCAAGGGCTCTTTCGAAGTCCTCCTTCGAGGTGTCGATCACGGGCGAGGCTCCGAGCCTCTCGAGCGCGCCCACCTTGGTGGCCGAACGCACGGTCGCGGCGACGCGTCCGCCCGCCCGGCGCACCAGCTGGATCGCCGCGGTGCCGACCCCCGAAGCCGCTGCGTGTACCAGAACCCGCTCGGGAGAGACGTAGCCCGCCTCGATCCAGAGGTTCAGGAACGCCGTGAACCACGCCTCCGGAATCGCCGCGGCCTCGACGAACGAGAGGCCTTCGGGAATCGGCATCAGCATCCCGCGGGGAACCGCGACCCTTTCGGCGTAGCCGCCTCCCGGCAAGAGACAGAACACGCGCTCGCCGGTCTCCTCGATCTCGCCGGCGGCCTCGAGGCCGAGGATCGGGGACTCGCCGGGCGGCGGCGGATACGAGCCCGCGGCCTGAAGGAGGTCGGCGCGATTGACCGCGGTGGCCCGCACGCGGACCAGGACCTCGCCCGGGCGGGTCTTCGGTACGGGAGCCTCTCCAAAGACCAGCGAGTCCGGTCCACCCGGAGCCGGGACCAGGATCGCTTTCATCGCGACGTTGATTTCCACGAGGACCCGCGCGAGCTCACGGCGACACCCTGAGGCCCAGCACGCGGCGGACGACCTCGAGCAGCGACGAGATGTCGCCGAAGTTGATGCGCGGAACCGACGGCGCGTGGAAGGTCTCGCGATCCGTCACCACCGCGACCACGTTCGGGTCGTCCTGGAGGAGCGGCGCCCTTCCGGTCGCCGCACGCACGACCTCGATCTTCGGAAACGGCGCGTCGCGATAGCCCTCGACGAGAACGGCTTCCGCTCCGGCAAGGTCCTGGCGAAGCAACGACAGGAGGGACGGCGGCTGGGCGAGCCTGCGATGCGCGGCTGTGCGCGAGGCCGCGACCAGGATCGACGGGTCGGCGCCGGCGTCCGCGAAGCGCGTCGAGTCCTTTCCGGGGGTGTCGGTGTCGTGCGCGTGGATCGTGTGCTTCACGGCGCTGACCTTCACGCCGTGCGCGGCGAGCGCCTCGATGACTCGCACGATCAGCGTGGTCTTTCCCGAGCCCTGCGCGCCGACGATCAGGATCGTGGGTGGAAAGCCGGTCTCGTAGGGAATCGAGGTGTGATAGAGCAGCGCCCGCTCCCGGCCCGGCACGAACCGCGCGATGTCGCTTCCGAACGTCTCGACCCACGGGTCGATCTTCTGGTTCGCGTCGACGAGCTCACGAAACGCCCGGGTGCCGGTCAGGAGATCGATGGCGGGGACGTCGTCGCGGAACTCGTAGCGCTTGCGCCTCCAGCGGAAACGCGTGGGGTCGAGGTCGCGGAGGCACTTCAGCAGCCGCAGTCCGGTCTCGTAGGGCCGGAAGGCCTCGACGTCGGTGACGTGGAGCTGCACGCCCCCGCAGACCTCCTGGGCGTGCTTCTGAAACGTGGGCCGGAAGGTGTGCGGTCGAAAGGCGATTCCGGGCAGCGCGAGCGCGTTGGCGGCCCGTGCCGCGCTCAGCGCGTCGAGCCAGGGCGCCCCCACGATCTCGAAGGGCCTCGTGGTGCCTCGACCCTCCGAGAGGTTCGTGCCTTCGAAGAGACACGTCCCGGGATAGACGCGGGCGGTCTCCACGGTCGGCATGTTCGGCGACGGCAGCACCCAGGAATGCACTTCCCCCACGCGCTCCCTTGGAACGGGCTCGCCGCCGCCGCCGCTCAGCGGGATCACGGACAGGTCCGCCCCGATCTCGAACTCGGCATTGACGTACCGCGCAATCTCGCCCGGCGTCATCGCGTGCCTCACCACGACGGGGTAAAGGCCGACGAAGGAGAGGTAGGGTTGATCGGGGAGGTTTCCCTCCAGGATCAGGCCTCCGAGCGGGTTGGGCCGGTCGAGAACCACGACCGGGATCCCGCGGGCGGCGCACGCCTTGAGCATCAGGGCCGTCGTCCAGACAAATGTGTAGTAGCGGGACCCGACGTCCGGGAGATCCGCGATCACGAGGTCCAGGCGCTCGAGCCTGCTCGGCTCCGGAGAGAGCGACTCGAAGGAGTCGCCGTAGAGGGAGACGATCGGGGGACGGGCGTCCTGCGTGGGTCTGGCCGCGGACGGGCCGGTCCCCGCGCGCCTTCCGGGGCCGGTTCCGGCCGTGTCTGCGAAGCCGTCCTCGGCTGACGGCTTGGAAGGCCCATGCGCGCCCGCCTCGATCGGCACCATGTCCTGCTCGACCCCGGTGAGACCGTGCTCGGGGCCGAAGAGAACGCGGATGTCGAGCCCGGCCTCGGACAGGGCGTCGAAGGCCGGTACAAAGCGCGAGGTGACCGAGGCCGCGTTCGCGAGGAGTCCGACGCGCCGCCTCCGGAAGGCGGACGGGTCTTCCAGAAGCCCGTCCAGGCCGGTCTTGACGACCCTGTTCTTCATGCTCCCTCCGGACTCTTTCCCAGGCGGATGAACGAAACGCCCGGATAGTAGTGTCGCAGAATGTGCTCCGCTGTTTCGCCGCGACGCGCCCGCGCGATCGCTCCCACCTGACAGAGACCCGCGCCGTGTCCTGTTCCGCGCCCGCTGAGAACGTACTGATGGCGTTCCTCGGTGAGCTCGAACGCGGTGGAACGCACGGAGCTCCAGCCCCAAAGCTCGTTCGCCACGCGGCGGAACTCGAAGCCCCGTACGACCCGGGCGATTCCCTTCGGAGCCACGAAGCGAACGGACGCCACCCGCCCGTCGCGGCCCCTCCCGAAGACCTCGAGATAGCGGGCCCGCGAGAGCCCGACGGCGCCTCCCAACACCTGTACCTCGGCGCGCGGCAGGCGGAACTCCCAAACAGACCCAGGTCCACCGAGGCACGCGTCGTCGTCCACGGGCGCGATGTCCGGGGTCTCCTCGTCGTCCCAGACCTCCGCGGGCCGGGAGGTGCGGCCGCCGCAGCAGGCATGAAAGGGCGCGGCGATCACGCGGCCCGAGAGCGTGAGGACGACGCCCTTCGTCGCCTCGGTGGCCCTTCGCGAGGCGGGCGTCGAGGAGCCCCGGCCGCGATAGACCTGGCAGTGCGTGCCGTCGCAGACGTCCGCGCCCTCCTCGACATGGCGGTTGGTCTTGCCGATCGCGTACGAACGCGCCGCGATGGCCTGGGCTTCGAGCGCGGCCGCCGGGGCGTTTCCGATCTCGGCCGGAAGAACCGCCGAGACGTAGTCCTCAAGCGCGACCGCCTCGACCCGGTGCGACGCCAGGCGCAAGACACGCATGGCGGGCTCGCCGTTCCCCGTGGACGGGGGCGTTCCCGCGAGCGTGACGGTGGCAGTCGCGACGAGGATCGCGAACGTAGGACGCCAATTCATCGGAGCGGGCTCGATGTTAGAGATCGCGACAGGCGCGTCCGTCGCGATCTTTAAGGAATCGACAGGTCGAGCCCGACGACCTCAAGAAGCCCCTCCGCGCTCGAGGTCGTCGAGACGCCCGGGCGCAGGCGATAGTCGAAGCTCATGCGGGTGCCCAGGGGCGACGTCTCCAGGGTCTCGCGGAAGTGGAAGTCCCGCCGGGCCGGCCGCAGCTCCTCAAGATCGACGAGAGAGAGGTCGTGTGTCGAAACCACGCCGATCGCGCCCGACCCAAGGAGAAAGCGCAGGACCCTGCGGGCGAGATGTTGGCGGTCCTTGGAGTTCGTGCCGCGAAGAACCTCGTCGAGGAGGTAGAGGGCGACCGGTGCGCGCATCGCCTGACACCGCCGGGCGTCCTCGACGATCTCCTTCAGCCGCTTGAGCTCCGCGAGAAAGAACGACACGCCGTCCGCGAGCGAGTCCTCGATCTGGAGGCTCGTCGTGAGCGAGACCTCGGGAAGGGACATCGCCTTCGCCGCGACCGGGCCGCCGGCCTGGGCGAGCACGACGTTGAGCCCGATGCTGCGAAGAAGCGTGCTCTTGCCCGACATGTTGGAGCCCGTCAGGAGCACGAACGTGCCGGGTGGCCCGACCTCAACGTCGTTGCCGACGCGGACCGTGCCGGCGAGGAGAGGATGTCCGAGGCCCTTGGCCACGAGCCGAGGCCCAGCGTTTGAGGCCTCCGAACCCACGACCGGGAACGCCCACGACGGGTTCTCGAAGGAGAGCGCGGCGAGCGCCGAGAGCGCCTCTTCCCTTCCCAGAGCGTCAAACCAGCTCCGAGCCGCAGTCCCGAAGGAGCGCTTCCAGCTCCTCAACGCGTGGGCGACGTGAAAGTCCCAGAGCGTGAGCATCTGGACGGGCAGGTAGACGATCTCGTTGAAGCGGAGGTCTGCGGCTCTCAGGATTCGCCCGAGCCTTCGAAGCGCCGCGATTCCGGATGCCACGCAGCTTGTCTCCGCGCTTGCCGACGCCACGAGCCGCAAGGCCGGCGCCAGGCCATCGATCCCGGCGCGCCTCCGGCCGGCCCGCGCGATCTCCTCGCGGAGGCGCGGCACGAGAAGAGAGGAGACCAGGAAGTTCACAAAGAGGAGGCTGAGGGGAACCGCGTGAGGGACGCGGCCGGCGAGGGCCAGAAGGCAAGAGGGGATGGTCGCGATGCTGAGGACACACACCAGCGCGAGCGAAGCACCCGCGGTCCCCGGAGGCCTCGCGGGCTCGGCCTCGGCCCAGTCCAGGAATCGCGTAAGGCTCTCGTTCGAAGCGTTCGCGAGCCTCCCCGCGACCTCGAGCTCCTGCCTCTCGAAGAGCCGGGGGACCCGGCGCCGGACCTCCTCTTGGCGCGCGAGAACCACATCTTTCGGGGCAGCCGTCAGAAGCCATCGTGCGAGCGTCTCGTGGCCGGCGGGCGTGGCGACCGTTCCCAGGAGCTGCGAGAGCGAGGCGTTCCCGAAGAGGCTCAGGTCTTTCGCGAGCGAGGAGCCTTCGGCGAGGGGAGACGGCGGCGCGGGAGGGAGCCGGGGCCAGTCCCGCGCGATTCGCAGGAGGCCCCTTTCGTTGGTCCTTCGAAGCTCCGCGACGTGGCCCTGCCGGTTCATCCACGTCTCGTGTCTTCTGGCGACGAGGCCGAAGGCCACGCCGAGGCCCACGGTGGTCGGGATCCAGATGTGTCCTCGGAGCTCGCGCCCGAGGCCCATGCTGATCGCGACGACCGCCGCCGCAAAGAGCGCGAGCCTGACGCCCGAGAGAACGCGGGAGCGGAACACGAGGGTCCTCTCCTCCGCCTCGAAGCGGGCGGCTCTCTCCCGGAAGATCGCCGCTGGGTCTTCTGGAGCTTCGATCCTCGTCGTCAGGCCGATGGGGCGCTCCGCTCGGGGTGGACGTCGCCTGGTCCGCGGAGGGTCGCGACCGCGTGGGCGAGGACGTTCGCGACCACCTCGAAGCACTCGACCGCGCCGCGTGGCGAGCCGGGAAGATTCAGGATCAGCGTGGAGGCCCGCACGCCGCAAAGCTGTCGCGAAAGGCTCGCGGTGGGATACGCCGCCCGGGTCGCGGCCCGCATCGCCTCGCCGAGCCCCGGGACCTCGTAGTCGAGGACGTCGCGCGTGGCCTGAGGCGTGACATCCCGGGGGCCGAGTCCCGTCCCGCCGGTCGTCAGGATCAGGTCGGCGCGGTCCGCGTCGGCGAGCCACTTGAGATGTCCGGCGATCTCGATCCGCTCGTCGGGAAGCGTGCGACGCTCGACGACGCGCGCTCCGGCAATCTGCCGCGCCACCGCGTCCTCAAGCGCGGGGCCGCCGCGGTCCTCGCGCTCGCCTCGGAAGGCGCGATCGGAGATGGTCAAAACGGCAACGCGCATAGTGGACGTGAACGGGACGGTGACGCTCGGGTTCAGCCGCCGATCTCGCTCATGTTGCGGCCGTGCAGCGGGAGGCCACCCTTGCTCATGCCGACGAACATGGGATGCCGCTCTTCCTTCACGGCCGCGGCGTGGGCCACGAGGGCGGAAAGCGCCTGGTCATCGGAGCCGTTTCGCATCGGGGAAAGAAGATCGACGTCGCGATGCCCGAAGAGGCAGCCCTTGAGGAAGCCGTCCTGGGTCAGACGCATGCGATTGCACGTGTCGCAGAACCGATCCGAGATCGGCGTGATGAACCCGAGGGTACCGCGGTGCGAGCGCCGCGGAGCGCCCGGTCTGTCGCGGGCGGCGGAGCTCACGCGGTACTCGTCGGCCGGACCCGACACCGCGCTCCTCTCGATCGGCAAAAGCTCGTAGCCCGCCGCGACCAGGCGGTCGTGGACCTCCTGCCAGCCCATCCAATCCGACTCCTTCCAGTCGTTGCTGCCGAAGGGCATGAACTCGATGAATCTCACGCCGAGGTCTTTTTCGAGAGTCATCTCCGCGAGGGGCAGGATCTGATCGTCGTTGAGTCCGCGGATCACCACCGCGTTGATCTTCACGGAGTCGAATGGCAGAGCGAGCGCGCGGTCGATCGAGTCGAGGACCGGCTGAAGGTGGTCGCGGCGCGCGATCTTTCGGAAGTGCTCCGCCTCGGCGGCGTCGAGGGAGAGGTTCACCCGTGTGAGGCCCGCCGCGAGGAGCTCCTCGGCCATGCGTGGGAACAGCACCCCGTTTGTCGAGAGAGCGATGCCCCCCGGAAAACCGATCTCCCTGAGCCCGGCCACGATCGCGACGAGATCCGGGCGGGTCGTGGGCTCGCCCCCGGTGACCCGCACCTTCTCGACCCCGAAGCGCTGGAGCAGCCGCGCGGCCCTCAGGATCTCGTCTTTCGTCATCAGGTGGGGAAGCGGCCGGAACTTCTGGTCCTCCGGCATGCAGTAGACGCAGCGAAGGTTGCAGCGGTCGGTCACCGAGATCCGGACGTAGGTGATCCTTCGGCCGTGACCGTCTACGAGTGTTGTCGCCGGGAGCTGCATCGGAGGAGGATCATGAGGCATCGGAGCGTTCCTCTGGAAATCGGGACCGAACCCTAGCGCTCTTGGCGCGCCCAGCACCCCCTTGCCGGATGGAGCATCTGAATATAAACTTGATCCGTGGATGAAAAGCCCGGTCAGTCTCAGCTCACGGAAAAGCAGCTTCGCTTCCTCGAACACCTCGTGGCGTTCCGACGGCGCGAAGGAGTTACGCCCACGATCCGGCAGCTCCAGGAGTACATGGGGTTCAGGTCACCCCGAAGCGTCGCGCAGTTCCTCGATGTCCTCGAGGAAGCTGGCTTCATCGCACGCGCGGCCGGGGCGCGAAACATCCGGATCCTCAGAGTGCCAAGCGCCGCCGGGATTCCGGACCGTGCGGACACCGTGCTCGTGCCGGTCGTCGGCCGAGTCGCCGCGGGTGTGCCCATCCTCGCCGTGGAGAACATCGAGGAGCGCGTCTCCGTGTCCACCCGTCTCGCTCGGGGCGCGCACACCTACTTCCTACTCCGTGTCCGCGGCGATTCGATGGATCGTGCGGGCATTCAGGACGGGGACCTCGTCCTAGTCCGGCAGCAGGCGTCGGCGGACGCGGGCGACAAGGTCGTCGCCCTCATTGACGACGAAGCCACCGTGAAGATCCTGCGACCGACCCCGGACGCTATTGTCCTCGAGCCGCGCTCAACGAATCGCCTGAACAAGGCGATTGTCCTGAATCGGGACTTCGAGATTCAGGGCGTCGTCGTCGCCAGCATCCCACGTTCCAGGAGTGACCCAGCCTCATGATGACCCTGACGGCTACCACACAACGGAAGTTCTCCCTTCTCGATGACCTGCTCGCCCGTATCTGTCGCGTGCTCCAGATCACGCCGACGCAACGGGCGCTCGCCGAGAGCCACTACCTGAGCGTTGGAGAGTGGCTCGGTGCGAACGAGAGTCCCCTCTCCCAGTACGCCCCACAGATTTTCCCGCAGGGGTCGTTGCGCATCGGGACGACCGTGAAGCCCAAGGGTAGGAACGAGTACGACCTCGACCTCGTCCTGCAACTCCTGATGCATTTTCGCGATCCGCTCGTCGTGTTGGATGACGTCGAGAGACGGCTACGCGGTCACGGCACGTATCGGCCGATGGTGGAGCGGATGAACCGCTGCATTCGGCTGAACTTTGCCGGGGATTTCCACCTGGACATCCTGCCGGCTCGACGCGACTACTCGCTGCCTGGCAGCTGCCTCCTCGTGCCGGATTGCGAGCTGCATGACTGGAAGCCAAGCAACCCGAAGGGCTACGCCGCCTGGTTTGAGTCCCGGTCTGCGTTGCGCAGGATGCTGTTGGAAGCGGCGATCGAGCCGCTACCGGCACACGAGCGAGCCGAGGAGAAGACGCCCCTCCAGCTGGCGGTCCAGCTCTTCAAGCGCTGGCGTGACGTCCGATACGCAGCGACCCCGAGTGATGCCCCTATCTCGATCGTCCTGACCACCGTCGCCGGAATGCACTACCAGGGTGAAGAGACGGCGCTCGACACGCTCTCGAACGTCGTTACGAAGGTGCTCGACAGCCTCCCAAGAACTGGCCGCCTCTATGTTCTGAATCCAATGAACTCGCTCGAAGACCTCTCCGAGCGGTGGGATCGGAACCTCCATGCGTACCAGGCGTTCGTCCTTGGACTCCGGGAACTCGAACGCGATCTCGAGTCGCTCCGAATGGCGAAAGGGGTTGGAGACTCGACCGAGATTCTTCAGCGGCTCTTCGGGGAGCTCGTGCCGACGCTGATCACCGAGCAGGCGCGTGACATCGAGGAAGCGCGACGTGCGAATCGGCTCGGCGTGAGTACGAGCGGTCTCGGTGCCCTCGCGACGTCGGCGGGCTCCGGAGTCATACCAATTCCGCGGAACACCTTCTATGGCAGCTAAGTTCCCCCCGCGTCAGCTCTCCATCTCCGCGCAGATCAGGCGGATGCAGGAAGCCTTCCCTGACTTCAGCCACGAGTGGCGGTGCGGACACGTGCGGTGGCGGGGCGCGTTGCGGCCGACCGATTTGTCCGGCACGTACGAGACGCAGTTCGGCTACAGGCTCGGTCGATGGCCGAAGGTGACTGTGCTCGATCCGCCGATTAGGCAGCGCGACGGCCAGCAGGCGCCGCACCGGTACGAGGACGGTTCCCTCTGTCTGTTCCGACCGAAGTATGGCGAGTGGACAGCCGAGCACATGATTGCGGACACGATCGTTCCTTGGACGGCCCTCTGGCTCTACTACTACGAGGTGTGGCTCGCGACGGGTGAGTGGGTCGGCGGGGGTGAACACCCCGCGCGAAAGAAGGATCGAGCCGCATGACCAAGATGGGCGTGGAAGAGCGAGCAGCCGGCACGCAGAGCGACGCCTCGGTCGACTTCGGGATCATCACTGCGTTGCCGCTCGAACGCGATGCGATTCGCAATCGCCTAGAGGCTGTCGTAACGCGTGTCTTCCCGGACGACCCGCACACCTACTACGAGGGCCGACTCTCCATCCCGGAGTCTGACGATGAGTCCTACCGCGTCGTCCTCGTGATGCAGAACGCCATGGGCAACGTCGAGGCGAGTTCCGCGGCGACGAGGCTGATCGCGCGCTGGCGCCCCCGACACGTCGTGATGGTCGGCATCGCGGGGGGCGTTCGATCCAAGGTGGAGGTCGGCGATGTCATCGTGTCCGAATTCTGCCACTACTACGAGCCATCGAAACAGACAGACAAGGGCAGTGAGAGTCGACCGAGGCAGTTTCCGTCCAACCCGACGCTCCTCGGACGGGCCAGAGCCTTCGAGGCGTCCGATTGGCGGAGCGACCTGCGGGTCGGGCGGCCCGTCGCCCACGCGGAACCGGAGACACGGCCCGCGGTGTACTTCGGCGCCATCGCAGCGGGCGAGAAGGTCGTGGCCGATGAACAGTTCCTCGCACAGCTTCAGGAGGAGTGCGCGCGGCTTCATGCGGTGGCCATGGAAGGCGCGGGGGCGTCGTCGGCCGCTTTGGACTCCAACACGCCGTTCCTCGAGATTCGTGGCATCTCTGACTACGCCGACCCGACCAAGGCTGACGACGGCTGGCGTCCGTACGCCGCAAACGCCGCCGCCGCCTTCCTTGTTGGCTTCCTGCGATCCCGGCCTGTGCCGCCCGCTAGCAGCGAGGCGACGCAGGTCAATCAGATTCCCAGTCGCCCCCTCGCGGTTCTCTGCATGCAGTCACTACGCGCCATCGGTCCTTCAGAACTCGTCGAGGCGCTCGACTCCGCGTCCCGCGTCCGCCCCCGCGAGTTCGTCTCGCTCGACTTCACAGACCTCATCGACAAGGGCGTGATGGTTGACCCCGAAACGGGCGTGCGGAGGCTGACGGACCCAGCTGGGCCTCTCCAAACCGTCCTCGCACGACGCAGCGACGTGGACTTCGCCTTCCAGGGACTCTGCCACATCCCGCTCGCCATGCTTGCCGGCCACCTCGTCACGGACCGTCAGGCCGTAGCGCTCTACGACTTCCATCCGACCGTGTCGAACACGTGGGCGTGGCCCGATCCTGACGGAGCAGCCTTCCCCGATCTGGCGGTGTCCGGGATGGAGGGCGTCGTACGCGGCGCCGAGGAGGTGCTCATCACGATCTCGACGAGCTACGAAGCGGATCCCCAAGCCGCCCGTCGGGTCTCGACGCAGATCTCGTCCGTCGTGGGTTTAGCGGTTGCGACACCAGAGCGCGGGATCGTCCGCAGTGCGAGGCAGGTGCTCGTCTACGGACGCATCTTTCGAGGCGTGATCGATCGCGTCGCGAGCCGCGCTCCGTCATGCCGGCGCATCCACGTCTGCTACGCGGGGCCGACGGCGCTCGCGTTCCACATCGGCCAGCAGATCTCCGAGAACATCCACCCGCCGGTGGTCTCGTGGAACTACCGACGTGGCACGGGCTACGAGTGGGGCCTCGACCTGGTCACGGCCCGACAGCGGCAGCCCGGTATCGTCATGCCGTCTCGCGAGCGCGCATGACGAACGAGTGCTACTTCCGAAGCCTCCTCTCGTCCCAGGATCTGACGGCGACCGACGTGGCAGCGCTCCAGGGGCTCCGTTCCAAGATCGAGGGCCAGCTGTCCGTCTTCGAGGGGTCGCCGCGCTTCTACTACGCGGGTTCCTACGGGAAGGACACCGTGATCAAGGCGAACTACGACCTCGACATCGTCATGTACTGGCCGCACGACGTGGGCTACACCCTGAAGGGGATCTTCGACGCAGTCGGCACCAAGCTGAAGGAGCACTGGACCGTCGTGCGACCGAAGACCGTGGCCTGGACGCTGCCGTTCGACGGTGGCTTCCACGTCGACGTCGTGCCCGGCCGGGCACTCGACGCCACCTTCCGCTACGCGAACCTGTACCGGACCGACACCGGGACGTCCCTCCAAACCAGCATCAAGGTGCACATTGAGAACGTGCGGCGGAGCGGCAGGCGCGATCTCATCCGGCTCATGAAGCTGTGGAAGGTCCGGCGGGGCGTGCCCATCAAGTCCTTCGTCCTGGAGCTCATGGCGATCGCGGGCGCCGCCGGCCACACGAAGGCAGACCTCGAGCCGCAGCTGATGGCCGCGTTCATCTACGTTCGGGACCGTATCGGGTCTGCGGCCGCCGTCGACCCCGCGAACTCGAACAACGACCTCGCGTCCTCCATAACAGCCAGTGAGCGTAGCCAGGTCCAACTCGCCGCCGCCGCGGCGATCCGCGCCCAGTCGTGGCGAGATGTGTTCGAGTAGGCGCGCGACTGGCCTTGACAAGGGTGATCCCCGGTCGTAAGGTCTCGGCCCTTGTCCCGGCCGCCCGGAACCGAAATCTAGGACTGGAGACACCCGATCCTGTGAGCACGAAGACGACCCTCCCGAAGAACGCGGAATCCCAAAGGCGCTGGATCGTGGTGGATGCCGGCGGCAAGGTCCTGGGGCGCGTGGCCACCCAGGTTGCCCTTCACCTGACCGGCAAGACCAAGCCGATCTACACGCCGTTTTTGGATGTGGGAGATTACGTGGTCGTCATCAACGCGGAGAAGGTCGCGATGACGGGCTCCAAGCTCGACGCCAAGGTCTACCGCCATCACACCGGGTTCCCGGGTGGGCTCAAGGAGATCGGCGCGGGCAAGCTCAAGGCGACGAAGCCGGAGCGTCTCCTCGAGACCGCGGTCAAGGGAATGCTCCCAAAGACCAAGCTCGGCCGGAAGATGTTCAAGAAACTCAAGGTTTACGCCGGCCCCGAGCATCCTCACGCCGCGCAGACCCCGCTCGCCGTGGCCGTTTGATTCGTGCTTTCGCCCGCCTCTGTCGTCGCCATTTCCGTTCCCTGTCGGGCGGCTAGACGCGGATCGTGGAAGCGCGAGAAACGTCGGCTCAAGAACAACCACCGAAGAACCCGCTGAGAAAGGTCCAGCCTTGACGAACCTCGAATACAAAGCCATCGGCCGCCGCAAGGAAGCGGTGGCGCGCGTCTATATGCGTCCCGGCGCGGGGACCGTTGTGATCAACGAGCGCCAGTTCGACGACTACTTCCCGAACGAAGTTCTCAAGATGGTAATCCGCCAGCCCCTTCAGCTGACCGAGACCGCCGAGAAGTTCGACATCGTCGCGACCGTGGACGGCGGAGGCAGCGCGGGCCAGGCCGGCGCGATCCGCCACGGCA
>WBZQ01001946.1_pt1 | contig 12707 bp, 10 predicted proteins | sample 5204251 | NCBI WGS metagenome assembly WBZQ01 (sample SAMN12412402, study PRJNA552823) | activated sludge metagenome | isolation source: activated sludge from nitrification reactor of wastewater treatment plant... | place: USA: Virginia | collected 2017-09 | reverse complement strand
CAAAGTGTCCGTTACGGGTAAGCAGGGGAGCGCGGCGGGATGCTCGTCCAGGCTCGCGATGACTCGGGTGATGAGGGCAGGTTCAACGAAGGGCCGCGCAGCGTCATGGATCAACACTCGGTCCGGCGGGTTTGCGGCAAGCGCTTCGAGTCCCGATCGGACAGAAACCTGTCGCTCAGCGCCGCCGGCAACTGGCGGACGCAACCGCGAAGAAAAGCTCTGCGATGCCGCCTCGTAGAGCGGGGCATCCTCTGGCTGGATCACCACAATGACGTCATTCACGCTTGGATGCGCGGCAAAAGCTGCGATCGCACGGGTTAACATCGGCACGCCATTGAGCGGGAGATATTGCTTTGGAATCATAGCCTTGTGCCCAGAGGCTCTAACCCCGCGCCCGGCCGCAACGATCAACGCGGTGACGCTCATGAAGAGCGCCCCACAAGCTGACTGGACAGCATTGTGCACTGCGGCAAAAGTCTTGTTGCTACCGCGATAAAACCTTCATATTCTGCACAATAAAAGATCATGAGGATATGTTGCTTATTCTTTGTGCATACGTGTGGAGGACCGGGTTGAGAGGATACATCGCTTGAGCGCCTCTAGCAGAAAAACGAGCGTGAGGCGTCCGATTCAAGTTCCGCAGATGTCAAGCGAAGCGCTGTTGAGCGCGCTGCCCCATCCGGTGCTTCTGGTCGCGGAGGGGCTGCACATCGAGTACGTCAACACCGCCGGCGAAGATTTCTTCCAGATGAGCGCGTCCGTTCTCTGCAAAAAGAAGCTCACGGACATCGTCGCCTTCGGCAGCCCGCTCATCGCTCTCGTCGAGCAGGTGCAGCGCAACCAAACCCACGTCAACGAATACGGCGTCGATCTCGGGTCTTACCGTTTCGACGCACCTAAACTCGTCGACCTCTACGGCGGACCCGTGCCCGAGGCGCCGGGGCGCGTGCTGGTCATGCTGCAACAGCGGAGCATGGCGCAGATGATCGAGCGTCAGCTCACCCATCGCGGCGCTGCGCGCTCGGTCTCGGCCCTTGCAGCGGTGCTCGCGCATGAGATCAAGAACCCGCTCTCAGGCATCAGAGGCGCCGCGCAGCTGATCGAGAACGAGCGCCCCGACTTCGACCGCACCCTCACGCAACTGATCTGTGCCGAAGTCGACCGCATCTGCAAGCTCGTCGACCGCATGGAGATCTTCGGCGACGAGCGGCCCCTCTCGCGCGAGCCGGTCAACATTCATGACGTACTCGATCATGTGAAGCAGATCGCCGCCAACGGCTTTGCCCGCCAGATCAAGATCGTCGAGCACTACGATCCGTCGCTGCCGCCTGTGCCCGGAAGCCGCGACAAGCTGATCCAGGTCTTTCTCAATCTCGTCAAGAATGCCGCCGAAGCTATCGGCGAGGAGCGACCCGATGGGCAGATCATCCTCACCACCTCCTTCCGGCCAGGCGTCCGCCTCTCGATTCCCGGCAGCCAGGCGCGCGTGAGTCTCCCGCTCGAGATCGCCGTTGAGGACAATGGCTCCGGCGTTCCGACCGACCTCATGCCGCATCTCTTCGATCCCTTCGTCACCACCAAGCCGTCCGGCACGGGACTCGGCCTTGCACTCGTAGCGAAGATCATCGGCGACCACGGTGGCATCATCGAATGTGACTCTCGTCCCCGGCAGACGGTGTTCCGCGCCCTCATGCCGATGGCCGACAGCGAAACAGCGCAACCAGGACATGCTTAAGAAAATGGCCAAAGGGAACATTCTTATCGCCGACGACGACGCCGCGATCCGAACGGTGCTGAACCAGGCACTGGCGCGTGCCGGTTACGCACCGCGTGCCACCGGCAACGCGGCGACGCTGTGGCGCTGGATCAGCCAAGGGGAAGGGGACCTCGTCATCACCGACGTGCTGATGCCGGACGAGAACGCCTTCGACCTCATCCCGCGCGTGAAGAAGCTCAGGCCGGAGCTGCCGATCATCGTCATGAGCGCGCAGAACACCTTCATGACCGCGATCACCGCGGCCGAGCGCGGCGCTTACGAATATCTGCCGAAGCCTTTCGACCTGAACGAGCTCATCTCGGTCGTGGGGCGCGCACTTGCCGAGCCGCGGCGTAAGGCACAGCGGCTCGCACCCGAGCCGAGCGATGGCTTGCCGCTGATCGGACGCTGCCCGGCGATGCAGGAAATCTATCGCGTGCTGGCACGCCTCACTCAGACGGACCTGACCGTGATGATCACGGGCGAGTCCGGCACCGGCAAGGAGCTCGTCGCCCGCGCGCTGCACGAATACGGCAAGCGCCGCCACGGACCGTTCGTCGCCATCAACATGGCGGCGATTCCGCGCGAGCTGATCGAGTCTGAGCTGTTCGGTCATGAGAAGGGCGCCTTCACCGGCGCTCAGAACCGCCATATCGGCCGCTTCGAACAGGCCGAGGGCGGCACGCTGTTCCTCGACGAAATCGGCGATATGCCGATGGAGGCGCAGACGCGGCTGCTTCGCGTGCTGCAGCAGGGTGAGTACACGACGGTGGGCGGACGCACGCCGATCCGCACCAATGTCCGGATTATCGCCGCCACCAACCGCGACCTTCAGCAGCAGATCGACCAGGGCCTGTTCCGCGAGGATCTGTTTTACCGGCTGAACGTCGTGCCGCTACGCTTGCCGCCACTGCGTGAGAGGCTGGAGGATATTCCGGATCTCATACGTCACTTCCTCAATATCGCCGAGCAGGAGGGGCTGCCGACGAAGAGCTTCGAGCCGGCGGCGATCGAGCGGCTCAAGCGCTATCACTGGCCGGGAAATGTGCGGGAGCTTGAAAATCTCGTGCGCCGACTCTCGGCAATCTACTCGCAAGACACCGTCACCGGTGAAATGGTCGAGAACGAGCTTGCGACCGTCAGCCGCACGCCCTTCAGCGAGACGGCCGAGCGCACCGGCGACCTATCGGATTCGGTCGAGCGCTTCCTGTCGGATTATTTCCTGAGCTTCGGGCAGGAGCTGCCGCCGTCGGGGCTCTATACCCGCGTGCTGCGCAAAATCGAGTTTCCACTGATCACGGCGGCACTTGCGGCGACGCGGGGAAATCAGATTCGCGCTGCCGATCTCCTCGGGCTCAATCGCAATACGTTGCGAAAGAAAATTCGCGACCTCGGCATAAAGGTCATTCGCACCCCTGGGCTCTAGCCGCTCGAAATTCCAGCGAATTAATCATGAGGGCGCCGGCTGATGCCGGTTCGCCACACTTGTGCTCATGTCGCCAAGCCGCCACATTGTGATCTTAATGCATCAGAGTGAGGCTCGAGTCCCTCATTGCGGCACAGATTTGAGCGGGGAGAGGGGTTGAGTAGCTTCCTGCAATCATTACAGAAGGTCCTGGATTCGTGGGGGCTTTGGCATCCGCGCCAGAGCGAGGCGCCCGCGCAGGGTGAAGAGGCCAGATCGGGGGCTCATCTCGACGCCGGCTCTGTGCCCGGCGCCGCCGGAACAGGGCGTCGGCTTCCCTTCAAGATCGGCCTGATCATCATGATCCTGTCGCTCGGCTCGGGCCTTGCGACCTACGCCATCCTCACCGGCCTGACCCCTATCGTGCCGACCCACTTCGTCGTAGTCGGCATGTTGCTCCTCAATCTCGTGCTCGTGCTTGCGATGGTGATGATCATCGCCTGGCAGGTGACCGGGCTTTGGCGTGCCCGCCGCCGCCAAGTCGCCGGGGCGCAGCTGCATGTCCGCATCGTCAGCCTGTTCAGCGTCATCGCGGTGGTGCCGGCAATCCTGCTCGCGATCTTCGCCAGCGTGTCGCTCGATCGTGGCCTCGACCGCTGGTTCTCCACCCGCACCAAATCCATTATTCAGAACTCAGTGGACGTGGCGACCGCCTATGTCCAGGAGCACGGCCAGGTGATACGCGCCGACACTCTCGGCATGGCCAAGGACATCGACGAGGCGGTCAACCTGGTTAAGTCGCGGCCGCAAGCCTTTGGCAATTTCCTGTCGGCGCAAGCGTCGATCAGGGCGCTTCCCATCGCCTATCTGATCGACGGCAACGGCAAGATACTCGCCACTGCTGCTACCCAGAAGGACATTCCCTATCAGGCGCCACCCACCCAGGCCATGGAGCTTGCGAAGAGCGGGCAGGCCATCATTATCGCGCCGGGGAAGACTGCCCTTGTCGGCGCTATCAAAGCGCTCGAGAATTTCAACGACACCTATCTCTACGTGATCAGACCGGTGAACGCGCAGGTACTGCAGCAGCTCCGCGCCACCCGTGCCAATGTCGCCGAATATCAACTGCTGGAGCAGCGCCGCGCTGGCGTGCAGGTAGCCTTCGGGCTGATGTATGTGGCCATGGCGCTGACGCTGCTGCTGTCGGCCATCTGGATCGGCATGTGGTTCGCCAATCGGCTCGTCGCACCGATCCGCCAATTGATGGGCGCGGCTCAGCAGATCTCTGAAGGCAATCTCGACGTCGCGGTCAACACCAAGCCGGTGGACGGGGACCTTGCCATGCTCGGCTCGACGTTCAACACCATGACATCGGAACTCAAGAGCCAGCGCGACGCGCTCGTAGGCGCCAACTCAACGCTCGACGAGCGCCGCCGCTTCATGGAGGCCGTGCTCTCAGGCGTCACAGCAGGCGTGGTCGGGCTCGACCCCGACGGCACTATCACACTCATCAACCGGTCGGCCGAAGATCTGCTCAACGTCAAAGAGCAGAATCTCACCGGCAAACAGCTCGCCGATGCCGTTCCCGAATTCGGCGCGCTTATGAAGCGCGCGCAGAAGCAGGGTAAGCGCCTCGTCACAGACCAGATCTCGCTGCTGCGCGGCGGGCAGGAGCGCAATTTCGCCGTGCGCGTGACCACCGAGGGAACCGCGCAGCAGGCGCAAGGTTATGTCCTTACCTTCGACGACATCACCGAGCTCGTCAGCGCCCAGCGCAGCACCGCCTGGGCAGACGTCGCGCGCCGCATCGCCCATGAAATCAAGAACCCGCTCACTCCGATCCAGCTCTCAGCCGAACGCATCCGCCGCAAATACGGCGACTCGATCACCAAGGATCGCGACGTGTTCGAGCAGTGCACCGACACGATCATTCGTCAGGTGTCGGATATCGGCAGGATGGTCGACGAATTCTCCGCCTTTGCGCGCATGCCGAAGCCGGTGATGGAGCTGCACGACATCCGCGAGATCGTGCGAGAGGCGGTGTTTCTGTTCCAGGTGAGCCGGCCCGAAATCACCTTCGAGCTCGATCTGCCCGCGAAGCCGGCGATCATGCTGTCCGACCGGCGGCTTCTGACCCAGGCCGTCACCAACCTCGTCAAGAATGCGAGCGAGGCCATCGACACGGCGATGGAAGCGGAGCCCGACCGCGCCGAGAAGGGTCACGTTGTCGCCAAGGTGCGCACTAAAGGTGACCGCCTGCAGATCACCGTGATCGACAATGGCTGCGGACTGCCCAAGGAGAACCGCCAGCGGCTGGTCGAGCCTTATATGACCACGCGCGCCAAAGGCACCGGCCTTGGGCTCGCAATCGTGCAGCGGATCACCGAGCAGCATGGCGGAACCTTGCAGCTTACCGACGCGCCGAAGCGGAACGGCAAGGTGCAAGGAGCATCGGTGCGCATGGACCTTCCCATCCGCGAGATGGACGAGGTGCGCGCGGCAGAGACGAGTGCTGGGGACGGCGCCCAGCAACAGGCAAAAGCCCCCGAGGCGGCAGAGTAGAGGAGGGAAACCATGGCGTCTGATATCCTCATCGTTGATGACGAGGCCGACATCAGGGAGTTGATCTCCGGCATCCTGGAGGACGAAGGCCATGGCACGCGGCTTGCCAAGGATTCCGACGAGACGCTTGCGGCGATCGAGGAACGCAGGCCTTCGCTGGTGATCCTGGATATTTGGCTGCAGGGCTCGAAGCTCGACGGGCTCGAGCTGCTCGACCGCATCAAGCGCGCGCATCCCGACCTGCCTGTGGTGATCATCAGCGGTCACGGCAATATCGAGACCGCCGTCGCCGCCATCAAGCGCGGCGCCTACGACTATATCGAGAAGCCGTTCAAGGCTGACCGCCTCGTGCTCATCGTCGCCCGCGCGCTCGAAGCCTCGAAGCTGAAACGCGAGAACCGGGAGCTCCGCGAGCGGAGCGCCTACAGCTTCGAGATGGTTGGCCGTTCCACCGCCATCAACCAGCTTCGCCAGGCCATCGAGAAAGTGGCGCCGACCAACAGCCGCGTGCTCATCACCGGTCCGTCAGGCTGCGGCAAGGAGCTCGCCGCGCGCGTCATGCACATGAAGTCGGCGCGCGCCGAAGGACCCTTCGTCGTGCTCAACGCCGCGGCCATGGTGCCGGATCGCGTTGAGCTCGAATTGTTCGGCACTGAAGAGGGCGTCGGCTCGGGCCCGCGCAAGGTTGGCGCGCTCGAAGAAGCGCATATGGGCTCGCTCTATATCGACGAAGTCAGCGACATGCCGCTCGAGACGCAAGGCAAGATCCTGCGCGTGCTCGTGGAGCAGCGCTTTCAGAGATTGGGTGGGGGCGGCGGACCGAAAGTTCATGTCGACGTGCGCGTCATCTCGTCAACGAGCCGCGAGCTGCAAAAGGAGATGTCGTCAGGGCGCCTTCGCGAAGATTTGTTTCACCGTCTGAATGTGGTTCCGATCCGCGTACCCGGGCTTTCCGAGCGGCGCGAGGATATCCCCGAGCTTGTCCGCTATTTCGTGCAAGCCATCTCGGTCGCCTCGGGCCTCGCGCCACGCCGCATCGGCGAGGACGCCATGGCCGTGCTGCAGTCTCACGACTGGCCGGGCAATGTGCGCCAGCTCCGCAACAACATCGAGCGCCTGATGATTCTCGTCGGAGGCGACGCCGAATCTCTTATCACCGCGGACATGCTCCCCGATGAGATCATCTCGCCGGTGCCGCTGTCGCCGAATGGGGCGGGGGGCGAGCATCTGATGTCCCTACCGTTGCGCGACGCTCGGGAGATCTTCGAGCGCGAATATCTGCTGGCTCAGGTCAACCGATTCGGGGGCAATATATCCCGTACGGCGGAGTTCGTCGGCATGGAGCGGTCGGCGCTCCACCGCAAACTTCGAGCCTTGGGTGTCAACTCCACCGAGCGCGGCGCGGCCCTTCGCTAGCGTTAACCATGTTTTCCGGCGAGCTTCCCAACGGCAATCGCATCAGGGCCCTTGCGGTACCGCCTCGCAATCGCGTCTAATATGAACCGGCCTCTCGGGGAGACGTTACGCGGGGCCGCATTATAAGCATAAGCGTGGACCTAAGGGACGGGGAAGCCCATGGCAACAGAACGCGCGCAAAGTCTGCAAGACACGTTTCTCAATCACGTTCGCAAGGCAAAGACACCGCTGACGATATTTCTCGTGAACGGCGTGAAGCTGCAGGGCGTTGTTACTTGGTTCGATAATTTCTGCGTGCTGCTTCGCCGCGATGGGCATTCGCAGCTCGTATACAAGCATGCCATCTCGACGATCATGCCCGGTCAACCCATCCAGCTGACCGAGTTCGGCGACGGAGAAAGTTCCGGAGACTAGTTGCGCCCGACCGATCCGAAAGCGCTGAAGCGCAAGAAGCGGCCTTTGGCCGAAGGGAAGAAGACCGGCGCCTCGCGACGTCACCCGACCAAGGCGGTCGTGCTTGAGCCGGTGCTCGCCAAGGATGCGCGCATCGCCAAGGGCAGGGAGCGCGTCGCTGCACCTCCGCGATCGCCCGAAGTGCGGCTCGAAGAGTCGCTTGGCCTGGCGCGCGCCATCGACCTCGACGTGCGGGCAAGCGGTCTCGTACCATTGTCGCATCCGCGGCCGGCGACCCTGTTCGGATCCGGCAAGGTCGCCGAGCTTGAGGGTCTCATCCGCGCCGAAGGCGCCGAGCTCGCGATCGTCGACCATCCGCTGACCCCGGTGCAGCAACGCAATCTCGAAACTGAATGGGGCGTCAAGGTGCTCGACCGCACGGGGCTCATCCTGGAGATCTTCGGCGCACGGGCGCGCACGCGGGAAGGGCGCTTGCAGGTCGAGCTTGCCCATCTCGTCTACCAGAAGAGCCGCCTCGTTCGCTCCTGGACCCACCTCGAGCGGCAGCGCGGCGGCTTCGGCTTTCTCGGCGGCCCCGGCGAAACCCAGATCGAGACCGACCGGCGCATCATCGGCGACCGGATCGAGAGCATCCGCCAAGAGCTCGAGCAGGTGCGCCGCACCCGCGCGCTGCATCGGAAATCGCGGGCGAGGGTGCCCTATCCTGCCGTTGCGCTGGTCGGTTACACCAATGCCGGCAAGTCGACACTGTTCAACGCGCTGACCGGCGCCGCCGTACTAGCCGAGGACACGTTGTTCGCCACGCTCGACCCGACGCACCGCGCCATTCGCCTGCCGCGAGGATCGAAGGCCGTGCTGTCCGATACCGTCGGCTTCATCTCTGACCTGCCGACAACCCTGATCGCCGCCTTCCGCGCCACGCTCGAAGAGGTGCTCGAAGCCGATCTCATCCTGCATGTGCGCGACATCGCCGACGAGGCGAGTGCTCAGCAGCGCACCGACGTCAACGCCATCCTCCGCGAGCTTGGAGTCGATGCCGAAGCCGATTCGGGGCGCCTGCTCGAAGTGTGGAACAAGTCCGATCGTCTCGATGCCGCGACGAAGGCTCGGCTGAAACACGAGGCGGCGCGTGATCCAGCGCATCCTTGCCTAGTGTCCGCCGTGACCGGCGATGGGTTGAAGCCACTCCTCTCAGAGATCGAATCACGGCTCAATCGCGCTCGCGACACGATCGACCTCGATCTTCAGCCTGATGAGGGTGCGCTCTCGAACTGGATCCACGAGAATTGCGAGGTGATCGAGCGCTCAGATCTTGGTGACGGCGTCACTCATCTGCGCATCCGCATCGCCCCTGAGAAGCGCCACAGGCTCGCGCGTCTCGCCGGGCCGGCACGCCTCCACGTCGCCGCTGCGGAATAAAGCGAGTTCAAGCAAACATATAGAGGCCAAAAATGAGCAAGACGGAAATTCCTGCCGATGCCCTTCCCGCAATCGCGCCTACATTGCAGTCAGCGCCTTACGTCACCGAAGCGCCAGGACGGGGCATCATCCCGAACGTCAGCCAGCATACTGCCGCCACCCCGCTGCTCTATCAGCTCGACGCCCAGCCGGTAGAGCAGGTCTCAGAGCTATTGCAGCGGCAATATCTCACCGGCGCGCATGCGACTCTGGTGAAATGGACGGCCAAGAAGGGCGCGACCGTGCCCCTCCATCACCACGCCAACGAACAGATCACCTGGATCACAAAAGGCGAAGCCGAAGTCTATTCTCAAGGGCGAAAATATCTGCTCAAGGCCGGCGACATCATGGTCTTCCCACCCAACGTGCCGCATGAGTTTCTCTTCACCGCGGACACCATCGATATCGACATCTTCTCGCCGCCGCGTCAGGACTGGCTCGAGGGCAGGGCGACCTACTACGCGAAATAATCGCCGTCGTAAGCGGTGTTCAAATGGCTATTTCCGCTCTGCGGCCTTGGCCTCATCCCAAAGCTGATCCATCTCTTCCAGCGTCGAGTCTTCGGGCCTGCGGCCATCGGCGCGGAGTGCTTCCTCGATGCTATGAAACCGGCGCACGAATTTCGCGTTGGCGTCACGCAACGAAGCCTCAGGATCGATCCCAAGATGGCGCGCGACATTGGCCATGACGAAGAGAAGGTCGCCATATTCCTCGCTGACACTTTTTGACGCCGGCGCTCCCGCCTCACGCTTCTCCTCGGCGATCGCACTCTTGAGTTCGGCGAGCTCCTCCTCGATCTTCGCAAGCACTGGGGTGAGCGAAGGCCAGTCGAAGCCGACGCGGGCTGCACGCCACTGAAGCTTCACTGCACGGGTGAGCGCGGGCAGGGCAACCGGAACATCGTCGAGCACAGACCCCGCCCCGTCCTTGTCGCCGCGCTCCGCCTTCTCCTCGGCCTTGATGCGCTCCCAGGTGCCCCTCGCGAGGAACGTACCTCGCAGGCCGACATCCTCAAACACATGCGGATGCCGGCGGATCATCTTGGCGGTGATGGCGTCGGCGACATCACCGAAGGCGAAGCCGCCATCTTCCTCGGCCATGCGGGCGTGATACACGACCTGAAACAGGAGATCGCCGAGCTCATCCTTGAGCCCGTCCAGATCTTTCCGCGCGATCGCGTCGGCGACCTCGTAAGCTTCCTCGATGGTATAGGGCGCGATGCTCTCAAAGGTCTGTTCGCGATCCCACGGACATCCACTCTCGGGATCGCGCAACCGCGCCATGACGCGCAAGAGATCCCCGATCGTGTAGGGCCGGGGCGTAGTTTCAGCCATGATACCAGGTCGAAGAAGCGGCAGCGCGCATAGCGCGGCGCCGCGCAATTTCGTTAACGGCGGCAAGCGGATAGCTGAGACGCGCCGACTCTATTCCGCACACTAGATTCGCATAAGGTATATTATGGAAAATTATTGGCACGATCGGAATGAGGGTCGAGTCGTCCGCGCCGGACGCCATCTCGCGTCTCAGTGCTTCTCGTAGTGATCGCGCACGAGCTGGTCGAGCAGACGCACGCCGAAGCCTGAACCCCAGCTGCGATTGATCTCGCTGTCAACCGACGCCATCGCTGTGCCGGCGATGTCGAGATGTGCCCACGGCGTTCCTTCCTTGATGAAGCGTTGGAGGAACTGCGCGGCCGAGATCGAGCCGCCCCATCTGCCGCCGGTGTTCTTGATGTCGGCGACCTTGGAGTCGATCATCTTGTCGTATTTCGGTCCGAGCGGCAGACGCCACAATTTCTCGCCGGTCGCGTATCCGGCGTCGGTCAACCAGGCGGCGAGCTCGTTGTTGTTGCTGAAGAGCCCGGCGTGTTCCTTGCCGAGCGCGACCATCACCGCACCGGTTAACGTCGCGAGGTTGATCACGGCTTTCGGCTTGAAGCGCTCCTGCGCGTACCAGAGACAATCAGCAAGCACCATCCGGCCTTCGGCGTCGGTGTTAAGGACTTCGATGGTGGTCCCGGACATTGCGGCGACGATGTCGCCCGGCCGCTGCGCCGTACCGCTCGGCATGTTCTCGACGAGACCGATGATGCCGACTGCGTTTACCTTTGCCTTTCGCTCGGCAAGCTCATGCATGAGGCCGACGACGCAGGCAGCGCCCGCCATGTCGCCTTTCATGTCCTCCATGCCGGCCGCCGGCTTGATCGAGATGCCGCCGGTGTCGAAAGTGACGCCCTTGCCGACGAACACGATCGGATCGCCTCCCTTCGCGCCCGCGCCTTTCCACTGCATCACCACCACGTGACTTGGCCGCACGCTGCCCTGCCCGACCGCGAGGAGAGCATTCATGCCGAGCCGCTGCAGCGCCTTCGGCGCAAGCACCGTGACGTCGACGCCGACCTTGGTGAGAGCCTTCGCGCGCTGGGCGAACTCGGCAGGCCCGAGCACGTTCGCGGGCTCGTTGACGAGATCGCGGGCGAGCGTCACGCCGTTAGCGATGGCGCGCTTGCCTCCATAAAGCTTCGTTGCGGCGCGCGGATCTGCGGTGTGAATGACGATTTTCTTGAGCGTCTTGTCGTTCTCGGTGGCGCTATTCTTCTTCGGTGTCTTCGACGATTTGTATTTTTTGAACGTGTAGCCGCGGAGCGAAGCACCGAGCGCGAAATTGGCAACGTCCTCGGGCGCGATGCCCTTCCCTCCCCCATCGAGCACGATATGCGCGTTGGGCCCCTCCTTGCCGGTCAAGAGCCCGCGGACGGTGCCGCCGAGATTGAGCCAATCCTCCGCCGTGTAGTCAGCAGTCTTGCCGGTTCCCATGAGCACGAGCCGCCCGAATTTCAGCCCGGCCGGCGCGAGAAGGTCGACAGTCGTGTCCTTCTTGCCCTTGAACCCGCTGATCGTCGCGGCGCGCGACAAAAGCCCCTTCGAGGCCTTGTCGAGTTCCTTTGCTGCCGGAGCGAGCTTCGGCCCCTCGTCGGCAAGGACGACAGCGACCCCTTCCTGGGGCAGGTTGAGAGTGGCAAAGGTAATCGTGGTCTGGTCGCTCACCGGCAACTCCTTAGGGTTGTTGCCCTCGCATCCTTCAGCAAAATGGCCAGAAAAGCGCCACACGCGCCTCGTTTCGCGCGCTCATCTGATGCAGTCTTGCAACAGCGGGAGGGAATTCAAGACGCTCTTCCTAGTTCCTGCCGTCGAGGAAAGCAAGCTGACCGGAAAACGTCGAAATTCGGCCATTTTACCCTGATGAGAATCGTGTTTGACACCAGGCGGTTGGCGCATTTTGGGGGAGCCAGCCGACAACGGGTCAGTCGGGGCTCTTAGAGAAGCGGCAATGTCCCTTTTCAGCCGATATGTCTTTCGGCAGGTGGCGAATGCGTTCGTCATCATCCTCGTTACGTTGACCACCATCGTTTGGCTCGCCACAGCGCTGAAACAGCTCGATCTTATCGTCTCCCAGGGACAGGGCTTCGTGCTGTTCCTGAAGATGACCTTTCTCACCCTTCCGAGCCTGATGGCGCTGATTGCTCCGAACGCGATGCTGATGGCGTCGCTCTATACGCTCGACCGCATGAACGGCGACAGCGAGTTGATCGTCATGACGGCAGCCGGCGCCCCGATCTGGCGAATCGGCGCCCCCTTCGTGCTCCTCGCCTCGATGGTCTGCGTGGTGATCCTTATCTGCAATCTTTGGATAATG
>WBZQ01000632.1_pt2 | contig 12719 bp, 11 predicted proteins | sample 5204251 | NCBI WGS metagenome assembly WBZQ01 (sample SAMN12412402, study PRJNA552823) | activated sludge metagenome | isolation source: activated sludge from nitrification reactor of wastewater treatment plant... | place: USA: Virginia | collected 2017-09 | reverse complement strand
CGCGCGCTTCCGCATCGTGCTGCCCGGCTGAGGCCATCCCGTTAACCTCGCCAAATGAAAAGCTCCAACGAAGGCGGGAAGGTCCTCGTCGTCGACGACGAGCGGCATCAGCGCGAGTCCCTGAAGGCCATCCTCGAGGACGAGGGCTATCGGGTCACGATCGCGTCGGACGGGCGCGAGGCGCTCGCGCTGGCCGCGGACGTGAGGCCCGAGGTGGTTCTGACCGATCTCAAGATGCCGGGTCTGACCGGGATGGACGTGGCCAAGGCGCTCCACGGCGAGCCGCTTCCACCCAAGGTCATCCTGGTGACCGCGCACGGCTCGGTCGAGCGCGCGAGAGAGGCGCACAAGCTGGGCGCCTTCGACTACATGTCGAAGCCCGTCGTCGCGGACGAGCTGCTCTTCCGGGTCGAGAGGGCGCTCGAGTCCTTCCGTCTCTCGGAGAAGAACCTCAGGCTCGAAAGGCGCCTCAAGAGCGACGGCTTCGAGACCCTGGTCGGCGAGAGCGCGGCCATGCGCGAGGTGTTTCGGCTGGTCGAGAAGATCGCCCCGACGCACTCGACCGTGATGATTCGCGGCGAATCCGGAACCGGAAAGGAGCTGGTCGCGAGGGCCGTTCACTCGCGGTCGGGCCGCGCGGCGAAGCACTTTTTCGCGTTGAATTGCGCGGCGATTCCCGAGAACCTTCTGGAGAGCGAGCTCTTCGGCCACGAGAAGGGCTCGTTCACCGGCGCGGACGCGCGCAAGATCGGGCTCTTTGAGGCGGCCTCGGGCTCGACCCTCTTTTTGGACGAGATCGGCGACCTGTCGCTTCCGCTCCAGGGGAAGATCCTGCGGGCCCTTCAGGAGCGCGAGATCAAGAGGGTGGGTGGAACCGAGACCATTCCGGTCGACGTTCGCATCGTGGCCGCGACCCATCGTGACCTCGAGGCCATGATGAAAGAAGGTCGCTTCCGCGAGGACCTCTTCTATCGCCTGAACGTGATCCCGGTCTTCCTGCCACCGCTTCGGGAGCGCGTCTCGGACATTCCCGCGCTCGTCCAGCGGTTCATGGAGCGCGCGGTCCTCCTGCACGGCACAGCCGCCGCGGTTATCGAACCCGGCGCGCTTTCGCTCCTCTCGGCCCACACCTGGCCGGGAAACATCCGCCAGCTGGAGAGCGTGATCGAAAGGGCCGTCCTTCTCTGCGACGGCGGGGTCATCCGCGCGGGCGACCTTCCGATCGAGATTCGAAGCCGCGGGGCGTCGAGCCCGAGGCCTTACGGTTACGAGATCCCGGCCGAGGGCATCGACATCGAGGAGTTTGAAAGGCAGCTCATCATTCAGGCCATGGAGCGATCGGGCTGGGTGATCGCCCGGGCCGCGAGGCTCCTGGGCCTGACCTATCGGACGCTTCAATATCGGTTGGAGAAGTTCGGAATTAGGAACCCGACCACGCCAAGCAAGGCTGCGGCGGTTCCCGCCGCCACGTAAGACCTGCGAAGGCCCGGCGGCCGAGGTTCCGGAGAGCGTTCATCGGTGCGCATCGGGACAACGACGGCCCACTCGCGAATAAACTCGCCTCGACCGGAGGCGCCATGGCTTCACTTCCTGCTGCCGTTTTGGGAGTCCTTGCTCTCGCCCTGCTCGTAACAGTGGGTGTTCTCTACCGGAATCTCCGTGGCCTCCGTGCGCAGTACGCCGCCGTTCCCGATGCCGTGGCGGAGGCCGCCCGCCTGAAGGATGAGGCTGCTCAGGCGATCGCGCGGCAGAAGAGCGAAGCGGCTAGAGAGCTCGAGCGCCTCACACGAGAAACCGCGCGGCTGCGCACCAACGAGGAAACGGCTGCCGCCGCGGCTAAGAGCCGCAGGGAGGCTCTTGATGCCGAGTACACCAAGGCCAAGTCGCTCTACGACCGGCTCCGCAGTGAGCTCTTGAAGGTTGAAGAGAATCTCGAGGACATCTCGTTCGGCCTCTACAAGCCACACTTCGCTTTCGACACGCCTGACGAGTACAAGCAGCGGCTCGAAGAGACCCGAGACAAGCAGAAGACAATGGTTCGCAGCGGGGACGCCATTCGGATCGCGGTAACGTGGACCGTTGGAAACAGCCGCCGCGACGGAGAGCGGATGCAGAAGCAGTACTCCAAGCTCCTGTTGCGAGCTTTCAATGGCGAATGCGACGCCGCCGTGGCAAAGGTGTCTTGGAACAATGTCTCAAAGATGGAGGAGCGTATCGAGAAGGCGTTCGAAGCGATGAACGAGCTGGGGGGCGTGATGCAAATTACGATCACCCGACCTTACTTGGAACTGAAGCTTGCGGAGCTCCGGCTCGAGTACGAGTTCGAAGAGAAGAAGCGGCAGGTGGTCGAAGAGCAGCGCCGTATCAAGGAGCAGATGCGCGAGGAGGAGCGCGCGCAGCGTGAGCTGGAGCAGGCGCAGGAGGAAGCCCAGGCAGAGGAGACCCGCTTCCAGCGAGCCGTCGAAAGGGCGCGCCTTGAGCTGGCCAAGACCAGCGGCGAGGAGCACGCCCGACTAAATGCGAAGCTCGTGGAGCTCCAGACGCAGCTCGAAGAAGCCCACCGCAAGAAGGAGCACGCGACATCACTCGCCCAGCTGACCAAGGCCGGCTATGTCTACGTGATCTCGAACATCGGGTCGTTCGGAGACGACGTTTTCAAGATTGGGATGACCCGGCGACTCGACCCCATGGATAGGGTCAAGGAGCTCGGAGACGCCTCGGTGCCGTTTTCGTTCGATGTACACGCGATGGTCTACTCGGAGAACGCCCCGGCACTCGAGTACGAACTACAGCAGTACCTCGAGTCCAAGAGCGTAAATCTGGTCAATCTGCGCAAAGAGTTCTTCCACGTGACGATCCCGGAGCTGGAGGCCTTGGCCGTCGAGAAGGGACTGAAGGTGTCCTTCACGAAGCTGGCCGAGGCGCGCGAGTACCGCGAGACGCTCTCCCTGAGGGCCGGTGCGAGTCGTCCCGCACCACGGCAACCGGCGAGTACGTTCCCAGAGACGCTATCAGAGGCTGCGGTCGCCTAGAGCCACCAAACGAGGACGCGGAGGACCGAAATGGGTCGACGGACCGGGGTGATGAGTACGCTCATCGCGATTCACCGAGCCGGCCAGCGCGAGCGGGTCGCACGCGCCCGGGCAGAGGTACGGGCCGCTCGGCAAGCCGAGCGCCTCCAGCGCACCCTCCAGCGGGAAAGGGCCGCCGAGGAGAAGGAGCGCGCCCGCGCGTACACGGAGTCGCGCCTCGAAGAGGTTCGCGACCAGAACGCCGACCTCGAAGAGACGGTCTCGGAGCTTCGCTCTCTTCTGCACAATTCGCTCATCCTCAGAGCCTCTGCCGTAGATTTGGAGGGGCTGAAGGAGAAGGCCCAGATGCCGGCCTTTGAGCCGGGGCCTCTCAGACATGCGATCCAGGCCCCTGAGATTAACGCCTATCTCCCACCGCCACCAGGATGGCTCGGCAAGCTGATCCCGGGCGCCGAGAAGAGGCATGTGACGAGATCCATCGCAGCACGAGCTCGATTCGAGATGGACACCGTAGAGCATGCCGAGCGAGAGCAAAAGCGACAGGAAGAGCTCCGGCGGCTGCGCGCTGAGCACGAGAGGAAGGTTGAGACGGAGCGCCTCCGGATTGAGGCTCAGCATGCCGAGATCGACGACTTCAAGCGGAGGTTCCAGGAGAGACAGCCGGAGGCCGTGGCCGCCTACTTCGCGCTTGCGCTCGACAAGAGCACATACCCGCCGAGCTTCGCGTGCACGGCGGAGTTCGAATACAACGCCGCGTCGAAGCTGCTGGTCTGCGAGATCGACCTTCCAGAATTCGAGGTCGTGCCGACAACGGCTTCCGTTAAGTACGTGAAGTCGAAGGACGAAATCGTAGAAGTGCCTCGTCCGGCCCGGGATCGGCGAGAGTTGTACAGCTCAGTCATCGCACAGACGACGCTCCGGACCCTCCACGAGATCTTCTCCGCTGACTCGCAGGGCTTGGTCGAGACCATCGTCCTCAACGGCTACGTAACCGGCACGGACAGATCGACTGGGCGGTCGACCACATCATGCGTGGTCTCTGTCAGGGCACCGAGCGACACCTTCCTGTCATTCGATCTGGGGCGCGTGGAGCCGCTCTCCTGCCTCGCGTCGCTCCACGCCGTCCTCTCGAAGAGTCCGGAGTCTCTAACCCCGGTCCGACCCCTGCTCGGGACCAGCGCCATCGACCGCGCGCCCGACTAGTACGCCGTCGTTCCATCAATGACTTGATGAACCGGACATACCAGTGCACGGAATCGTGTGATCCGCCGTCCGGTTTCGTGCGCTTCCGGTGCGCTTTCCGTGCTCATCCGTTCTCAGGCGTCCGTTCGAACGCACAAGGAATCCGGCACGCAAACTGCACGCGAATCTTCTCTTCGATGCGAATGTCCCGTTTCAAACCCCGCCTGGAACACGCGGTCATGGGCTTCGCTGTCCTCGCCCTCGTTCTGGCGCTTCGCGTCACGGGAGCCGGCACCACCCCGGCGGCCGCGACACCTGCCCCACAGGCTCCCCCGTCCAAGATCGAATCGAAGCCGTCTCCGGCACCCGGCCTGACCCCGATTCCAACCCGTACTGTGGTCGGCGAGATCATCGCGGTCGATCACGCCGGCGAGACCATCGTGGTAAAGGAGGCTCTCCAGGGCGACGCCCCCGGGCGAGCCTCCAAGGCCCAGGAGCCGGTCGCGCTGAAGCTGGACGCCAACACACAAATCGTCCGCGGAAAGGAGCCGGTCTCGGCCAAGACCCTCCGCCAGAAGGACCATGTCGTGGTCCGCTACGCGCTGACCGAAAGCGGCCCCCGCGCTCTGACGATCCGTGTGGCCCTTCTGGCCACGCCCACTCCCTCTCCCGGCGCGCCTGCCAGCCCCTGACCGGGTCGCGCGAGCCCCTCGTAAACTCGCGGCATGCCTCAAAGCCAGACCGAGTCCCAAGCGACCAAGGCCCCTAGCGCGACCTTCCTAACCGAGCACGATCGCGCCACGTCGCTTTCCGATCTGATCCAAAACGACGCCGGGCTCCCGACCCTGTTCGCGTTCTTCAAGGTCAGCTGCCCGACCTGCCGGCTGACGTGGCCATACCTCCAGAAGCTGCACGAGGCCTACGGTGGCCGGGCCGTCCGGGTCCTCGGCGTTTCGCAGAACGACGTGGCCTCGTCCCGGGCCTACTACCGCGACTTCGGCGCCGCGACCTTCGATCTCGTGCTCGATCCAGAGCCGGCCTTCCCCGCCTCGAACCTCTTCGACGTGGAATCGGTCCCGCACCTCGTCCTCGTCGGCGCGGATGGCCTCGTGAGGAAGGTCTGGGCAGGCTGGCAACGGAAGGAGCTCGAGGCAGTCGCCTCTCAGATCGCTCGCGAGGCCGGAGTCCCGGAGGTTCCGCTCATCGCCCAGGACGATCCCGTGGTCTCGTGGAAGGCCGGGTGACTCGGCCGCAACCGCTGACGGTCCGTCGGCAAGAGAGCCTCTAGCCAATCCCGCCCGAAACCGCGCGCGAGCGACGCTCGGAAGGAGCGATATGTCGGAATTGAGAGAACGCCCCAGCACCCTCGGCGAGCTGATCGAAGCCGGCTACGCCGAGAGGTCGGTGCGCGACGAGCTGCGCGCGAACCTGATCGAGGCTCTGCGAAGCGGCCAGAACCCGTTTCCCGGAATCCTCGGCTACGACAGGACCGTGATCCCGGCCCTCCAGAACGCGATCCTCGCCCGCCACGACATCGTGCTCCTCGGCCTGCGAGGCCAGGCCAAGACCCGCATCCTGAGGTCGCTCGTGAACCTTCTCGATCCCGAGATCCCGGTGATCTCGGGCTCCGAGCTGAACGAATCGCCCTTCTCGCCCTTCACAAAGTACGGCCGCCGCATCGCGTCCAGCGCGGGCCTGGACCTGCCCGTCGAGTGGCTCCCCCGCGCGGCCCGCTACCGACGCTCAAGAAGAGCTTTGCCGACGAGGAGGTCATTCACTACGGCATCGTCCCCCGCACCAACCGCGGCATCTTCGCGATCAACGAGCTCCCCGACCTTCAGCCCCGCATCCAGGTGGGGCTTCTCAACATCCTGGAGGAGCGGGACCTTCAGATTCGCGGCTTTCCGGTGCGCATCCCGCTCGACATCCTGATGGTCTTTTCCGCGAACCCGGAGGACTACACCAACCGCGGCAACATCATCACCCCGCTCAAGGACCGGATCGCGTCCCAGATTCTCACCCACTACCCAACCACGGTCGCGACCGCCAAGGCCATCACCGATCAGGAGGCCTGGACGGAACGGCCCCTTTACGGCGCGGCGATTCTGCTCCCCGACGACTTCAAGGTCCTGCTCGAGGAGATCGGCTTTGTCGCGAGGCGGAGCGACCTCGTGGACCAGGGCTCGGGCGTGAGCGCGAGGATGCCGATCGCCGCGCGCGAGCTTTTGATCTCGAACCTCGAGAGGCGCGCGATAAGAACCGGAGAGCCCCAGGTGGCGCCCAGGGTCGTGGACCTCTTCGCGACGCTTCCCGCGATCACGGGCAAGCTCGAGATGGTCTTCGAGGGCGAGCAGCAGGGCCCCGAGATCGTGGTCAAGCGGTTGATCGGCGAAGCCCTGAAGGGGGTCTTCGAGTCGCGGTTTCCGCCCGTCGCCGGACCCAAGACCCGCGGCGAGAAGAGAAAGCAAAGGCAGGACGACGAGCCGGGCCCGGGGCCCACGCCGCTCGAACGCCAACGGCCGGCTCCGGCTCCGCCGCCTAACCCGTACGACCGCGTGGTCGCCGCGTTCACCAAGGACCACAAGATCGTGCTCTCCGACGAGACGCCGTTCCGCGAGCATCTCGCGACCTTGGAATCCGTGGACGGCCTGGCCGACCTGGTCGAAAGGCACGCAAGCCCCAAGGACCCCTTCGAAAGGGCCTTCCTGATGGAACTCGTCCTGGAGGGCCTGGTCGAGAACCTGAGGATCGCAAGAGAGGATCTCGACTCCACCATCACCTACGCCGAGCTTGCCAAGTTCAACCTGATGAAAAGCGTCGGGTAGGGGCGGCCTCCTACCCGCTCAACCTCGCGAGCGCCCGCTCCAGGTTGGGCCTCTTCTTCAGGATCCCCCGCAACGGGTCTTCCTTCCACGTGGCCACACGGCCCGGCGCGGTCTTGATCGTGAAAGCCCTCGGATCCAGCTCCTGAGTGACCTCGTCCCAAGAGAGCGGCATTGAGACCCGGGCCCCGGGGACGGGCCGTGGGCTGTACGGGGCCACCAGGAGCTTGCCGTTTCCGTTCTGCAGGAAATCGACGTAGACCCGCCCGCCCCGGGCGTTGATGTTCCGGTTGATCGTGGCGAGCTTGGGAATCCGCTGCACCAGAACGCTCGCGATGAGCTCCGCCAGGAGCTTTGACTGCTCGTGCGTGTATTGGGCGCCCAAGGGCACCAGCACGTGCATGCCCGTTCCGCCGCTCGTCTTCGCGAAGCTCGGAAGACCCAGCTCGGTAAGAAGCTTGTGGAGCGCGCGTGCGACGTCCACAACCTGCGCAAAGGGAGCTTCCTTGGGATCGAGATCCAAAACGCACCAATCCGGCCGGTCCAGCGTCGGGACATGGCTGGCCCAAATGTGAAACGGAATGGTCCCGAGGTTCACCAGAAACAGCAGCGTCTCTTCGTCGTCGCACAACACGTACTCGATCGCGCGGCCCGAATCCTCCGACCAGATCGGAACGGTGCGGATCCACTCCGGGGCGAACTCCGGCGCGTTCTTTTGGAAGAACGACTTGCCGTGAATGCCGTCCGGATAGCGGTCGAGGACGATCGGGCGGTCCTTGAGATAGGGCAAAAGCCAGGGCGCGATGGCCTTGGCATAGTCGATCAGATCGCCTTTGGTGAAGCCATCCTCGGGCCAGAACAGCTTCTCGCGGCGCGTGATCAAGACCCGCGGCGTCTTGGTCTTGCGTGAGGGCGCCGCCTGCGTGGGCGTGGAAACCGGCATCGGAACGGGCGCGTGCTTACCGGTTGCGTTCTCGTTCTTCTCATTCGTGGTCTTCGCCGTTCCGTTGCCATTGTCATGCCCAAGTGGCCGGCCCTCGCGCACCGCGTCGCACTCGTACACCGCCTTGTCTTCGCGAAGCCTCAGAAACACGGGGTGCCGGAGGCGATCCTCATCGGTCCATTCCTTGTAGCGAACCTCGCAGACCAAGTGCGGCGTCACCCAAACATCGTCACGGGTAATGTCCACGGTCTTCGCGCACGCGGGCTCCGGCCGGCGGGTTGGCTCCAGGAGCTGCCTAAGCTCTTCCAGCTGCCTTTGGGTGAACCCCGATCCCACGCGGCCGGCATAGACCAACGGAACGCCTTTCCTGGCCGGACCCGCGCGCGCGGCCACGTGGAGCGCCCCCAACGTGTCCGCGCGACCCTTCTCCTCCGACAGGCGGAAACCCACGATCGCGAAATCGCCGGTGCGGTCGGTTCGAATCTTCAGCCAGTCCGCCGATCGCCCGCGCCGGTAATGCGAATCGACCTTCTTGGCCATCAACCCCTCGAGACCCAAGCCGGAGACCTGAGCGAAGAGTTCCTCCCCGCGCTCGTCGACATGATCCGCGAACCTCAGCGGGCCGGCAACCGGGACCACCCGTTTGAGGAGCGCCTTGCGAAGGGCAAGGGGCAGCCCGCGGAGATCGAAGCCCAAAAGCGAAGGCAGGTCGAACGCGTAGAACGTCGCCGGGTGCTCGATCGCGGACCTCTCGATGTCGGCTCGCCGGGTCAGCATGTTGCGACTCTGAAGCCTCTGAAAGGCCGGGCGCGCGTCGTCGTCCAGGACCACGACTTCGCCGTCCAGGATCAGCGAATCGAAGGGCAATGCTGCGACCGCGCGCGTGATCTCGGGGAAGAGCCGGGTCGCGTCCATCCCGCTCCGATAGCGCAGCGTGGCACGCCCGGCATGCCGCCCCGCGAGCACCCGGTAGCCGTCGTACTTCAGCTCGAAGAGCCAGCCCGGGCCCGAGAACGGCCGCTCGGCGGTCTCCGCGGTCATCGGATCCAGGCTCTCGATCGCGAGTTGGGTCTTGGGAAGCCCAAGGCCCGAGAGCTCCTCGCGAAGCGCGTCGGCCTTTTGGGAACCCTGGGCAAGCTCCTGAACCGTGAGACCGGAAAACACCGATTCCGCCGGAAAAACGTCCTCAGCCGCCGTCGACACCGCCCAAGCATCGGGCTTTTTCATCAGCAGCCATTCCTTGGTCTCTCTCTTGCCACGCACCAGGGTCCAGACCCCACGCAGCTTGTATCCACGCAGTTCGAAGAGGAACTTGCCCTCTTCGAGCCCTTGGGCCGGGTCCAGAAGCGGAATCCAAAGCCCGCGGTCCCACACGATCATCGCGCCCGCCCCGTAATTGCCCTTGGGAATAATGCCTTCGAAGTCCGCGTACTCCACCGGGTGATCCTCGGTGAGGACCGCCAGGCGCTTCTCCTTTGGGTCCTTGGACGGGCCACGTGGGAGCGCCCAGGACCGCAGGACGCCCTCCATCTCCAACCGCAGGTCGTGATGAAGCCGCCGCGCCGCGTGGTGCTGGACCACAAAGAGCCGCGGACGGCTGGCCCCCTCGTCGAAGGGCTCCGGCGTCGCCGCCGGGTCGCGCTTTTGGCGATAGGTCGCGAGGGCCTCCGTGCGATTGCGCTCCACGGTCGGATGATGCCACTGGAGCCGGAAGGCCCTCGCGGATTGACCCGATCCGTGCCCGAGCCTAGGCTCCGCGCCCGTGGATGCGTTGACGACACGCCGCGTACTCGCGGCTCTTGAAGAAGAGGGCGTTCGGTACGTTGTCTTCGGCGGTGTCGCGATCATCCTCCAGGGTTTGCCGCGTACGACCAACGACCTCGATATCTTCATTGCGGCCGATCGCGAGAACGTCGAAAAGCTGAAGACCGCGCTCCGAAGTGTCTTCCATGACCCAAGCATCGACGAGATCTCCGCGGAAGATCTCCTCGGAGACTATCCGGCCGTCCAATACGCCCCTCCCGAGGGCGCCTTTCATCTCGACATTCTGACAAGGCTTGGAGAGATGTACACCTACGACAACATACCGAGCGAGCGCCTCGATTTCGACGGCCTGAAGGTAAGCGTCGCCACGCCTCGCACGCTGTACGAGATGAAGAAGGGCACCGTGCGCCCTCACGATTGGGGCGACGCCGATCGGCTTCGGCGCCGGTTCAACCTGGCGGATTGATGCCCGTCCGGAGATATCGCGATGTCTCGGAGATGGAAGAGGCGCTGTGGTATACGCCTGGGGATCCCGCAATCTTCCAGGCCATGAAAGAGCTGTCCGATCTGGTCGAGCGAGTCTGCCCTCAGCGCTTTCCCGCGGGCGTCTACAAACACCGGTCGATTGAGGAGCTCTACGCCCTGGAGGAGGCCTGGGAGGAAGCCCACTTCCGCGCGTTCCAGGAACAGAAGGCCCGTCAAGAGGCGGGCGGCCGTTGACACCGCTCTCCGCGCGGGGCGTATCATCCGCACCATGAGCGCGCACGCGATTTCCTCCGGCACGGTCTCGTTTGGCCTCGTGACAATCCCCATCAAGCTCTACTCCACCGAAGACAGCTCGTCCTCGGTGTCGTTCAACATGCTGCACAAGAAGTGCGGCTCGCGAGTCAAACAGCAGTACATCTGCCCGCTGGACAACGAGGTCGTTCCGAAGTCCGACATGGTCAAGGGGCACGAATACAGCAAGGGCCAATATGTCCTCTTCACCGAGGAAGAGCTTGCGGCGCTGACCCCGAAGGCCACCAACGCGATCGAGATCGCCGAGTTTGTTCCGCTCGTCAAGGTGGACCCCATCTACTTCGAAAAGTCGTTCTACCTGGGCCCCGACAAGGGCGGCGATCGCGCGTACCGGCTTCTTTCGCGCGCGATGAAGGAGAGCGGCCGCGCCGCGATCGCGCGCCATTCGGCGCGCGGCAAGGAATATCTCGTGCTGCTGCGCCCGTTTGAGGAAGGGCTCCTCATGCAGCAGCTTCGCTACGCGGACGAGCTGAAGGCCTTCCACGAGGTCCCCGTCGGAGACGCCGAGACCCGCCCCGAAGAGCTCACGCTGGCCCGCCAGCTGATCGAGCAAATCACATCTGAACGCTTCCGCCCGGAGATCTACCAGGACAAGGTGCGCCATCAGATCCTCGCCTTGATCGAACAGAAGGTGCAGGGCAAGGAGCTTCAGCCCGCGCCGCCGGAGGCGCCCAAGGCTCAGATCATCGACCTGATGGCCGCGCTGAAGGCCAGCCTCGCCTCGACCCCGCCCGCGACGGCAAAGAAGGCCGAGCCCGCGCCGGCAATACAACCCGCCGCATCCGCCGGGACCCAAGCTCCGCCCGACAACGTCCAGCAGATCGCCGCCCGCAAACCGCCGCGCCGTTCGCCCAAGAAGCCCGCCGAAACCGGTGTTGCCCAAGTTGGGGAGGCTCAGGTCGCGTCTGGATCGGGCTCTTAACGATCTCCCCCTGGACCGCGCACGGGTGCGCGCCACATGACCGAACGCGCCTCGTCGATTCCCGGCTACTCGATCAAGGACGCCGCGGCGCTCCTTGACGTCGCGCCAGCCGCGGTGCGGTCCCTGATTGCGGCCGGCTTCCTCGCTCCGCCCCGTGGAGACCGGGGCGAGTTTCGCCTCTCGTTCCAGGACCTCATCCTCTTGAGGACAGCCAAGGGGCTCAAAGAGGCGAACGTCCCGGCCCGCAGACTTAGAAGTGCCCTCCGAAAGCTCCGCCAACAGCTGCGCGAGACCGCCGCGCTCTCGGCGGTGAGAATCGTCGCGGACGGCGCGAGGGTCTTGGCAAAGCAGGGCGGCGAGACTTGGGAACCCGAGTCGGGCCAGACGATCTTCGATTTTGCCGTTAGCGACCTCGCGGGAAGAGCCGGAAGCTTGGCAAGGCGTGCAGCGGTCGCGGCCCGCCTTAACAAAGACGCCGAGACCTCGGCCGTTTGGTTCGCGATTGGCTACGAGCTGGAGATCAGCGACCCTAAGGAGGCCGAGGAAGCCTATCGAAAGGCGATCGAATTGGATCCGAAGAACGCCGACGCCTTGGTAAACCTGGGCCGCTTAAGACACGAGGCCGGCGACGTAAGGGCGGCCGAGGCGTTGTACAGAAGGGCCCTGCACGTCCGGCCAAAAGACGCGACCGCGGCATTCGACTTGGGCGTCGCGCTGGAGGATCAGGGTCGGACCGAAGACGCCGCGGAAGCGTACGAAACGGCCTTGCGGATGGACGCCGAGCACGCCGACGCGCACTTCAACCTCGCTGGGGTGTTGGAGCGATTGGGCAAAAGGGAGCACGCGTTGCAGCATTTGAAGGCGTGCCGGAAGTTGATGAGGGGGTGAGAGCGACCGTTCATGGCGCTTGGTTCAGGCTTCCGGACCTCGGACTAAGCCATTGAGTACATCCATAACCCATTCATCTGCTATGGGGGAGAATACTCGGTCGCGACAACGGCCAATTACAGGGCCGCACGCCCACCGGACATCCGAACACTCGACATATCGAAGATCGCCACCAGTTGCCGGGGCCGCTGCAAGCATGATGTCGCGTCGGAGGGGAAAGAGCAGACCACTGGAGAAGCTACTGAAGACAACGGGGTTATCGGATGTCATGAAGCTCTGGCCAGGCGGCGCAACCCAAAGCTGCCAATCGAGTCCAAACAGAGTCGGCTCCAGCCAGAACTGGCCTCGCGCGAAATCAAGTGCCAGGC
>WBZQ01002196.1_pt1 | contig 12725 bp, 15 predicted proteins | sample 5204251 | NCBI WGS metagenome assembly WBZQ01 (sample SAMN12412402, study PRJNA552823) | activated sludge metagenome | isolation source: activated sludge from nitrification reactor of wastewater treatment plant... | place: USA: Virginia | collected 2017-09 | reverse complement strand
CTCAACGACGCCTCCCCCGCCGCCACCCTCGGCGACGCCACCCCCGCCGCCGCCAACGGGGTCCTTGACGCCCATGCTACAAGCGTTCCCGTCCGCGCTATCGCTTACCGCCGCGAAGGGAAACACGGCAACCGGCGTGTTTAATTTGCAAAAATCCAGCACGCAGCAAAGCACCTACAGCATCAGTGCCAACCAAGCGTGGACCGCCTTGAATCCACCATACGGAAGCACCCAGACCATCACCACCGAAATCGACCCCATTACGGTTTCCGTCAACACGTCCACCATGAATGTCGGTAGCTACACCGGCGTCGTCTATATCGTGGAAAGTGGTCCCAATGGATCGCAGACCTTGCGGATCCCCGTCTCGCTCTCCGTCCTTGCCACTGGCAGCGCCACACCACCACCGCCGCCCTCAACGACGCCGCCTCCGCCGTCAACGACACCTCCCCCACCCTCAACAACCCCTCCCCCTCCGCCTGCGGCGACGCCGCCCCCCCCGGCGCCGACCGGCTCGTTAACGCCCTTGCTCCAGGCCTTTCCGTCTGCTCTTTCGCTGACCGTAGCGAAGGGCAACACGGCAACGGGTATATTCAATCTGCAAAAGTCCAGTACGCAGCAAAGCACGTACAGCATCAGTGCCAACCAGGCCTGGACGGCGTTAAATCCACCATACGGCAGCACACAGACCATTACGACGGAAATTGATCCCATCACCGTCTCAGTTAACACGTCGACGATGAATGTCGGCAGCTATACGGGTGTCGTCTATATCGTAGAGAGCGGCCCGAACGGATCACAAACCTTGCGGATCCCAGTCTCGCTCACTGTTCTCGCCAGTGGCAGCACGACGCCGCCTCCGCCGCCGTCCCCGACAGGGAGCGCCACATCTCCGCCACCACCTCCGTCGGGAAGCTCAACCGGGACGGTCACGGTGATGTGGAATGCTAACACCGAAGCTGATCTGCAAGGATACCGGGTCTATGTCGGCACAAGATCCGGTGCCCGCACGCAGGCGTTCGACGTGGGTAATGTGACCTCCACAAGACTGACACTGCCGTTAGGCTCCACCTATTTCTTTGTCGTAACGGCCTACGACAAGAGCGGCAATGAAAGCTCTCCCTCGGGAGAGTTGAGCCGGAGCCTGTTTTAGAAAATATCTCTGCTCGACAGGCTTGACCGCTCTTCCCTCAAGCCTGTATAACGGCGCTGTACCTTTGAGCCCGCTCCGAAGGAACGTCCCTTCGAGCGGGCTCAAAAGTGTATAAAGCGCCCGTAGCTCAATGGATAGAGCATCTGACTACGGATCAGAAGGTTACAGGTTCAAGTCCTGTCGGGCGCACCACTTTTCAAATACCACCCCCTTCCCTCACCCAGCTGCAAAGATGTGTAGCCCACAGTGGAGGCGCGAGGCTCACAATTTTCCGCGTTCTTCTCCCCTTCACTCACGTTTTTCACAATATGGTTTCGAGGCGTTGCATGCCCTCTCGCGCCGCTTCCTGATGCAAGAGTGGAATTCATAAGATAGAAACATTTTCTCCTGCGAATCCTCATCTTCCACGCCCTCGATTCCCCACATCCTCGATGGCGGATCGAAACATTGACTCAGAGCCAACCTGCCTACATTCGCCAACTGAAACCATACCGCTGAGATTATACTTTCCGTTCATCCCCTACGCTCACGGCCACGTGCGACCCGCGCTCCTCGAGCGCCGCTTCTGCGGTTTTCGAGGAGAAAACGATTCCGAAGGATCATCCACTTCAGACCTTGCCGCACAGCCTAACGGCAGCATCACATAAGCCTGTAAGACATCTTGCCTTCCGACCCATATCTGGAGTGCGCACTCGGAATCGTCACAGAGAACTTCGATCACGACGTCAATGATGACGTCCATTTGCACCCTGTCACTTCCCGTACCCGACGTGCGAGATAATAGTTCCCGGCAGATAACCACTCCTGCTGGTTCTGCTCGACTGGCTCACTCTTGAAATTGAGGGACCACCGAAGCGTCTACGTATCACCACCACTTCGCCCGCCGTGCGCGATCGAGGCTCTCGCCCGCTCCGTTCTGAACTAGGGCCATGCCTAGTTTGAGGATCGTCATATCCTGCTAGGCTCAACTCACGCGCACATCACACAACGTCGCGACAGCACTTGAGGATTCCTAATCGTCAACAGACATCGTCGAAGGAGGTCGCACATGCATACGGATGATTCTTCTAACTGGTCGGCATTCATGGCAGGCGCATTGATCGGCGCAGGGGTCGCATTGCTTCTTGCTCCGCAGTCCGGCAATGAACTTCGCTCAACTCTGCGTGACTATGCTTCCAGAGCGAAGGACGAACTGGACGAAGCCACCGAACAGGGGCGTGCGGCTTGGGATTCCGCCATGGAACGCGGTCAGGAATATGTCGACGGCGGCAAACAAACCTTGCGCAAGGCCGGCCGTGCCGCTCGCGAGTTTGTGGATGAGACGATGCAGGCCGCCCAGGATACGGCAGAAGAAGCGACGTCACGACGCGGCTAAGCATGTCCATGCGCCGACAGGACTCGATGTCGCCACACTATGCTGAAAGGACAGCTCGCATGATGAAACAACTGACACATCTCATGTTCGCATTCGCCATGATGACGCTGGTGGCCTGCCAGTCCACCACGGGAAAGACGGCCGGCCAGACCATCGACGATGCCTCCATCACCACAGCAGTCCAAGCCAAACTGTCTCAGGATCGTCTGTCGAACTTTTCCCGCATCGATGTGGACACGGAGCGCGGAGTGGTCACTCTGAACGGAGTGGTGAAATCTGCCGAACAGAAAATGCGTGTGGTTGAACTGACCCGCGGCGTGTCCGGCGTACGTACTGTGAACAACAATTTACAAATTCAAGCGCCGTAAGGCCTTGGAGCGAGCACCATCCGCCCGGCGACCATCAACGATCGTCGCCGTGTGAGGTCTAGGAGGCTGATCATGACGCGCCATGTAGCATCTATACTGCCTGTGCTGTTTTCAGCTCTGTTGCTGGGAGCATGCAGTCATTCCATACCGAAATCGTCATCCAAGCCGGTTCCGCCTCCTCTGACCAGTGCCGTGCCCACCTTCCCCGCACAGGCGAAAGAGGATGTACGGGCGCCAGTCTCGCTAATCCCCGTTCAACTCAAAACGGACCTGACTACTATTCAGACCGCGATCCGGAACGCTATTCCCGAAAGAATCACAGAAGCGGGGCATCCGCTGGGGCAGGAATTCCGGTGGACATTTTTGCGGACCGGCGAACCGGAAGTGCACATCCAAGACGGCCTCGTGGCGATCCATGCCGAATATAAGGGCGATATCGAATCGCGGGGGAGTTCCCGCGCCTGTCGGCTCGATCCTCTGTACGCTTCCATCGACTCCACCGGCAAACTGACGATGGTGCAGAACGGCGATGCTCTCTCCTTCGGCTTCGATCCGGCACAGACGGCCGTGGCGACCAAACCGGACAGCGATGCGCGCTGTAATATGTTCAATGTCCCGATCTCCGAGCAACTTCCCGACTTGTTCGGCCTCACAGAGATCAAAACGGCCTTGGCGGAAGCCGTGCATCCCAAAGAATTCGCCATTCCACTTCAGCGAATCTGGGATGATTTGGGCGGTCCCCTCTCGATGCCGGTCGCCTCTCTGAATACCCGAGCCTGCATGTATGGGAATCCACGGGAAATGATTCTCGATGGCCAGAAAGGGACCACCCAGGAAACCGTGATTTCCGGGACAGCCAAAGAGATGCCCTTTATTACGTATGAACCAACCTGCACCGAAGCCGCTCCCACCGTGGCGCTGGTCAACTCCGGGTCCGTTTCGAGCGAAGGAAAGCCCTATACCCTGACGGCACGGATCCCGTTCTCATACCAACAACTGTCGCATCAGTTGCAAAGCAAGCTGTTTCACCGATCGGTATTTTTAGACAGCGCCTCAGACTCGGCGGTCATCGAACGCGTCTCGGCCTCGGACGCCAACGGCCGATCGTTGGTCGCCATCGACATGAGCGGCGACCTCAAAGGCACGATCTATTATTGGGGCACGCCCCGTCTGGATGAAGGCGGACGGAGCATCACCGTCCCGGATCTTCAAATGGCCAATGAATCCAAAGCCGCCATCGACTCTATCCGCATCGGCTACTGGCAGCTTGTCGATCGGGAATTGAACAGCACCTTGCGGCAGGCCATGACCGTCGACATCTCACCTCAAGTAGACCGGTTGAAACAAACCGTGACCGGAACCCATCGATCCGGCGGCACCACGATGGACATTCTCATCACGCGCCAGCAACCGGATCATGTCCGATCGTCCTCGCAAGGGATCACCGCTACGATCATGCTGGAGGGCACGGCCAACGCATCGGGTCAGGTCACCCTAGAAGAACAGAGTCCCCGCGCGCTGCTTCGACAGGACATCCGGTAGAGACCGGCACTCACGTGAGGTCACGCGGAGGCGGATCTATGGAACAGAGACCGACGCTGCAACAGACCGCGGACATCATCAAACTGATGAAGAACGACCACCGTCACATCCTCGCCTTGTTCCAGGTCTACCTCGGGACGGAAGCAGATTCCCGGCAGTCGATCGTGGACGACATTCTCCGGCGTTTGGATGATCATTTTGAATGGGAAGAACAATTATTCAGCGAGGACAGCCGCCTCCAAGAGGCGGGCAACCCAGTGATCCGGCGAGTGTTGCTGGACCATGAGGAAGTGAAGGCCATGATCCATGAGTTGCGTCAGGCGGAAACAGATGACGACGAATCGATGGATCACTTTTTTGAGGATATGATGCAGACCGTCCGTGTCCACTTTCATGGAGAGGAGCGCGATTTGATTCCGCTCTTCGACGCAATGACCACCACATCACACTGACCCTGGCACGCAGCTGCCCGCATGACTGAGGCAGCAGCGCCGGGGTCATTCCTGCTCGTCAACGGAGTCAGATTACATGAACCGTTCACCACTACGTGTGGCCGTCGTAGGACTGGGCCATATTGCGCAGATGGCCGTACTTCCCGCCTTTTCTCATACAGGCTCTGCCGCGCAACTCACGGCGCTGGTCTCGGACGATCCAACGAAACGTCGGCTTCTCGCCAAGCGCTACGATGTGTCGCATGCCTATGCCTACAAGGACTACGAGGCATGTCTGCGAAGCGGCGACATCGACGCCGTCTATATCGCCCTCCCCAACAGTCTTCACTGCGAATATGCCGTCCGAGCCGCGAAAGCCGGCATCCATATACTCTGCGAGAAACCGATGGCGGTGACGGCCTCCGAGTGCCGCCAGATGCTGCACGCCGCTGAGCGGCATCGCGTCAAACTGATGATTGCCTATCGACTCCACTTTGAGGCCTGCAATCTCTACACCATCGATCTACTTCAATCCGGACGGTTGGGAGAACCGCGGCTGTTCCATTCGGTGTTCACCCAGCAGGTCCGTGCCGGCGATATCCGGTTACGGTCGCAACTCGGCGGCGGCCCCCTCTACGACATCGGGGTCTACTGCATCAATGCGGCCCGCTACCTGTTTCGAGACGAACCCATCGAAGTCACCGCCCTCGCGGGTCGCGGTCCCGATCGTCGATTTCACTCCGTCGACGAATCCTCCGGCGCGATCATGCGATTTTCTCGCGATCGTCTCGCCACCTTCACCTGCAGTTTCGGCGCAGCCGACGCAGCGACGTACGAAGTTGTCGGGACCAAGGGAAAAGTGCGCGTCGAGCCGGCATATGAATATGTGGGCGGGCTCAACGCGTCCGTCACGGTCGGAGGGCGGACCAGCGTCCGGGCGTTTACATCGGGCGATCAGTTCGCGCCGCAACTCATCTATTTTTCACGCTGCGTGCAGGAAAACCGTCAGCCGGAACCGAATGGCACGGAAGGCCTCCTCGATGTCCAGATCATTGAAGCGCTCCGGCGCTCCGCTCAACGGGGTCGACCGATCGCTGTCCGGTTACCTGCAAAACGCGTCCGGCCAGATCTTACGCTAGGGATGCATCGCCCCCCCGTCTCCAAACCTCAGGGCGTCCATACGGAATCGCCCACGCTGTAATAACCGATCGTCAGCGGGCGGAATCTCGCTCTCCCGGACTAGGGCTCTGCCCAGTTCTAAGGTCCGGAGTGCGCCGTTAGTCTGAGGCAGGGAACGAGATGAATACTACACCTACCACGAATGATGAGGAGGGCCGATGGAACAGGAGATGAAGCATATGAAAGATCGAGCGAAACAGGCCGGATCGTCGATCACGGAAGCGTTCCAGGAAACGGCCTCATCCGCAGAGCACATGACCAAACGCGCCGGAGAAGCGGTCGAATCGGCTACCGACCGAATCCGCGAACATCTATCGACAGAAAACACAGCCGGCGAGGCAGTGGAGGCCGTTGCGCGCAAAGTCAAACAGACCGCTGGCTACTTACAAGAACAGGGCATCGGCGGGGTCGTCGAGGATCTCGAGATTCTCATCCGGCGCTATCCGCTCCAGACACTGCTGCTGGGCCTGGGATGCGGATATCTGCTCTCCCGCGCCAGAACCGACTAACGGGAAGAGGACGAATATATGGAAAATCCCCATCCGATTTCGATCGCCTCGCTGGTGACAGGGCTAGTCGAAGACCTCCGGCGACTGTTTGCACAGGAAGTCCAATTGGCCCGGCATGAAATGCAGCATGAGTTGGGGAAGGTCGTCAGGAGCGCCATGCACGCCGGCATCGCCATCATGCTGGCCTTCTTGGCTGTGATATTTCTACTGATGACGTTGATCCACCTGTTGCACTTCTACAGCGGTCTCCCGCTCTGGGCCTGTTATGGAATCGTCGGTCTCCTCGCTGCCGCCGCAGGGGCCGCCTTCTTCGCTCGTCTGATTACCATCGGAACCACCCTTCGGCTCTGGCCGTTTCGCACTTTTTACTCTGTAAAGGAAGATGCCAAATGGATCAAAGAACAGCTGCTATCGATCAAGACCTAAAAGAGATTGTGGAGACGAGAGTGGATATTGCCGAAAAACTCGAACTATTGGAACAACGCGTCAAAGACACGGCGGAGGGAGCCACCATGAAATTGTCGCGTTTACTCGATGAAGGATCCCAGAGCGTGACGCAGATGGTGGATAGAACCAAAGCTGCCTTGGATCCAGTCCATAAGGTCGATGACTACCCATGGCTCATGCTCGGCGGAGCGATATGCGCCGGGTACGCAATCGGCCTCTTTGAAGCTCGTATCCGGGCACAACGCGGCGTGTACCCCTATTATCCGCCGGGCGCCCACGCATCGCGGGTGATGCCGGATTCTAAGAGAGAAGCAAAAACATCTTCTCGTCGGGACGAAGGCATTTACGATTACTACCCCGATCCCTCACAAAAGGCCCGCAGGACGGAACCACGCAGCCGCACCAGCATCTGGGAAACAATGGGCCGCGAATTGGAGATCGATACGGAGCAGGCTAAGGCCGCTCTCATGCAAGCCGGCCGCACGCTCCTGGTGGAATTCGGGAACAAACTGATCCCCGAACTCGCCCGGTCGCTTGGCGTCTCGCTCACGCCTCACGGGAAGCCCTCCCGGCAGTCCTACGAGCACTCGTCGTATTCAGAATCTCGGACAGGCGGCAACGCCAGGCCTTCGGCCGGATCCGCGTCACAGTTCCGATGATAGAGGAGTCAGGGTGTCGGCCTCGCTGACCAGTGCATCCCCACGATGGAATCCTTGGAAACTCGGCGGACTGGGATGGAAAGAGCTTGGACAACGGCTTTGGACGGACAGCCAGAAGGATGAAATTCTCGGCCGGGCGGCTCAATTGGCCTATTACTTCCTTCTGGCTCTGTTTCCCGCGCTGCTTTTCCTGACGGCACTGTTGGGCCTCTTTCCGTTGGAGCAGGTGCTGCCGGAGTTGATGACCTATCTCCGGACCGTGTTGCCTGCGGACGCCTTATCATTGTTGCAAAAGTATCTGGATAGCGTCGTGAAAGGCTCCGGGAGCGACATTCTTTCGCTCGGGCTTCTGGGTGCACTCTGGGCCTCTTCGAGCGCAGTCACGGCCATCATGGAATCGCTCAATGTGGTGTATGGCGCGCAGGAAACGCGTCCCTACTGGAAAGTTCGTCTCGTGGCCGCCTTGCTCACGATCGGCCTCGCGGCATTCATCATCCTGTCCATTACGCTGGTGCTCTATGGAGAGCGAATCGGTGAGTGGATTGCCGACCTCGTAGGATTGGGATGGTTGTTTCTCCTGACCTGGAATGTCCTGCAGTGGCCCGTCGCGATCGTGCTGATGCTGCTGGCGCTCGCCATCATTTATGCCGTCTGTCCCGATGTGGACCACGACTGGCGTTGGGTGACCCCTGGGTCTGTCGTCGCGGTACTGCTCTGGATGGGACTGTCGTTAGGCTTTAAAGCCTATGTCGATCATTTCGGCAACTATAACGCAGCCTATGGGTCCATTGCCGGCGTGATCGTCCTCATGTTGTGGCTCTATCTGACGGGGGTGGTGATTTTGCTCGGCGGCGAAATCAACGCCCAGATCGAACGTGCGGCCTTGGCGTTGCGATCCTCTTCCGATCCGTCGAATCAGAGGCTTGAGCCGGCTTCCGAAATGAAACCCCACGAAGAGATCGCCTCATGACACCAGGTTATGTTGAGAGACTCAAGGAGGAGACGCCCAGGGTGCGAGTGCCTAAGGAATCCTGTGCGTCGGCGGCGAACCGCCATTTGTGGGAAATCACGCCGATCCGCGATCTCCTCTGGCTTGGCGGAATCCTGTTTCTGCTCTGGTTCGGGTATTACCTGCGCGGCGTCTTCACGCCCGTGCTCGTGGCGCTGCTGCTGGCCTACCTGGTCAACCCGCTGGTCCGTCGTGCGGAAACCGCCTGGCATATCCCACGGCCCGTGAGCATTTCTGTTGTTCTGCTCCTCTCGGCACTCATGCTGGGTGGGCTGGTGATATGGCTCGGCCCATTATTGACCGAGCAGGTGCAATCCTTTGCGGAGCGGGTGCCCGGATATCTCCAGAGTATTGCTAAACAGTACCACGTGACATTGGGAGATTTTTCCGAACCGCTCTCAACAATTGCCACGAATCTCCGCGATGATCCGCTCTCAATCCTGAAGCCGATTTTTTCCGGTACCGGCCAGGCATTCGGAGTGCTCGGCGCAGTGATCGGCACCACGGCGGACGTCACCCTGGCGCTCGTGCTGATCCCGATGTATTTCTTTTTTTTCGCGTGGCAGTTTGACAGCGCCCTCGCGCAGCTCCGCCGGTATATCCCTGCCGGGTACCGGACAAGAGCGCGTCATATCGTGCGAAGGATGGATCAGGCCGTCAGCGGGTTTTTCCGGGGCCGCTTAACCATCGCCCTCGCCTCCGCCGTCCTCTACTCGGTCGGCTGGGCGCTGACCGGCATTCGCTATTGGTTCATCCTCGGGCTGATCACCGGCGTTCTCACGATCATTCCCTATGCGTCGTTGATCGGCTGGCCTTTGGCGATTCTGTTGAAGTATCTGGACGGATTTTCCACGGGCGCTGCCGCCTTCGATTGGATGACGGTCTTGGTCTGGCCGTCTGTCGCATACCTCATGGTGCAATTCATCGAGAGTTGGCTGCTGACGCCCTGGGTACAAAGCCAATCCATGGAAATGAACGCGGTCACCGTGTTGATCGTGGTGTTCATTGGCGGGGCGCTGGGTGGGTTTTACGGCCTCTTATTGGCCATCCCCATTGCCGCCTGTATCAAAATCCTCCTGCAGGAACTGGTGCTGCCGCAGCTAGAACGAAACGCCGCGGCCTTGCCTCCTTCCTTTGATCCGTGAAAGGACCAACGATGACAATTACGGTGGCGGATCTATTAGTCGATCGGCTGATTCAGTGGGGCGTCGATACCATTTTCAGTTTACCCGGAGATGGCATCAACGGCATCTATGAAGCCCTGCGAACCCGTCAGGACACAATCAAAGTGGTGTTAGTCCGGCATGAAGAATCGGCTGCCTTTGCCGCCTGCGGCTACGCCAAGTTCACCAGGCGCTTGGGCGTCTGCCTCGCAACCTCCGGACCGGGCGGCATTCACCTTCTGAATGGCTTGTACGATGCGAAATGCGACGGCCAGCCGGTGCTGGCCATCACAGGCCATACGTACCACGACCTGATCGGCACCCACTATCAACAGGATGTCGATCTCGACCGGCTCTGCGCGGATGTGGCCGCCTATAGCCAGAGAGTCATGAGCCCGGCTCATGTCGGCAACGTGGTGGATGAAGCGATCAAAACGGCGATTTCGCGACGAACGGTGGCCCACATCACGATTCCAAAAGATATTCAGGACTGGAGCGTGGACGACCAGGGATCGAAGGCCAACATTCCCGGCCATAGCGGCGACCTGTACAGCGACCCCTTGCCACTTCCCTCCCGGTCACTGCTGGAGAAAGCGGCCACGCTCATCAATGCAGGCTCGAACATCGCGATCCTCGCCGGGCGGGGTTGTTTAGGGGCGAGAGCGGAAGTGCTGCAGCTGGCTGAGTTGCTGGGCGCCCCCATCGTCAAGCCGCTCCTCGGCAAGGCCGTGGTGCCTGACGACCATCCGCTGACCACCGGCGGAATTGGTTTGCTCGGCACGGCTCCTTCGCAAGAAGTGCTTGAAGCCTGCGATACCCTCATTATCGCCGGCACGAGTTTTCCCTATTTGGAGTTTTATCCCAAGCCAGGCCAAGCGCGCGCCGTTCAAATTGACTTGGATGCCGCTCGCATCGGCCTCCGTTACCCGATCGAGGTCGGTCTCGTCGGACAGTGCTGGGATGTCCTTCGCGCATTACTGCCGCTCTTGGAGAAAAAATCCGATCGCGGCTTCCTCAAAACCGCACAAGCCAGCATGCAGCAATGGAATGAACTGATGGAGGAACGCGGCACCAGGACGGATGCGCCGCTGAAGCCACAGGTCGTGGTGCGTGGCCTCAACGAATTCCTCGCCGACGATGCCATCATCTGCTGCGATACCGGCACCGTCACCACCTGGGCCGCCCGGCATATCACGATCCGAGGGAACATGGAATTTTCCGCCTCCGGCACCCTCGCCTCGATGGGCAACGGCCTCCCCTATAGTCTCGGCGCCGGGATCGCCTTTCCTGGACGGCAAATCGTCTGTCTCGCGGGAGACGGTGGCTGCACGATGCTGATGGGGGAATTGGCCACATTGGTCAGATACGGCCTGCCGGTCAAAATCATCATCCTGAAAAATAATCTGCTCGGCATGATCAAGTGGGAACAGTTGGCCTTTGAGGGGAATCCGCAATATGGCGTAGATCTACAGCCGATCGATTTTGCCCTCTTTGCCAAGGCCTGCGGTGCCGCGGGGTTCACGGTTGATGACCCGCGCCACGTCCGGGAGGTGCTACGGGAGGCCTTTGCGGTTCAAGGGCCATCCTTGGTGCAGGCGGTCATCGATCCGCTCGAACCGCCGCTGCCCGGGAAAATCACCACGGCGCAAGCCTGGCAATTTGCAAAGGCGTTGGCCAAGGGGCAGGAAGACCGTTGGGGTATTCTCAAGACGTTGGTCGAGAGCAAGATCCGGGAAGTCGTCTAAGCACACAAGGTAATTGACCATCTGGAAGGGGACACGTATGGAGCCGATCGGCCGCCGAAGGTGGGTGATTGCGGAAGGATATATACCATCCAAGAGCCACGGGCCGGAGCCACAAATGACAAGCCACGAAACGATATGTATTCTCAACTCGTCGGACCAGGATGCCACCGTACAGGTCACGATTTTCTATGCAGATCGCGAACCGGTCGGCCCTTATATCATCCAGGTTCCAGCCCGTCGAACCAAACACGTGCGATTCAATGACCTGACAGATCCGGCCCCAATACCCGTGGATACCGATTATTCCAGCCTCATCGACTCCAACGTGCGGATCGTCGTGCAACATACCAGGCTGGATTCACGGCAGGCTGAAAATGCCCTCTTCAGCACCATGGCGTTTCCCGTCTGAGCGGGCCCCCACCGGAATGGCCACCCAGTCGATTTCAGCCTGAATCTCTTCGCCGAACCACACGCTTCAGCGGTCGACCTGAAACGGATCTCACGTCACGCCGCCTGCACGACCTCGCGCGGAGCCGGAGCCGCCAGATGAGCATATCGGTTACGCAGAATAACTTCATCGATAATGTCGCCGCACTGGACGCAGCGCATGGCCATGAACCAGTAGCCACCGAGGCTCTCCCCGATATCCATGCAGCGTTCATCGACCAGGAATCCACCGCAGCGGAGACAATGGCGGGTCTCGCGTTGAACAGGAGTCGGCGTCTGTCTCGTTTTCCCGGCCAGGGGAATGGCTCTCGTGGTGGTGGCATTCATACGGTTCTCCTTTCGTCGTGATCTTTATGGGCTTCGGCGGAATGCGCTTCACCCGTTTGTCATGATCACTGATAACAGTCCCGTACGATTCACTCTACTAGCACTCCCCCCAGGTCCCCTAGCAAAGCACCCTGGCGGGTCCGCGGCATCATACTCCGAGCCGGCGCACCATATTCTTTGTGATACGTTGCTTCGTGGTGAAGTAAGCCTTCCAGGGATCCTGTCGTAGGCGTTCAAGTCTCTCAGCGACATTGTCGACCGTGAAATGGTCGGAACGGAGGTCGGCCGACAATTCATCCCAGGAAAGCGGGACCGAGACGGGCGCGCGAGACCGGGCGCGTGTTGAATACGCAGCCACAGCCGTAGCCCCT
>WBZQ01002194.1_pt1 | contig 12727 bp, 12 predicted proteins | sample 5204251 | NCBI WGS metagenome assembly WBZQ01 (sample SAMN12412402, study PRJNA552823) | activated sludge metagenome | isolation source: activated sludge from nitrification reactor of wastewater treatment plant... | place: USA: Virginia | collected 2017-09 | reverse complement strand
CCCTATGGGTGGGGGCTCTATGTAGAGATCTATGACTCTCTGACTGATCGGTTCATGATCGAGACGTTGCGGGAATGGCAGCCGGTGTCATTCGAGGGGTGGGCCGGGAGGGCCTATGGGGTCTATCTTGCCGGCCTGCTGTGCTTGGTGGCCGGATGGTATCGACGGGTCGAACCGGTGCGATGGGTGATGCTGCTCCTCGTCCTTGGGCTCTCGTTGCGGCACTGGCGCAATGTGACGTTGTTTCTCATCGTCAGTCTTCCGCTGATGGCAGAACTCCTGGCCGCGGTCGTGTCCTCCTGTCTTCGCTGGATGCCGCTGCTTAAGGCGCAGGCAACTTCCGTGTTGCTTGTCCTCACCGGCGCAACCGCGACGGCGTTGTACGGACAGGGACTTGAGCATCTCAACCATGTCCGGCAGTCAGGCCGCATGCCGGAGCGCTATTTCGAACAGACCGAGTATCCGATCGAAGCCGTGCAGTGGATCAGAAGCCATCGGCCTGAGCTCGGCACGAGGATGTACAACGACTACGGGTTCGGCGGATTTCTTCTGTGGCATCTGCCCGGGGAAAGAATTTTCATTGATGGCCGCATGCCGGCCTGGCGCATCAAAGACCGGCGGATTTTTCAGGATTATGTGGAGCTGAATCGTGAGGGGGCGCCCCGGCTGGCTGTGTTGGATCGATATGGAGTTGATTGGGGGCTGATTCAACGTGGCAGCGGATTGGCGAGGGTATTGGAAGGCGATCAGGCCTGGCAGACGGTCTATGCCGATGCCAAGGTGGTGATTGTGCGTCGACGGTCGTGATGATGGTTGAGCAGCACTCGTCGAGGCCGATTCGCTCGTCTCAAGGCGTGACCAGCTGGCCTGCGGCTAAGAATGTGTCGGTTCGATCGCTGCGAGATCCGGCTCTACGCCACTCGGCGTGGGGCGGGAGCGGGGCTGGTAGCGGCCTTGCGCCTCGCGACGTCGGATCGCCAGAAGTTCCCGGAGCATGATGGCCCCGTCGCGCCATGGACGGACCTTCGATCCCGGCTGGTCGGTCCAATTGATTGGGACTTCAGCGATGCGGTAGTTCCGCTGGCGGGCGATGTGCAGCAACTCCAGATCAAAGGCGTAGCCATCGACGCAGGAGACCGAAAACAGGTCTTCGGCGATCGGTTTCCGGAACAGCTTGAACCCACATTGCGTATCGGCAAAGGGCGGTTCGCCCAGGCGGCGCACGAGGTTGTTGAAGAGGCTGCCGAGGAGACTGCGATGCCAGCGTGCTCGCACGGTGAACGCAGGGTTTTGAGAGGCCAGGGCGCGTGAGCCGATAGCCAGATCCGCGCCGGCGGTGATGGCTGCCTCCAATCGCTCCAATTCCTCAATCGACGTTGCCCCGTCCGCATCGGCGAACAGCTGAATGGTTCCCCGCGCGGCCTGCATGCCACGTCGCACTGCTGCGCCTTTGCCCATGTTGCAGGTCAGCTGAATCAACCGGACATGAGGACAACGTTGCGCGGTCTGTTCAACGACCAACGTGGTGCCATCGGCACTGCCGTCGTCGACCACAAGAATTTCATAGGAGCGCGATTGCCGGTCGAGATAGCTGATCGTGTGCTGCAGGAACAGCGGAAGGCGCCGAGCCTCGTTATAGGCAGGGATAATGATCGACAGGTAGGGCGCCTGTGTCGAGCACGGTGTCACGGTGAGACAGCCTCGTGTCGGAATGTGACGCGCCGATCCGCCACGCCGGCGAATCGTGCCACACGGTAACTGAGCACCGGGAGAAATGCAAGCAATCCGTGCCCCGCTCTTGACATGCGTGCGATGCGGAGACGATCGTATTTGTCAGGCTCAGGCCGACTGATATGTCGGCTGTATGAGCCACGGAGGGTGTCGTGAGGCGAAGCGGGACGTGGTCTGCTGCGCTGGTTGGTGCCTTCGTGTTGGCGGGGTGCGTGGCGGCCTCTCCTCCCAGCCGCTTGAGTCAGTATGTCCTGCCTGCTGCGAGCAATCAGGAAGAGGTGCCGGAGCTTCCTGTGTCGCGTCCGGTTCGAGCCGTTCTGGTTGTGCTGACCGACAGGTCGGATCCCGCGTCAGTCCCAAGTTTGCCGGACGAGGCGCAGGCTCGGTTGGCAGAAAGCCTGTCGTCACAGATCAACCGTGGGCACCCGATCAGCGTGGAGCGAGTGATCACGCTCGGGGAGTTTTCCGGTCCTGGCACCACTCCGGACTGGATGTCGATCGCGAAGCAGCAGGGAGTCGACTACTTGGTTGTCGCCGTCCTTTCGAGTATTGAGCAGGAGTATCCGGCGTCCCTGTTCCTGGGGTGGACCACGCATCGGCAGCCTGGGCTTCGCCGGGACAATTGGTCATTGGTGGAAGCGGCGTTGGTAGACGGACGTACCGGCAGTCAGCTGCTTCGCGCCGAAGGGCGGGGCATGGCGACGCTGGATCGCCCGAACGCGCCAGGAATTTCACAATGGTATCCGGTCATCTATCTGCGGCCTCAGGATCCAGAGCGGCGTCTCTGGCCGCCAAGCTATGAGGGGGCCCCCGTGACGCTGCGGATCGTGGCTATGGAGCAAGCTGCGATGCGACTGGCCGGTAACCTCCAGCGCGCCTGGATTGAGCAGCGGGAACGCGAAATGTCGCGCGAAGGGGTGGCCTCGCGGTGACGGCGGAAGCCTGCGTTTTCCTCTTTGAAGGGGATTCTGAGAATAGTGTAGAATGACACTTTCGACGATGGCGCGGAGGATGGTCCCTCAATGTCCGGTTTCTAGAGGAGAACACATGGCGTATCGACATCAGCGCAGCAAGGTACTGTCTGTCTTCGCGGCGACCACCATGGTCGCTGCCACGTTTTTGTCCAGTGGGGTGCAATTCGGGTCTCAGGCCGAGGCGGCTGGTGTACCTCCGGCGTTTGCGCAGGGATTTTCAGAGATCGTGAAGGCGGTGACGCCGGCAGTCGTCAATATTGCGGTGACCGGTGGCGGAGAAGGCCGTCGGGAAGGTCGACGCCAACTTCCCCCGGGCGGTCCATTCGGTGGTCCGCCTCCCGGGCCTGGTGGTGGTGATGAGCCTCCCGGTATGGAGCCCCCCGGCGGTCCCGGTGGCCCTCCCGGTGGTGGCCCGCATCGTCCTGAGCAGAGCGCAGGATCCGGGGTCATTCTTGATCCCACTGGATACATTGTGACCAACAACCACGTCGTGGAAGGCGCAACCCAGATCATGGTGACGCTCTCGGATCGGCGTGAGTTCCCGGCCAAGATCATCGGCACCGACCCGAAGACGGACCTCGCTATCATCAAGATTGAGGCGAAGGATCTCGCCTCGATGAAGTGGGCGGACTACGAGGACCTGCAAGTCGGCGATGTGGTCCTTGCCGTGGGCAGTCCGTTCGGGCTGAGCTCCACCGTGACGTTGGGAATCATCAGCGCGTTAGGCCGCGGCAACGTCGGCATTGCGGACTATGAAGATTTCATTCAGACCGATGCGGCGATTAATCCCGGCAACTCCGGTGGCGCCCTGGTCAATATGCAAGGCAAGTTGATTGGGATCAACACCGCCATCTTCTCCCGTACCGGTGGGTCCGAGGGAATCGGGTTTGCCATTCCCAGCAGCATTGCGACCGATATCGTCGAGAGCCTCACGAAGACGGGTAAGGTGGTGCGCGGATGGATGGGCGTGGCTATTCAGGAGATCACGCCTGCGCTGGCCAAGTCCTTCAAGTTGCCCGACCAGCGCAAGGGGGTCCTCATCAGCGACGTGAATGAGAACGGTCCCTCCCACAGTGCCGGAATGCGGCGCGGGGATGTGGTTCTCTCCTTCAACGGTAAGGAAGTGCAGAGTGTGAGCCAATTGCGTAACCTGGTCGCGCGCATGGCGGTCGGGAAGGAAGCGGATATCAAGATCCTGCGTGAAGGCAAAGAGCAGGTGCTGAAGGTGAAGGTGGCTGAGCGACCCTCTGATGAGGTCCTCGCGAAGCGCGAGCCTGGTCCTGCTGCACCGCAGACGGAGACCGTGAAGCCGCCCGACAATGTGCTAGCCGCGTTGCGTGTTCAGATGCTGGATGCGGCCATGCAGAGCCAGCTGAACATTCCGGCCAAGACGAGCGGTGTGGTGGTGAGCTCTGTTGAGGCGGGCAGCCCTGCAGAGGCGGCTGGATTGCAGCGTGGGGACGTGATCCAAGAGGTCAATCACGAGGTCGTGAAAACCCTTGAGGATTACCAGAAGGCGTCAGCCAAGGTGAAAAAAGACGAAATGGTTGTGCTCTTGCTGAGTCGTCAAGGGAACAATCTGTTCGTAGCCGTCAACCCCAAGTAAGGCCTTGATGAGGGTGTGATCCAGCGAGCGGGCCGGAACACAGTTCCGATCCCCGCTCGCCGGATTGCGGTCGCATTAAGTTAGTAAACGCGCATGGCTGACGGGTTCAAGTTTCAAGAGTGGCTGCAAGATACTGTCTTTAAGCCGCTTGAAGATAAAAAGATGCCGGTCATGGAGCACTTGGTTGAGCTCCAAGTCCGGTTGACCCGTGCGGTCATTATCACGGCGATCATTTTTGTCGGCACGTTCTTTTATGCCGACACGCTGGTGAAGTGGATCCGGATCCCGCTGCAGAACATGTTCGTGCCGGGGTCCCTCTCCTGGATTCCCACCGACCTTCCCACTGTTCCCTTCGTGTTTCTCGCACCGGCTGAAGCGCTGTGGCAAAACGTCAAGGTCGCGGGCTTGTTTGCGTTGGTGCTGGGGACACCCTACATTTTGCTGGAATTCTGGCACTTCGTGGTTCCCGGCTTGCATGCTCAGGAACGCCGATTCGTCGGGCCGTTTGTGATCCTGAGCACCCTGGCCTTTTACCTCGGGTTATTGTTCTCCTTTTTCTTTGTCCTGCCGTTTGCGTTGAACTTTTTGATTTCCTACGGGGTCAATGCCGGGTTTATTCCGCAACTCTCGATTGCGCAATACGTCGGCTTTGCCTTGTGGTTTCTCCTGGTCTTCGGACTGATTTTCGAAGTGCCACTGGTAATCACCCTGCTAGCCAAGCTGGGGTGGGTCGATGCTCCGCTGCTGAAGCGGTATCGCAAGTGGGCGTTCTTAACGGCGTTTATTTTTGCCGCGATTCTCACGCCGACGCCGGACCCGTTCAACCAATGCCTGATGGCTCTGCCTATGTATATCTTTTATGAAGTCGGGATCATCAGCGCAGGGATTTTCAATAAGAAGAAAGCTGAGGAACAGGCCCAGGCTCTTGTGCCGGCGGTGGCTGCCACCGGACCCGGCGTCGTGAAGCCGGGCCCGTCGATCCCCGCAGGGGGCGGAGATAGTGAGTATGTCGGTGTGCCGACCGGTGGCCGCCGACACTAGTGTGAGCCGGAAGTGAAAAAGGTGACGGAAGCTCGCTTTCGTCCATGCAGCATGATGTACGTTCTACGAGGAGTCTAGGATGCCACGCGAGTTAAATGTCATTTCACAGCCCGGTTCCAGCAGCGGCGGAGATGCCTGTACCTATATGTGGGCCTGCGCCATTTGCGACGAAAATGAAACCTGCCAGAAGGATAAGGAAGGCCATAGCCGATGGCTCGTCGCCAAACGGATGGAGCGGATCGAATATAAAGTGCTCGTCATGAGCAATAAGGGTGGCGTGGGTAAGAGCACCTGTACGACCAATCTCGCAGTCAGTTTGGCGCTAAAGGGGTGGCATGTCGGCATCTGCGACATGGATATCCATGGTCCGAACATCCCGAAGATGGTGGGCGCGGAAGGTCAGAAGCTGAAGATCAGCACGTCAGGTGGGATCATTCCGTTTCAGGCCTACAATATGAAAATCGCCTCGATGTCCTTTCTCCTGCAGAACTCCGATGATCCCATCATCTGGCGGGATGCTTACAAATACGAATTCATCAATCAGTTGCTGGGTGGAGTGGAATGGCAGGATCTCAATTTCCTCCTGATCGACCTCCCTCCGGGAACCGGCAATGAATCGGTGACGACCATTGATTTGCTCGGTGGTGTCAGTGGCGCGGTGATCATCACCACGCCGCAAGAGGTCGCTTTGCTTGACTCCCGTAAGTCGGTGACCTTCTGCAAAGACAGTGAAGTGCCGATCATTGGCATCGTCGAAAACATGAGCGGGCTGGAGTGTCCGCATTGCCACAAGGAAGTGAATGTCTTCCGCAAGGGCGGGGGGGAAGCTTCCGCTTCGGATATGGGAGTGCCGTTCTTGGGCCGCATTCCGTTGGATCCTGATGTGGTCACGCAAAGTGATGCGGGTGAGCCGTTCGCGCTGTTCAACTCCGACTCGGCGACCGCTCAGGCCTATCATGATATCGCCAACCAGGTTGAGGCGTTTTGTAAGAAGAGCGGCTCGCTCATCAAGCTGGCGCCACGCCAGCAACATTGATTGGATGGTGATGTTGTGAAAGCTCCCGATGCCATGACCGGGTTGACTCCGCTCCATGAAGCGCAGCGGATCGTGCTGGAGGCTGCCTCTCCGTTAGGCCTTGAAAAGGTGTCGATTCTTGACGCGCTCGGCCGTGTGCTCGGCGAGGATGTGATCGCTGAACGCCACAATCCGCCGTGGGACAATTCCGCAATGGACGGTTTTGCGGTGCGTGCGGAGGATATTGCACAGGAGCATGCGATCACCAAGCCTGTCACGTTGACGGTCATCGAAGATGTGCCGGCCGGGAAGATGCCCACCAAGTCGGTGGGCAAGGGCCAGGCGATCCGGATCATGACCGGTGCTCCTATTCCCAAGGGCGCCGATACGGTGCTCAAAGTCGAAGATACCGAGCATACCCCTGAGTCGGTTCGTGTGTTCAAGGCTGAGTCTCGCGGTGCCAACATTCGACCACAAGGGGAGGATGTCAAACAGGGCGATTGCATCATCCCCAAGGGAACCAGAATCCGGTCCGGTGAAGCGGGGATGCTGGCCATTCTGGCGAAATCGTTCGTGCTCGTATACCAGCGTCCACGCGTGGCGATTTTGTCGACGGGTGATGAGCTCGCCGACTTGGACGAGCGATTCAGCGAAGAAAAAATCATCAATTCGAATAGCTATGGGATCGCGGCGGCTGTCCAGGAAGCCGGCGGAGTGCCGATTCTACTGGGTATCGCGCGGGATACGCCGGCCGCTTTGAAGGAAAAGATCTCACATGGGTTGAATGCCGATATTCTGGTGCTGTCCGGCGGCGTATCGATGGGGGATTACGATTTCACGAAAGCTGTCTTCCGCGATCTCGGCGCTGAGATGAATTTCTGGAAATTAGCAATCCGGCCGGGGCAGCCGCTTGCGTTCGGAAAGATACAAGGCAAGCTGGCGTTTGGCTTGCCTGGAAATCCCGTGTCCTCCATGGTGACCTTTGAGCAATTGGTGCGGCCCGCCATGCTGAAGTTGTCCGGCGCCATCGGGTATGGGCGTCCGTTGCTGCAGGCGGAGTTCCAGGAGAAGTTTTCAAAACGCAATGACCGGCGACACTTCCTGCGCGGGGTGTTATGGCGTGAAGGCGGCGTGTTCAAAGTCCGGACCACCGGTGATCAGGGATCCGGGATTCTCACCTCCATGGTCAAAGCCAACTGCCTGATCGATATCCCTGTTGAGGTGGAACGTGTGAATCCTGGTGACCCGGTGACGGTGCAGCTGCTCAGCGGCTCGGCCTGGTTGGAACAGGTTGCTCCGGCTTCCTCCGTGGGTCATCGTCCCTCCTGCTGTTAAGCCGCGAAAGGAACCTGGTTATGTCGGTGCCTATCCTGTCTTTTGTCGGCCGATCAAACAGCGGCAAGACGACCCTCATTGAACGTGTAATCCCGCTGTTGGTGCGGGCAGGCTATAAGGTGGCGACGGTCAAACATGCCGGGCATGGGTTTGATCTCGATACCGAAGGAAAAGACAGCTGGCGGCACAAGCAGGCAGGCGCAAGCAGTGTGGTGATCATTTCGAAGAGCAGCCTGGCCATGTTTGCCGATGTTTCGGATCATATGAACGTCGAAGACGTGCGTGAACGTTATTTGGACGCGTCCTACGATTTGATCTTGGCCGAAGGGTGGCGAAGTGAAGGGTATCCAAAGATCGTGGTCGTGCGGGACCAGATCGGAGAATCCCCTGTCTCGCAGGACGGCCTCCTGGCCGTTGTCTCCAACAAGCCGGTTGAAACGTCCGTGCCGTTGCTCGATCCCGATGATGTCGTCGGGGTGGCGGATTTGATCATCCGGCACTTTCCCAAACCTCGACGGGATGATGCGTAAGACTCCTGCCATTGTGTTCGGAGCAATCGTGGCCGGCGCAATGGCTATAGGGGGAGTTGCGGTTCCGCTGACCAACCATCCGAAGTTCTGCGCCAGCTGCCATACCATTCAACCCGCCTATGAACGGTGGGTGCAGTCGTCCCATAAAGAAGTGGAGTGCGTCGCCTGTCATGTCCGGCCTGGAGTGGTCGGTTGGCTGCAGGATAAGGCCTGGCACGGCACCAGGGATGTTGCCATTTCCCTCTTCGGCACGCCGACAGAACCACATAATCTGCAAGCGCATGTCAATTCCGCCGTCTGCCTGGGGTGCCACCGCAATATCCTGCGGGTATCGGAAATCGCGACGCGTGACTTACCGCCTCCGGTACAGGATGTGGGGCTGATCATGAGTCACCGCAAGCATATGGCGGCGTTCAGCCAGCGTAATCAGGGCGAGGGATGTACAACCTGCCACGGAGGGGTCGTGCATGAGAAGCCCATCAAGAACTATCCGATCGTCATCCCTCGGGGACATGTTTCGGCGGACAGTCGGCCTTGGAAACCGGAACATCCCGAAGGGTCTGTATTGCATCGGCGGGCACAGGCGGACTGCTTCCGTTGCCACGATAACAAGACCGAATATGAGGGGCGAGTCCTGAGCCGGAAGTGCGAAACGTGCCATCTCCCTGAAAAACTCACAGAATTCCTCTCGTTTTAACCCACGGATCCATCTGCGCTATGACCTCGTCGGTGGTCGAAGTACGCAATCTCAGGAAACAGTTCGGCACGTTCACGGCGGTGGACGGCATCTCATTCGACATTGCCCGCGGCGAAATACTCGGATTGTTGGGTCCGAATGGGGCGGGGAAAACGACCACGTTTCAAATGATGTTGGGGCTGGTGACGCCAACCTCTGGCTCCATCCGCATGTTCGGGCTCGACCTGCAGTCGCATCGAGAGGTGATTCTCCAGCAGGTGAATTTCTCGTCCACGTATATCTCGCTGCCGTATTCCTTAACGGTGGAGGAGAATTTGCGTGTCATCGGCCGGTTGTACGGCCTGTCCGATGTCGCCGGCCTCGTCGAGGATATGATACAAAAACTGGAGATGTGTGACTGGCGGCAGAAGCTCACCCGCAAACTGTCGTCGGGGCAAATGACGCGCTTGACGCTGGCGAAAGCGTTACTGACCAAGCCCAAGGTCTTATTCCTCGACGAGCCGACGGCGAGTCTGGATCCGGATATCGCGCACAAGATTCGCGAAATCCTGTTGGCGGAACGACAGGCCACCGGGCTGAGCATTCTCTATACCTCGCATAACATGCGGGAGATGGAGGAGATGTCCGATCGCATTATTTTTCTGCAGCGGGGGAAGATTGTCGCGGAAGGTACGGCCAAGGACATTGTGGCGCGGTTCGGGCAAGCCGATCTGGAAGAGGTCTTTCTCAAGCTCGCCCGGGAACAGTAAACAAAGACGGGGCGACGTCGATATACAAGGGGAGTAGGCGCAGTCATGGTTGATACAGGGGTGTCGTTCGGAGTGGGGCTCCTCATGGGTGGCCTTGGGATGATGTTGGGATGGGGATTGTTGTGGTTTGTCGTAGGCGCCATCGGCTTGGCACGGCGCACCTGCGGATCGGCCATTTTCCTGAGCAGTGTCAGCAGCACAGCCATTGCCGGGTTGTCATTGGCGGGGGTGTATTGGGCGGTCGACGTCGCGCGGCTGGGCAGTTCTGCCTGGTATCTCGGGCTGGCCGGGGTTCCCAGTGCGTTGCTTGTGGCCGCAGCCTTCCGCTTGGAGGATGGGCGGCGGATCGGTCCGGCATTTGTTGAAGGGAGCCGGTTGATGGTGCATCAACTGCTCGGCCTGCATCAAGAAGAGGGCGGGTGCGGCCATTGTCATGAACAGCCGGCTGAGCAACACCCCTGTCAGCAGAAGCCCTGCTTCGAACAGGCATGTCATGAGACGAAGCCGTGCGAAGGGAAGCCGTAGCCGACGATGGCTTATCACCGAATCGCGGCCTTGGTCATCCGGCATTTGTACCTGTACCGCCGCAGCCTGCCGCGCGTGATGGAGATCATCTATTGGCCGTTTCTCGATCTGGTGGTATGGGGGTTCATCACGGTGTATCTGGCGACCTTTCAAGGACAGATGCCGGCGGTCGTGACGTTCTTGCTGGGTGCGCTGATCCTGTGGGACGTGTTATTTCGTTCGCAGCAGGGCATTACGATTTCGTTTCTCGAAGAACTCTGGGCGCGCAACTTGATGAACCTGTTTGCCAGTCCGCTCACCCCGAGCGAGTTCCTGGCTGCGACCATGGTGATGAGTCTGTTCAAGGTGACCGCGGTGTCCATGGTCATGTCAGTCTGTGCCTGGTTGTTTTACGGCTACAATGTCTTCATCATCGGGCTCTGGTTGATCCCGTTCATCATGAATCTGGTATTGACCGGGTGGATCATCGGCGTGTTCACGACTTCGCTGATCATGCGTTTCGGGCAGGAAGCGGAGGTGCTGGCGTGGAGCATGGTCTTCTTGTTTCAACCGATCTCCTGCGTCTTTTATCCGATGGATGTCTTGCCGACATGGCTGAGGGGAGTGGCATGGGTGAACCCGGCCGCACACGTCTTCGAAGGCATGCGGGGCCTGCTCGCGACGCAGGTTGCGCCGCTCACCAGCCTCAGCCTCGCATGCGGCTTGAATCTGTTCTATCTGGGTGCGGTGATTCTCTGGTTTCACCATACCTTTAATCTGTGTAAGGAACGGGGTTCGTTGGTGCGAGTGGGCGAATAGCGGATCGACTCTGTCGGTATCGGGGGGAGTGACATGAAGATCGTATCAGGGCAAGTCAGACCATCACAGTTCCCGAGCGGGTTGGACACCTTCTCCTTTCACAAAACGCCGGTACTGGTGATCGAGAATTTTTGGTCGGCGGAGGAACGCAGTCAGTTTCGCCAGGCGATGGACCGCGCCAATTGGAACCAACTCCAGGACATGACGTATGTCCGACAGGACTTTCCGAACTCCGGGAATTGGGCTAAGGCGGAGATCGCCCAGCCCCAGGGCCAACTGCTGCTCAGCCGGCTGGAGATGCCCTGTATCCAGCAGTATATCGAGTCGTTTCCGAACATCACGCGACGCCACCTCGGTTTCAGCTATTACTCCTATGGAGCCGGCGATTGCCTGCTGACGCATGACGATACAGATCAGGGGCATACGACCAGCGGGAAGCCCGCGCCGCGCCGACGGCTTGCCCTTGTCAGTTACTTCCACGAGCAATGGGAATGCGATTGGGGCGGAGAATTGATGGTCTACGAGGCGGCGGATGAATCACGGGACGGAAAGCCGGAATTGACCCTCACGCATTGTATCGCCCCGAAACCGGGATCATTGGTCATGTTCACCGTGCCCCGTTTCCATCGGGTGTGCCGGGTGGATCACACAGCCGGCGACCACAAGCGCCTCTCCATCGCTGGCTGGTTTATGACCGAACACGCCTAACCGGGTGCGCAACAAGTCGGCCACCCAGCGCGCGCTGTTGAATCAAGTGAGTTGTTCCACAGCCTGCTCGTTGGGAAGTGACCGCAGCTGGATGGTCATCTAGGGCGGTCACTCCGCCACGGCTATCGATCCGGCCCCGCCCCTCAGACCGATTCAAATTGTGTGCGCCACTCCAACAGTGGACGAACCACTCCCGGCCACCGGCCATGAAAGTCGCCCCGTGCCGAATCTCCATCGCCGCTATCATCCACACGAAACCCGATGACCCGGGGGGCATGGGCATGGAGACGAAACGGATCCTCCGTCATCATGAGGGATGCGACGGTCATCATCCCTTCTGCGAGAAAATTCCCGGGAATCCTGGCCGTGGATAGATAGCGGCCGACCGGGCGTGGCTTTCGTTGCCAGGCCGGATCTCGATCGTGGGCGATAAACACGGTGACGTCTTCTTCGTTATAGAGATTGAACACCGGCACAAAGATATGTCCGGCTTTCATCACCTCGAAGTCGACTTCGAGCTCGATCGCTTTGCGGATATCGAAGCGATCCGTGACGCGCCCGGCCTCCGTCTTCACCCGCACAGCCCGCAGGCGGACGACCTCATTCCCCGGAGCCTTTGCTGGATCCGGCCACTCCACAGACGGCTGAATGTGGCCCGCATGCAGATACTGGTTCACTACCTCATGCGCCGCCCCGGTCTGGATGACCTCCCCCTTGTTCAGGAGGATAGCCCGGGAGCACATCCGCGTGATGGCCGGCATATCGTGGGACACCAGAATCACGGTCCGCCCATGCTGGCCCACGTCTTCCATCTTCCCCATGCATTTCTTTTGGAACCGCACGTCGCCGACCGCTAACACTTCATCCACGATCAGGATATCCGGATCCATATGCGCCAAGACCGAAAACCCCAGGCGGACATACATGCCGCTGGAGTAATGTTTGACCGGCGTATCGATGAATTGTTCCACTTCGGCAAAGGCGACGATTTCGTCGAACTTGCGGGCGATTTCCTGCC
>WBZQ01002193.1_pt1 | contig 12734 bp, 10 predicted proteins | sample 5204251 | NCBI WGS metagenome assembly WBZQ01 (sample SAMN12412402, study PRJNA552823) | activated sludge metagenome | isolation source: activated sludge from nitrification reactor of wastewater treatment plant... | place: USA: Virginia | collected 2017-09 | reverse complement strand
AGCATCCACTTTTTTGTCGAGCATCATCAATTGCAAATATTTCTCTGCTGGCATTTTTGGCGCCGACACCGGTAATCCAGCTTGCTTGAAAATTTTGCGAATGCGATTTACATCCGTTTCACTAATAAGTTTCATGCGGCGCGACAGTTCGGCTGCCAATACAGTACCTGCTGCTACGGCCTCCCCATGCAACCAGACGCCGTATCCCATGCCATTTTCAATGGCATGGCCAAATGTATGGCCAAGATTCAGTAATGCCCGGATGCCTTTTTCCTTTTCATCCGAAGCGACGATTTCAGCCTTGTTTTCACAGCTGCGTTGAATCGCTTCATTCAAGATGATCGGATCGCGTGCAAGCAGACGTCGCATGTTTTGTTCCAGCCAATCGAAAAAAGCCGGATCCCGAATCAATCCATATTTGATGATTTCTGCGAGACCGGCCCGAAATTCACGATCCGGCAATGTATCCAATGTCGCGCTATCGGTCAATACCATGCGGGGTTGATAAAATGCACCTACCATGTTTTTGCCCAGTTCATGATTGATACCCGTTTTTCCGCCCACCGATGAATCAACCTGAGCGAGCAAAGTGGTTGGTATCTGGATAAAGGGTACACCACGTAAATAAGTAGCCGCTGCGAATCCGGCAAGATCGCCCACCACACCGCCTCCCAAAGCCAATACGGCGGTATTGCGTTCGCAATGGTTCTTCAACAGCGCATCATAAATAACATTTAGGGTCAGCCAGTTCTTGTGGATTTCTCCATCGGGAATGATGATTGGAATGGAGGTGACGGATTTCTTTTCCAGTGCAGTGCGCAATTTTTCCAGATAAAGCGATGCCACCGTGGTATTACTCACGATCGCAACGCGTTTCTGAGGCAAGCAGGCAATGATCAATTCAACGCGTTCCAAGATTCCGTGCCCAATATGGATCGGATAACTGCGTTTTTCCGATGAAGGAGTGAAATCTACCGAAAGGGTGTGCATAGTATGTTGATTGTGGGTTTGTTTGAGGGAATCAAGATCAGTCGATATTAATTTATTGAGGAGTTTTTGTACTAACTGCCGTATCCCTTGCTTTCCACTGTCGATGATGACATGTGCGGTTTCCCGGTAGTGAGCATCCCGCTGGATATAAAGTTCATTCAGCCGCGCAAATAAGTCGTCAGTTTGCAGCAACGGGCGATTTTTGTCATGGCGGGTGCGCCGGTACAAATCATTCACCGATGCGCGCAGGTAAATCACCATGCCATTGTCTCTCAACAGCAGGCGATTTTCCTGATTCAGCACGGCTCCACCACCTGTGGCCAGAATAATGTTCTTTTTCTTGACCAGTTCCACAAGTATTTCGGATTCGCGTTTGCGGAATCCCACTTCGCCTTCGATTTCAAAGATGACTGGAATTTTAACGCCTGTGCGTTCCTGTATTTCGTGATCTGAATCAATAAATTCTTTCCCCAGGGTACTGGCCAATGCTTTACCGATGGTGGTCTTTCCAGCACCCATCATCCCAACCAGAATAATATTGACGTCACTCAATTTTTTTTGTGCTGGGTGCCTTGTTTTTGTTTTAGCTATGGTCATAGATGAGATTGTAGCTGAATTTTCCGCTGGGCTGGCCATTCCGGCATTTACTGATCTTTAGTGAGCGGAGCAGAAGATTGTGTGGTTGATTGTTTTCTCACCAGCCAGGAAAAAAATAATGGCACAAAGATTGTGGCGATCGTGGTCGCCATGATCATTCCCCCAAACACCCCCGTTCCCATTGATTGCCTCGCGGCAGAACCTGCGCCGGTAGCGACCACCAGTGGAACGACGCCCAGAATGAAAGCCATGGAAGTCATGACAATGGGACGGAAGCGTAGCTGGGCGGATTGCAACGCAGCCTGCGTCATTCCAGCGCCCGCCTTCATTTTCTGACTGGCAAATTCAACCAGCAGGATGGCATTCTTTGCTGTGAGCCCGATAAGCGTGACCATGCCAATCTGAAAATAAACATCGTTTGGCATGTCCCGCAGCAAAATGGCCGTCAGCGCGCCCACCATCGCAAATGGAATGGCAAGGATGACTGCCAGTGGCAGTGCCCAGGTTTCAAACTGGGCCGCGAGAATCAGAAAAACCATCACAATTGCGAGACTGAATGCAAAAATCGCCGCTGACCCCATTCTTTTTTCCTGGAACGCAGTGCCTGTCCAGGCAATCTGATACCCTTCCGGAAGGGTGTTGGCTGCAATCTGTTCAATCAGTTCGATGGCTTCTCCGGAACTGATGCCGCTGGCGCCACTGCCGACGATCTTTGCAGACAGCAGACCATTGAAGCGATCCAGTTGCTCTGCGCCAACGATATCCTTGACCGTGCTGAGCGCGGATAAAGGGATCATGACACCTGATTCCGACCGAACGTAGACCTTTCCAAGATCTTCCGCTTTCATCCGGTAAGCTGCCTCAGCTTGCAATTGCACCCGATAGGTACGTCCCAGGCGATTGAAGTCGTTCACATAAAACGATCCCATCGTACTTTGCAATGTGGCATAGATATCAGAAATGGATACCCCCTGCGCGATGGCTTTGGCCTCATTGATTTCTATGTAATATTGCGGCACAGATGAGCGCAAGAAGGAATTGACGGTGGCGAGCTTGGGTTCGTTTTTCAAAGTCCGCATGAATTCACCGACGACTCCCGCCAATTGCGTAACATCGGAATTAATACGGCTTTGCACATAAAATTCAAAACCGCCGGTACTGCCTAATCCGCGGATGGGCGCTGGATTGAACGCGATCGCCATGCCGTCAGGCTGCTGGGAACCGAGCAGGAAGAGTTGGCTGACAACCTCGGTTGAGGTCGTGGTTCGCTCCGACCAATCCTTCATGCGTATGAACAGAGTGGCAACATTGGTTTTATTGCCACCGCCGATGAAATCCAGTCCATTGACTGCAAACTGATAGGTCAGCGCGGAATCCCTGGCCAATTCTGTCGTGATGGCATCAGCGGTCTTGATAGTACGCGCCAACGTCGCACCATCCGGCAGGATGACTGCTGCGATGACGTATCCCTGATCTTCCGGAGGCACGAGACTATCGGGAATGTGATTAGCCAGGTAAATTAAACTGCCGATCATGGCGATGAATATCATCGTACTACGCACCGCATGCCGTAGGCTGATACCCACCAAGCGAACATAGAACCTGCGAGTGCGCTCAAAGTGTGCATTGAACCACGTGAAAAACGCAGAATGCTGATGTGAAGGACTGAGCAACATGGCGCACAAGGTTGGCGTCAGCGTCAGCGCCACGATGCCGGAAATGATTGCAGCCACCGCGACTGTGACGGCGAATTGCTGATAAAGCGCTCCGGCAATGCCACCCAGAAACGCTACCGGAATGAAAACGGCGGCCAATACCATGGTCATCGCGACAACCGCGCTGGATACCTGCTGCATGGCTTTGATGGCTGCATCGATCGGAGGGAGCTTTTCCTGCGACATCAGCCGTTCGATATTTTCCAGCACGACAATCGCATCATCGACGACAATGCCGATTGAAAGCACCATAGCAAACAGCGTCAGGGTATTGATCGAATAGCCGAGCACCCATAAACCGGCAAAAGTGCCGATCAGTGAAATCGGAATAGCAATGATCGGTATTAACGTAGCGCGCCAGCTCTGCAGAAACAAATATACCACCAGCACAACTAGCAGCATCGCTTCTCCAAGTGTGTTGACGACTTCGAAAATCGAAGCTTTGACGAATACGCTGGTATCATACGAAATGACATATTGCATGCCTTCAGGGAAAAAATGTTCCAACTCGCGCATTTTCTTTTTGACAGCTTCAGCCGTATCGAGCGCATTGGCGCCGGTTCGCAAGAAAATGCCGACGCCCAGTCCGGGTTCGCCATTCAGCAATGTACGTGTGGAATAGTCCTGAGCGCCCAATTCGATGCGCGCGACATCCTTCAAGTAGAGCACGCCGCTTGGTCCATCGGAGCGTAGAATGATGCGCTCAAATTCTTCGGGCTCCAGTAATCGCCCTTTGGCGGTTACGGTATAGACCAGTTGCTGATCGGCCAGAGCCGGTTCCTGGCCTATTTTTCCAACGGCAGGTTGTGCATTCTGCGCTCGAATTGCATTCGTGATGTCACTGGTGGTGATGCCAAGCTGCGCCATTCTGTCAGGTCGCAACCAGATGCGCATGGAATAGTCCTGGGCGCCAAAAATTCGCGCTTCGCCAACCCCCGGCGCTCGCCTGAAATCATCCAGAAGATTATTGGTGATGAAATTACTGATGAATATCTGTGTATGTTTAGGATCGCTCGACGTGACTGCAAAGACTAGCAACAGATCATTGGAGCGTTTTTGCACAGTAATGCCAGTACGTCTTACTTCATCGGGCAATCGAGCCACGGCACTATTGACTTCGTTACTGACATTAAAGGTGGCGCGGTCGATATCGGTGCCAATTTCAAATGTGATCGTGATCGTTAATTTGCCGCTCGAGTCCGCACTTGAGCTGTAATACAGCAAACCTTCAATGGCGCTGAGTTTTTCTTCGATTGGAGCGGCGACGGTTTTGATCATGGTTTCCGCGTTTGCACCCGGAAACGTCGCTGTAACGATAACCGTGGGAGGGGTAATCTTGGGATATTGTTCAATTGGTAATTGCAGGGCAGCGGCCAAGCCGGCCAGAACGATAATGATCGATAAGACCGAGGCTAGAATGGGTCGCGCAATGAAAAAGTGGGCCATAGTGAAGTGTCGGCGGCAATTAATGGATAATCATGGCGCCGGAGATGGCCTTGCCGTTGCTGGTGAAGGTTCAACCACCTTGCCGGGTGTCAATTTGATGAGGTTATCGATCACCACCCGGTCGCCAGGATTCAATCCGTCGAGAATAATCCAGTCCGTGCCGATCCAGTTGCCTGCTGTAACCGGACGTTGTATCGCGGTGTTGTTCTCATCGGCGAGATATACATATCTGCCAAAATCCGATGTCATCACGGCAACTTGAGGTATGACATACACCTGTCGTGGTTTTCCAGCCGTGACTCGTATGCGCACGAACTGACCCGGCAGGATACGCTGATCGGTGTTTTCAAATGTGGCGCGCAATTGTTGCGTGCCCAGGGCGGGGTCAATGGCGCTGGCGGCAAAGTTGATTTTGCCTTCTTGCTGATATTCCGATGCATCCGGCAAAATCAAGGTTACGCGATGCACATTTTTCTCATTCAAATGTTCGCCGAGCTGCGCCAGTTCATTATCGGAGAAACTGAATCGCACCCATATCGGTGACAACTGGATCAGCGACGTCAACAAACTGGCGTTCGCGGATACCAAAGCGCCTTCCGAAAATGATGATCGGCCGGTAATGCCGCTGACTGGCGCTTTGACGATGGTATAGGATAGATTGAGTTCTGCTTGCCGGACGCGTGCCTTGGCGGCTTGCAAAGCTGCTTCGGCAATGGCCAGATCGGCTTTGACTTGATCATAGGCGCTTTGACTGACAAAATTTTTAGCTAGAAGCTGGCGGTGACGGTTCTCGTTGATTCTTGTTTGCGCTACTCGGGCTGTGTGCTCCTGAAGCTGGGCTTTGACTTCCGCCAGTGCGTGTTGAAATGGCTCAGGATCAATCAAGAACAGCGGATCACCCGCTTTAACCGCTGTACCTTCAGAATAAGAGCGTTTGAGTAGAATTCCGCCGACACGAGGACGAATTTCGATTTCTTTGGCTCCTTCAGTTTGTGCGATGGTTTCCAGGCTGACCGGGAGTTGGATCGGTTTGGCTGCCAATACACTAACCGCAAGCGGCTGATCTGAGGAAGCCACACGTGAAGAAGGCGGCTGGTTGTTTCCGCAGGCTATCAAGTGTGCGCAAAAGAGCGCAGTAGTGAAAAATCGGCAGGGAAATTGCAGAGCTGACATCGTTCTTGGCTGAATGAGAAATGGGTCAGGCTGGTTATATTGAAAGAATTTTATTACATACTCGTAATGCTGATCATCCAATATAATCCGCTCATGGAAAAACCCCAAAATGGAAATAGGGTTCGGTATAATAAGTCGGATAATAATGCTGTAAGCATATGGAGAAAATTATTTTCATCATTTTACCGATCTACAGAGATACAGGCGACTGTATTTTTGTATCTATAGATGTTTCTCATGAGATAGATGTTGTCATTGATGAAAGATGTTGATCGCAACAAAAACTCGTTGATTTAGTCAAATTCATATTTTGAATTACTTTTTAGATAAATTTTAAAGGTGCGTTAATATGCCTACTCATATTGTCATTGCCCTATTGACTGTCTATTCAATGCTGTTTGCTGGATCTGCGCAGGCGTCATTGAAACTGCCTGAAACGGTGAAAGTCGATCGGGCTGCGTTAACTTCCGAACCCATGTGTGATCCGAAGATTTCACCTGCGTGGAGGGAAGCTCAAGAAATCGAAGGTGTCAAAATTGATGCTTCGCCAGGATGCAGTCCGGATAATCCTGCTTGGGTTGCAGCAGCCGTCAAAGGTACCAATCACATATCGATGGACACATTGATGAAGACAGGTCTTTCTCCTGACGCCATCATCAAGACTGACGATCTTGATGGCGATGGGGATCCTGATCGCATTGTCATCAAGCTTGAAATCATGGAACTCAACGGCAAATCTCCAGATTTCCCCGGCATTGTTCCCACATTTGACATTGCACCGGGCATTCAACCAGGAGCTTGGGTTTTTGCCCCAAAAACCAGTGGCATGTCCACTGAAAATTTTGAGAGCGTCAGAGCCAACCCATTGTTACGTCTGCCTTCTCCGGTCATCCGGGTTGAAGTGGGCGATATCGTAGAGATCGTATTGGAAAATACCCATTATTTTCCACATAGCATTCATTTACATGGCGTAGATCATCCGTTTTCTCATGGCGAACATGGCGGCCAGGATGGAGTGCCCCAGACCAGTGAGGTTGAATTGATGCCAGGCGGTCGGCGGGTTTATCAATTCCAGCCGCGTCAGCCCGGCACGATGTTTTATCATTGCCACGTACAGACGCATACTCATTTGGCCATGGGCTTGGCAGGGATGATCGTGATAGAAGAAAATCGCCCAAACAATTGGCTGCAAACCCTCAATATCGGCGGTGGTCATGTTCGTCACCCGTCGGTGGCCGTTCGCGAGCAATTCGATCAGGAATATGATTTTCATTATCATGCCATGGATAAGGAGCTCAGCGAAATTGTTCAGAAATACAATGATCCCCGTTTGATTGCTCGCGATATGAATCAGCGCTATGACCTGACCGACGCCACCGAGGATTACTTTACGCTGAATGGCCTTTCATTTCCGTACACATTGCGCGAATCCCTGATTCTGGTTGAGCCGGATCAGAAAATAAAACTGCGCCTGCTGAACAGTGGCGGTGAACTGATCGCCATTCATACCCATGGTCACCACGCCACGATCACCCATTATGATGGCGTAGAACATAATCCGATGGCGCAAATCATGCGGGATGTCTTTGATATGGCTCCGGCGCAACGCCTGGATTTGAAGCTGGAAACCGTTAATGATGGAAAACATAGCTATGGCGAAGGCGACTGGTTGATTCACGATCATCGCGAGAAGGGCATTACTACAAATGGCATGGCAGAAGGCGGCAGCATGAGCTCGATCGTGTATAAATCTTATCTCGGCGAGGATGGCATGCCCAAGGTGAGCCACTTTGGTATTGATTTAAGCGAATTTTTCACCAAGGAATACTACGAAAGAAGATACCCGGTATGGCAAGATCTGGATGAATGGGCAAGTCTTGGTTCACCGGCAGGCCAGACGGGATTTGACCCTGCAACGCAAACTTCGCTGCTGAATGCGTTGTATGGGTTGCTGATAGGGTTGACGATTTATTTTGTTTTTGCCAAACGTGAACGTATCAAGAAAGGTTTCAGCGCAGCTTTTTCACGTCTGAAAAGCCCAAAAGGGAGCAATGAATAATGACAAAGATGACATTCACTTTCCTGCTCGCCGCTTTGATGGCCATTAGCCTTCAATCAATGGCGCAGGAACCTAGCAAGCAAAAAGACGCACATGATCACAGCGGTCATGCCGCGACTCAAAATGATGAACACGATCATAGTGACAATGCCATGGATCCACATGATCATAGCGGTCACAGCATGAGCCAGCAAAGCGGGGCGGCCGTGGATCATGCGGCGGAACATGGCGCGGTTGACGATCATGGTCATGATCACAGTATCGATCACAGCCAGCATGATACGCAGGCGACAGAACATGGCGATCTGCACCATCATCATCATATGGATCATGATCACATCATGGATCATGAAGGCACCATGATCATGGGACAGAATCTGGATAAACTTCCAAGCAGCTGTAAAAGTATCTCGGAAGAGGTCGAAATCACCGTTCGTGCTGGCAGGAAATATGCTGCCAAATTCCCTGGCACCGCTTTTGCGTTCGACCAACAGCAATGGCATGTCAAACCATGCGCAAAGGTCACCTGGCACTTCGTCAACGAAGATAATGTTCGTCATCAATTCATGATGCATGGTTTGCCTAAGTATTTATACAAATATGGCATGTTTCACCTTGAAGTGACTGGACCAAAAACGGTATCGGGAACCATCATCGTTCCAGGATCCGATGATACCTTTCTGGTGCACTGCGATATTTCCCATCACATGGAAAAAGGTATGAAAGCGCAGCTCGTGGTGGGCAAGGGCGGTGATGACATACCAAGTATTCCAGGCGTGACGCCGTATAATATCAATGATAGCTATCAGGCGGAGAATTTGCCCAAACCATCCGACAAAGCAGAGCCGAATGCAGTAATGCGGCAAATTACTGCTTTTACCAACAATAACTTCCGCAATTATGGAATGATGGCAATCGGTGCATTGATTGGATTGTTGTGTATTCCGATCATAAGAGCCGTCGCTTTCGGAAACAAAGGTAATTAATGTAAGGTTTTCAATCCGGCTTCAAGGAACCTCTATGAATCAGGCGTTTGACAGCATTCTTTGAAGGATTTGAACGCTGGTTCTGAGAGAACATGCGCCAATCAGAGGAATCCCAGTTGGGATGCTTCTGATTGGTTTTTTATTCGAAGCTATTTTTTCGACCAGGGAAATCTGAATCCACCTGAGGAACTCGGTGTTTCTGTTGTTTTCTCGGGTGGAGGGATTGTTGAGAGTTGCTCCTGCGGCGGTTGAGTCGAATTTTGTTGCTCAAGGCCTACTGGCGCTTTTACGGGAGGATTGAGCAGTTGCCCAAGTTGTTGAGTAAGCTGTTGGATGGCATTAGAATTCAGCGCCACTCTGCAAGACGTATGCGCAGTAATCTGACCAGATTGTTCTTCGCCAGATTTGATTTTGTGTTGCAATATCTGAATTGCTTGCGAATCGATGAAACCAAAATTGACGATTACGACACCTTGACCCTGGCTTAGCGAAGTAAAATTTGCATATCCAGGTTGCCCGGCCTGTTCACTCTGCTGCAGTGTAATTCTGATGGGCGATATACTGGATGAAGACGAGCTTGATGTAGTCTGTGTCGAAATGTCATTGTCCTGTGTCATTGGATATCCGTCCCTCAGAAATGATGAATTCAATATGAATTTTGGTCAGGCTGTAAACATTTTGCTGCGTTCTAGCCTTTTTTCTGCATCAATTGATTCAGCTGCTGGTATAGGTGATTGGCTGCTTCACTGCTGATCGCCATCCTGCATGACAACCGCGCCGTGATGGTATCCGGCACCTTGTCGCCGGTTTTGGCGAGCTGATTGATTGCATTGATTGTTTGAGGATCGAGAAAACCAAAATCGATGATCACTACGCCATGGTCGCCTTGTACGTGAGTTAGATTTGAATAGAGGAGCTGATGAGCATGCTCTCCTTGATGCATCTTAATATTGATTCGTTTTGCAGGCGATTCGGGGGAATCAGCGTCGTTTAGGGAAGTCATTGATCAATTTCTCCAAATAGATTTAAAAATGGGCCTGATGATTGTCGATGCGGTGTGACGAGGTTATTTAAGTTTGTGCTTGTGCACATAACTCCACAATTCTAACCTGCTGTTGACTTCAAGTTTTTCATAAATCGCAGTCAGATGGTTACGTAGCGTGCTCTCACTGATGTGTAACTTGGTTGCGATCACTTTTGCAGGTATGCCGATATTTTCTATCATTGTAAGAAACACTTTCTTTTCCTTCGGTGTGAGCTTATCGATCCCGTTTCTTGCATGAACATCGCTTGATTTGAATTTATGTTGCGATAACTGATTGATCAATCGTTCAATGGTGGGTTGATTCAACCAGACTTGACCTTCATGGATTTTCTCGATGGCTTTCAAGATGGTTTCCAGGGTCGCCTCTTTTTCGATGATGCCCTTAGCGCCTGCCAAAATGGCCTTGTCATAAATTTCGGTATTCTCCGACCATTTGAAAAAAATCACTTTGGCCGAAGTGGAAGAGATTAGGTTCAATACTGCTTGCAATTCGTCTTCGGAATCATGAATCAGATCGAGCACGATCACATCCGGCGATAAATTTTTGAAATTCGACAGCACATCGATGCAACTCGAGCTCCTGCCGATCACTTCCATCTTTGGTCTTTGTTGATTGATTAGAGTTTGCAAACCAAACTGCACGATGCTGCTTGATCCTATCAGTAATACTTGAATTGTTTTTGTTTTTGGGCTACTCATCAATGTTCTGGAATAAACAAAGCCGCTGCAAGGCAGCGGTGCTCTGTAAATGGGATTCTCCCATTTTTTTAAAGTCTCAGTGTCAATGTAAATGCAAAGTAATTTGCTGAGTTATTCTAAGTACTTAATAATGTAATACAAATTAACGGAGTGTGTCTAGGTCATTCGGTTATTGCTGTGATAGCACAGCAACCGTGCGATGCGATTCAGATCAGACCGCGGCGCAATTTAATTGCTGCGCGCTGGCGTCGGGCATCCTTGGGATCAATGATCAGCGGGCGATAAATTTCAATCCGGTCGTGCGGATGCAACGGCGTATCCAGTGGCGAGAGCTTGCCAAATATACCGACTTTTTGGTTTGCTAAATCAATTCCCGGTACCTGATCAAGAATTTGCGAGATGAGAATGGCTTCATGGATCGTACATCCAGGTGTTATCGTAATTTTCTTAAGGATGTGAACGTCCGGTAATGCATAGACGACTTCAACTGGGAACATCGCTGTCCTGCGGCTTGCCATAAATCGTTTCGGCTCGCTCAATAAACGATTCGACGAAACTGTTAGCGATCATATGGAATACCGGGCCTACCAATTTCTCAAGAATTTTATGGGAAAAGGTGTAATGAAGCCTGAATTTGATCTTGCAGGCATGGTCGGATAAGGCGATGAATTGCCAATAACCGTCCAGATGTTCAAATGGACCGTTCAACAGGCTCATCTCGATCAGGTCGGGTGAAAAACGCTTGTTGATCGTGGTGAAGCTGTGCTGAATATGATGATAATCAATTTTGACGGTTGCGTGTGTCGTTATTTCATCCTGCGGATCGACTGACGTACCACCGCACCAAGGAAGGAATTTTGGATAATCCTCGACATTGTCCACCAATGCAAACATCTGTGCTGCTGAATATTCCACCAAGACTGATTTTTCTATTTCTGCCATAACTGTAAATTACCTCGTACTTATGAGGCAATATCGAAAAACTGATAAAATGCATCCACGTTTAGTCAATCCCACCGCTTTCGTTCCTATATGAGTATAGTACAAAATAAAAAAGCCTTTCACGATTATTTTATCGAGGAAAAATATGAGGCGGGAATCGTGCTGGAAGGATGGGAAGTCAAAGCGATTCGTGAAGGCCGAGTTCAGCTAAAGGAAGCGTATGTCATCATTCGTAATGGCGAGTTATTTTTGATCGGATCGCACATCAGTCCGCTCAATACTGCTTCGACGCACATCAATCCCGATTCAGTCCGGACGCGCAAGCTATTGTTGCAGGCTGAGCAGATCAGGCGGCTCATCGGTAAGGTTGAGCGCGCCGGATACACTCTGATGCCGCTGGATATGCACTATAAATCAGGCAGAATCAAGCTGGAAATCGGCTTGGCCAAAGGAAAGAAACAACATGACAAGCGGGAATCCGAAAAATCGAAAGAATGGGAACGCACCAAGCAGCGGCTCCTGCGCTCCAAATGATCTTCTAGGCAGGCCGTGGTATTCAACACTTATTTACAGTAAATGATTATGCAAAAACCTATTGCTATTTGGTTGTTAATTTGTTGCGCCATGGTATTTGCCATGGTGGTCGTTGGCGGCGTTACACGATTGACTGATTCCGGGCTTTCAATTGTCGAATGGCAGCCGATTGTCGGCACGATGCCGCCAATTACTCAGGCTGACTGGGATATTCTGCTCGAAAAATATCGCGCAACGCCACAGTATCAGCAAGTCAATAAAGGGATGAGCGTCGATGAATTCAAAACTATATTCTGGTGGGAATATATTCATCGCGTTTTGGGACGCTTGATCGGGTTGGCATTTTTTGTGCCTTTTGTTTATTTTCTACTGAAGAAACAGATCAATCGAACCTTGGGATGGAAACTGGCAGGCATATTCATCCTCGGCGGATTACAAGGGTTCATGGGGTGGTATATGGTTATGAGCGGACTGGTCAATGACCCTCACGTCAGTCAATATCGGCTCACAGCGCATTTGGGTTTGGCTTTCATCATTTTTGCCGCGAT
>WBZQ01001479.1_pt1 | contig 12737 bp, 14 predicted proteins | sample 5204251 | NCBI WGS metagenome assembly WBZQ01 (sample SAMN12412402, study PRJNA552823) | activated sludge metagenome | isolation source: activated sludge from nitrification reactor of wastewater treatment plant... | place: USA: Virginia | collected 2017-09 | reverse complement strand
TTACGGCACATGCTCCGTATCCGCCGCTTCGAGGAACGGACCGCGGAACTGTATCAGCTCGGAAAGATCCACGGCTTTCTCCATCTGTACATCGGCGAAGAGGCCGTGGCTGCCGGCTCCATCCCGTCGTTCACGAACGAGGACGCGATCGTCGCCACCTATCGGGAGCATGGCCATGCGCTGGTCCGCGGCACATCGATGAAGCAGCTGATGGCAGAGCTGTATGGCAAAGCCGCCGGTTGCGCGCGCGGGCGAGGAGGCTCGATGCATTTCTTCGATGCCTCCCGGCGGTTTTACGGGGGGCTGGCCATCGTGGCCGGCGGATTACCCGTGGCCGTCGGCCTGGCGCTCGCCGACAAGATGCAAGGTCGAACCCGTGTCACCGGCTGCTACTTCGGCGACGGCGCAGTGGCGGAGGGCGAGTTTCACGAATCTCTCAACCTGGCCGCCTTGTGGAAACTCCCGGTGCTGTTTCTCTGTGAAAATAACCTCTACGCGATGGGCACCGCCCTGGCCCGCCATCAATCGCAGCCCGACATTGCGGCGAAGGCCCGGGCCTATAACCTTCCCGCCGAAACGGTGGACGGCATGGATGTATGCGCAGTCCAAACGGCGACTCACCAGGCCATCGGCTCCGTGCGACGCGGCGACGGACCTTATCTTCTGGAATACCGCACGTACCGTTTCCGCGCCCATTCGATGTATGACGCTGAGCTGTATCGCGCGAAAGAAGAGGTCACCGAGTGGAAACGTCGTGACCCGATCTCGACCTTCGCGCAAGCCCTTCGCACCGCGGGGATGCTGGCCGACAGCGACCTACAGAGGATAGAAGCCGAGATTGCGACCGAAATCGAGGAAGCCGTCACCTTTGCGGAGACAAGCCCCTGGGAACCGGTCGAGGATCTAACAAAAGATGTGTACACCGGCAAGGCGTGAAGCGTATTTCGTGAAGTGCTCCGGGCGAACCACGAGCGGCTTGTTGCCATGACCACGATCACCTACAGAGAAGCCGTGCGGTCTGGATTACGGGAAGCGCTCAAGCGCGACCCTCGCGTCTTCCTCATGGGGGAGGATGTCGGGAAATACGGCGGCACCTATGCGTGCAGCAAAGGGTTGCTCGACGAGTTCGGCCCGGAACGCATTCGTGACACGCCGCTATCGGAAAGCACCTTCGTCGGCGCCGGTATCGGCGCGGCCCTGGGCGGCATGCGTCCGATTGTGGAAGTGATGACGGTGAATTTCAGCCTGCTGGCACTCGATCAAATTCTGAATAACGCGGCGACGCTCCGGCACATGTCCGGCGGTCAGTTCAACGTTCCCCTGGTCGTTCGAATGGCCACCGGCGCCGGCCGCCAGGTGGCAGCGCAACATTCGCACAGCCTGGAAGGCTGGTATGCGCACATTCCCGGCATCACGGTCCTGACGCCTGCCACTGTGACAGATGCGCAGGGCATGCTGCTCGCCGCGCTCCAGGAGCCGGACCCGGTGTTTATTTTTGAGCATGCGTATCTCTATTCCATGGAAGGCGAATTGGAGGAAAGCCGGCCCGCAGTCGATATCTCTCGCGCTGCGGTGCGCCGACCCGGAAACGACGTGAGCCTCATCACATTCGGGGGTAGCCTGTGGAAGGCGTTGGCCGCTGCCACACAACTGGCTCAAGCGGGCATCGAGGCCGAGGTTCTGGATCTGCGCGTCTTACGCCCCCTCGATACCGGTACCATCCTCACCTCCGTTCGAAAGACCCACCGGGCGGTGGTCATCGACGAGGCCTGGCGCACGGGAAGTTTCGCCGCCGAAGTCGCCGCGCAGATCATGGAGGGTGCGTTTTACGATTTGGATGCCCCGGTCGCGCGGGTCTGCAGCGAAGAAGTTCCGATTCCCTATCCGAAACATCTGGAAGAGGCGGCGCTGCCGCAGCCGGACAAGATCGTGAAGGCGGTTCGCAGGTTGTTGGGATAACCGATGGCTCGGCTGTTTCTCTGTCACTTATTGCCCGTTCCATTTTACGCTTCACCGTTCTCGATTCACGCTTCACGGAGTCTCCATCATGGCTGAATTCCTGATGCCGACCCTCGGCGCCGACATGACCGACGGCACCTTGGTGCAATGGAAAAAGAAAGAAGGTGACCGCATCGCCAAAGGCGAGACCATCGCGGAGGTCGATACGGAGAAGGCCGCCATCGACGTCGAGTCCCATACCACAGGCATCATCGAGCGACTCATCACCAGACCGGGCGACAAGGTTCCGGTCGGCACGGTCATGGCGATCATTCGCGAAGAGGGAGGCCCGACAACCAGTGTCGCTTCTCCCCGGGCGGTCGCCACTCCACCGTCCCCCCCTCCGCCCTCCCCTCGAACGGAGCGCGCAGCCGTTGCGCCATCTCAGGTCGGGCGATTGCGGATTTCACCGGCGGCGAAAAAACTGGCCGCCGAGCGAGGCATCGAGGCAAGCACGTTGCAGGGAACCGGCCCGGAAGGAGCCATCACCCTCGACGATATTGATCGCGCCACCACGGCAACGACGGACATCGCCAAACCGGTCGGTACCGCCGACCGCCAGGCACGCATGCGGCAAACCATCGCCGCAGCCATGGCCCGATCCAAACGCGAAATCCCCCACTATTACCTCAGCACCACCATCGACATGGGCCGGGCAATCACCTGGCTGAAGGACTCGAACGAGCAGCGTCCCGTCACGGAGCGTCTTCTCTACGGTGTCTTGCTGATCAAAGCGGTCGCCCTCGCGCTCCGCCGGGTTCCCGAGCTCAATGCGCTGTGGAAGGACGGCGAGGCCCACCGGAGCGAACGGATTCATATCGGCACCGCCATTTCCCTCCGTCAGGGTGGACTGGTCGCGCCGGCGTTGCACGACGCCGATCGGCTGAGCCTCAGCGAGTTGATGCAGAACTTTCAGGACCTGGTGAAGCGCGCCCGGGCCGGTTCGTTACGGAGCTCGGAACTGTCCGACCCGACCATTACCGTCACGAGTCTCGGGGAACAGGGAGTGGAAACTGTGTTCGGAGTCATTTATCCTCCCCAAGTCGCGCTGGTCGGATTCGGCAAAGTCGTCGAACGCCCCTGGGTCGCCGATGGCCTGGTTGTGCCGAGGCCGGTGCTCATGGCGTCGCTCTCCGCCGACCACCGCGTCACGGACGGCCACCGCGGAGGATTGTTCCTGGCTGAGATCGATCGCCTGTTACAGGAGCCCCAGTCGTTATGAACACGCCCCTATCGAAAGACGACACGCGGAGACAGGTCCTTCGTATTCTCGGTGAGATCGCGCCGGAAGCGGATACAACCTCCCTGCGCCCGGACGTCAGCTTCCGCGATCAACTCGACCTCGACTCGATGGACTTCCTCAACTTCGTGGTGGCGCTTCACAAGGAGTTCCATATTGAGATTCCTGAAGCCGACTACCCCAAGTACATGACCTTGAACGGCTGTCTTACCCAGCTCTCCGCCGCGCGATCATGAAAGACGCAGCTACGTCGTCGATCGATGCCTGCATTTTGAAAGTGGTGGTCGGCTCGCATGCGCACGGCCTGGCCGGTCCTGACAGCGACAAGGACTACCGCAGCGTCTTCGTTCTCCCCACAGCCGAACTCTTTCGTGTCGGGTTTAAGTATCAGGGCACGAGGATGATGAAAGAGGAAGAGGACGAGACGTCCTGGGAGATCGGTCACTTTCTCCAATTGGCCCTGCAGGGTCATCCACTGGTGCTCGAAACACTGGTGGCGCCTGTGGTGACGATGGATGATTGGGGTGCGGAGCTACGCCAACTCTTTCCGCGTCTCTGGTCGGCGCAGGCGGCCTATGAGTCGTTCCTCAACTACTGCGACAACCAGCGCAAAAAGATGTTGGAGAAGAAGGACGGGCGGCCCGCCAAGTACGCGGCGGCTTATGTGCGAGTGCTCTTCAACCTGTGCGAATTGTTGGAGCGGGGAACGTTCAGTATCAGAATTTCCGAAACGCCTGTGGGTGAAGCCGTGGCCAGGATCAAAGCCGGGCATTTTCGTCCCGGCGAGGTCATCGACATGGGAGAACATTGGACCGCAGAAGCGGCGCGGCGACTCCGCACCTGCTCCCAACAGGCCCGCCCGGAACTAGCCGACGCCTTCCTCCTCAGGGTTCGAAAGGCATTTCTCCGCTAGCCCGACCTGCGGCTCCTCCTCCGCGCAACGACCATAAAAAACCCGCTCCCGTGTGGAGATCAGACCTGCCCACTGAGCGGAATCCCTCCGGACACCCCGGCGAGTCACACAGCCTGAATGTCCCGCGCTTCCCATTCATCGGGCTCCTGATGCGAGCCGTGCCTCCTACTGGCACCGAGATGGAAGCGCGTCCCTTCGGACCGGACCCCGAAATTGCGACAGGCGCAACCCCCGAACCCACTCACGCGGCACGGAAGCGGGGATTTCGTCCTTATCCTGGCTCCACCTCCCTTCATGTATCGGGGTAACCATGGTCGGATTGAAATCAATGAGGTAATTGGCACCATTGCGGCCCCCGCCCGCTGTCCCGTAACGCCCCACCCGGCAGAATGGGCGGCACAGGAAGCTGCCTGCCATGCTCCTAAGCAAGTGAACTTCCGCACCTCTCCTGTGAATGCCCACCACATGTTCCGCTGGCATCGAGTCTGCAACAGTGCCAATGCAGAATGACGGTGCCGGAACACCATCTCGAACGCCATGACAAGACACCGGTTCACGCTGAACTTTTTCATTCCGTAAAGGAGGCATGACCATGAGCGGACTCACTCGTTGGGAACCATTTCGGAGACAGTTGAATCCATGGCGGGAACTTGAGGACATGGAACAGCGTTTGTCCGCCCTCTGGGGTCGGACACCGACCAAAGCGGAAGGCCAGAAGGAGTCGATATCGGTCGCAGAATGGTCACCTTTAGTCGACATCACCGAAGACGACAAGGAATACCTGATCAAAGCGGAACTGCCCGAGATCAAGAAAGAAGACGTGAAACTCACGGTGCAGGACAATGTGCTCGCGATCTCCGGCGAGCGCAAATACGAGAAGGAAGAAAAGGACAAGAAGTATCATCGCGTGGAACGCGCGTACGGCAGTTTCTTGCGCAGCTTCACCCTGCCGGAGGATGCCGACGGCAGCAAGGTCGCGGCGGAATACAAAGACGGCATCCTCAAAGTGCATCTCCCGAAATCGGAGAAAGCCAAGCCGAAATCGATTGACGTGAAGGTGTCCTAACCGAAGGGAGCCTGCCATGTTCCGACATCCTCGATACCTGGACATCCCATGGGAAATCCATTGGCACCCCGAGGGTGGATCTCACCATCACCGGTGGCTGATGGTGCTCCTGATCGTCGCGGCACTGTTCCTGATCGGCGTGGGGGTCACGAGCGGACTGTGGTAGCCCCGGACAGGCCACAGCATGCAGGGCACACAGCAGGGGGAGTGGAGAGTCATGTTCAAGAACCGTGAAGAAGCCGGCGAGTTCCTCGCACAGGAGCTGATCCCGTTTCGCGACGACCCGAAGGCGATCCTGCTCGCGCTGCCGCGCGGTGGGGTGGTGGTGGCTTATCAGTTGAGTCTGGCCCTGCATCTGCCGCTCGATGTGCTCATCACGAGAAAAATCGGCGCACCGGACAATCCTGAATATGCGCTGGGTGCCGTCAGTGAGACAGGCGCCGTGTACTGGAATCGTGAGGCACTATACGGCTTGTCGCTCACAGAACGGCAGCTCTCGGCCGCCGTGCAGGTGCAGCAAAAGGAAGTCAGCAGGCGCGTGGCGCTGTACCGGCAGGGACGCCCGTTCCCCGACCTGAAGGACCGGACCGTGATTCTCGTCGATGACGGTCTCGCTACAGGCGCGACCTTCTTCGCCTCCGTCACGACCGCGCGCCAAGGGAACCCGCGTCGCCTGATCGGGGCCATTCCGGTGGGCCCGCGCTCGACCGTAGAGGAGGCGCGAAAACTGGTCGACCAATTGATCGTGCTGCGGGTACCGGATCCGTTTTATGCCGTGGGGAACTTCTACCGGGACTTCGAACAGGTCGAAGACCGCGAGGTGCTGCAATATCTCAATCTGGCGGAAGAAGCGTCTATCAACCGATCGTAACATCACAGCGCGGGCCACAGTGGGGATGACCCGGCACAGAAAAGGAATCGCACCGATGACCAAACAAACCGAAGGCGGCCACGCCGCGCGCCGCGATCGATTCGTACAGGAAGGGCAACACGACACCTACAAGATGCCGGGGAAATTGAAGGAGCCCACGGTCTGCAAGACTTGCGGGGCGCTGTTCCATAAGGGACGCTGGACCTGGGGAACCAAACCGACGGGAGCCGATGAGATCGTCTGTCCGGCTTGTCTGCGCATCGAGGACAAAAACCCGAAAGGGTTCGTCACGCTCAAGGGAACCTACAAAGACCAACACCGGGACCAGGTCATGGGCCTGATCCACAACGCCGAGGCGCAGGAGAAAAAAGAATACCCGCTGGCCCGCATCATGACGATCGAGAACCGGGCAGAGGGGCTTGTCGTCCTCACCACCGATACCCACTTGCCCCGGCGCATCGGCGAAGCGCTGAAACACGCGCACCACGGCGAATTGGAACTGCAATACGACAAAGATGAAGATTTTATCCGCGTCACATGGATCGGATAAGCAACCTCATCCTCGACAAGAAGGAGTGGTCATGGGCGGAGGGGAACGGACGTGGGATCGATGGGGCAGGTTTCTAGTCGGGGGACTTCTGATGGTCACCCTGACAGGGTCTCCGGCAACAGCCGAAATGCAGCTGCTTCCGGGGGCGGCGGCAGACCTCGATCAAGCCACCGTCGATGAAGTGTTGGCGACATTCCGGCAGGCCGAACAGGCGCTTCGTGCCGGCAACGTGGATGGCATCATGGCCCTGTATTCGGAGCAGTACAATTACCACGGACTGAAGAAGGCCGACATGCGGAAGGTCTGGACCAACCTGTTCGACGAATTCCGGGAACTGTCCGACACCCATCATTTTTCCCGGATGATCAGGGTTGGGTCCGGATCCAAAACCATCATCGAGGTCACCTGTACAGGCAGTTTGTCGGGCCTGTCGAAAACCGGCGGGTTACGTGTGCCGATCGACAGTTGGTATGAAGAAGTGCACTACATGACGTTCGATGACGGGCAGTGGCGCATTCGCGGCAACGTCGGCGATTCTCCGCGGTTCATGCCATTCGGCACGTCACCGCACCCGTTGTTCTAGGAGACTGCGGAGCAGCTGTGCGTAGATCCTGCGTGATCCAAGAGCACGGCGTACGGGAAGAGAGATGAATCCCTTCGCAGGGGGATCAAGCATTCCGCCATCTTCGTCCGTCGTTCGTGAAACGTCGTGCGTCTCTCGTCCGCGGAAAAGAGCGTATGGCTTCAGCTCAGAGCCTATGGACGGAAATCGGGAGTAGGCGTCGCGACTCTCAGTGATACGCCACGAGCCATAGGCGCTGACCTCTGACAAGAGACGCTTCACGCCTCACGAGCGAGGGAAGCGATGCTGGAGGACGGTTTCAGCACCCTGCCGGCGAAAGGAGTCTTATGCGTGCCCTTATCGCACTCGACTGGTCGGAACAGGCGTTCGCAGCCGTTCGTGAAGTTTCCTATCTGTACGATCTAAACGAAGTCATCCTGGTGCACGGTATCGACTTGGGCATGTTTCAGTATCCGATCGTCGCAGAAGTGAGCAGCATGCAGGGGTACGACGAATTCCGGAAGGCCATGGAGAAAGCAGGAGAACAATTGCTCGATCACACATCCACCCTGCTGCCTTCCCAGGGCCTCTCCGTCACACGGGTGTGCGAATTCGGCAAACCGGCCTCGCTGATTCTGGACAAGGCCAGGGAGACGCATGCAGACCTGATCGTGATCGGTGCGCGCGGGCGGGGACGCGTCGGCGAATTCGTCCTCGGCAGCGTCTCCCATCGCGTCGCGCTCCATGCAGACTGCACGACCTTGATCGTGAAAGAGCGTGAGGGGCCGGTCAAGCGCGTGACGGTCGCCGTCGAAGGACATGAGGATGGCGCCCGGATCAAGGCCTGGCTCCTCAGCCATCCGTTCAAGAATCCGGTCGATCTCACCATCGTGAGCGTCGTACGCCAGATTCCGTCCACCGATCCGTTCAGCCTGTTTCCGTTGCAGGATTGGACCGGGATCGCCGTACGTTCGGCCGAAGACCTGGTGAAGAACCTGGCCGCCTCGGTCATGAATCACCGCTATACGGTCGGCACCCAGGTGACCGTCGGTGATCCGACCGACATCCTGACGGAGCGCGCCAAGTCAGCGGATCTTCTGGTCATCGGTTCCCATGGACGCAAGGGGCTGGAGCGATTTCTCCTGGGAAGCATCTCCCACGCCCTCCTGCACCACGTGCCCTGTCCGGTTTTGATCGTCCGATGAGTTTGTGACCAATCCGGCGCACCACGCCGAACCATAAAGGAGCCTGCGCATGAAAACGTTCAGTATTCTTTCTGCCGTTTGCCTCGTCATCCTGGGCAGCACATGGGCCACCGCACAAACCAACCGGGGCAATCCGCGGGACGGACAGGCCATCTATGAAAAACAATGTCTGCGTTGCCACGGAGAAAAACTGGACGGGGCCGGGCCCGACGGCCAATATCTGATTGTGAGGCCCGCGAACTTTCAATCCCTCAACTCACGCGCCAAAACCGATTGGGAACTGCTGATCACCATCGCGAACGGAGCGCTCTTCAGCCCCATGCATGGGTATCGAGGCAAACTGACCGACCAACAGATGCTGGACGTCTTGTCCTATATCCGATCGGTCGCAACCGCGGACTTCGTCAGTTAGCCGACAGGCGCCACAGGCACAGCGATGCGTCGGCGGAGGATTTTTTACGCAGGCCTCGTGTTCGTCTGCCTGTGGCTCCTCGGTTCAGAGGTGTCCGTTCACGCCTCCGAACCGACTGCGGACGTGGAAGTCTTCGTCCGCGCCGGCTGTCCGCATTGCGAAGCCGCCAAAGCATTTCTGCTCGAGCTTCGGCAACGTCGCCCCGCCCTGCACATTCTGGTTCGGGATGTCGGTCAGGATCAGACCGCGCTCACCCGCTTGGAAACGTTGGCAAGACGGCAGGCGGTGACGCTGATCGGCGTTCCCGCCTTTTATCTGCAGGGCGAATTGATCATCGGCTATCAAGACGCCGGGACCACCGGCGCCAGCCTGCTTGCACTCCTTGATCGGGCGGCCCCTTCCCTCGACTCCGAACCGTTGTCCGCTTGTCGCCCGACACAACCGGCCTGCAGCACGCCCGCAGTTCACACCTCCGCCGGAGAGGAGAGCATCCTGCTCCCCTGGTTCGGCCGCCTCAGTTATCCGGATATCGGACTTCCCCTCTTCACGCTCGCCATCGGGCTGCTCGACGGCTTCAACCCCTGCGCGATGTGGGTGCTGTTGTTTCTCCTGTCGCTCCTGGTGTCGTTACAGGACCGCGTCAAGATGTCGCTCGTGGCCGGCACCTTCGTCCTGATGAGCGGGGTGCTGTATTTTGCCTTCATGGCCGCCTGGCTGAATGTATTTCTCATCGTGGGGCTCTCCCGCACGGTTCAACTCACGCTGGGCGGCGTGGCGCTCCTGATCGGCGCGGTCAACGTGAAAGATTTCTTCGCCTTCCGGCAGGGGTTGTCGTTGAGTATTCCGGCCGCGGCCAAACCGGGGCTCTATGCGCGGCTGCGCCGGATCGTTCAGGCGGAGAATCTCACCGGCGCTCTGATCGGAATCGTGATCCTTGCCGGGCTGGTGAACGTCGTCGAGCTACTGTGCACGGCCGGATTTCCCGCGCTCTACACGCACATCCTCAGCACGCAGGCGCTCGCTACCTGGCAATATTATGGCTACCTTGCCCTCTACAACGCGGCCTACATGCTCGATGACGCGCTGATGGTGACGATCGCGGTGATCACCCTGGGCCGTCACAAGCTGGAGGAACGCGAAGGACGATGGTTGAAACTGATCAGCGGGGCGGTCATGATCGGACTCGGCCTGCTGCTGCTCGTGAAACCGGACCTGCTCTCGGGGTAATTCATGCAACGTATCCGCCCACTTCACCTGCCACCCTCCCGTGACGAGGGTCCTGACTCCGGTCAGGTCGTCTTAAGCGACGGCTCGACGGCCCTCCTGCGCATCGCGCAGCCGTCCGACGCGGATGAACTGCAGCGCTTCGTCGAACGCCTTTCGCCGGAAGCCAGACGCCACCGGTTTTTCTCCGAAACTACACCGCCCGCCGAGGTGATCCGTACACTCTGCGACCCATCCGACCCGCGGCGCAGCCTCACCGTGATTGCCCTTCGCAGGCAGGACGGCACCCTCCGTGTCATCGCCTCCGGTTCCTATCATGCGCGAGACCCGCACCAAGCCGAAGTAGCCATGGCCGTGGACGATCGGCTCCACGGGCATGGCTTGGGCACGCTGCTCCTGGAACGACTGGCGCTGCTGGCGGTCCGCCACGGCTTCACGAAACTCTGGGCCATCACCCACGCCGACAATGTGGCGATGCGCGAAGTGTTCGCCTCCTCCGGGCTGCCCATGGAAGAACACGTCGAAGGCGGCGACATGGAGGTCGAGCTCTCGCTGACACCGACCGACCACAGCGTACGCCAATCCGAGTGGCGTGAACGGATCGCCACCGCGGCTTCGCTCCGCCCCCTCTTCCATCCTCAGGCCGTCGCCGTGATCGGCGCCTCGCGCGCGCCCCAGAGTATCGGCTACCGGTTGCTCGACGCGCTGAGCAGCAATGGCTTTTGCGGCCGCTGTTACGCAATCAATCCGCATGCCGCCACCATCGCCGGCATCCACACCTATCCGTCGCTTCGAGCATTGCCGGAGCCGGTCGATCTGGCCGTCATCGCCGTCCCCAAAGACGCCGTGCTCTCTGTCGTGGACGACTGTGCGGCGACCGGTGTCCGCGCGCTGGTGGTCATCACCGCCGGGTTCGCCGAAGTCGGAGCAGAGGGACGCCGTCTACAAGGCCAGCTCCTCGAAAAGGTTCGGCAACAGGGCCTGCGCATGGTCGGCCCCAATTGCTTCGGTATCTTGAACACCGATCCGGCCGTGCGACTCAACGCCACGTTTACCTCCACGTTTCCCCTCGCCGGCTCCATTGCCATGTCGTCGCAAAGCGGCGCCCTGGGGTTGGCCCTGCTCGCCGCCTCCGAACGATTACAGCTCGGTCTTTCCACCTTCGTCAGCGTCGGCAACAAGGCGGATGTGTCGGTGAACGACCTCTTGCAATACTGGGAGAACGATCCCGCGACGAACGTCATCCTGCTGTATGTGGAATCGTTCGGCAATCCGAGACGGTTTGCGCAGATCGCCCGCCGGGTCAGCCGCAACAAACCGATCGTCGTCCTGAAAGCAGGCCGTACCTCGTCGGGCAAACGCGCTGCGGGATCCCACACAGCCGCGCTGGCCGCCAATGATGTGGCAGTGGAAGCCCTGTTTCAGCAGACCGGGATCCTGCGCGCCGAGACCCTCGAAGACATGTTCGCACTGGCGGCAGGCCTCTCGGATCAACCGCTGCCGAAGGGCAACCGCGTCGGGATCATTACGAACGCCGGCGGGCCGGCCATCCTCTGCGCCGATGCCTGCGAGGCATGCGGCCTGGATGTTCCTGAATTGTCGCAAGCGACCGTCACGCACCTGGCCTCGTTTCTGCCGCCCGCTGCGGCCTTGCGCAACCCGGTGGACCTGATCGCCTCGGCCGACCCCGAACAATACGCCCAAGCCATTGCCACGCTCTTGAAATCCGACGATATCGATGCCCTCATCGTTCTCTACATCGCCGTCACGGCCACCGATGTGGCCCCGATCGCCGACGGCATCAAGAAGGGCATTCTCGAAGCGCGAGCCACGGCATCCGTGAAGAAGCCGATCTACATCGGGTGGATGGTGGAAACGGATCGCGAACGGAGATTTTCCTTCGTGAACGAAACCATCCCCACCTTTGCTTTGCCGGAACTCCCCGCGCGAACTCTGGGGAAAATAGCCGGATACCTGCAGTGGCGCGAACGCCCGGCCGGCATGGTGCCCGACTTCGACGATCTGGACCTCTCGACCGTGACCCGCATCTGCCATGACGCCCTGACCGCACGTGGAGACGGCTGGCTGACGACAGCCGAAACCAGGGCCCTGTTGAACGCGATGTCGATCCCGCTTCCGCCCGGCGGTGTCGCGACCAGCGCCGAGGAAGCTGCCCTGCTTGCCGAGCAGATCGGGTTTCCGGTCGTCGTGAAGCTGGCGTCCCATACACTCGTCCATAAAACGGAGATCGGTGGTGTGCATCTGAACCTCAACACGAAGGCTGAGGTTCGGCACGCGTTTGAACAGATCGCCGCACGGCTTGCGCAGGATCAGAGCCTTGAAGCCATGGAAGGGGTACTGGTCCAACCCATGGTGGCCGGCGGCGTCGAGGTGATGGCGGGCATGGTCCAGGATCCCTCGTTCGGTCCCTTGGTCGGCTTTGGACTGGGAGGGATTCACGTCGAGATTCTGGGAGACGTGCGCTTCCGCATCACGCCGTTGACGGAGCTGGATGCCGCCGATCTGATCCGCAGCATCAAAGGCTATCGTCTGCTGCAAGGGTATCGCGGCCATCCACCGGGCGATGTCGATGCGATTCAAGAACTCTTGCTCAGGCTGTCACGGCTGGTCGAAGAGGTGCCGGAGATCGTGGAACTGGATCTGAATCCGATCTTCGCCATGCCGCCAGGCCAGGG
>WBZQ01002188.1_pt1 | contig 12751 bp, 9 predicted proteins | sample 5204251 | NCBI WGS metagenome assembly WBZQ01 (sample SAMN12412402, study PRJNA552823) | activated sludge metagenome | isolation source: activated sludge from nitrification reactor of wastewater treatment plant... | place: USA: Virginia | collected 2017-09 | reverse complement strand
CTCGCCGATATGAGTTCCGCCGTAGGAGCTCGCTACGAGATTGATGGCCTCGGTGGCGTTGCGGGTGAAGATGATCTCGGCGTCGGACCGTGCGTTGAGGAAGCGCCGCACCGTCTCCCGCGCCTTTTCGAAATTTGCAGTCGACAGGTTGCTCAGATAGTGCAGCCCGCGATGGACGTTGGCGTATTCCTCGCCATAGGCGCGCTGGATAGTGTCGAGCACTGCTCTCGGCTTCTGCGCCGAGGCGCCGTTATCGAGATATACGAGCGGCTTGCCGTGGATCTTCTGCGCAAGGATGGGAAAATCGGCGCGGATCGCTTCCACGTCATAGCCGACTGGTCTTGCGCTATGCTTGGATATTGATTTCGGCAGGATCGTCATCGCGTTCTCCGCCGTCAGTCGAAGCTGACGCCGAGCCATCCGGCCGACGCCTTGGACAAAGCCTCGCGTAGGGGCTCATGCTCGATGCGCTCGACCGCCTCGCCGACAAAGGCCTGAATGAGAAGAGCACGCGCCTGAACCTCCGGAATGCCGCGAGCTTCGAGATAGAACAGCAGGTCTTCGTCGATCTGGCCCGAGGTCGAGCCGTGGCCGCAGACCACATCGTCGGCGAAGATCTCAAGCTCCGGCTTCGAGTCGAACTCTGCGGTTTCCGAGAGCAGCAGCGCCTGCGCCATCTGCTTGCCGTCGGTCTTCTGCGCGCCGGGCGAGACGACGATCTTGCCTTGGAAGACGCCGCGCGCCTCATTGTCCAGCACCGCCTTGAACAGCTCGCGGCTGACGCAGCGCGGCACGCGATGCTCGACCAGTAGCGTCGTGTCGCAATGCTGGTGGCCGCGCATGAGGAGCGCTCCGGAGACGTCGAGCGACGACCCTTCGCCGGTGAAGGCTGCATAGATCTGGCTGCGGGAGAGCGCGGCACCGGTCGAGAACTGGAAGGCCTTGTAGTTGGCATCGGCGTCGAGCTTGAGCAGCCAGCTGACGAGATGCACCGCGGTGCCGCTCTCCTTCTGCAGCTTGACGTGGTTGAGGCGCGCCTTGGGGCCGACCTCGATTTCGGTCACCGCGTTCCGCTGAATCTCGGTGGCGCCGAGGCTCGCATAGCTTTCCAGGAGGTCGAGCGAGGCGCCCTCCTCGATCAGAACGACGCTCCGCGTAATCACGCTCGATGGCTCGCCGCCACCGTCGAGGTGCATGACGTGCACCGGCTTGTCCAGGCTCACGCCCTTGGCGAGGCGAAGGCCGACACCGCCGCTCATCAGCGCGAGATTGAGGGCCACGATCGGATCGCGGTCCTGGCTGTTGATCTTGCTAAGCGAGTCCTTCAGCCAGCGCGGCGGCTTCTGTAGCGCCTCGGCGATGGAGATGACTTCGGCACCGGCAGCTTTCAGCCCGGCAACGTCGGATAGATCGATGCGGAGCTCGCCTTCGACAATGACGAGCCGATAGGCCTCAAGGCCGGCGAGGTCAGCGCCGAACGCATGGGCGATCTCGCCCTCGCTGACGGCGACGCCGGTCGCGCGGGCGAGCGGTAAAGCCTCTGTGAGCTTGGAGCGAAGGTCGGTGTACTTCCAGGCTTCGACGCGGCGATGCGGCAGTCCCACCGCGGCATAGGCGTCGATCGCGTTCGCGCGCAGATCGGCGACCCAGGGATTGCCGGCGCCGGGCAGCCCCTGCTCCGCCGCGGTGAACAGGTCGACATAGGCCTGCTCCGCCCGCGTCTGGAACTGCTTGACCGGAAGCTCCATGCCAAATCCCTCTTAGGCGGCGGCTTCGCCGAACTCAGCGTAGCCCGTCTGCTCGAGCTCGAGCGCAAGCTCAGGCCCGCCGGAACGCGCGACGCGTCCGTCGGAGAGCACATGCACCCGGTCGGGAACGATGTAGTCCAGCAGCCTCTGGTAATGGGTGATGACCAGCATGGCGCGATCCGGACCGCGCAGCGCATTGACACCCTCGGCGACGATGCGTAAGGCGTCAATGTCGAGCCCGGAATCGGTCTCGTCGAGCACGCAGAGCGAAGGATCGAGCAGCGACATTTGCAGGACCTCGTTTCGCTTCTTCTCGCCACCGGAGAAGCCGACATTAAGCGGGCGCCGCAGCATCTCCGGGTCGATCTTCAAGGCCGCAGCTTTCTCGCGCACGAAGCGCAGGAAGTCCGGCGTGGAGAGCTCGGGCTCGCCGCGCGCCTTGCGCACGGCGTTGGCGGCGGCGCGCAGGAACGTCATGGTGGCGACACCCGGTATCTCCATCGGGTATTGGAAGGCGAGGAACACACCTGCCGCGGCGCGCTCTGACGGGTCCAAGGCGAGCAAGTCCTTGCCCTTCCAGGTGACCGATCCCGCGGTGACCTCGTAACCCTCCTTGCCGGCGAGCACATAAGCGAGCGTCGACTTACCGGAACCGTTCGGGCCCATGATGGCATGGACCTGACCCGCTGGAAGCGTGAGGTCGAGCCCTTTCAGGATCTCGCGGCCATCGACGGTGACGTGAAGATTCTTGATCTCGAGCATTACGATGTTTCTCTAACTGTCTGGGATTGACTCTTTTTCGTCATTCCGGATTAGCCGACGCTGCCTTCCAACGAGATGCTGATCAGCTTCTGCGTCTCGGCCATGAACTCCATCGGGAGATGCTGCAGAACGTCCCGGACGAAACCGTTGACGATCAGCGCCACGGCCTCTTCCGGCGAAAGGCCGCGGGAGAGGCAATAGAACAGCTGGTCATCGGAAATCTTCGAGGTGGTGGCCTCGTGCTCGAAGGTCGCCGAGGAGTTCTTGGCCTCGATATAGGGCACCGTATGCGCGCCGCATTTGTCGCCGATGAGAAGCGAGTCGCAGCTGGTGAAGTTGCGCGCATTGGTCGCCCGGCGATGCGCCGAGACGAGCCCGCGATAGGTGTTGTTGGAATGGCCGGCGGCGATGCCCTTTGAGATGATGCGGCTCGACGTGTCCTTGCCGAGATGGATCATCTTGGTGCCGGAATCGACCTGCTGATAGCCATTGGAGATCGCGATCGAGTAGAACTCGCCGCGGCTTCCGTCGCCGCGCAGGATGCAGCTCGGGTACTTCCACGTGATGGCAGAGCCGGTCTCCACCTGCGTCCAGGAGATCTTCGAATTCTTACCCCGGCAATCGCCGCGCTTGGTGACGAAATTGTAGATGCCGCCCTTGCCCTCCTTGTCGCCCGGGTACCAGTTCTGCACCGTCGAGTACTTGATCTCGGCATTGTCGAGCGCGATCAGCTCGACCACCGCGGCGTGGAGCTGGTTCTCGTCGCGCATCGGCGCGGTGCAGCCTTCGAGATAACTGACATAGGAACCCTTGTCGGCGATGATCAGGGTGCGCTCGAACTGGCCGGTCTGCTCCGCATTGATGCGGAAATAGGTTGAGAGCTCCATCGGGCAGCGAACGCCCTCGGGCACATAGACGAAGCTTCCGTCGGAATAGACCGCGGAGTTGAGCGTGGCGAAGAAATTGTCGGTGGCGGGAACGACCGAGCCCAGATATTTGCGCACGAGCTCAGGATGGTTCTTCACCGCTTCCGAGATCGAGCAGAAGATGACGCCGGCCTTGGCCAGCTCCTTCTTGAAGGTGGTGACGACCGACACGCTATCGAACACGGCATCGACGGCGACGCGCGGCGCTCCCTGTACGCCCGCCAGCACTTCCTGCTCTTTCAGCGGGATGCCGAGCTTGGCGTAGGTCTTGAGCAGCTCCGGATCGACATCGGCAAGGCTCTTCGGCCCTTCGGTGCTTTTCGGCGCGGAATAGTAATAGAGATCCTGATAGTCGATCCTGGGATGATGCACGTTCGCCCAGGTCGGCTCCTGCATGGTGAGCCAACGGCGATAGGCTTCGAGCCGCCAATCGAGCAGCCAAAGGGGCTCGTTCTTCTTCGCCGAGATGAAGCGGACCACGTCCTCGGAAAGGCCCTTCGGGGCCTTGACCGATTCGATGTCGGTGAAGAAGCCGTATTTGTATTTGTCGACGTCGATCTCACGAACGCGGGCGACGGTCTCTTGCACTGCCGACATGTCTCTACTCCAAAGTCGTTCGTCTCATTCGCCGCTTACGCAGCTTCCTGGTGATGGCGCATCCGCTTGATCAGCTCGCTCCAGGCACCAATGAATCTCTCGATATCGGCACTGGTCGTGCCAAAACCAAGGCTTACGCGGATCGCACCTTGGGCAAGCTCCGGCGCAATGCCCATCGCGCTCAACACATGCGAGGCCTCGACCTTGCCTGAGGAGCAGGCGCTGCCTGAACTCACCGCGACGCCCGCAAGATCGAGCCCGATAACCAAGGTCTCAGCCTTGGTGCCCGAAACCGCGATGCAGCTCGTATTGGGCAAACGCTCGACCTTGCGCGCGAGCACCACGGCCTCCGGCACCTGCCCCAGGGCCTTCGCCTCGAGCTCATCGCGAAGCGCGGCGAGTTCGGAGGCGCGCTTCGCTTCCGCCGCGGCGAGCTCCGCCGCGACGCCGAAGCCAACGACGCCGGCGACATTCTCGGTCCCGGCACGCCGCCGCCGCTCCTGGCCGCCGCCCTTGATGAGGGGCTCGACCGCGACACCTTGACGGAGCACCAGAGCACCGACGCCCTTTGGTCCACCGATCTTGTGCGCCGAAAGCGTCATCATGTCGGCTCCAAGCGCGCCGAATTTCAACGGCAGCCTGCCGGCCACCTGAACCGCATCGCTATGCAGAAGACCACCAGCGGCATGAACGATTTCGGCCGCCGCGGCGACCGGCTGGATCGCGCCGGTTTCGTTATTGGCCGCCATCAGCGAAACGAAGGCCCGCCACCCTCCAAGATGGTGTTTCGCAAGCTCCTTCTCAAGCGCGGCAAGGTCAATAACGCCATCGCCCGATACCGGAATTCGGGTCGTGCTCTCGCGATAGAATCTGCCTCCGGCAAACACCGAAGGATGCTCGATCGCTGACATGTAGCACTGCCAGGCCTCGCCCGCCTGTGCCGCGAGCGCGAGTGCGTTCGCCTCGCTGCCGCCGCTAGTGAAGATCACGTCCTCGGGCCGGGCTCCCGCCAGCGCCGCAACCTTGGCCCGTGCGGATTCGACAAGCGCCCTCGCCTCTCTGCCCTCGGTGTGGACCGAGGAGGGATTGCCGTAGGCGTCGAATGCGGCGACCATTGCGTCGCGCACCTCGGGCCTGAGGGGCGCTGTGGCATTATAATCGAGATAGGAACGCGTCTTCATGCCTCAGAAGCTCGCTGGCCAAGTGACCGCCGTTAGCGCTTGCACGAGCCCCCATCGCGCATGCTATGAAGCGCGGCCCGAGGCTGGGATCACTCCGTCGTAACCGTACGGGGCGTCCTTGTTTGGAACAATTCTAAAACATACATTTGTATAGGTTTCCTGAGCGGCAGAGTCAAGTTTCGCGCGGCGGCGTACCCCCGTCATTGCCAAAACTCCTAGCCCCTCTTCCCAGCGTCGAAGACGTCGTCGAGGTCAAAGTTTCATGCCTGAAGTGAATATCAGCGGTCCGGCCGGCAGGATCGAGGCTCGCTACCATCACAATCCACGCCCCAACGCCCCGGTTGCGCTCATTCTGCACCCGCATCCGCAGTTCGGCGGCACCATGAATAACCAGGTTGTCTATCACCTGTATTACGCCTTTCAGAGGCGTGGCTTTTCGGTGCTCCGCTTCAACTTCCGCGGCGTGGGGCGGAGCGAGGGACTGTTCGACAACGGCCCCGGTGAACTCGCCGATGCCGCCACGGCGCTCGACTGGATGCAGGCTTACAATGCGGATGCCGGCTCATGCTGGATCGCCGGCGTCTCCTTCGGCGCCTGGATCGCCATGCAACTTCTGATGCGGCGCCCTGAAGTCGAGGGGTTCATCTCGGTGGCGCCGCCGGCCAATCTTTACGACTTCACCTTCCTTGCGCCCTGCCCGTCGTCAGGCCTGATGGTGAACGGCGCCAGGGATCGCGTGGTGCCGACCGAGTCCGTGCGCGGTCTGGTCGACCGGCTCAAGACGCAAAAAGGCATCGTCATCGATCACGCCACCGTGCCGGAAGCCAACCATTTCTTCGAGGGCCGCATGGACGGGCTGATGGAGGTGGTCGACGCGTATCTCGACAAGCGCCTCGGCAAGCGGAAGAAGCGGGAAACGGCGGCCTAGCCACACGAGCTTGGACTCTGCGGCCGAGAGGGCGCGTCTCGAAGGGTGAGGCCGTGATGCAATTCCGGCGCAAACCTGATACAGGCGTGGCTTCGACGATTCACTGTGAACGCCCCGCCGGCAGCCATCATGAGCACCACCAGATCGGAGTTCCTGAACGAGCTTAAGGCCCGGGGCTACGTCCACCAGGTGACCGACGAAGCGGCCCTCGACAGGCTCGCCCGCTCCGAAACCATCACTGGCTATATCGGCTTCGACTGCACGGCGCCGAGCCTCCATGTCGGCAATCTGCTCGGCATCATGATGCTGCGCAAATTGCAGCAGGCAGGGCATCGGCCGATCGTGCTGATCGGCGGCGGCACCACCAAGGTCGGCGATCCTTCAGGCAAGGACGAGGCGCGCAAGCTTCTCACCGACGCAGAGATCGCGGCCAATATCGGCGGCATCGAGTCGGTATTCGGCAAATTCGTGAGCCTCGGTCAGAGCGACAATGATGCGATCCTCGTCAACAACGCCGATTGGCTCGAAGAGCTCAACTATATCGATTTCCTGCGCGACTATGGCCGACATTTCAGTGTCAATCGCATGTTGTCCTACGACTCGGTGAGGCTCAGGCTCGAGCGCGAACAGCCGCTCTCCTTCATCGAGTTCAACTACATGGTGCTCCAGGCCTACGATTTCGTGGAGCTCTACCGTAGGTTCGGCTGCCGCTTGCAAATGGGCGGCTCCGATCAATGGGGCAATATCGTCAACGGCATCGACCTCGGGCGCCGCACTGACGGCGTAGAGCTGTTCGGCCTCACGACTGCGCTGCTCACCACGTCGTCGGGCGCCAAGATGGGCAAGACCGCGTCAGGCGCCGTCTGGCTCAACCCGGACATGCTGAGCCCGTACGACTATTGGCAATATTGGCGGAACACCGAGGATGCCGATGTCGGCCGCTTCCTCAAGCTGTTCACCGAGCTGCCGCTCGCCGAGATCGATCGATTGGCGAAGCTCGAAGGCGCCGAGCTCAACGAGGCGAAGAAGATCCTCGCCACGGAGGCGACCGCACTCCTGCATGGACGCGAGGCTGCCGACCGCGCCGAAGGCACGGCGCGCGCCACCTTCGAGCAAGGAACGCTGTCGGAGACGCTGCCCACTCTCAACATTCCGATCGCCGAGATCGAAGAAGGCTGGGGAGTCCTCACCGCCAGCGTGAATGTCGGCTTTGTCGCCTCGACCAGCGAGGCGCGCCGCCAGATCAAGGGCGGCGGCCTCAAGGTGAACGACAAGACGGTCACCGACGAGAAGCGGATTCTCACCCTTGCCGACCTCACGCCGGAGGGCGTGATCAAGCTCTCGCTCGGCAAGAAGCGCCACGTGCTGATCCGGCCCGTTTGAGGCCCAATCAGCGCGGGGTGGTCAAATCGGAAGGCGGCGCCGTCGTCGACCGGGCCGCATTCTGTCCCTCGCCCCTGAACTCGAAGATCTGGCGGAAGATGCCCGGGGCTACGACCGAGATCGGATTCACGAGGACGTTCGGGTCGTCCAACTGACCCTGAATGGCGAAGGTAATGCCGACAACGCCCTCGCCCTCGCGGCCGACGAAGATGCCGCCAAGGATGGGAATCGCACCAAGCGCGGAGTTCAAACCGTAAAGTGGCACATAAGTGCCGCCTAGATTGACCGTCTTTGTTTTGAAGTCGACGCGGCCGCGCATGGTGGCGCCGAGCTGCGGCCCGTTCACGTAGGCGTCGTTCAGTTGGAACTGCCCATTGCCGACAGAGAACGGCGCGCGGAGTTGGTTGAAGGCGATGCGATTTTGCCGGACCTGCTTCTTGCGCTCGTTGCCCAAAGCCGCCTGAGACTGCGGATCGGCCAGCACGTCGCTCACCACGGAATCGCCGAGCACGGAGAAATCGCGCGCCCACAACGTCCCGGTCTTGTTGCCGGCGTCGCTCGCATCGAGATTGACCTCGAGCGAGGCCTCGCCGCCATCGACCTTCGGATAGAAACCTATGAGGCGGAAGGCGGCGCCGGCGTCGCGCGATTCCGCGCGAAGGATGCGGGCGCCGTTCGCCTCGTCGAGCTTAACGGCGAGCGGCGAGCGGCCATTGAGCTTGCCTGTAGCGTTGAGCGCAACGAGCCGGCCATTCCGCTTCTTGAGGGTGGCGTGCACATCCGTGACGGTCGAGTCGTAGAACCCGACCACCGTGCCGAACCGCGCCGTCAGATCGACGCTGAAGGGATCGCGCGGGCTGTCGTCCTCGGCAAGCTGGCCGGCTGAGAACAGCGACTGGAAGAATTGCTTGCCGTTATAGCTCGGGCCATGCGCATCGACCTCCAGCACGTTGCCGTCACGGACCGCGGCATTGATCTCCACATGGGTAAGTGCATCGAAGGAAAAATCGGAAAAGTAGAAGGCTTTGAGATGCTGCTGCGGGTCGAGCGAGATCGAGCCATCGATGGCGATGCCGTCGCCGAGGATCTTGAAGTTCTTGAGATCGGTCGAGCCGTCCTCGAATTGCACAATGTCGAACTGCAGCGACGCCGACCGGCCTTTCGGCTTGGTCCAGCCCATATTGCCGAACACGAGCTGGGCGGGGGTCAGGTCGGCCTGCATGCTCAGGCTTCGCGCGCCCTCGGCGTTGCGCGCGATGGAAAGAGTCACGGGCAGCGGTCCCTTCACGAGATGCGAGATCTTGAGCCCAACAGCCTCGCGCGCCGGCTCATCGAGCGTCGCGCTGATTCTGATTGGCGGCTGACGCTGCTCGGGCTCGTAGAAAATGCGCTGCCAGACAAGCTCGGCCGGAACGCCCTTGATCAGAATTTGACCCCGCGCGTCGAGTGCTTGCTCGGTGACGTTCACGTCGAGCGCGCCTCCCTCCACGCTGATATTGCCGACCACGTTCGATGCGATGGCCTGGTCGAGCCGCGCCTCGCCGCGGAGCTTGACATGCTTGAACTCGAGATCCTCGCGCATCGGCATATCGAGCACGAAATTGCCGGTGGCGGTGCCGCCGAAGGCGTCAGGCTTCATACCGACAGCCTGCATGTAGCCGAGAGGCTCGTGGTCGAGGAGCTGAAGCGCCGTCGTGGTGGCGCTGGCGGCCTTGAAGGTGATCTGGGCTAGTTGCGGATCCGGCCGTAGATCGGGAATGAAGAAGCGGCCCTCGCTGAGCGCGATTTCCTGGCCTGACGGAAGGGCAATTTTCGCTTGAGGGATATCGACCCAGAAGCTGATCCCCGAAACCCGCATCTTGGCGCCGCCGGTCTGGATAGGCGGCAGTTTGTCCACATAATTGAGGCTCATATTTGCAAGATCGAGCTCGACGTTGACAGCCTCAGGCGCAAGCTCGGCGCCGGCCTGCATGCGGGCAAGCTCGCCGGGCTCGAGCGAAACAGCGACCTTGCCGCCAAGCACCTCGCCGCCACGAACGTTCTGCAGCACCCATTTCCGCGCATCGCCTGCGAGGAATTTCGGCCAGAAGGACTTCAGCATGTCCATAGGCATTGGGCTGACCACGCCGGTCAGACGCACCTCCGGAGAGCCCGGCGCGTCGGCCACGCTTCCGGCAAGCTCGATCGAGGCGGTGCCAGAGCGGATGATGAAGCGAGAAAGCGTCATGCGGCCGCGCTCCGGCGTAACGCTGCCTTCCACCGTCCACTCGTCGACCTTGACAGGAGCAAGCCCAAACTCCGGCGAAGCGAGCACCGCATCGTCAGCCCTGATTTTGAAGGCAAAGGAGGGTGAACCGCCGTCATCACCGGTGGGGCGGAATTGGCCGCTGATCGTGGCCTGGCTCTCTCCCCATTTGAGCGTCGAGCGCTCGATCTCGAACACACCGGTCCTCTTCGCATAGCGCACACGCAGATTGCCCGCGTCGATCTGCATGGCGTTTTCGGGATCCCAGGGGGGCGTGATGTATCCCTTCTCGAGTTGCAGATCCGCATCGCCGGCGATGAAGCGACCTTCGGTCGAAAGCTCGACGCTGGTTTCTCCGCTCACCGGCAGGTCGATGACCTTTAGGGCGGCAATAGCCGGGAAGTTTTCTGCGAGCCCCGATGGGACGAGGTGCTGGATCAATGCGGTGATGGCCAGGCTTTGCCGCTTGGGCCGTTGCTCGGTGCGGAACTCGAGCTGCCAGTCGCCTTTGTTGGTGGCGAGGTTGGCTTGACCGATGAGGACGCTGCGCTCGTTCTTGTGCTGAAGGTCGATGGAGAAATCCGGAACTTGCCACAGTGTCTCGACACCTTCCCGGCTGAGCACGACTTGAGCATCCTTGACGCCGAATCGCGTGAGATAGGAGGTATTGCCGCGGCGTGCCCGCTCGAAGACATCGGCGACCGTCCGGGTCACGTCGAGCTGGCGCCCGGCATTTGTCGGGATTGGCAGCTCCGGTTGTTTGGCGATGACGCTCTCCGCCGGAACACCCGGCTGCCCGGCGGGATCGCCTGGGCCAGCATCCGGTACGGCGCCCTTGACGAACTTCTCAACCTCGCTGCTCGACGGACGGTAGAAGCTGAGCGACAAACCGTTGTCTGAGGCATAGAACAGGAGCCGCGGGCCGATAAAGTCGACGCTCCCTGGCGCGATCCGTCCCGACAGGAGCGCCGCACCGCTCATGCCAATGGCTGCCAAAGGCGCCTGCGCCACGATCGATCCGTCTGTATCGATTAGGCGGATGTTGCGCAACCTGAACAGCACGCCCGGACCGTCGGGAGAGCGCTGCAGGATCGCGTCGTCGATTTTCACACGGAGGTCGGAGAGCTCGCCGTTGATGGCATCCTCGATCATAGGGACGAGGCTCGGCATGGAGATCGGTCCCTGGGCTAGCCGACCGTAGCCACCGACAATGGCGATCATGCCGACGACGAGGATGCCGGCGAAGATCTCGCGGCAGACATGAGCGCCGCCCGTCGATATTTTCCTGAGCTCGAGCTGGACCGGCTCGGGCACGAGCTTGGCGAGCTCCCTACCCTTCGCCGGCAGCGTCATGAGCACCCTGCCGCCTTCGGAGATTTTGACGAGAGCCCCTGCAACCGGCTCGCCAGCGGCAGCGGAATTCGCTTCTCCCCTGCTACCCCCTACAGTGCTGCGAAGCTTTTCGGCATAGATCCGGAGGAGCGCTGTCGCGCGGCGAACCTCCCGGGAGTCCGCCAAGGACTTCACGCGCTCGGTCATGCTCGCGGAAAAATTTCGCAAGACACCCATCAGCGCAAGCTGCGGCTTGGCTATGGGCAACAAGCGCTGCCTCAGCTCGCTCATGGCCCCTTTTTTCGATAACCCCCCAGAGTCAAGGACATAAGAGGCGCCAAAATCGACCAAAGGAAGGCGATGCGCGCCCAAACATCGCTGGCAAATTTCAATCTCAATACTCCAACAGGCCAAGGAGATCGCTCATGACAAGCTAACATAGAGACGATATTCTTGGTTAAAGGCCGTCGACGGATTGTCTGGGCCATTGCCAGACGAACTTCGCGACGGATTGCTGGGACTCGATTGATTTTTGCTGGGGCGACGCGCTGCTCTCCTTTCGGCGCTTAGGAGGCGTTTGCGTCTGTGCGGAGGTACCAACATGTTCACCAAGAAGCCGGAGCGGGAGATCAGCGGCGATTCTCTGCAACGGATGCCCGACCGGCCAAGTGACACCTCGCCGTTCGGCGAGCGTCCGGCGGGTTATGTCAAGAGTTCGATCCCGAGCAAGCTCGTCCCCTCCATCATCGGAGAGGACCTTACCATCACCGGCAATGTGTGCTCCAAGGGCGAGATTCAAGTCGACGGAGAGATCCAGGGCGACGTGCAATGCGGCTCGCTTCTGCTCGGCGACAAGTCGCATATCAACGGCTCGGTGCGCGCCGAGGATGTTGTGGTGCGTGGCCGTGTGCTCGGCTCAATCCGGGGATTGCGGGTGACGCTGCAAGCGCAGTCCCACGTGGAAGGCGACATCTACCACCAGAGCCTAGCCATCGAACAAGGCGCCTATTTCGAAGGGAAGTCGCGCCGCACGGACGATCCGCTCGCGACCAAGGCGGACACGCCGGCCGCGGCAAGCACTCCTGCGGCGCCCCGCGCCGCGGAGTAACGCCGTCGCCTGGTCCGGACGTTAAGCGGGTTGCCCTTCGGCGTGAATTCGTTCGGCCAGCGCCGCCTCGATGAACTGATCGATGTCGCCATCGAGCACGGCTGACGGATTGGTGCTCTCAACGCCAGTGCGCAAATCCTTCACGAGCTGATAGGGCTGCAACACGTAAGACCTGATCTGATGGCCGAAGCCGATATCGGACTTTGCGGCGGCGGCGGCCTGCGCTGCTTCCTCCCGGCGTTTCAGCTCCGCCTCGTAGAGGCGCGCCCGCAGCATGGCCCAGGCGGTAGCGCGGTTCTTGTGCTGCGACCGTTCGTTCTGACACTGCACGACAATCCCGGTCGGCAGATGGGTGATGCGCACGGCGCTGTCGGTGGTATTCACGTGCTGGCCGCCGGCTCCGCTCGAACGGTAGGTGTCAATGCGCACATCCTTCTCGTCGATGTCGACGGCGATGGTGTCGTCAACTGCGGGGTAGACCGACACCGAAGCAAAGCTCGTATGGCGTCTCGCATTGGAATCGAAGGGCGAGATGCGAACG
>WBZQ01002187.1_pt1 | contig 12751 bp, 8 predicted proteins | sample 5204251 | NCBI WGS metagenome assembly WBZQ01 (sample SAMN12412402, study PRJNA552823) | activated sludge metagenome | isolation source: activated sludge from nitrification reactor of wastewater treatment plant... | place: USA: Virginia | collected 2017-09 | reverse complement strand
AGCAATGTTGTCATACATTCCGCCGGCGCACCCGGCGATGATCCCCTGCTGCACCACCAGCTTGCCGTCCACCAGTTGGTCGGTGAGGGAGAGGGTGGCCTTGCCGCCGAACTGCAAGACCCGCTCGCCTCCCAGGGCGGCATCCAAGACGTCCTGCGCCGCCAGCGTGTGATCCGGCTTCAGCCCGCGCGTGGCGAGCAGCGTGCCCAGAAGCAGCGTCTCGGGAGGCAGGCTCTCCTCCCACCACAGCGCGCCGCTCTTGACCGTGCGCGCGGGCGTCAGTTGCACGCGCGCGTCGACCTGCGTGGCCGTCTCCCACAAGAACGTCATGGTCTCGTCGTCGACCACGACGAAGCGGCGTGTCAGCAGCTCGGGATGATCGGGAGCCACACGCTTGGCCAGCAGGCGCGCCCACTGCGACGCCGCGCCGTCCGGCGCGTCGACCACCACCGGCAGATCGAGGTCCTCGAGGTACAGCGTCGAGGTGGGGCCGTCGACGTGCACGTTCACGCTGCCCGCCGCCACGCGTGCACCGCGCGCCGTCCCGGGCGCCTGACCCGTGGGAGCCGGCGGCAGGGGATCGCTGGCCGGCAGCGTGGCGAGCCCCTGCAGGTCACGCCGTGCCAGAGCCAACAGCAGCGGAGACGTGACCCACGCAAACGTGCCACGGAAGCTGCGCACCGGCAGCGCCAACAGGTGCGCATCGCTCACCACCAAGGCCCCGGCATGGGCGCTGGCGTTGAGCGTCTCGGGGCCGAACACGATCGCGCGCGTGGTTTCGTCCGCGCAGGCGTCGCGCAGCACGCCCTTGACCGACGAGCCGGGCACGAAGGGCATGCCAGTCGAGCGCAGGCGCGCGATGGGCAGATCGATCACGTCCACGGCCTGGCCCGTGCCCGCGCGCAGCGGCGACAGAGCGTGCAGGAGGTAGGGTCGCGTCAGCATCGGTCGAGTCTCCATCCGTGCCCGTCCTGGCCCATCAGGCGCGCGCGTGCCAGAGGCCGGCCACGACACGCCCGAGCCCCTCGTCGGCGTGCTCGCCCAGCGCCACGAGCCACAGTTTGCGCAGGTCGTCGGCGCCGAACGTGCGACCGTCGAGACGCCGCACGAAGTACACGCTGCCGGGACGCACCAGGCGTCGGGTGCGCTTGGGCGCGCCGCCCGCCCGGCCCTTGGGACGCGCCGCCATGTCCCAGCCCGAAGCCGCGAGCGGGCGCGGCACGAGCGCCGCGCGCAACACCAGCTCCGCGTCGAGGCCCGGCAGTCGGCCGAGGAACATGTCGTCGTGGGCGGCGAACCCGGGCAGCAGCCAGCCCTGAGTGAAGTGTCCCGGAGTCACGACGACGAGTCGCAGGCCGGGCACGCCGTCGTCCGAGATCGCGCTGGCCAGACGCTCGGGGAAGCTCAGCAGGCCGGCGTCGAGACTGTCGGTCCAGACCAGACGCCGATCGCCGCCCAGCATCAGCGGGCCGGACGGGAACGGCGTGGCCTCGGCGGGCAACGTGAAGGCCGTCCCCAGCGCCCACTCGAAGCCGCCCTGACTGCGCATCTCGACCACGTCGGTCGAAAACAGCATCGAGTCCTGCGCCGTCTGCGTCGTCGCATCGACTTGGACGTGAACGTCCGTGCGCTTGGGCAGCTCCAGCGCGTCTCGCTCGGGCGGCGCGACTGGCTTCTCGCTCAGCCAGGTGACGAAGGCGTCGTCGGTCCAGAAGCGCGCGAGAGGCACGGGCTTGGCCTTGTCGTCGACGCGCGCGCGCCACAGCGCTTCGAGTGCCGGCTCGTCGCTGCTGCCGAGCGTGCAACGCAGCACCGGACGCGGATGAAGCGCATGCAAGGCGCCGTCACGTGTGGGCAGGTGCAAGGCATCCGCCGGAGCGGGCCACAGACGCTCGGCCGCATCCCAGCCGCTGCCCGCGCGACGACGCAGAGGCAGCACGAGGTCGAGCCGCAGGTCGCGCGTCGCCTCGGGCCACTCGAGCGCGTCGAGCGGCCTGCCGCGCGCACGCTCGTGGGCGAAACCCCAAGCCGTGCGCAACGCGCCGTGCACCGTCGCCGGCAGCGGCCAGTCGAGCGTGCCCGTGCGTCCCGTCGCGGTCGTCGTCCAGCCGCGGCCGTCCTTGCAGAAGAAGCCGTCGCGCGGGTGGAGAGCCAGCACGTGCTGCGTCATGCCGGCTGCTCCTGGACTTCACGCACGGCCAGCACGACAGCCGCCAGCGAGCGGGCCACGCGCAGGCGCTCGATCCACAGCGCCACGGCCGCGTGGGCCGTCTCGTACGCGCCGTCGCCGAACGTCAGACCGAAGTCGGCCTCGAGCTGAGCGTCGGACACGTGCTCCTGTCCGCGGCCTTCCGTGCGACGCAGCGTGCGGCGCACGTCGTCGGCCAACAGCGCCCGCCACGCCGTGCGTGCCTGCGGATCTGCTGGCAGGTCGCGCGGCCTCGGCATCCGTCTCAGCAGCTCGCGTACTTCATACAGCTTGCCGGTCGTGAGTCGGCGCTCACGCAGCAACTCGACGTCGCGTTCCAGGCGCTCGACCGGCGCGCGTGGCCACTGCCCGCGCCAACGCGCTTCGGCCCCGGCGCGCTTGTCGACCACGACGGCCAGCGCGTTGCGTGCTCCCGGATCTCCCGCGCGACCCTTGGCGTGCTTCTCCGCGTCACGCGCCACGCGCAGCAGGTGGCCCATCTCGTCCATCAGGTGCCCGACGCCGAGCCCGACCGAGAGCGTCGGCAGCGGTCCGTCTGCGACCACCGGCGCCAGGCACTCGTGGAACACGTCACTGAGCGCTCGCGCGCAGCGCAGCGCGTCGGGCAGACAGACGAAGGCCAGGACGTCGTCGCCGCCGGAGTAGACCAGCACGCCACGCCGGCCGGCGGCCAGCGCGAGAGGCCCTTCGACGACCTCACGCGCGCGGGCCGCGAAGCGCGCCAGCGCCTGCGACAACGCGCGGTGCCGAGACGGCGTCGTGGCGGCGTCCAGCGTGCAGCCCATGTGATCGCCATCCGCGACCAAGCCCGCCACGTAGGGGAAGGGTGCCGGCATCTCCTTCAGGATCGGCGTCACGTGGGTTGCGCCCCACGCCTCGCCGGCTGCGCGCGTGCGGCCCAGCTCCTCGAACAGCGCGCCCCAGCGCGGTTGCAGGAAGATGTGCGCATCGAACGGGAAGGTGCGCACCCAGGGCAGCTTGGGGCGATGGATGTGCTCGAAGCCTTCGCGCTCGCAGGCGGCCGCGAGCCGCTCCACGTCACGCGGGCAGCGCCGCGCGGCTTCCTCGATCCAGGCGGCCAGCGCGACGTTGGCGAGCGGCACGAACTGCTCGGGTCTCCCGCCAGCGCGCTTGACCAGGCCGATGGCGTCGAGCTGCTCGCCGCGCGACAAGCGCAGACGCCGTCGCGCGGCCGCCTGGCGTTCATCGCTCGCCTCGGGCTCGGCCAGCACGGTTTCGCGCGCGCCGTCCAGGCTCGACTTGGGCGCGCCAGCCCGGCTGTGCTCCCAGGGTTTGAACTCGCGCAGCGCCTTGCGCCCGGCGAGCGCGGCGCTGGCTTCGTCGCGCGCGTGGGCGTACTCGCCGTCGTCCTCGAAGGGCTGCCAGGCGGCCACGAACTCGAGGTGCGTGGCGAGCTGTTCGCGCCAGATGGCGTCGATGTCGGCGGCCAGCACGCCCGTCTCGCGGTATTTGTCCCGCACGCGCGCGGCGGCTTCGGCCAGCCGTGCGTTGGCTGCGCGGCGCGCGGTGAGGGCCGCGGCGTGGGGCTCGACGCCGGCTCTCAGCACGGCCAGCACGTGATTCGAGACGTTGAGCAGCACCGCGCCGTCGGCGCGCAGCGGTTCGTCACACGGGGTCCAGTCGGTCTCGTCTTCGAGAGCGGGAAAGATCACGCCCGCCGTCCCGCCCTCCGCGAACTCACACAGGGTGTGGGCCGCAGCTTTACTGATCTCGCTCAGCAGGTGACTGCCGTACCAGAGATCGCGCGTGCGCCGTGCCTGCTCGATGAACTCCTGCACGGGACCGAGCGCGATCACGAGCACGTGACGGGGCGCGCTCACGTCAGCCTCCGCACACGGCCGTGGCGCGTGAGCCAGTCGAAGAAGGCCGTCTTCAGCCGCTCGCCGGCCGCGGCGCCGCTCGCTTGCAGAGGCTGATACAGGATCGGGTCACCCGGCGCCGTGAGCACGTCGAAGTCGGCTGCCGACCCTGCCAAGACGTGCCGACCCTGGCGCGCGACCACTTGGCCGCCACTGGGATACGCGCAGTGCAGCCACAGCGCGAGCGGCACGAAGCGGCGATCGGAGAGCGCCAGCGGCTTGAGAATCAGCGGCGAGGCGAGGCGGTCGTGCGGCTTGCGGTCGCCCGGGCGCTGCCACACCAGCTCAAACTGCCCGTGCGGGTCGGGCGGCGCAAATGGCGCGTCGTTGACGTCCTTCTGCTGAAACCGCGTGATGATCGGCAGGCCGAAGCCGGCGCGCGGCCAGACGGGCTCGGCGTTGTGGCGCGGCGCGTGCGCCCACGGCCCACGGCCGGCAAGGCCACGGAGCTTGTCGGCTTCGGGCCAGTGCGAGGGGCCAGGCCTCTGCCTATTGCCAGCGCCGTGCAGCGGCTCGCGGGCGTACATGTCGTCAGCCGGCGTTGGCGAAGCCGCATGGCGAAACGCTTGCAGCCACTGGAGCGCCTCGGCCCATGCAGCCTCGGCGTTCGCCGCGACGTCGCCCACGTAGAGCCGCGAGCCAGCCAGCAGCGGCAGATCATTCGCCGGCCGCGACGGCGCAACGAGAGCGCCGGTCCCGAGCAGGCGCTCGATCTCGGACACGCTCGCTTCGGCCGGCAGCCACGCCCGCCGCACGTCTTCTCCCGTGAGCGTCACGTCGAGCGAGCCACAGCCGCGTCGCGTGCGCCCACCGTATCCGCCGAACAGCAGCCAGGCGCGCAGCGCGCGCTGGACCTCCTCGTGCTGCCCGGACGGCACGCTGAGCGTGAGCGTCCACTCGAGCCGCCGCCAGCGCTCTCCGGCGGGCGTCGTCACCACGCCCTGCTTCTTCTCCTCGCGCGCGGGCCACAGCGCGTAGGCGTGCGCATCTTGCGGCCCCACGTTGCTGCGCTCGAGGAGCGCCTCCTCCGGCCGACGCGCGTTGCACGTGATCTCCACGGTCGAGCGTGTCACCTGCTGGCCGTGAACGCCGCCCCACAGCGCGCTCTCCGCCGCGAACAGCTCGGCGGCCGTCGTGAAGCGAGAGCCGTGAAGCGCGCGCCACCAGAAGCGCAGGTGCCCGCGGATCGAAGGCCCGCGCACGAAGTCGACCTGATCGACATGGCGCGTGACGGTCCCGCCGCCCATCACGCGCGTGACCGTGTGCAGCGCGAGGGTGAGGGACGCGCGTTCCGGACCGTCAGGCGTGGAGCGCCGGAGTGGCTGGGGCAGGAGCGCCGGGGGCCGACTCGCCGGATGTCGCATCAGGGCGGCCTGCTCGCGCATGCTCACGGGAGGGACCACGAGGAGCGCTGCTCACGAATCTAGGCATCGGCCTTACCATTTGTCAAGACTTCGTGTCGGAGGAACGGTGGCGATCGGAGCGCCGAGGTGTTCGATCCCCAGTGTTGCCGTGCGTTGTGACGGCGCCTGAGGGTCAGTCTTGCTGACGATCGCTGCGGCTGGAGGCCACGCCGACCGCGGAGGGGTGCGCGGCGCCGCTGAAGAGCCATAAGGGGGTCAGATGGATCTGACCGTGCTGTATTACGATGAAATCAGATGGGCCACCTCGCGGAGGATGGCCAAAAGCGCGCATTATTCTTCCCGTGAAACGCGAGGCCATTATGTAAGCTATTCAGGGCGACCCTAACAACGTTGTTGATAGAAAAGAGCTTACGGTCTCGCTTTTGCTTCTGTTGGACGGTCCCCGCGGGGCTGATCGGCGAGGTCATCAAAATTGCGCTTGTAACCCCTTGGCGCACACAGGCATACTGAGGGTGGGGTTCCGGAACCCCCCTCGGCGAGAGCCGATTGAAACTCAAACAGGTGGGCAAAGCCGTATTGCCCGGAATGTTCGTTCCGGAACCCCCCTCGGCGAGAGCCGATTGAAACGGGGATGTGCGTCCCCCAACACGGCCTTACCCTAAGTTCCGGAACCCCCCTCGGCGAGAGCCGATTGAAACCGTTGGGGCAGAGAGAGGTATGCATCGACATGTGTTCCGGAACCCCCCTCGGCGAGAGCCGATTGAAACTCATGTGCGCGGCTATCAGTCTTGGTACTCAGGCTTGTTCCGGAACCCCCCTCGGCGAGAGCCGATTTGAACCCGCCTGGCCCCATGTCGACACGTGGGGCAACACGCCGGGGGCGAAGACGCCGGCTTCCAGGCGCAGAACCGCACGACCCGACGGGGGCTATGGGACACGGAAGCCAGCAGCGGAGCGTGGAGCCTGCTCGGCGAGTGCCAGAGCGCTGGCGTGACGGCCTCGTCGTGCGCCGCGCCGGTGCTAAGATCGGGCGCGAGGCGGGGCTCGACATGCATGTGGCCGAGAGAGTCGTGGTTGATCCCGAAGTGCTGCAAGGGCAGCCCGTGGTCCGCGGAACGCGCATCGCCGTCAGCCTGATCTTGCGCAAGCTTGCCGAGGGCGCGACGCTGCCCGAGTTGCTCGATGCCTACCCACACCTGGCCGCCGAAGACGTGCGCGCCGTGCTCGCCTATGCGGCCGACACCATCGATCACGAGGGCATCGTCTTCACGCAGCCGTCACACGACACCGGCCGCTTGAGCGCGCGTGGAGTTCCTGGCCGACGAGAGCTGTGACTTCGCCGTCGTGCGCGTCTTGCGCGCCGCGGTCACGACGTGCTGGCGGTCGTGGAGACGGCACGGGGCGCGAAGGATGAGGTCGTCATCGCGTTTGCTCGTCGCGAAAAGCGCGTGTTGCGCACCGAAGACAAGGACTTTGGACAACTCGTGTATGCCGCCGGCGAGGGGACTTGCGGGGTGATCCTGTTCCGCTTCCCGGCGAGCGCGCGAGCAGCGCAGCAGGGTGCGGCGCTCGAAGTGGTGACGCGCTTCGGCGCGCGCCTGTCGTCCTCGTTCGTCGTGGTCGAGCCAGGTCGGGCAAGAGCCAGCACGTTGGCGCGCGGCTGAGATGCTCGCCTTCCAGACGTAGCGTGGCGCGCGACCCGCTGAACAGCCTGCTCTCGTTCGGTTGCTCGCTGATCTTCGGCGAGATGCAGACCGCGCTTCTGGCGGAGGGGCTCGACCCGTATCCGGCCCTGCTGCACCCCATCGCGCGCGAGCAGGAGGCACGTGTGGCAGTGGTCGCACGCCGCGGCCGGTGCCGCGGGAGCCGAGCTACTTTCTGGTGTGACGCGTGTCGGACACAGGAGCATACTGAGGGTGGGGTTCCGGAATCCCCTCGGCGAGAGCCGATTGAAACTGTGGATCACCCCCTCTCAGCGGATCGCGGCCGTTCCGGAACCTCCTCGGCGAGAGCCGATTGACGCTTGACCCGCGGACACCTGGCGCGCACACTCGCGATGTTCGTTCCCCTCCGACGCGAGAAGATCCATGGCCCGTGCGAAGCCGCAGCAAGCGCTCGATTCGCCGCCCTTCACGCTGCAGCAGGTCGTCGGCGCGGCCGAGCGCTTGCGCGAGCGCCAGCAGCGCCAGCCGACGCAGCCCAACGCCGCGCCGCGCACCGACTGGCTGCCGCTCGTCGAGGACGCCTTCCACCGCCTGGGCCAGCGTCCGTTCGTCGCGCTGCCGATTCCCGCCTTCACGCATGACGATGGCCGCAAGCAGCGCGTGCTCACGTCGCCTCAGGCGGTCGACCGGCTGATCGAGGAGACGCTGCTCCCGCGTTTGCACCGCGCGCTCGATCCGCTGCTCCTGCCCGCGGCCCACGCCTACCGCGCGGGACGCTCGACCTTCAGCGCGGCGGCCGAGGCCTCGCGCGCGCTGGCTGGCGGCTTCCACGAGATCGCGTTGCTCGACGTGGCCGACTACTACGCCTCGATCGACCGCGATCTGCTGCGACGCAAGCTCGCCGCGCGCCTGCCCGAGCGCGAGCTCGACGTCACGCTGGCGTTGGTCTCGGCGCCGTTGTCGCTGAGCGGCGCGGTAGCGCTCGCACCGCGCGGCATCCCGCTCGGGCGCCCGATCTCGCCCCTGCTGGCCAACGTCTACCTGAGCGATCTCGACCAGGCCATGCAGAGTCTCGACGGCGTCTACCTGCGCTACGGCGACGACCTGTTCGTGGCCGTGCGCACGCCCGAAGAGCGTGACGAGGCCGAGGCGCGCATCGCCGCAGCTCTGAGCGCGTTGGGCCTCGAGCTGCGCCCGTCCAAGGCCGAGCGCTTCCGTTACGACGGCACGCCCTTCGTCTACCTGGGCCTGGCCGTCGACGAGCGCGGCGTTTACGAGCGAGTGGGCGAGAGGCGCCTGGGGCGCATCGTCAACCGGCCCGTGCCCGCGCCGCCCGAGGACGACTCTTCCGCGACGCCGTTCGACGGTGCGCTCGAGCACCCCAACCGTCGCAGCCAAACCCTGTACGTGACCGAGCCGGGCCTGTACCTGCGCGTCGAGAACGGACGCGTGCAGGTCCGACGCGGCCAGGAGACCGTGCGCGACGTGCCGCTGCACCGCATCGACCGCATCCTGATCCTCTCCGGGGTGTCGATGTCGAGCGCGTTCGTCTCGGCCTGCATCGCGGGGCAGGTGCCGGTGCTGTTCTTCGTCGGGCGCGGGCGCGCCTTCGGCAGTTTGGTCGCGGGGGGCATGCCGAACCCGTTGCGCTTACGCGCGCAGTACGACCTGCTGAGCCGCCCCGAGCGGCGCCTCGAGCTGGCGCGCGCCGTGATCGACGCCAAGCTCGAAGCGATGCTGCGGCGTCTACGCTTCCTTCCCGCGGCCGCGGCGCCGCGCGAGCGCGTGACCGAGACGCGCGCTCGCCTGGCCACGTGCTTCGATCTGACCGAGCTGCGCGGGCACGAGGGCACGGCCACGCGCTCGTACTACGAGGGCTTCGCGCTGCGCCTGGGTCCGCCCGAGTTCGCTTTCAACGGTCGCACCAAGCGCCCGCCGCGCGACCCGCTCAACAGCCTGCTCTCGTTCAGTTACTCGCTGATCTTCGGCGAGATGCAGACGGCGCTGCTGGCGGAAGGGCTCGACCCGCATCCGGCTCTGCTGCACGACCTGCGTCCCAACCATCCCGCGCTGGCGTCCGACTTGCTCGAGCCCTACCGCGTGCTGATCGCCGACACGTTCGTGCTGACGATCGTCAACACCCGGCAGGTGAAAGCAGACGACTTCGAGAAGCAGGCGAGTGGTGCCGTCTATCTCACGGGGCCGGGCCGCAAGGTGTTCCTGGCGGCCTACGAGGCTTTCATGGATCGGCCCAGGCGCGGGGCGACGAGCGTGACCGCGCGACGCCTGCTGCATGCCGCGTCGCGCGCGATGCTGCGCGTGGTGCTGGGCGAGACCGAGCAGTTGGCGCTGCCGCTGGGCGCGGTCGACGTGCTCGACGACGAGGCCGAGGCTGCGGCGCCGGAGGGTGGCGGATGAGCGCGTCGATGCTGACAGTGATGGTCTACGACGTGGCGTCGGACGCCCGGCGCAATCGCCTGCACGCATTGCTGAAGCAGTATGGCGAGCCGGTGCAGAAGAGCGCCTTCGAGGCGCGGCTGACGCCGCGCGAGCGCGAGCAGTTGCTGCAGCGCGCGGCGCGCTTGCTCGACGAGAAGCACGACCGCTTCGTGTTGTACCCCATCGCGCGCGAGCAGGAGGCACGTGTGGCGGTGGTCGGCACGCCGCGGCCGGAGCTGCGGGAGCCGAGTTACTTTCTGGTGTGACGCGTGTCGAGCGGGCTGACAGTGGGCGTCGCTGGGCTATCACTCCGGGCCGGAGCGGCTGAGGGGGTGCGGAGCGGCGTGCTAGGGCTCAGGATTGGCTGACTTCAGTGCGATCAGCGATAAGTTGCCACGCTGGGTTGGTGGCGACGTGGGTTTTTGCGGGAAGCCTTCTTCTCGTGAAACGCGAGTGCATTATGTAAGCTATTAGGGGTGACCCTGACAATGTTGTTGATAGACAAGAACTTACAGCCTCACTTTCGGCTCTGTTCGGTCGCTCCGACAGGGCCGATCGGGGAGGTCATCAAAATTGCGCTTGTAACCCCTTGGCGCACAGGAGCATACTGAGGGTGGGGTTCCGGAACCCCCTCGGCGAGAGCCGATTGAAACTGTCAGGAGTTGCGGGAGGCGAACCGGCCGCCGGTTCCGGAACCCCCTCGGCGAGAGCCGATTGAAACATTGTGTCGGCCACATGCGGGCCCAGCCAGTACTGGCTGTTCCGGAACCCCCTCGGCGAGAGCCGATTGAAACTTGACGGCGAACTGGGCCTTAGAGGGAAAGGAAAAGTTCCGGAACCCCCTCGGCGAGAGCCGATTGAAACAGGTTGTTCCTCATCGACGATGTGTCGTCGATGAGGAGTTCCGGAACCCCCTCGGCGAGAGCCGATTGAAACTTGATGACGCGGGTTCCAGGAGGCGCGACAAGAGTTCCGGAACCCCCTCGGCGAGAGCCGATTGACGGTCGCAGGCGCCGCGAGACGTAGGCTCGGCGTCTGACGGTTGCTCGGACGCGGTCAGCCGCGATCACGATGTCGTCATGAAGCACGTGCCGCGCTCGGATTCGACCTCGACCGACGCACCGCGCACGCCGCGGCGCCGCCTGCTGCTCACGTCCCTGGGCACCGGCGACTACAGCGAGGTCACGTACATCTTGGCTGGCCGCCGCGCGACGCCCACGCGACTCGCCCCGGCGGCCGTGTGCGCGTTGCTCGACCCGCGCCCCCAGCACGTCGGTGTGCTTGTGACCGAGGCGGCCCGCGCGAGGTGGTTCGACCGGCTCGCCGGCGAGCTGCACGGCTTGGGCGTGACAGCCGAGGCGATCGAGGTTCCAGAGGGTCGCGACGAGGCCGAGCTGCACGTCATCCTCGAGCGCTTGACGCAGCACGTGGCCGAGCGCCTGGTACCGGGCGACGTCGTCGCGCTCGACGTCACCCTGGCCCTGCGCCACCTGCCCTTCGTCTACCTGGCCGCGCTCTCGTACCTGGGCGCGCTGCGCGACGTGCGCCTCGACGGCGTCTACTACGCGGCCCACGACCTGCGCGACGGTCGCGACGTGCCGCTCCTCGACATGACGCCGCTCGTCGCCCTGATCGACTGGCAGGTGGCCGTGCGCGCCGCGCGCACCTGGGGCGACTTCCGCGCCTTGGCCGAGCGCCTGCGTGTCGACGCCGGACGTCTGTTCAAGCTGGACCTGGGCGACCCACGCTCGAGCCGCGCGGCCCAGCGCGCGCTGAGCCTGGCGCGCGCGACGGCCTCGGGACTGCCCTTGGAAGTGGGCTTGGCCGCGGCGGGTCTGCGCGATGCCTTCGCGGCCCTGACGCCTCTGGCGACGCCGCTGGCTCGTCCGGCGCGCTTGGGCCTCGAGGCCCTGGCCGCGCAGACTGCGGCCGTGGCCCTTGTCGCAGCGCCGGCTCCCCACCACAAGGGCGCGCTGTCGCTGGACGTCGCGGAGCTGCGACGGCAGCTCACGGTGGCCGAGGTCTACGTGCGCGCGCAGGCGGTGCCAGCGGCTCTGCTGGTGCTGCGCGAATGGCTGGTCAACCTTGTGCTGCACCTCGAAGGCACGCGCGACTGGCTGGCCCACGGCGCTCGTCAGCGCGCGGAGCGGCGTCTGCACGGCGTCGAGCGACGCGTGCAGCTTGGCCTCGACACGCCCGACGAGCGCGCGGTCGGTGATGTGTGGCAGCGCCTGCGCAGCGATCGCAACGCCTACGCCCACGCCGGGTACCGCCCCGAAGTGGTGGACGTGTCGGAAGCGCGCCTGGCGCAGCACCTGTCGGCGTGTCATGCGCTGCTGGAACGCCTGCCGGGCTTGAGGCTGGCGCCAGCCGGCGGCGAACGCGTGCTGATCACGCCCTTCGGCCTGTCGCGCGGCGTGCTGTTCTCGGCCGTGATCCAGGCCCGACCGGAGCGCGCTGTGGTCGTCACGTCGCTCGAAGCGCGCGCGGGCATCGAGCCAGCGCTGGCCCGCGCGGGCGTCGCCGGGTTGCCGTGCGAGGCCATCGTGATGCGCGATCCGCACTACGGCTTTGCGGAGTCCTCGACGGCTGTGGCGACGCCGGGTCTGCGCGCGTTGTGGGCCGCGTCGGCCCAGGTCGTCGTCAACCTCACCGGCGGGACGACAGCCATGGCGCACGTGGCCGAGCGCTTGGGCGAGGATGCGTTGGGCCTGGGCGCGCCCGTCCGCCGCATCGCGCTGATCGACCGTCGCCCTGCTGACGAGCAGCGGCACGAGCCGTACGTGCTGAGCGAGGTGGTCGACCTGGACGGGCCGGCCTGAGCGACGGTTGTCAGTGGCGTGCCCGATGGCCTCTGGCGCCGCGAGTGCCTGTCGGACCGACCACCAGCGACAAGTCAGCACGCGCCGTCACTCGGGGATCTCGCCGCGGCCGGCCCCGCTGCGCGCGCGCGACGTCGTCCCGGCGGGCGCGTACAGCCGCCGCCGCGTGGCGGCGGCTGCGGCCTGGCGCGCGAAGCGCGGCGTGCCGCCGGAGCGCAACAGCAGCTCGTGAACGCTGGGCGGCGTCGAGCGCGCGCGCGCAGGCGCCGCTGACGCGCCGGCGGCGCGCGCCGTGGTCGCCTGCGCCTGCGCCACGAGCCCGCGGTCGGGCGTGCGCGTGGCGATCCAGTGTTCGACCTCGGCGGCGAGGTAG
>WBZQ01001712.1_pt1 | contig 12752 bp, 10 predicted proteins | sample 5204251 | NCBI WGS metagenome assembly WBZQ01 (sample SAMN12412402, study PRJNA552823) | activated sludge metagenome | isolation source: activated sludge from nitrification reactor of wastewater treatment plant... | place: USA: Virginia | collected 2017-09 | reverse complement strand
GACGACCGCGCCTCGCTCGCCCTGATGGCAGCCTATCTCGACGACGCGCCGGTCCAGGTGATCCGTGCGACGGACGGGGCGAGCGGCCTCGACCTCCGATGGAACGGCCTCTACAGCGCGAGTGCCCCGCTGATCACGTTCCTCAACAGCAAACAGCTCGGAGGCGATTGGCAAAGCACCCAGACGATCGCGCCGACGGGCCTGAGCACGTCGGCGCCGATGATGAATTCCATCACGGTCAACTGGACCCCGATCACCTACACGGCCGATACCGGCTTCTACGAAGTCCTCCATTCCACGACCATGGGCGGCCCCTACACGCTCTTCGGCACCATGACCGCCAACAAGTCCGCGACCTCGCTGACGGTGACGGGTCTGTTGCCAAACACGACGTACTACTGCGTCGCGAGAGCCACGACCAACCCGCACGGCTTCAACGTGAACACGGTCGTCAGCGAGCTGAGCGCCGAGGTCCCGTGCATGACGGCCCTGCCCGTCGAGCTGATGCGCTTCACGGTGGAGTAAACGGAAATGGCGTTCACCGGATATCCCGCGGAGGCCCTGGAGTTCCTGACGGGACTCGCCACACACAACGAGAAGGTGTGGTTCGACCCGCGAAAGAAGGTCTACGAGGAAGCGGTCAAGGCCCCCACGGTCGCCCTCATCGAAGCGCTGAACGAAAAGCTGGAGCGCTTCGCGCCCGAGTACCGTGTCCCCGACTCCACAAAGGCCGTACCCCGGCTGAATCGCGACGTCCGTTTCTCGAAGGACAAGTCGCCCTACAAGACCGAGGTTGGCGTGGTGTTTCCAAACGCCGGTGGCGACAAGGAGGCCGTTGCGGGCTTCTACGTGGGCGTTTCCGCCAAGGCCGTGACCGTGCTGGGGGGCACGTACATGCCTGGGCCGCCCCAGCTCGCCGCGCTTCGGGAGGCCATGGCGACCCGAACTTCGGAGTTTCGATCCCTCATCGCCGCTGCGCGTCTTCGCTCGGCGATGGGAGACCTGCGAGGCGAACGTCTCAAGGGCGTTCCCCGGGGATACCCAAAAGATCACCCGGCGGCCGATCTTCTCGGCCTAACCCAAGCCTTCTTCCAAACGGTGTTGCCGCCGGAGATCGCGACCTCCACACAGCTCGTCAAGGAGATCACCAAGCGGTTCGAGGCGATGACGCCGTTCGTAAGGTGGCTGGACGACGTCCTCGCAAAGGCGCGCGCCGCGGGCCGCTGAGCGGCGCGCCGCCAGCCCGCCGGTGAGTAGAATCGCCGCGTGAGGCTGTACCTCGATCTCTGCTGCCTCAAGAGGCCCTTCGATTCACAAGACCAGCCGATGGTCCGAGTCGAGACCGAGGCCGTGCTCGCGCTGCTTACCGCGCCACCAGAGCGTGTACATTTGATCCGAACGGCCACGCACGCGTTGGAAAACGCATACAACAGCCTCCCGCCGCGGCGGGAAGCTGTCGCCCGCTGGCTAACGGAGGCCCCATTTCAGCCGGTGCCCGTGCCGGAGGTTCGGGCTCGCGCCATCACGTTAACTTCTCTCGGGTTTCCGCGATTCGACAGCCTTCACCTCGCGGCGGCCGAGCTATCGAAGGCCGACGTCTTCGTCACCGTTGACTATCGGCTCTTGAGCCGCTCCCGCAAGCACTCTGTCGCGTTAGCAGTCCGCGTCGCAGACCCCATGAGCGTCGCGGCGGAGGTGTTCCTTGGAACAGCTGATCACCAACCACAATGAGCTTCGTCAACGCGGTTTTCGCGCCTTAGCAGATGCGCTCGGTTGGGTCAATGCCGTTCGCTTCCTGGGCGAGTACGACGCCGGCACCGGCAACTACACCGAGGAGCGCGCGGCGCTCCTGCCGGATCACAGCATTGACACGCTTGCTACGGAGCTCGAGCGGATCCAGGAAGCGGCGCGGCTCGGCGCCGCTCCTTAAGAGCGACGCTTAGCCCGCGAGCTGCCGCAGCACGAAGGGCAGGATCCCACCGTTCTGGTAGTAGTCGACCTCGTTCGGCGTGTCGAGACGCGCGGTGACCGTGAATTTCTTTTCCGCGCCGTCCTCGCTCCTGGCCGTTACCGGGAGCTTCTTCAATGGCGACAGCCCTTCCGCGATTCCACCGACTTGGTAGGTCTCGCGGCCGGTCAAGCCCAGCGTCGCCGCGTCCTCGCCCGCCTCGAACTGCAACGGCAAGACCCCCATCCCCGCGAGGTTGCTGCGGTGGATCCTCTCGAAGCTCTTGGCGATGACCGCCTTTATCCCAAGGAGCTGCGTGCCTTTGGCCGCCCAGTCCCGCGAAGAGCCCGTGCCGTACTCGGCTCCCGCGAGGATCACGAGCGGGACGCCGTCCTTCTGATATCGCAGGGACGCGTCATAGATCGAGGCCTCCTGGCCGTCCGGAAGGTGAACGGTCACGCCGCCCTCGGTGCCGGGCACGAGGAGGTTCTTGAGCCGGATGTTGGCAAACGTTCCCCTCACCATCACCTCGTGGTTGCCTCGCCGGGCGCCGTAGGAGTTGAAGTCCTTGGGCTCCACGCCCTGCGCCATCAGGTACTTCGCGGCCGGGCTCGTCTTGGCAATTGAACCGGCGGGCGAGATGTGGTCTGTCGTGACAGAGTCGCCCAAGAGCGCGAGCGCCCTCGCGCCTTCAATGTCGCCCGTCGGAGCGGGCTTCTTCGGAATGTCCTCGAAGAACGGCGGCCTCCTGACGTAAGTTGAGTCCTCCTTCCAAACGAAGGTCCCGCCCTCGGGGACCGGAAGGCCTTGCCAATCGGCGTCTCCCGCAAAGACCGCTCCGTACGCCGCTCGAAACTGCCCTGGCTTGACACACTTGGAAACCGCGTCGCGAATCTCCTCAGCCGTCGGCCAGACGTCGCGCAAGAAGACCGGATTCCCGGCTCGATCGCGGCCGAGGGGCTCTTGCGTCATGTCGAGATCCATCTCTCCGGCTAGCGCGTGCGCCACCACGAGGGGCGGCGACGCCAGGTAGTTCATGCGCACCTGTGGGTTGATGCGGCCCTCGAAGTTGCGATTGCCCGAGAGGACCCCGGCCACGACGAGATCCCCGGTGCGAACGGCCTCCGAGACCCGCTCTGGAAGCGGTCCGGAGTTGCCAATACAGGTCGTGCAGCCGTAGCCGACGAGGTGAAAGCCCAAGGCCTCCAGGTAAGGCATCAGCCCGGCCTCCCGAAGGTAGTCGGTCACGACCTTGGAGCCCGGCGCGAGCGAGGTCTTGACCCACGGCTTGACGGTGAGTCCGCGTTCGACGGCCTTCTTCGCGAGGATTCCGGCGCCCAGCATCACGGAGGGGTTCGAGGTGTTTGTGCAAGACGTGATCGCCGCGATCACGACCGCGCCGTGCCCGAGCTCGTAGCTCACCCGGCCTTCCTGAATCGGCACAACCGTCGACAGCTTTCCAAGCGTGTCGGGCGAGGGCGCGGCCTCCGAAAGCGCGACGAAGCGCGCGACCGACTCCGGGTCCAGGCTCGCGGTGTCCTTCCCGAGCATCTCGACGAGCGACTTGCGATAGGTCTTTCGCGACGAGGCGAGGGGGACGCGATCCTGCGGGCGGCGCGGCCCCGCAAGTGACGGCTCGACCGCGGAGAGATCGAGCTCGACCCTATCCGAGAAGCGCGGCTCCGGCGAGTCGGCCGTGAGAAAGAGGCCCTGCTCCTTGCAATAGGCCTCGACCAGGGCCACGAGCGCCTCGTCGCGGCCCGTGAACCGCAAGTAGGCAAGTGTCTCGTCATCCACCGGGAAAAAGCCCATGGTCGCGCCGTATTCGGGCGCCATATTGGCAATCGTGGCGCGATCGGTGAGGGCCAAGGCCGAGACCCCGGGTCCGTAGAACTCCACGAACTTCCCAACGACGCCCTTCTTCCGAAGCATTTGCGTGACCGTCAGGACGAGGTCCGTCGCGGTGGCGCCCTCGGGAAGGCTCCCAGAGAGCCGGAAGCCCACGACCTCCGGGATCAGCATCGAAACAGGCTGTCCCAAGAGCGCGGCCTCGGCCTCGATGCCGCCGACGCCCCAGCCCAGGACACCCAAACCGTTGATCATGGTGGTGTGGGAGTCGGTCCCGACCAGCGTGTCCGGATACGCAAGCCCGCCCTCGCCCCGGAACACCACGCTGGCCAGGTATTCCAGATTCACCTGATGGCAGATCCCGGTTCCGGGCGGAACCACGCGGAAGTTGCGAAACGCCCTTTGGCCCCACCTCAGGAACTCGTACCGCTCGCGATTCCTTTCGAACTCAAGGGCCGTGTTGGCGCCGAAGGAGGAGGACGACCCGAACTGGTCGACCTGCACCGAGTGGTCGATCACGAGGTCGGCCGGCGAGAGCGGGTTGATCTTGTCGGGATCGCCCCCCATTCGCGTGAACGCCTCGCGCATCGCGGCCATGTCCACGACCGCGGGAACCCCGGTGAAGTCCTGCAAGAGCACCCGGGCCGGGTGATAGGCGATCTCCTTCTCGGTGCCCGAGGAGGGAACCCACGTCGCAAGCGCCTCCACGTCCTCGCCACGCACGACGCGCCCGTCCTCGAACCTCAGCAGGTTCTCGAGCAGGATCTTCAGCGAGTAGGGCAGCGTCGCCGCCGATGGGAATCGCGCGGCGAGACGCCTCAAGCTGAAGATCTGGTACGTGGCGCCCGCCGCGTTCAGCGTGGTCCGGGTCTCGAAGCTGTTCGACATGAATCCTCCATCAAGAGGTCTAGGGGAAGAGAGAAGGAGCCAGACGCCGTCTGGCGGCGCGGAAGCCGGGAGCGACCAGGGTCAGCGGCTCGCTCTCAATCGTCGAAGCCGCCCGCCCCGCAGACGTCCGGCATTCGACAGGCGCCGCCTCCGCACGCCGTGACGGCGTCGAAGCCCGCGGACTTGTTCGTGGGGCCGTTCCCGGAGCTTTGCGCGGCGAAGGTCGAGAGAAGCCGGCTCAGGTCGTGAGAGCCGCAGGTGCCGCAGATGGGTGCCTGCGCAGAGTCGCCCGCGAGGACCAGCTCCTCGGTTCGCGCGCCGCAGTCCCCGCATCGATACTCAAACATGGGCATGAAGCCACCTCCAGTGGGGTCATCGAAGGACCGGATTTTGTCATGCCGCGCCGGACGCGAGAGCGCGAGCCGTCTTGCCCCTTCGCGCTTACCCATTCCTCGAAAGAAACTCGCGGATCTCGTCAAACGCGGCCGACGGCACCCGATGCGCGCCGCCGTAGTACCGGTGGGCCACGGTCTCAAACCGCGCGGCGAGGCGCCTCTCGAACAGATCCACGCGCTCTCTCGGGTAGAAGGGATCTTCTGTCGTCGACACGTGAAGCACGGCGGTCGGAAGGCGTTTGTGTAAGGCCGGGACCTCATCCGTCCAGTCCCCCGGGATTCCGCCGCAGATCGCCACGATCGCTCGAAACGGCACCCCCCGCAGCGGCGCGAGCCCCACGCGATAGTTGAACGAGCACGGCTGGCTGAAGCCCACGAGCGACACGCGAGAGGGATCGCCAAAGTTCGCGATCGCCCAATCGAGACCGCGGAGGAGCGATTCCCGATGGCACGCGCGGTTCTCTTCCGGGTCGGGTGAGACGCCCCAGTGAAAGCCCGGCTTGCGGTCCGAGGTGCCCTCGGTTCCCGGCGCCAGCGCGGTTTGCGGCCCCTGGAGTGAAACCACCAGGGACCCTTCGGGGGCGAGCCTCCGGAGAATCCCAAGCATCGACTCGCCGGTCATCGCGTAGCCGTGCAGGCCCAAGACGATCGGCCACGGGCCTGTGCCCGAGGGCCGGTCCGCGACCACATGCAGGGGAAGCGAGACCGCGAGGGTTCCCCGCACGGTGAGAGAGGAGGTCACCAGGATCCCAGGCGCTTCAAGGTGGTCGGTCAGTACGCGAGGACGCGCCGCGCGGCCTCGAGGACGCGCTCCGTACTCGGCAGGATCGCCTTTTCGAGGAGACGGCTGAAGCCCACCGGTGTGAAGGTCGAGCCGCACCGCTCGATCGGCGCGTCCAGGAACTCGAAGTGATCCCGCGCGATCTGCGCCGCGAGCTCGCCCCCGAAGCCCCCGTGCACCTTGTCCTCGTGGACGATCAGGACGCGCGAGGTCTTCCTGACGGACCTCGCGATGGCTTCGGTGTCGAGCGGTACCAGCGAACGAAGGTCGAGAACCTCGACCTCGCGGCCCTCTTTGGCGAGGGTCCCGGCGGCCTCCAACGCGAAGTGCACCGGCGTCCCAAACGCGAGAATGGAAAGGTCGCGACCCACGCGGCGGACCCGGGCCCGCCCGAACGGGACCGAGAAGTGGTGCGGCACGCGCGAGCGCGCGGCCGGGGCGTTGTAGAGAAACTTGGGCTCCAGGTAGAGCGTGATCCCTTTCGACATCACGGCCGTGCGCAAGAGCCCGGCCGCGTCGTCCGCGAACGCGGGTACGACCACGCGGATGCCGGGCAGCGTGGTGAGCCAGCCTTCGATGTTCTGCGAGTGGTAGAGCCCGCCGCCGATGTACCCGCCCGAGGCGAGCCGGACCGTGACGTTCGGGACGAACTGTCCGTTCGTGCGCCAGTACTCGTGCGACATCTCGACCATCTGCTCGGCCGCGGGCCAGAAGTAGTCGGCAAACTCGGCCCCCTCGACGATCACTCGAATCTTCTCTTCGAGGCGCGAAAAGCCGTCCGCGGTCCCGAGGATGAAGTCCTCGGCGATGGGCCCATTGAAGACGCGCGAGGCGCCGAATTCCTTCTGCATGCCCTTGGTCACGTTGAAGACGCCGCCCTTCTCCTTGTGCGCGACGTCCTGGCCCCAGATGTAGGTGTCCGGGTTCTCGCGGAAGAGATCCTTGAGCGTGGTGTTGATCGCCTGAATGAACGACATGTCGGCCGCGGCGTGCCCCTCGACCTCGGCGGGCGTCGTCGCCACGTTCGCGAGGCCGTCTCCCGGCGGCGAAATAGGCTCCGGGACCACGAAATCGAAGATGCTCGTGGGATCGGGATCCGGCGCCTGTCGCGCGCGGTCCGCGGCTTCCTCGTACGCCGTCAGGTTCGCGGCCTCGATCGCCAGAAGCTCGCCCTCGTTGACCGCAAAGCTCGCGAGAAGCTGCCTCCTCAACCGGGGCAGGGGGTCCGCGGCGCGCGCCGCAAAGAGCTCCTCGGGCGAGCGGTAGAGCTCATGCCGGTCGGAGTTCGAGTGCGAGTGAATCCTCACGCAGTCGGCGTGGACCATCGCGCAGCCCGCGCCGGTCCTCACGTAATCCACGGCCTTGCGCATCGCCTTGACCGAGTCCAAAACGTCCTTGCCGTCGCAGTGAAACGCCGCGAGGTTCAAGAACCCCCGGAAGTTGTCGGTGCATCGCGGGTTGGCGGTCTGATCCTCCTTCGGAACCGAGATTCCATAGCCGTTGTCCTGAATGACGAAGATGACCGGGAGCTTCTCGCGAGAGGCGCCGTTCACGGCCTCGTAGAAGTACCCCTCCGAGGTCGAGGACTCACCGAGCGAGCAGTAGACGAGCGCGTCGCGGCCGTATGTCTTGACGGCCCTGGCGAGGCCCGCCGCGTGCAGCGCGTGGTTCGCGACGCACGAGGACACGTTTTGGATCCCGATCGCAGGCTTGGCGAAGTGGTTCGACATGTGGCGCCCGCCGGACGCGGGATCCGTGGCCTTCGACATCCCGTTCAGCAGAAGGTCCTCGACGGTCAGGCCGGCCGCGAGGCACGTGGTGAGGTCGCGGTAATAGGGGAACAGGTAATCCCTCTCGGGCCGGAACGTGACCCCGAGCGCGACCTGGATACCGTCATGCCCGGCGCAGGGCGCGTGGTACGACCAACCGAGGCTTTGCTTCTGATAGTTCGGGGCCTTTTCGTCGACGATGCGCCCGAGGTGCATCAGCGCATACCAACGACGCACCTCCTCGCGACTCGGATGGACATCGGTCGAGGCGATTTCGGACGGGGTCAGAACGCCGGACTCGGACACGGAAGACCTCCACGACGGCGAAGCTGGGACGAAGGTGGATGGAGCCGTTTCCCGCGCACCGCAAGGCTCCGGACAGCCGGCGCCCGCTTTCTCACCGCGGGCGGATGATAGGACTTGAGTCCTCTAGACGGCGACGCTTTGGCGCGCGGCCGTCGAATGTTGAGGGTTGATCGGAAGTTGGGGATAGAATCCGCGGCCCCCGCCCAGATTGAATTCGCGCGGGTCAGGAGTTCGCCTCGTGTCCCCAAAACCCCTTGCGACCGCCACGCCCGCCCGCTCCGCCGCGACCGCCGTTCTCGACTCCACGGAGACGGCCGACCGCCACGCCTTCGAGGCAGCCCTCGCCGCCGACTTTCCGACTCAGAAGAGGCCCGAGGAGGGCGAGGTGGTGAGCGGCCTGATCGCGGGCATCACTCCCGATCTTGTGCTCGTCGCGATCGGCGGCAAGTCCGAGGCGCTCATGGACCTGGCCGAGCTCGACGGCGAGGTCGTCGGGGATCGCATTGAGGCGGTGGTCATCAAGGCCAGCCCCGATATCCGCATCTCGCGGCGCCTTGCCGCGAGCCGGCGGGCCAAGGCCGAGCTCAAGGCCGCGTTCGCGGCCAAGATCCCGGTGGCCGGCCGCGTGATGTCGCGCAACAAGGGTGGGTTCGAGATCGCCATCGGAGGCGCTACGGGCCCCCGTGCGTTCTGTCCAGTCTCGCAGATCGACATCGGACGCCACGACGAGGCCTCCCTCGCGACCTTCATCGGGCAGTCTCACGACTTCCAGATCATCGAGTACCTGGAGGAGGGACGGCGCGTCGTGGTCTCCCGCGCGGCGCTTCTTCGGCAGGCCCAGGAGGAGTCCGCCGCCAAGGCGAGAGAGAGCCTCCACGTGGGGGCGGTCGTAAACGGAAAAGTCCGCTCGCTGACCGACTTCGGCGCGTTCGTCGACCTGGGTGGCCTGGACGGCCTCGTGCACGTCACCGAGATCTCGCACAAGAGGGTGGCGCACGCCAAGGATCTCCTCCACGTTGGGCAGGAGGTCTCGGTCAAGGTCACCAAGATCGAGCAGGACGGAAAGCGCATCTCGCTTTCGATGAAGGAGCTCGAGAAGGACCCCTGGGATGGGCTCAAGGAACGGTACGCGCCGGGGACGCCGTTTCACGGCAAGATCGTTCGCCACGCGGACTTCGGCCTGTTCATCGAGCTCGAGCCGGGCGTCGACGGGCTCATTCACGTCTCGCAGCTCCCGCCCGGCCTGGACCGAAAGGACCCGTCGCTCGCGATCAGCGAGAGCGTGAACGGCTGGGTGCGCGAGCTCGACCCTTCGGCGCGCCGCCTCTCTCTGACGCTCCGCGAGATCGTCACCAAGGATCCCTGGGAGACCATCGCGGGCCGGCTGGCCGAGGGCGAGGTGGTTCCCGGCGTGGTCGAGAACGTCGCGACCTTCGGCGTCTTTGTCCGCCTGGACGCCGGCCTGACGGGCCTCATCCCAAACTCTGAGACCGGCCTTCCTCGCGGAGCCGTCGCGTCCAAGTCGTTCACGCCGGGCAAGAAGGTCGACGTGAAGGTCACGAGCGTCGACACCGCGAGAAAGCGCGTGTCGCTCGCGATTCCGGTCGCGACGGACGAGGCGGACCGCGCCGACGTCAAGAAGTTCCGCGAGGAGACCGCCAAGCGCGAGAAGGTCGAACCCGAGGCGGTCTCGGGCTTCGGCGCCTCGCTCTTAGCCGCGCTTTCCGGACCGCGCAAGAACCAGAAGTCGGTTCTCAAGAGCGCCCGCTGAGGGCGCGCGGCACACGCGTGCCCAAGTTCTCTTTCCTCGCGCGGCACTAGCGGCCGATCGGGTTCTGTCTATCGAACATCGCGGGATGTTTGAAATATCATCGACCGAACGGCAACGGTCATGAGCGCCGCGAGGAGGCCCAACGAGCCGGATCCTGATCGTCGAGGATGAACCCGCGATCCGCGTGTCGTTGCGGGCGCTCCTGGAGTCGCAGGGTCACGAGGTGCAGGAGGAGGAGACCTGCGAGGGGGGAGAGCGGCTGTTCCGCGCCCGTCGGCCCGACGCGGTGATCGTCGACCATCTCCTACCCGACGGCAACGCGCTCAAGCTACTCCCGCGGATCCTCGAGATCGACCCCCTGACGCCTGTGATCATCATGACGGGCTACGGTTCGATCGATCTCGCGGTGCAGGCCATGAAGCAGGGAGCCGAGCACTTCCTCGAGAAGCCTGTCGAGCCTCCCGTCCTCAACCTCATCCTCAAGAAGGCTCTGGAGCGCCAGAGAAACCGGCGCAAGGAGTTCGCGGACAAGACCCGGGCGGCCCGCGACGACATCGACCCGTTTCTCGGCGAGAGCGACGCGATTCAGCGCCTCCACGCCGACGCGCAGCGAGTTGCCCTCGTGGACAGCCCGGTCCTGATCCTCGGGGAGACGGGTGTCGGCAAGGGGATTCTCGCCAAGTGGCTCCATAAGAACAGCCCTCGCTCGGAGGAAGCCTTCGTGGATCTCAACTGCGCGGGCTTCGCGCGCGAGTTCCTGGAGTCGGAGCTCTTCGGGCACGAGCGGGGAGCCTTCACCGGAGCGGTCGCGCCCAAGCAGGGCCTCCTGGACGTCGCCCATCGCGGCACGGCCTTCCTGGACGAGATCGGCGACATGGATCCGCAGATCCAACCCAAGCTTCTCAAGGTTCTTGAGGAGAAGCGCTTTCGCCGTCTCGGGGACGTAAAGGATCGCACCGTGGATCTGCGCCTGATCGCGGCGACACACCAGGACCTCTCCGCGATGGTCAACGAGAAGCGCTTTCGAAGCGACCTCTACTTCCGCATCAGCACGATCCCGCTCTCGGTCCCGCCGCTTCGCGGGCGCCTCGCGGACCTGCCGATCCTGGCGCAGAGGCTCCTCGAAGGCATCGCCTCGGACCTCGGCAGGGGCGAGGTGAGCCTCTCCAAGGACGCCGTCCAGGCCCTTGTCTCGCACCCGTGGCCGGGCAACATCCGGGAGCTTCGGAACGTCCTCGAGCGCGCGATTCTCCTGACCGAAGGGCGGGCCCTGACGCGCGGGGACCTCCGCTTCGATCCCTGCCCCGATGGGATTCCCGACGACCGGCCGGAAGGCCTCCTGACCCTCGGCGAGCTCGAACGGCAGCACGTGGAGAGGGTCCTCAAGGTCGAGAGATGGCACGTCGAGAGAGCGGCGTCGCGGCTCGGGATTCCGAGGAGCTCTCTCTATCAGAAGATCAAGCGGCTGGGTCTGAAGCCGGAACCCGTCTGATCCTCACGTTCACCTTTCAGACGAGGTTCCAGAAACCAGACTCCCAGAGGACGCCTTGAGCGGTGTTCGAACCGCTCCCCAAGCGGCGCGAGCGGGGATACTCCCGTGGCCCTCCCATTGCACCGGCCGGAGCCGTGTCCCCCTCGCCCACGGCCGTTCCTAAAGACCCTTCGGGGTCGACGTTTCAGGCGGCGGCCGAGGCGTCGTCGAACGGCATCGCGATCACCGACGCGAGCCGGGAGGACAACCCCATCATCTGGGTGAACGCCGCGTTCACGAGGATCACGGGCTACACGAGGGAAGAGAGCCTCGGACGCAACTGCCGCTTCCTCGCCGATCCGGCCTTGGAGACGGAGGCCCGCGCCGCGCTGCGCGAGGCCGTTCGCGAGGGCCGGGCGTGCGAGGTCGTCCTTCGAAACTCTCGTAAGGACGGCAAGACCTTCTGGAGTCAAATCTCGGTCACGCCGGTTCGCGACGAGAGCGGGCGCCTCACCCATTTCATCGGCGTCCTCACCGACATCAGCGCGCGCGTACAGACCGGGGAGCTGGAGCGCGCAAGGGAGGTCCTCAAGACCGTGATCGAGGAGCGCACGCAGGAGCTTGAGATCGCGCTCTCACGGCTCGACGCGCGCCGCCGCTTCACCGAGACCATCCTCGACAACCTCACCGCGGGAGTCATCACAACGGACGGGGCTCTTCGCGTCGCGTTCGCAAACCGGCTGGCCTTGGAGACCCTGGAGCTCTCGCCCGCGGAGTGCCTCGGCAGGCCCTTGACCGAGGTCTTCGGCGGCGCGCAGCCTCTCGGCACCGGAGACGGCGGGGAGCTTCAGAGGCTGCTCTTGGAGCTCTCGCCCGGGACCGAGCGGCGAACCGAGTTCACGTTCACGGCGCCTTCCTTGAGGCGCCGCGACATCGGGCTCACCGTGATCGCGCCCCGCCACACGGCGGAAAAAGAGGTCGGTCTCGTGGTGCTCTTTCGCGACCTCGAAAGCCGGCGCCAATACGAGCTGGAGCTGCGCCGCGCGCAGGGACTCACCGCTCTCGGCCAGATCGCCGCCGGCTTCGCGCACGAGGTGAGAAACCCCCTCGCGGCGATCGGGGCGCTCTGCGAGGCGCTCTCCGCTGAGCTGCCCGAAGACGATTCGCGGCGCGAGTACGCCGACCGCCTGGTCTCGCTCGTGAGGCGCCTGGAGAAGCTCGTGAAGACGTCCCTCAGGTTCGGCCAACCCTCCGCCCCGGCACCGCAGAGGCATAGCGTGAGAGAGCTTCTTAACGACGCGTTCGATATCTTGAGACCACGTCTAAACCGGATGGCCTCCCCGCCGATCCTCGACGTGCCCAACGACCTGCCGGATATCTACGTCGACGAGGGGCATTTCATCGAGGTCCTGGTCGTTCTCATCGACAACGCCCTGGACGCCGCCGGCGAGCGGGGGCGGGTGAGAGTCCAAGCTCGCGAGGAGCCTCCGCGCCAAGACCAGATCCGCCCGATGGTGAATGTCGAGGTGGAGGACGACGGCAGCGGTATCCCACCGGCGGATGTGTCGCGCATCT
>WBZQ01002186.1_pt1 | contig 12755 bp, 9 predicted proteins | sample 5204251 | NCBI WGS metagenome assembly WBZQ01 (sample SAMN12412402, study PRJNA552823) | activated sludge metagenome | isolation source: activated sludge from nitrification reactor of wastewater treatment plant... | place: USA: Virginia | collected 2017-09 | reverse complement strand
CGACGTCGATCTCACGCGGTTCGCCGGCCAGCAGGGCGAACTCGAGCTGGCGCTGCTGGGTGACCCCGCGAGCGTCGCGCTGTCGCAGCCCGAGCTGCTCGCTCCCGCGGCGCCGGGTCCTGCGCCGCACGTGCTCGTCTACGTGATCGACTGCCTGCGCGCCGACCACGTGGGTGCCTACGGCTACGCGCGTCCCACCACGCCACACCTCGACGCCTTTGCGCGCCAGGCAGTCGTCTTCGAGCAGGCTTGGTCGTGCGCGTCGTGGACCAAGCCGTCCGTCGGCTGCCTGTTGACCGGACTGCCCGGCCTGCGGCACGGCGCGCGCACGTTGGACGACGCTCTCGACCCGCGCGTGACGACGCTCCCGGAGGCGTTCGCGCGCGCCGGCTACGCCAGCGCGGCCTTCGTCGACAACCCGTTCGTGAGCGCCGCAGCCTTCGGGCTCACGCGCGGATTCGACGGCGTGCGCCGAGCGCCCGCGGCCCTCGGGCAGCGCAACGTCAACTCGCTCGAGGGCGACGCCTTCAAACTGCACCGCGCTCTCGCACCCTGGCTGCAGGCGCACGCCGACCGGCGCTTCCTGCTCTACGCGCACAGCATCGACCTGCACGCGGAGTACCGCCCGCGTCCGCCGTTCACGCGCCTGTTCACGCGCCCCGGAACGCCAGCCCGCGACGTCGACCTGTACGATGCCGAGCTGCGCGCCAACGACGAGGCCTTCGGCCGGCTGTTGACGCTGCTGCGCGATCTGGGCCTCTACGAGCGCACCCTGATCGTGCTCACCGCCGACCACGGCGAGGAGTTCGGCGAGCACGGCACCTGGCGTCATGGGCACACGCTGAACCAGGGCCTGCTGCACGTGCCGCTGATCGTCAAGCCGCCCGGTCCGGCGCGCGCCGGGCGGCGCGTGGCCGCGCCCGTGTCCAACGTCGACGTGCTGCCCACGCTGCTCGACCTGGCCGGCCTGCCGCCACTGGCCGGAGTCGAAGGGCGCAGTCTGCGCGCGCTGATCGAGGGCCGCGCGGAGCCGTCGCCGCGGACGATCTTCGCCGAACAGCTCTCGCCCAAGGAAGCGCTCTACGCCGCGCGCGACGGACGCTACAAGGCCGTGCAGCAGCTCCTGCCGCGGCCGGCGCGGCGTCTGTACGACCTGACGCTCGATCCGCACGAGCGCGTGGACCTGGCGGCCGCGCCGCCGGCCGGCGCGCGCGCGCTGCTGCGCGAGCTCGACGCCTGGGTCGCGTCGGGACAGGCGGGCTGGCACGTGGCGCTCGCGCCGAGCGCGGCGGCCTCGGAGATGACGCTGCGCGCGCAGACCACGGCACGCATCGCCGACGCGCAGCGCTTCGCGCTCGAGCAGGGCGAGACCTTCGCTCTGTCCCCGGACGGCCGCGTGCTCGAGTACCGCTTCCGCGCCGGCGCCGTCGCGCGTCACGTCGTCCTGCGCACCGAGCCTGCGACCGCTCCGCTGCGGCTCCAGCTCCTGCGTGACGGGCGCCCGCTGGCCCCGAGCGAAGTCGGCCTCGGCCTGGCCCGCGCGCGCCCCGACGGGCTGACCATGGAGCTCGACGCGACGCGCGCCGCGGTGCCTGCGGAGCGCGTCGCGGAGCTGCTCGAAGCCCGGACGCCACCCGTGCGCGTGTGGTACGTCGCGGCGCGCGGCGCGGGGATGCGCGCGCCCCTCGACCCCGAGCTGCAGGAGAGCCTGCGCGCGCTCGGCTACGTGCAATGACGCGCCCCCGACTCCAAGCGAGGTGCCCATGAGCGTCGTGTCCGTCGCCATCCTCGCGCTGCTCGCCGCGGCGCCAGCGCCGGTTCAGCGTCCGCCTGCCGTGCCGGCCATCGAAGCGCGGCAGGTCGAGGGGCTCAAGGCTCGCGCGCTCGGACCCGCGCTCATGGGCGGGCGCGTGTCGGAGGTCGCGCTCGACCCGAGTGATCCCTACCGCTTCTACGTCGGCCTGGCCACGGGCGGCGTGATGCGCACGACCGACAACGGCGTCACCTTCCAGGCCGTGTTCGAGAGCCAGCCGGTGGCGTCGATCGGCGCGTTGGCCGTGGCGCCGTCGCAGCCCAACGTGGTCTGGGTGGGCAGCGGCGAGGCCAACGACCGCAACAGCTCGGGCTGGGGCAAGGGCGTGTTCCGCTCGACCGACGGCGGCACGACGTGGACGGCGGCTGGCTTGCCGCGCTCGCGCTCCATCGCGCGCGTGATCGTGCACCCGCAACGGCCCGACACGGCCTGGGTGGCGGCGATGGGCGACCTGTGGCAGCCCGGCGGCGAGCGCGGCCTCTTCCGCACCACGGACGGCGGAGCGACTTGGACGCTGCTGCTCGGCGGGCAGGGCGACGCTGCCGCCAGCGTGGGCTGCGGCGACGTGGCGCTCGACCCGCAGAACCCCGACGTGCTGTACGCCGCCTTGTACGCGCGACGCCGCACGCCCTGGTCGTTCGTGGCCGGTCCGGAGGCCAGCGCCGGCCAGGATGCCGGCGGCGTGTTCAAGTCCACCGACGGCGGCACCACCTGGCGCAAGCTCGGCGGCGGCCTGCCGGCCCGCACGGGCCGCATCGGGCTCGACGTGCAACGCAGCGACGGGCGCATCGTGTACGCCGTCGTGCAGAGCTTCGACGGCGGCGCGCAGGGCCTGTTCACCATGCGCAGCCGCAACGGAGGCGTCTTCCGCAGCGCCGATGGCGGCGAGACCTGGGAGCGCGTCAGCGACCTCAACCCGCGTCCGTTCTACTTCAGCCAAGTGCGCGTCGACCCGCGCGACGAGCGGCGCGTGTACCTGTTGGGCTTCACGCTGCTGGTCTCGGAGGACGGCGGACGCAGTTTCCGCGAGGACCGCTTCAAGCGCGTGCACGCCGACTGCCACGCCCTGACGATCGACCCGCGCGACCCGCGTCGCCTGTTGCTCGGTACCGACGGCGGCGTCTATCAGAGCTTCGACTCGGCCGCCAACTGGGAGCACCTGGCGGGTTTCGCGGCCGGTCAGTTCTACCGCGTGGCGGTGGATCAGGCGCGGCCTTATCGCATCTGCGGCGGACTGCAGGACAACGTGAGCTGGCTCGGCCCGTCGCGCACGCGACGCAAGGACGGCCTGCGCGACCTGGACTGGACCAGCCTGCAGGGCGGCGACGGCTTCGCGTGCGTCTTCGACGCCGACGACCCACAGGTGCTCTACGTCGAGTCACAGCAGGCCGACGTCAGGCGCCTCGACCTGCGCACCGGACAGGAGACTCCCCTGCGACCCGAGGCCGCGGAGGGCACGCCGCCGTTCCGCTTCCACTGGAACGCGCCCTTCATCGGCAGCCGGCACTTCAAGGGACGCCTGTATCTGGCCGGCGAGCGCGTCTTCAAGCTCGAACGGGGCGGCCTGCACTGGAGCGCCATCAGCCCGCCGCTGACGACGCCCGACGCGCGGCGTCCGCCCGCGCAGGGCAGTGGAGCCGAGAACTACGCGGTGGTCTATGCCCTGGCCGAGTCTCCGTTGCGCGCCGGGCTGCTGTGGGCCGGCACCGACGACGGCCGCCTGTGGCTCACGCAGGACGACGGCGCGCACTGGGACGAGCTGACCGCCAGCCTGCCGAGCGCGGCGCGCGGCCAGTGGCTGCGTCGCATCGAAGCCTCGGCGCACGACGCGCGCAGCGTGTTCCTGGCGGTCGACGCGCACTGGAGCGGCGACGACCGCCCGTGGCTGTTCCGCAGCGACGACCTGGGTCGCACCTGGCGCGACATAGGGCGCGGCCTGCCGGCGGAGGGGCCGGTGGAGGTGGTGCGCCAGGACCCGGTCGCACCCGCCTTGCTCTTCGCCGGCACGGAGTACGGCTTGTTCGCGAGCCTCGACGCCGGCGACCACTGGTGGCCGCTGGGTGGCCTGCCGACCGTGGCGGTGGACGACCTCGTCGTGCATCCCACCGAGGGCGACCTGATCGTGGCCACGCACGGGCGTAGCCTGTACGTCCTCGACGACCTGCGCGCGCTGCGTGAGTCGACGCCCGAAGTGCGCTCTGCGCCCCTGCACCTGTTCGCGCCGCGGCCCGTCGAGGCTGCGCACTTGCTCGACGGCTGGGGAGATTCGGCTGGCGCGCACTACCGCGGCGAGAACCCGCCGGAAGGCGCGCTGCTCACCTACTGGGTGCGCGATCCCGGGACGCCCGTCAAGCTGGCCGTCACGAACGCGCTCGGCCAGCCGGTCGCCAATCTCAGCGCGCCAGCCGCGGCCGGGCTGCAACGTGTGTCCTGGAACCTGAAGCCCAGCGCCGACCTGCTGAGCGAGTACATCGGCCCGGGCGAGCGCTTCGTCGCGCCCGGTGAGTACACCCTGACGCTCACTCAGGGCGAGGCCAAGTCGGTCCAGAAGCTCACGGTCAGCGCTGCTCCCGGGGTCGAGACGCGCTGAGCGCGCGGGCCGCGACGCGCGAGCGTCGCGCCTCGAGCAGCGCGTAGAACTCGCCCAGACCCGAGCCGTCCAGGGCGCTCGTCTCCAGCAGCTCGACGTCGGGACGCAGCGCGCGCACGTTGGCATGGGTCGTGGCGCGCTCGAAGCGGCAGGCCTCGGCCAGATCGCGCTTCGTGATCAACACGAGGTCCGCGGAGTTGAAGGTGGCCGGGTACTTGAGCGGCTTGTCTTCGCCCTCCGTGACCGCCAGCAGCACGACGCGCAGGTGCTCGCCCAGATCGTAGCTCGCCGGACACACCAGGTTGCCGACGTTCTCGATGAACAGATAGTCGAGGCTGGTCAGGTCGAAGGCCGAGAGCTCGGCGCGCACCATCTCGGCGTCCAGATGGCAGCGGCCGTGCGTGTCGATCTGTCGGACCGCGGCACCGCTGCGCGCCAGTCGTCGCGCGTCGCATTCGGTCGCGGGATCGCCCACGAGCGCGGCCACGCGTAGGCCGCGCTCGCGCAGCTCGCGCAGCGCGCGCTCCAGGAGCGCCGTCTTGCCTGCTCCCGGACTCGACAGCAGGTTGACGACGAACACGCCGGCGGCGGCGAAGCGCTCGCGTAACGCGGCGGCCAGCGCGTCGTTCTTGTGGAGCACGCCCTGCCTGATCGCGAGGCTGCGCGTGGTCATGAGTGCACCTCGGCCATCAGTCTTCGACCTCGAGCGACTCGATCTCCAACTCGCGGCCTGCGCGTACCTCGCGGGCCAGGAGGCCGCACGCTGGGCAGCGCAGGCCGCAGCCCGACGCGGGGAGCACCACAGCGGCGCAGCGCGCGCAGAAGACGCGCAGCGGCACGGGTGTGACCTCGAGCGTCGCGCCGGCCAGCAGCGTGTCACGCGACGCCACCTCGAACCCGAAGCGGAGCGCGCTCGCGTCCACGCCCGCCAGCGCGCCGACGCGCAGCCTCACCTCTCGGACCGCGCGCGCCCCGGCTTCGCGCGCGGCACGCGTGGCCGACTCGACGATCGACTGGGCGAGCGCCAGCTCGTGCACGTGGCCCTCAACAGATGCGTGGGAGCTGCTCGCCACTGGGCAGGTCGACGAGGCGCGTCGATCCCAGCCGCGTGCGCAGCGTCACCACGGACTCCCCCACGCGCGCCTCGCCGATCACGCGCGCCTGCGCGCTGACGGCGTGGCGCTGCAGCAGCTCCAGGGTGCGCTCGGCCTGAGCGCGCGGCACGAAGGCCACGAAGCGGCCCTCGTTCGCGACGTACAGCGGATCGAGCCCCAGCAGCTCACAGGCCGCGGCCACGTCGTCGCGCACGGGCACGCGCTCTTCCTCGAGGTGCACCAGGCAGCCGGCGTCTTGTGCGATCTCGCACAGCGCGGCACCCAGTCCGCCGCGCGTCAGGTCGCGCAGGCAGTGCACGTCCACGCCCGCCGCGAGCAATTCCAGGACCGGCTCGTGCAGCGCCGCGCAGTCGCTCTCGACGGTGGTCTCGAAGCCCAGGCTCTCGCGCGCGGCCAGCACGGCCACGCCGTGGCGGCCGAGGTCGCCGCTCAGCACGATGGCGTCGCCCGGCTGCACACGGCGCGGGCTGGGCGGGATGGTCGCGCGCATCAGGCCCACGCCTGCGGTCGTGACGAACAGCCCGTCGCCCTTGCCCTTGTCGACCACCTTGGTGTCGCCGGTGACGAGTTGCACGCCAGCCGCCAGCGCCGCCTGGCGCATCGATGCCGCCACGCGCTCCAGGTCGGACATGGGCAGGCCCTCTTCGAGGATGAAGGCCGCGCTCAACCAACGTGGCCGCGCCCCACACATGGCCAGGTCGTTGACCGTGCCGTTGACCGCGAGCGTGCCGAGATCGCCGCCCGGGAAGAAGATCGGCCGCACGACGTAGGCGTCGGTGGTGAATGCCAGGCGCGGGCCGTCCTCCTCCGCGCACGCGAGCACGGCGCCGTCGTGGCGCTCGCGCAGCGGCGGGTTGTCGAAGGCCGGCAGGAAGACGCTCTCGATCAGCTCGCGTGTCAGCCGGCCGCCGCCGCCGTGGCCGAGCAGCACGCGCTCGTGGCGCCGGATCGGCAATGGGCAGACGAGGCCGGGCGCGCTCACGCAGTCACCTCGCAGTCGGCCGACGGGGTTCGCCGGTAGCGGAAGTACGCGGCGCAGGCGCCCTCGGACGACACCATCGGTGCGCCGAGCGGCGACTCGGGCGTGCAGGTCGTGCCGAAAGCCGGACAGGCGCTCGGCTTCAGGCGCCCACGCAACACGGCGCCCGCCTGGCAGTCGCCAGCCTCGTGCGCAGTCACTGCGGCCAACTCGGGAAAGCGCACTTCGGCGTCGAACTCGGCCCAGGCGGGAGCCAGACGCAGGCCGCTGCGCGGCAGCGCACCCAGCCCGCGCCAGACGCGATCGACGGGCACGAAGACCTCGTCGAGCAGCGCGCGCGCCACGGCGCTGCCCTCGCGCCGCACGCAGCGCGCGTAGGCATTCTCGACGCGCGCGCGGCCGGCCTCCAACTGCTGCACGCACAGCAGCACGCCGCGCAGCAGGTCGACGGGCTCGAAGCCCGTCACCACGATCGGCACGTGGAAGTCGTGCGCCAGCGGCTCGTACTCCTCGTAGCCGGTCACAGTGCACACGTGTCCCGCCGCCAGCACGCCCTGCACGCGATTGTCCGGCGCGCCGAGCAGCGCGCGCAGCGCCGGCGGCACCAGCACGTGGCAGACGAGCAGGCTGAAGTTGTGCAACCGGTCCTGCCGTGCTCGGTGCACGGTCAGGGCGGTCGCAGGCGCGGTCGTTTCGAAGCCCACGGCCAAGAACACCACTTGCCGTCGCGGCTCGCGCCGCGCCACAGCCAGCGCGTCCGCGGGCGAGTAGAGCACGCGCACGTCGGCCCCTTCCGCCTTGGCCGCGAGCAGGTCCTTGCGGCTGCCCGGCACGCGCAGCATGTCGCCGAACGAGCACAGCACGACGTCGCGGCGCGCGGCCAACGCCAGCGCGCGGTCGAGCGCCTCGATAGGCGTCACGCACACTGGGCAGCCGGGGCCGTGCACCAGGCTGAGCGCCGGCGGCAACAGCTCGTCGAGACCGAAACGCACGATCGAGTGAGTCTGCCCGCCGCAGATCTCCATCAAGGTCCAGGGGCGCGTGGTGCTGCGCGCCAGGGCCTTCTGCAGCGTGCGCACCGCGCCCGCGTCGCGGTATTCGTCGAGGTACTTCATGGCTCGGACTCGCGCGCGACGAGGGCCTCGTCGAGCGCGTCGAGCTCGCGCAGGGCCTCGAAGACGCGCTGCGCCTCGGTCTCGTCGAGCCTGGCCAGCGCGAAGCCGACGTGCACGAGCACGTAGTCGCCGACCCGCGCATCGGGGACGAAAGCGAGCTGCACATCGCGTTGGATGCCGGCGAAGTCGACGCGCGCGCTGCGCAGCGCATCGTCATGCACGGCCACGACGCGACCGGGCACTGCCAGGCACATGCTCACGCTCCGCGATGATCGCGCAGCGCGGCCACGATCTGGCCCAGTGCCAGCCCGCCGTCGCCGGGCGGCACGCTCCGGTGCCAGAACGGCTTGAAGCCGCAGGCCCGCAGACGCAAGAGCGCGCGCTCCGTGAGCACGCGGTTCTGGAAGCAACCGCCGCTCAGCACCACGCGCCGCTCGCCCACGTGCTTCGCCTGCGCCACGATCATCTCCGCCAACGTGTCATGCAAGCGTCGCGCCACGCACGGCAGCGCGCCGCCGCGCTCCAGGTCGCCGAGCAGCTCGCGCAGCATCGGCTCCCAGTCGACGACGACGACGCCTCCCTCCACGCTCGTGCCGAACGCGTACGCGCCGCCCTCGAGCGCGACCGATGCGCTGCACTCGAGCGCCACCGCGGCCTGACCTTCGTAGTCGGCGCGCGGGTGCAGCCCGCACAGCGCCGCAACGGCGTCGAACAGGCGGCCGGCGCTCGAGGTCGACGGCGAGTTCACGCCCCGGCGAAGCATTTGCGGCAGCACGCGCCGCTCCAGCGGCGAGAACTGCGCGAGCAGCGCATCGTACGCGCCGGTGAAGGCGCGCTCGCCCTCGCACGCCCACAGGAGCCCGAGCGCCGCGCGGCGTGGTTCGCGCACCGCCGCTTCCCCGCCGGGCAGGGGGAAGCGGCGCAGATGGCCCACGCGCTCGAAGCCGCGCGCGCCCACGCGCAGCGCCTCGCCGCCCCACACGCTGCCGTCGGGGCCGTACCCGCTGCCGTCCCAGGCAATACCCAGCGCCGGCGGCGGCACGTCGTTGTCGGCCATGCAGGCCAGCACGTGCGCGTAGTGGTGCTGTGCCGCGTGCACCGGCACGCCCAGCGCGCGCGCGTGGCCGGTTGTGGCGTAGTCGGGATGCTCGTCACAGGCCGCCAGATCCGGAGCGCAACCGTAGAGCGCGCACAGCGCCTCGAGCGACTCGCGCGCGCGCTGGCGCACGGGCAGCGTGTCCAGGTCGCCCACGTGCGGGCCGAGGAAGACGCGGCCGCCGACGGCCAGCGCCACGGCGTTCTTGAGATGCGCGCCGACCGCAACGAGCGACGCGCGCCCCTCGACCTGCGCGACGGGCAGCGGCGCATAGCCGCGCGCCCGACGCAGCACCAGCGGCCGGCCGGCACACACGCGCACGAGCGAGTCGTCGACCGGCCGCACGATCTCGCGCTGGTGCACGAGGAAGACGTCGGCAACCCCGGCCAGGCGCGCCAGCGCCTCGTCGGGCCGCGTGCACAACGGCTCGCCGGCCAGATTGCCGCTGGTGGCGACGAGGGCGCGGCCGCAGGCACGCAACAGCAGATGGTGCAGCGGCGTCGAGGGCAACATCAGCCCCAACAGGTTTCCGTCCGGGGCGATGGAGCGCGCCAGGGGCGCGTCCGCGCGTCGCGCGACGAGCACGATCGGAGCCTCGGGCGCGGTCAGCAACTCGGCCTCGAGCGCTTCCAGCTCAGCCAGCAGGCGCGCGGCGTCGGGTGAAGACGCCATGACCGCCAGCGGCTTGGCAGGCCGGTGCTTGCGCCGGCGCAGCTCGACGACGGCCGCTTCGTCGCAGGCGTCGACGAGCAGATGGAAACCGCCGAGCCCCTGCAGCGCGAGCACGCGCCCAGCGCGCAGCGCTTCAACAGCGCCGAGTAGCGCGGAGTCGCGCTGCGCGAGCAGCTTGCCGGCGCGATCGCGCAGCTCGAGCTGCGGGCCGCACTCGGGGCAGGCGTTGGGTTCGGCGTGGAAGCGGCGCTCGGCGGGGTTCTCGTACTCCGCGCGGCAGCGCGCGCAGAGCGTGAAGCGCGCCATGCTCGTGCGCGCGCGGTCGTACGGCAGGCTGCGCACGATGCTGTAACGCGGACCGCAGTCGGTGCAGTTGATGAAGGGATAGCGGAAGCGCCGGTCGCCGGGGTCGAACAGCTCGCGCAGGCACGCGTCGCAGGTCGCGACGTCGGGCAGCACCAGCGCGGTGCGTGGGCCGGCTTCGGCGCTGGGCCTGATCTCGAAGGAGTCGGCGCCGCTCTCCGCGAGCCAGGCCGTTTCGCAGCCGTGGATCAGAGCGCGCGGCGGTGCCTCGTCACGCAGGCGCCGCTCGAAGTCGCACAGCGCCGGGCGCGCGCCCTCGACCTCGATGGTCACGCCCTGAGCGGAATTCTGGGCGAAGCCGCGCAGCTCCAGGGCCTGCGCCAGACGGTAGACGAAGGGCCGGAAGCCGACGCCCTGTACGGCCCCACGCACCAGCACTCGCAGCCTCATCCCGACACGGGAGGAAGCAACTTCGGCGCCAGGCGGGGGGCACAGAACAAACGGGGCGGGCCCGAGCGGGACCCACCCCGTGCGTCGACGCGTCTGTCTGCTACTTCGCGGCTGGCTTGGCGGGTGCCGGCTTGCCCGCCGATGGCGCCGGAGTGGCGGGCGCCGTGGGGGCGCCTGGCATGGTCACAGAACCAGCGTCCACGACGCCTTCGACGTCGCCGAGCTGGTCGGCCTGGCCGACGTAGAGGTGGTAGACCAGCAACGCCAGCTCGCGGTCGTCGTTGTTCAGGCCCAGGGCCTTCGGCACGAAGCTCTGGTTCATCACCAGGCGCAGGTCGACCCAGTCCCCGTCGCCCAGATCGGCCGCCTTGAAGCGGATCTTCTTCAGGAAGATCTCCGAGTTCTCGATCGGCACGACGAGACCTCTGGCCGTGGGAACGGCCGGAGCGGGCGCGGCGCCCTTGGCGCCCTTCGGCGCGGCGGCTGCCGGAGCAGGCGTGGCCGCGCCCACGGCGTTGAGAGCGATCGTGAGCTGCGGAGGCTGCGCGAAGGCCTTGAAGTTCGTGTCGGCCTCGAGATAGAGGATCACGTCCTTCTTCGGGTTCTTGAAGGACGCCACGGCCTCACGCTTGGTCCAGGTGCGCTCCTTGTTCGGGTTGTCCTTCGAAGCCTCGGGGCTGTGCCAGCCCTCCTTCTCGACGATGAAGATGTTCTCCGTCTGAGGCAGCAGCTCGGTCGTGGCGACCTTGATTTCGTTCATGCCCACGTCTTCGCCCTTGAGCGCGATGCGGCCGCCCTTGCCGGTCGAATACAGGCCCATGCGCACGTCGACGGGCCCGACGTAGGGATAGATCGGCACGAACTTGGTGCGCTTGTACGTGTAGGTCTTGCCCGGCTCCCAGGACGTGGCAGCCGGCACCGGCGCGTGGTCGTCCTCGAACAGGAGCGTCTTCTGCGGGTCGAGGAAGTGCACCATCACGCGGTAGTCTTGGTCGAGCTTCTTGGCGGCGGGATCCAGCTTCCAGGTGTACGTGACCTCGACCGCGCTGCCCAGCGGGATCTTGGTGCGGTTGAAGGCGACCGATGGCTCGATCGGGTTGATCTCGGCGGGCTTGCGCCGGCTGCACGCCGGAACCACCGCCACCGCGAGGGACACGGCGAGCGCCGCCCTCCACCCACGTCCAGGTTTCATGTCCTTCTCCTCGGGTTCTGAATCGACAAAGGCGTTCGGCCTCGATGCGCCAAACCTTTGAAAGATAACGGAAAGCCTGACTCCAAGTCAACGAACCCCGGTTGACCCTCGCGGAAAGCGAGTGCTATAGTCCGCGCGCATACAGCGGAGCAAGGGATGTCACTCGAAGCGCTCGGAATGGTCGAGACGAAGGGCCTGGTGGGCGCAGTCGAAGCGGCCGACGCCATGGTCAAGGCCGCGAACGTGCTCCTGGTCGGCCAGGAGTACATCGGCGCGGGCTACGTGACCGTCATGGTGCGCGGCGACGTGGGCGCAGTCAAAGCCGCAACCGACGCCGGCGCCGCCGCGGCGCGCCGCGTGGGCGAACTGCTCTCCGTGCACGTGATCCCGCGTCCGCATCAGGAAGTCGAGAAGGTGCTGCCACAACCTGCGGCCCCCACTCCCCCGCCCAACTCCAAGAAAGCCTAGAGCGAGCCCGCACGCATGGCCCCGCCCGACGCCGACCTGGCCTCGATCCAGCAGGCGCGCACGCTCACGAGCGCCGCGCGCGCCGCCCAGCGCACGCTGGCCGTCTGGACGCAAGAGCAGGTCGACGGCGTGATCGAGGCCATGGCCGCCGCCGCGCACGGCCAGGCCGAGCGTCTGGCGCGCATGGCGCACGAGGAGACCGGCTTCGGCAACGTCGCCGACAAGACGCGCAAGAACGTCTTCGCCTCCGCCGAGCTCGCGGCCTACATGCGGCCCATGCGCACCGTGGGCGTGCTGCGTGAAGACGCCGAGCGCGGCGTGGTCGAAATCGGCGAGGGCATGGGCGTGGTAGCCGCCATCATCCCTTCCACGAACCCCACTTCAACGGCCATGCACAACGCGCTCGTGGCGATCAAGGCTCGCAACGCCTGTGTCATGAGCCCGCATCCGTCCGCCGCGAAGTGCATCCTCGAGACCGTGCGTGTGCTGCATGCCGCCGGCGTGCAAGCCGGTCTGCCGAGCGACGCGCTGGCCTGCCTCGAGCGCGTCACGCTCGAAGGCACGCAGGAGCTGATGCGTGCGCGGGACACGGCCGTGATCCTCGCCACCGGCGGCGTCGGCCTGGTGCGCGCCGCGTACTCTTCGGGCAAACCGGCCTACGGCGTCGGCCCGGGCAACGTGCCGGTCTTCATCCATCGCAGCGCCGACGTCTCACGCGCCGCGGCCGACGTCGTGGCCGGCAAGACCTTCGACTTCGGCACGCTGTGCTCGTCCGAGCAGGCCGTGGTCTGCGACGAGCCCGTCAAGGACGGGGTCATCGCCGCCCTTCGAGCCAACGGCGGCTACTTCATGAGCGACGCCGAGGCCGCGGCCGTGGCGCGTGTCGTCGTCACGCCGCAACGCCTGGCGAACCCGGAGATCGTGGGGCGTCCCGCACTCTACATCGCCGCGCGAGCCGGCGT
>WBZQ01002184.1_pt1 | contig 12761 bp, 12 predicted proteins | sample 5204251 | NCBI WGS metagenome assembly WBZQ01 (sample SAMN12412402, study PRJNA552823) | activated sludge metagenome | isolation source: activated sludge from nitrification reactor of wastewater treatment plant... | place: USA: Virginia | collected 2017-09 | reverse complement strand
GCGACCTTGTCCTACCCTAGGCACCCACTCCCCCCGCCTCATCACCTTCCCCGGAATTCCGGCCACCGACCCGGATTCGAATGCCCCGTCGGCACCCCCTAACCTTTCATCGAGTCCGCGACACTGATCTAGCTGGAGCGCTCCGAAATCGATCCGCGGGCACAGCCCGCCGAAAAGGAGCGTGTATGGATTTTCTTTGGCTGCTTCTGATTGTGCTCGGAATTGGAACAGAGGGCCCCGACGACGGCGACACGCCGGTCATCGGTCCCGTGGGCGGTTGACCGTTCGCCGCGTGAGAAGGGACGCCTCCTCACGCGGCCCTTTCCCAGACGTCGAGATTTTTTCGGACCGATTCGAGCTCTTCGAGCCCCAGCTCCGTGATGTGCATTCGGTAGTCTCCGGAGGCTTGCCGAAGGAGGTCGCGCGCCTCAACGGCTCGGCCTAGGCCACGCAGGCACTGAGCTGCGACGACGAGACAGTAGTCGGCGAGGTTTTGCTGACCGGCGGCAAGGGCCTGTCCGCGCACGCGTTCAAAGGCCGCCAAGCCGTTCCCGAAATCGAATGATGTCAGGAAAAGGTCGGCGAGATTGATCCTTGCAAGGATTGTCACGCCTCCGAGGCGGTGCCTCACCGACAATTCGAGTGCCCGGAAATAGCTGGTGCGAGCCTCCTTTGGTTCTGCCGACAGAGCGTGAACGGCGCCCCGGTTGAGTTCCAAGACGGCGACCGCGTGATCATCATCGCCCAATGTGTCGATGGCTCTTGTCAGCAAGCTCGCGGCCGCAGACAGACTTCCGGCGCGGCAGAGGAGAGTGCCGAGTGCGCCGCACGCGCGACCGATCCAGTAGTCGTCTCCGACTTTTTCGAAGGCCGACAGAGCCTTCAAGAGAAGGGCCTGGGCCTCGTCATATCTGCCCATGAACCCCAAGGCTGACCCCTCAAAATAGTCGGCCCGCGGGATATCGATCGGGCCGTCCCCCAGGAGATTCCGGGCTTCGCGCGCGGCCTTCGCGGCCGTCTCCGGCTTCTGGAGCCAGAGCAGGGCTTGCGACTCCAGAAGCCGAATCTCGCCGAGCACGGTGTCGATCCTCGGCTCCGACCCGCCCCAGTCGTCGGTCGTGGCGAGGTTCCTAAGTCCGGCGACGAGCGCGAGCGCCCGATGCGGCCGGTGTGCCGCAAGCCAGGCGGCTCGGCAGGGAACACCGAGAAGGACGAGACCTCGGAGTCTCGGCGGAACACGGTGGAGCGCTTCGCGGAGCTGATCCTCGCCGCGCTCGGCGGCGTCCACGGCCTCCGCCATGTGCTCCTCGGCGAGTATCCTGAGTTTTCGGATCCGCTCGGGCTCGGACCTCTTTTTCGCCAAGCTCTTTCTCTTGTACTCAGCGAGTTCTTCCAGCCGCATCGGCATCTCCGTCCGTTCGCGTAAGCAATAATCAGACCAGTCTACCTTGACACGTAACACAACTCACGGCGGGGCATCCTGCGCCCTTTGGGCGCTTCATCTCCTCTAGGCCGATAACAGATCCAGGCATCTGCTCAGTTTCACCTTAGCCCATCCAGGCGTAATCCGCAGAAGCTCCGCTGTTTCACGTGTCGTTCTCCCAAGCAACAGACGTTCGGTGATGACATCTCGGCAGCCTGCCGGAAGCCTCGCGAGGAGTTGTTCGGCCCGCCGGGCGGCCTCGAACGACTGCGTTGGATCGTGACTCGGCTCCGGAATCGTCTCGAGAGTCTGGCGGCCCTTCGAGCCGGCCGCGATTCTCCCGCAAGCGTTCCAAAACGATGCCGCGAAATAGGCCTCGGGGTCCCGGGGTATGACGATCGGGCGCGCCTCGAAGTCGACCGCCACCGCTTGAAAGGCATCTTCTCGGTCCTCTTCCGAGAGGCCCGGGTACTTGACCCTCGCTTGGGCGAGGAGCCGAGCTCGGAACATGCCGTAGAGCTTAGGCCAGTCCCACAGATATCCCACGCCTGCCTTGACGCCTTGGCCGCCGCTCATTGACCTCCTTGGCCCCTCCCTCTCTCTTGGTCAGCCGCTTTAGCATGGATCCAGTCCACCAGCCTTCCAACGGACGTCAAGGGTGTCCGATGGCTATGTTCCCATGCGGCTAGAGAACCCTGTTAGTCGCTAGGCTGCGAAACCGTGTTAGGATCCCGCGCCGACCGTGAGATTATCGGTCAGGGGCTTCGCGGGTTCTAGCCCCACACGGCTAGCCTGTTCGGCCGAGGGTTCTTTCGCAGCGTTAGGCAAGTCCGAGGCGCCCCCATCGTCTAGCGGCCCAGGACGCTACCCTTTCAAGGTAGAGATCGCGGGTTCGAATCCCGCTGGGGGTACCATTTCTCGATTTTGCGGTTTGCGGCCTCGCGAAGGATCGCCACCAATTGACCTGCGGCGCGATCCCAGCCGTAGCGAAGCGCTCTTTCCGGCCCCAACGACGCGAGCCGCGCCCTTTCGTTCGGTTGATTCAGCAGCCTCTGAATTGCCTCGGCGAGTCTCTCGGGCTGATTTCTGGGAACGTAAACCGCGGCTTCCCCGAGAACCTCGCGATGCACCGGGATGTCGGACGCGATGACGGGGCATCCCAGGCTGAGGGCGTCGAGCGGCGGCAGGTGGAAGCCCTCGTAGATGGAAGGGAACACGGCCACCGTCGCGCCTCGATAGAGGGCGGCCAGCTCAGCGTCAGAACGATACCCAAGCCGCTCGGCGCAACCCAAGTTGACAAGCCGGTCCATGTCCCCAAGCACGCCGCCAATGTTCCATCCGATCGGTCCGGCATGAAAGAGGTGGATGCCCGGCACGCGCCTCACGGCCTCGATCAGGAGCCCAATGTTCTTGCGTGGCTCCAGGGTTCCGACGGTCAGGGCGTAGGGCGTCTTGAAGGAAGGGCCGGCGCCTCCTGCCGCTTCGACAAGGGCGGGGTTGGGTGCACAATGGACAACGCGCGCCCGCTCCGCGAGGGTCGGCCAATGGTGAATCAGCCGCGAGCGGGTGAACTCCGAAATGCAGACGATTCGGGTGGCCGTCTTGAGTGAGCGCTCGGCCAGGCGCGAGAGCAGCCGGCGTGGGAGCGCCATTGTCTCCGGATGGTCCCGCCACACGACGTCGAGGAGGGTCAGGACACGCGGAATCGAGGGGTCGATTCCGGGAGGCAAGAGGTGTGTCGCGCACCAGACCACGTCCGGCTTCAGGCGCTCAATGTCCCGGGCGATTCCGGTCCCGAAGCGCCAGGCGTCGGCGAGGAGGCCTTGGGAACCGGACGGGCGGAAGGTCCCGTGCGGGAATTGGGGCGGAGCCGCCGAGAAGAGGTGGAGATCGATCGACGGGTCCTGGGCGAGGCGGCGGACGAGCTCGGCGGCCACCAAGCCGCGGCCCGTTGGGCGGCTCGAAAGGCCGCGGGCGATCACGGCGATTCTCAAGGGAGTCAACCTGTCAGTAGGCAAGTTTCGTCAAAGCGGCTCTTTTGCGCCTGTGAGGACGTTGACGACCGGGAGGCACCGAATGATCTCGAGCCTAGCGCGACCCGAAATGTGGGTCAGCTCACCGTCCGCGCCACGGCTCTCCCGGAACTTGGACTCGACATAGCCCTCGAATGGACTCAGCTCGGGGAGGGTACCCAGGTGGTCGCGCCTGACAAAGTAGGCATTGTTCCCGGCGCTGTTGCAGCCCAGGAACGCATATCCCTTCTTCGCGCTCAAATGACAGAGCGCGGCGAGGGAGGCGCCCCAATAGAGATTCGAAGGGTGAGCCTTTGTCCTTTCGAAGTCGGGCCGGTAGGGAACCGTGATCGCGCGCTTGGGCCCAAACACGCTGTTGTATTCCAGGATCAGGAGCACGGGAGTGACCGAGGCGATGGCTTGCCAAATCCAATAGTCGACCCCATCGAGGTCGATGTGCAAGAGGCCGAGATTGGGCGAGAGCCCGCTTGTCTTGAGCAGCTTGTCGACGTTTGTGGCGTCTACAAACGCAGACTTCGCCTGCAGGTCGTGTCGCCAAAAGAGCGAAGAGTTCCTAATCCTCTCGACGTTTCTCTCCGAGCCGTCCATCACGAAACCTTTCCAGTTGTCGTTGACGAGGAGGAAGCGGGTGTTGGATTCGTGATAGTCGCCCACGCCAAACTCGATGAAGGTCTTCTCCGGCGGCGCCACGCGTTGCGTGAGGTATTGGATGATGCCGTCGTCGCCCCATTGCGAGAAGACCCGGAACTCGACGTCTCTTAGCGATTGGACATCGCGTCGCGCCTTGACCTGGTCGGCGAGCAGGCGACCGAGCAGCGCCCGTTGGATCGCATCGCCTTCTACGAGCTTCTCGGGAATCCGGTGGCGCCACCATTGGACGGTCTTTCGAAGACGGCGGAGGCACGGGAGCATGGGTGCGGACGCGATTCGAAACCCGTCTCCCGTCAGTTCACGGTCTCGCGGCTGGGTTCGTCCAGCCTTCCCGCGGCCCACTCGGATTCCTGTGAGTCCGGAAAGCGGTTGACGATGTCCTTCAGGGACCTCTCGGCAAGGTCGTACGCCCCCACCGCGCCGGCGACCTCGGCCTTCTGCCAGAGGCGCTCGGGGGAGTCGGGCCGGAGGGCCGCGAGGAACGCCGCAGCGCGATATTGCCCACGGCCGTTTTCGAGGCGCTTGTAGCTGACGAGGAGGTTTTGAAGGACCCGCTCGGCGATCTGGTCGAGCGTGCTCGGCCTTAGAAACTCGTCCTGCCATTCGGACTTGCCGTCGGTCATTTGCTCGAATCGACGCCGGCACTCTGGAACGGAGACCTGTGCTCCGCCCGCGAACGGGTCCACGAGAATCCCGCCCGGGAAGCCGACGCGAACCACGAAATGGCCGGGAATGCCCACTCCTGCCGCCGGAATGCCGGCCTCTTGTGCCACGAGCATCCAGACAGTTGACAGCAGGATCGGCATGCCCCTCCGGCGGGCCATCACCCGGTGAAGAAGCGAGTTCTTTGGGTGGTAGTAGTCCTCCTGGTCGCCTCGAAAGCCGAGCTCCTGCCCCAGGACGTCTCCCAGCGCCTTCGCCTGTTCCCAGGGTCTTGGAATTGGGCTCGCGGACTCGAAGACGCGTTCCCTGGTGCGCCGTGACCACGTCTTCAGAGTCGCGCGATCCGCGTCTGCGGTCAGCCGGTCCGCGCCCTCGATCGCGAAGAGCGCAGAAGCCAGGTCGTCTCTTGAGACCGCCGCGAGGAACTCCTCGATCTCACGCTCATCCCGGTCCGTCCAAAGCTCGATCAGAACGCCGCGGACCTGGTGGACGTCGGAGATGTCGCGATCGTCGGCCACCACGGCGCGAATGCTACCAGGCGGAGGCGTCGTCAGTGGCGCCCCGCCAGTCGTTTCTTGGGCCGGTGATCGGGAACGGCCGTCCGAGGATCCTCGGGCCAGGGATGTTTCGGATAACGGCCCCGAAGCTCCTTCCGAACGGCCGCGTACGTCGTTCTCCAGAAGCTCTCGAGGTCTGATGTGACCTGGACCGGCCGGCCCGCGGGGGAGAGGAGATGGAGCACCAGCGGGATCCGTCCGCCCGCAAGGCGCGGCGTTTCGCGCAGGCCGAAGAGCTCCTGAAGCTTGACGGCGAGAAACGGCGTGGCCGCGTCGCGGTAGGTGATCGGGAGTGTCCGACCCGACGGGACGCGCATTTCGCGGGGTGCGTTTGCATCGAGAGCCCGTTTGCCCTCGAACGACAAGCTGGACAAGACGTGGTCGGCGAGGCGGATCCTGCGCAGCTCCTCAAACCTGACACGGCCGATGGAAAGCTCGGTCGCGAGGGCCCGCTCGTCGATCGCGCCAAGGCCAAGCTCCGGAATCGTCCGCGAAAGGAACGCGAGGCGGGCCCGAAGCTCCTCGAAGTCGCGGTCGAAGGTGAGGGCGCGGGAGGGTGAGGCTGCTGCGGCCCGCGCCAGGAGACGCGCGGTCTCTTCGTCCGCGGGCGCGGGACGCTCCTCCTCGTCGAGGACGAGCCCGTCGTACGCGAGCGTGCGGATGAGAAGCACGGCTTCGCCCTCCGCATCGAAGCGACGCTCGGTTCGCTCGACCAAGGCGCCGTCGTCGAGGTCGCGGAGCCACTCGAGCTCGAGGGTGCTCGCGAGTCGAACCCGGTCGAGGCCCTGCGCGGAGCCCGCGCGCGTGTCGAGGACGACGAAGAGTTTCGAGGAGGAGTCGTCGCCCGGTGTCCCGCCAAGACGCAGCCTCGGTCCGTTGGCGAGCGCGAGGTCCTCCGAGGTTCGATCCACGCGCCGCGCGACCCGATCCGGGTAGCCCGAAAGGAGCAGCTTTCGGAGCCGCGTCTCCGGGTCGTTCTCGACGGACGCGGAAGCGCGGTGCGACGTGCCGAGCGCTCTGAGGATTCGATCCCGCGTCGCGAGGACCGCCCGGACGGAAGAGGCCGAGAGGTCGAGCGCTCGAAGGCGGGCCGGGTCCAGGACCTCGCGCTCGGCGCTTGAAATCAGCTCCAGCCTCGACACCACATCCCAGGGCGGCTCCTCGCGCGCGTGAGGCGTCGCCCCGGCGGTGAGGCTCAGCGCGGCGCGGGAATCGAGAATGTCGCGCTCCTCGAGTAGCGCCGCGAGCGTGGCGGCGGAGCGCGCGAGGCCCACCTCGGCCCCCGCCAACGCGACCCGCGCGAGGCGTGGATGGAGAGGCAGGGCCGCCATCGCGCGACCCTGCGCGGTCAGGGTCCAGCCGACCTTCGGAAGCGCGCGGAGCCGACGCAGAAGCGCCGCCCCACGCGCGATCTGCGAAGCCGTGGGGCTCTCGAACCAGTTGAACTCCTCGGGCGGCCTGGCGGCCCAGCCGAGGATGTCGAGAAGCGCCGGGGCGAGGTCGGTCCGGAGAAGCTCCGGCTCGTCTCTCTCGAGTCGGGCGCGCTCCTCCTCGCGAGTGAAGAGCCGATACACGGTTCCGGGACCGGTCCGGCCCGCGCGACCCGCCCTCTGAGCGAGGCTTGCCTTCGAGGCGTTCCCCAGCACCAACCGGTCGAGGCCGGAGCGGGGATCGAAGCGAAGCACGCGGCTCCGTCCACTGTCGATCACACAGGCCACGCCCTCGATGGTCAGCGAGGTCTCGGCCACATTGGTCGAGAGGATCACCTTCCTCCGGCCCTCGGCGCCCGGCGCCAGCGCGCGATCCTGGTCGCGCGAGGGAAGGTCGCCGTGAAGGGGCACGACGTCCGCGCGCGCGAGCCTGAGAGCCTCTGAGCCCGAGAGCCGGTCCGCCGTCCTTCGAATCTCGGAGGCGCCGGGCAGGAACACGAGAATGTCGCCCTCTTCCTCGCGAAGGGCCCGCTCGACGGCGCCCGCGGCCCGGATCTCGAGCGGGCGGTCGTCGACGCGTTCCGCGTGCCGGATCGTGAGCGGAAATGCGCGGCCGGGAACCGTGACCTCGACCGGCGTGCCGCCGAGCTCGCCGGCGTCCCGCCTCGTGAGGAACGCGGTCACGGGGCTCGCGTCGAGCGTGGCCGAGGCAACGAGGAGCGCCAGGTCGGGCCGGACCGTGTGGTGGACCTCGCGCAGCATCGACAGCGCGAGATCCGCGTGGCGGCTCCTCTCGTGGAACTCGTCCAGCATCACCGCGGAAATGCCGGAAAGGGTCGGGTCGGCGATGAGGCGCTTGGTGAGGATGCCCTCGGTCACGACCAGGATTCGCGTCGCGGGGGACAGGCGCGCCTCGTCGCGAATGCGAAAGCCGACCCGGTTCCCGACTGTCTCGCCCAGCGATTCGGCGAGCCTTCTCGCGCTCGCGCGGGCCGCGACCCTCCTCGGCTGCAGGAGCCACAGCGCGCCCCTTTCCAGGAGTCCCTTGCGAAGGAGCGCGAGGGGCAGCCGTGTGGTCTTGCCGGCTCCCGGCGGCGCGCTCAGGACGACCGGGCTCGGCGGCCTTCGAACGTTGCCGAGGCCGGACAGCGCGGCGAGAACCTCGGGCACAGCCGCGTCGATCGGAAGCGGCGTTTCCAGGCTCAGCGCGCGATCCTCGGCCCTCAACCCCCCTCAACCTTTTGTCAGGTCGGCCTTCAGGAGCACCCAGCCCTTGAGAGCGTCCTTTACGTTCGGGTCTGTGAACGTCTTCTCGTCGAGTTCTTTGCAGGGCAGGCACCAGTCCGCGTAGAAGTCGATCATCACGCGCTTGCCCTCGGCGCGGGCACGCGTGACGGTCTCCTCGGAGTAGGGTTGGAACACAAGCTCGTGAGAGTGCGCACTTGGAATCGCGAAGAACGCTCCGGCCGCGAGGAAGGCCAAAGCGACACCGACCCGCACGGCTCGAAACCACGCAAGCGAGCGGCCCGCGGTTTCGAAAAGCAGCACGTAGAGGCCGCCGACGAGGAGCACGGCGGCCACGCCGAGCTCGTACGCCCTGGGCGGGAGAAGCGGCCTCAGGAAATAGACCGCAAGCGCGATCAGCAGAAAGCCGAAGATCTTTCGGATCGCGATCATCCATTCGCCCGAACGCGGCAGCTTTTGAATGCTCGCAGACGCGGTCCCGAGGACGAGGTAGGGGAGCCCGAGCCCCATCGCGAGCGTGAAGAAGAGCCCGAAGCCGAGCAGCACCGACTCCTTGGCGGCGACGAAGGTCAGAAGCGACAGCACGAAGGGCCCGATGCAGGGCGCGGCGACGAAGCCCACGAAGAGGCCCATCGTGAACGCGCCGAGCGGGCCGGACTTCGAGCCGCTCCGGTCGCGGATGAACGCGGGGGCCTGGATCTCGAAGAGCCCGAACATCGAGAGCGCGAGCGCCAGGACCAGGAGCGCGATCCCGACGATTACGACGGGCTTCTGAAGCCAGGCTCCGAAGAGCGAGCCCGAAAGCGCCGCGAAGACGCCGAGGGCCGAGTACGTCACGCTCATGCCCAGGACATACGCGAGCGCCAGCCGGAACGTGTGCGCGGCCTTGCCCGCACTTTGCCGCCCGAAGTAGCCCATCGTGATCGGGATCAGCGGGTAGACGCAGGGCGTCAGGTTGAGGCCGAGCCCCGCGATGAAGACGAGGCCGACGATCAAGAGGAGCGACTTGTCCGCGAAGGCATCGTCCCCGCCTTGCGGGCCCGCCGTGCCCTGCACGTACTCGACGAAGCGTTTCGGGGGTTCGAAGCCCAGGACGCGCGGGCCGGCCTCCGCGCCGTCCGGACCGAGAAACACGATGGTCGGAACACCCTTGACGTTCCACTTCTCGCGAATCGCCGAGGAGGTTCCGGAGGCGAGCGGCTGAAAGCTGCCCTTCTCAACGGCGGGGCCTTTCAACGCGGAGGCGGCACCGGCAGCGCCCGCCAGCGCGGCGAAGACCTCAACGTTGGCCTTCGCGGTCGCGGTTCCGGCCGGCGCGAGAGCGATCGCGAGCTTCGCCTCGACCTGCGTGGGCGCGAGGCACTGGCTGTCGTTGCAGGCCTGGTAGTCCACGCGGGCGAGAAGCGTGACGTCTCCCGGCGAAGCCTGTGGCGCGACGCGCCCGGAGACCAGGAACGACACGCGCCCCTCGTACACGGCGAGCGGCTTCTCCGAGAAGGCGAACTTGCGTTCGACGTGCTTGGGATATGTCGGCGGCTCGAAGCTAATCCCCGCGACCGCGGGCGAGGGCGTAACCGACACCGCCGTAGGGATCAGGAAATCCTCCGACGGCGTGTGGCTGTTCACATGCCAGGTAGGTTGGATCTCCGCGACCACCGCGAGACGAAAGGGCTCTCCCACGACGAGCCGGTCCACGTCCGCCAAAAGGCGCGCCGTCATGACCGGGGAGGACCGAGCCTGCGCCTGTGCCAGCGAGGACGAAAGGAAAAGACCTAGAAGGCCGGCGAGGCCGAGAAGCCTCCGAGACGTGAGCGTTGTTTTCAAGGCTGTCATTCCTTTCGCGGGGGCTCTTTCCGAAGCAGCTCGAGAAGCTCGCTGGCGTTCTTCGCGAGAGGCGACTCCGGGTGCTTCTTGCGAAACGCCTCGAGCTTCTGGATCGCGCGGTCGCGGCGTCCGCGGGCGAGCTCCACCTCCGCGAGGCGCAGCTCGGCACGTTCCTTGAGGACGGGATCCTCGCCGATCCGAAGCAGCGTCGTGAGGTTCTTGGCGGCGTCCTCGACGCGTTCGCTGTCGAGCTCGATCGAGGCGAGGTAGGCGAGAGACGCCTCGCGGATCTTCACCGGGGTTCCGCGTCCCTGCGCGAGCCGGCGAAAGCGGGGTTCCGCGAGCCCGTCTCCGCGGCGCTGGTAGGTCTCCAAAGCGACCGCGAAGACCAGCTCCTCGTTCGAGGGATCCTTCTCTTCATCGGCCAGCCGCTTTGTGTATTCCGCCCAGTGCTGCTCGGCCTCCACGAACGTCCGAATCCAACCGCTCTGTGTGGTCGAGCCCACCTGGATGCCGCAGAGAAGGAGGTCCGGCGTCATCACGACCCAGGCCGGGACCTTCCGCACGGAGAACCGCTCCCCGAGCTTTCGACCCTCCTCCGAGCTCAGCGCGACGCGCACTGGTACCTTGTCGCGCGTGAACGAGAAGAACGTCGTCGAGGGCACGACCAGGCTGTCCATCCGGTCGCACTCCGCGCAGTCCTTCTCGATGAACGACACCAGGACGCGTCCCTTCGGCTTGGTCCTGGCCTCGGCGATGGCCTTGGAGAGAGAGTCCGCCCAGACGACCTCGAGCCCCGCGGGACCCGGTACGGCCGAGCCGGTCAGGGGCGATGCGGTTGGTGCCGGCGCGGCCTCTTGAGCCGCGAGAGGCGAGATCGAGAGGAATAGGGAGGTCGTGAAGATGAAGGCCGTGGCTCCGCGGACACGGAACATGGAAATCGGCATCGGTGTGTTGACTCCAGAAGACGCGACATTTATAACCGCCCGTCGCGATCGCGCCCGCCGCCGCAAGGGACGTGCCGAACGCCTCCGATCTTTACGAGGAAGACGACGCCCAGGTAGCTCAGTTGGTAGAGCACGCGCCTGAAAAGTGCGGTGTCGACGGTTCAATTCCGCCCCTGGGCACCACCCCTGTCTTCCTCTTGTGAGACGGCGCCTTACCAACGCGACAAGGGGAGAAGTGCTGTGGCTGTTCTCAAAGTCGCCAAGCTCGGAGCCGCCGTCCTGCGCGGCCGGGCCAGCGAGATCGAAACCGCGGACCTGAAGAAGGGCCGGCTCAAGGGCTTCTTCGAAGACCTCATGGAGACCATGGTCGAGTACAACGGCACCGGTCTCGCCGCCCCGCAGGTCAACACCCCGCTGCGCGTGGTGCTCTACGAAGTCCACCCGGATTCGCGCCGGAAGGGCTCCTTGGAGATCCCGCCCACGATCCTGGTCAACCCCTCCTTCGAGGTCGTGGACGCGGCCGAGACCGAGGACTTCGAGGCGTGCCTCTCGGTGCCGTTCCTCGCGGCCAAGGTCCCGAGGCCACGCTCGATTCGCGTCCGGGCGCTGGACGCGATCGGCAAGCCCATCGACTTCGTGGCCGAGGACTTCCACGCCCGTGTGGTCCTCCACGAGAGCGATCATCTGGATGGAGTCGTGTACCTCGACCGGGTCAAGGATCGAGCCTCGATTCGCTACACGGTGGATTTCTAGAGGGGATTTCCAGGCAGAGGATTTCTAGGCAGGGCGGGGCGAAGGGAGCAAACTCCCGGCGCGCCTTGAAAAGAAATGACCGAACCAGTTCTTGAACCTCTCGGGCTCGACAAGCGGGCGCGCATGCTGCTGAAGTACAGGGCCGTCTGCATCTGCAACACGATCCGCGCGCCCCGGGTGCTCTCGGCCATCGAATGCGGAGCGAGGACCATCGAGGACGTCGCGGCCGCGACCGGCTGCACGACTGGCGAGTGCGGCGGCGAGCGCTGCATCCCGGTCATCCGCCAGCTCCTCGCCGAAGCCGCCGGAAAACGGCCGCGCTGAAATAGAATTTCATGTTTGGTGTTCGTGTTCGCGTTTCGTGATCGCGTGAGTCGCCGGCCTTTCGCCTTGGAGGACATTGGATGGCATCCACAAACGACATGAGCCTGCCCGCCGCGGGGAGGGTTCCAGGGCCGCTCGGACCAGGCGTTCCGTCGACGTCCGGCGCCGACTTCCTCACCACCAAGCTGGATGCGCTGGTTCAATGGGCGCATTCGAACTCGCTTTGGCCGCTGCCCTTCGGAACCGCGTGCTGCGCGATCGAGTTCATGTCGGTGGTCTCCTCGCACTACGACCTCTCGCGCTTCGGGGCGGAAGTCGTGCGTTTCTCGCCGCGCCAGGCGGACCTTCTGATCGTCGCCGGGACCGTCACCGACAAGCTGGCGCCGGTGCTTCGCAAGGTCTACGAGCAGATGGCGGAGCCCAAGTGGGTGATCTCGATGGGCGTCTGCGCGTGCACGGGGGGCTTCTATCGCGCCTATCACGTGGTGCAGGGCATCGACGAGATCGTGCCGGTGGATGTCTACGTGGCCGGCTGTCCGCCGACCCCTGAGAACCTCATGCACGGCGTGATCGAGCTTCAAAAGAAGATTCAGTCCGGCGAGCTCGCGCGACACCGGGAGGCCAAGACCTTCGTGCCTATTCGCGTGGGGCAGGACCCGCCGATTTCGATTCCCGCCTACTCCGAGGCCGTGATGGCGCCCGGGCGCGTCGAGCCCGACTTCCCGGTGATGCCGTCCAGCGCCGAGGGCGAGCTCCTTGCGCGGCGGGACCACGAGGTCCGCCCATGAGCGCCGCGACGGCGGGGGCAGCGCCTTCAAGGGCCGCGCAGGAGGGCGCCGTTCCGCGGCTTTCGTTCGGACCGCTTCTCGATCGCCGCTTCGGCGGCCACGTGTTTGTGGAGCCACGCCTCC
>WBZQ01002183.1_pt1 | contig 12762 bp, 12 predicted proteins | sample 5204251 | NCBI WGS metagenome assembly WBZQ01 (sample SAMN12412402, study PRJNA552823) | activated sludge metagenome | isolation source: activated sludge from nitrification reactor of wastewater treatment plant... | place: USA: Virginia | collected 2017-09 | reverse complement strand
TCAATGGTGCCGCCCTCTATTTCTTTTCTCGGTCAAAATCGGATATACTGAAAACATGTCGATCTCGCATGGCGAGTTTTTTGAGGTTATTTTGGTTTGCGAGAGAGATACTCAATGAAAAGTGATGTATTTTCCCTTTGAAATGTGAGCGTGGTGTATGTATCTGAAGCGTCTCGAAATTTCTGGTTTCAAATCCTTTGCCAATAAGACGGTACTGGATTTTTCATCTTCGTCGGAAGCGACTTTGGGGCGCGGTATCACAGCTATTGTGGGACCGAATGGTTCGGGTAAATCTAATATTGCTGATGCTATTCGTTTTGCTATCGGTGAGCAGTCTTCCAAAAACTTGCGGGGAAAAAAATCTGAAGATGTGATTTTCGCTGGTACCGAAGGGAAGTCACGAATGGGCAGCGCATCTGTCACTCTTCATTTTGATAATAGCGATCAGCGTATCCCGATTGAGTTCTCTGAAGTCTCTGTTACTCGAAAGATACACCGGAGTGGTGAAGGAGAATACTTTCTCAATGGCAATAAGGTGAGATTACTGGATGTGGTTGACGTGTTGGCGAAGGCTGGGATTGGCAAAGAAAGCTATTGTGTTATTACGCAGGGAATGTCAGACGCGGTGCTTCTGGCTTCACCGCTCGAACGACGAGCCATTTTTGAAGATGCAGCCGGTGTGAAACCGTATCAGATTGAAAAAGAGCGAGCAATACGGAAATTAGAAAGTACCCGGGAAAATTTGGTACGAGTGGATGCCCTGCTGGTTGAAATTGAGCCGCACCTTCGGAATCTGAAGCGTCAAGCCGAGAAAGCGTCACAAGGGAAAGATATCGCTGTACGACTCAAAGAAAAGCAGTTTCTCTTGTATGGTTTCTTGTGGCATCAGTTCCAAACAGAGCGAGGTACACTGGTACGCGATCGTGAGACCGCGGAACAGGTCATTGCAGAGCTTGAAGAACGCTCCGTTCGTCTGCGTGGCGAGGTTGCTCTCGTGAGTGCGGCGCTTGAGGATCAAAAGGAAGAAGATGTATGGCAGAATGAGGTCCGTGCTTTCCACGCGGAGTTGAATACCCTCTCACGAACGCGGAGTGTTATCGAAGGCAAGAGAGAGATTGAGATGGAACGGCGGAAAGAAAAGGAAGTCGTGAAGACAATTCCGGTTGATTTAGCTTTCGTGAAACGTTCGGTTGAGAAAATTGGCGCGGATCAGGAACAGCTTATTTCACGGATTCAGTCGGTAGAACAATTGGCAGATCTTCAGGATATTCGTGAGTTTGCGCAAGTGATTAAGCAGGAGCTTTTTGAGCTATCGGAAAAGGCGGGGGTTGGGAATATTCGTGAGACGCATATCATTGGTTTGAATGCCGAAGAAAAAGCGGCGAGCGATATACGACTCCAGTCTTTTGAGAGTGAGTTGTCGGCCACGCAGGAACGAATCACTCAAGTGGAAGCCCTCATCACGGAAAAAGAGCAGATGATTGCTTCTCATCGTGAGGCGAATCGGGTGCAGCGGGAAACTTTTTTCGCAAAGGAAAAGGAATCTCGGGAGTGCGAACGAGCATTGCAGCAGCTCAAGGATAATTTTAATGAATTGAAGGTGCGCTTGGCGCGAGTCGAGGTACGAGAAGAAGACTTGGTTACACTTGTTCGTGAAGAGTTGTCTATGCGACCAGAGGAAGTCGTGTATGATGGAGTCACCGAAGTTGATCGTGAGCGACTCGAACGTGAAATTAGTCGGCTCAAAGTGGAGGTGGAACACATTGGTACAATCGATCCCCTTATTGTTGATGAGTATGAAGAAACCGCGAAACGCTTTGAATTTTTGACTCATGAATCAGCAGATCTTAAGCAGGCTCTCGAGTCACTCCGTTCGGTAGTCAAAGAAATGGACAGTAAAATTGACCAGGCATTTGAGACAACGTTCAAAGAAATTAAACAGCGGTTTGCACAGTATTTCACGTTGATTTTTGGTGGAGGGAAGGCCGATATTACTCAAGTACGTATTGCGCTTCGCCGTCGTGGCGAGGAAGAAGAAATGGGTGATACACAAACCAATGAAGAGGAACGCGATGGAGTTGGGATTGAGATTTTCGCCTGTCCTCCTGGAAAGAAAATCACCAACTTGTCTATGCTGTCGGGAGGAGAGCGTTCATTGACATCACTCGCGCTTCTTTTTGCCATTATTTCGCATAATCCACCACCTTTTGCTGTGCTTGATGAAGTGGAGGCGGCGTTGGATGAAGCAAATTCTCGTCGTTTTAGTACTATGCTTCAAGAGCTTTCCGATCACACTCAGTTTATTGCTATCACTCACAATCGCGAGACCATGGCACGGGCCGGTCTTCTCTACGGTGTGACGATGCAGCGTGATGGTATTTCACAATTGCTTTCGATTCGTCTGGATCAAGTCGAAAAAGTGGAATAATTTGCTTCAGGTTGACAGCTTCTTTTAATTGCGCTACAGTAAAGGCTGTATTTTGGGATAAGTCATGTTTGTACTGATGATATGTTGACCATTCGTTTTAATCGAGTAGGAAAGAAGAACCAAGCGAGTTTTCGTATTGCCTTGCAGGAGAAGACAAAAGCTCCTGGTAAGCGGCATATTGAGATGCTTGGGAGTTATGATCCACATAAGAAGGGGTCAGTTTTGAAGAAGGATCGAATTTTGCATTGGATAGGTTTGGGCGCCCAGCTTTCAGATTCGGTGCACAATCTTCTCGTGCGCGAGGGGGTCGTGACTGTAGATAAGAAACGGGCCATTAAGATGAAGCGTCCTGTCGTGAAGCCAGTAGAAGCGGTTGCGGCTGAAGAAGTCGCGGCGGCTCCGGTAGCAGAAGCTTCAGTATAGTTTCGTATACCGATACTCTTTGACGATTGAGATGCGCGAGAGGTTTGACAGAGGCGGTGTTGATGAGTAGAATAGGAAGCACAATTGAAGAAGCCATCCGTAGACCTGAGGCGATGTTCTGAATTTTCTCTTCCAAGGTGGAAGGGAGAAAGAATCGATAAGTCCTCAAGAGGAAGTGCGAAGTTGAAAAAAGAGAGATACTTTTTTCAATAGAGACGTCTGCGGTGTTCCCGCAGATTATTTTTTTATCGGTAGCTGATATATAAAGCTTATGCAGACACGACAGAAGAAAGAGGCGGTAGTCGCGATTTTGGTGGACAAAATCCGTGCTTCCAAAGCAGTGGTGTACGCGCAGTACCAGGGGGTGACTGTGAAGAGTTTGACGAGCATGCGTAAGGAGTTAGCGAAAAGCGGTTCTTCTTGGCAGGTGATGAAGAAGACCCTGTTGGGTATTGCTCTCAAGGAGGCTGGAATCGAAGGCAATGTTCGCGAGTTACCAGGTCAGGTTGGAGTTGCTTTTTCATCCGATGAAGTGGCGGCTGCCAAGACACTGGCCGAGTTTATCAAGGCCAATAAGGGTACGAAGTTTTCTATCGAAGGTGGTGCGCTTGGATCCAAGCATCTTTCTGCTGATGAGGCGAAGGCATTGGCCAAATTGCCATCACGTGATGAACTGCGTGGTATGTTGGTAGGAACTCTCCAGGCTCCAATTAGTGGTTTTGTCCGAACATTGTCGGGGAATCTGAGTGGGTTGGTTCGGGTACTCAAAGCAGTAGAAGAGAAAAAAGCAGCGTAAGAGGAGTATCTCAGCGGAGCGAAGAGGGGCGTTTTACAAAGCACTTCTTCGTTCTGCTGAGAGTAAAAGAGTGAGTGGGAAACATGTTATTCTAATTCATCCATAAGGATAAACATATGTCAGAAGAGAAGAAAGAAGAAGTGGTGGTTCCAGCGAAGTTTGAGAAGTTGGTCGCGGAAATCGAAAAGATGAGCGTTCTTGACCTTTCAGAGTTGGTAAAGGTTCTTGAGGAGAAGTTTGGTGTTTCAGCTGCTGCCCCGATGATGATGGGCGCCATGCCGGTTGCCGGTGCCGCTGAAGTTGCGGAAGAAAAGACCGAATTCGATGTTGAATTGACCGCCGCTGGTGGACAAAAGATCAATGTCATCAAGGTCGTACGTGAGGTTACGAGTCTTGGACTGAAGGAGGCCAAGGATCTCGTTGACGCCGCTCCAAAAGTTATCAAAGAGAAGATCTCCAAGGCTGATGCCGAAGCTATCTTGAAGAAACTCGAAGAAGCAGGTGCTACCGCGGTTATCAAATAGGATTACACGAGGTGTTTTGAAAAGCGTCCCGGCCGGAAGGTCGGGACGCTTTTGCCCAGACAACGAATCTCGGGTAAAATCGGCTTTTCTACTCCAAATATCCTGCGGCTTGCCGCGGAAAGAAACGAACATCAGTTCGTTTTTGAGTCCAGGGCTTGCCCTGGGGTGAATACCCGTTATTCTTTCTCCGCGGTAGAATAGAGGGAGAGAGTTATTCATAACGGATTTTTCTTATGACACTTTATTCGGTTTTCTCACTTTTTACACTCCTCTTGATTTCGATTGGCGTGGCCGTGGTGGCGCGACGAACCCGTCTCCCTTTTACGGTCCTTCTGGTTTTTGTGGGGTCGTGTTTGGCGTTTCTTGCTCAATTTGAATGGCTTTCTTTTATACAGGAATTCCGATTAACTCCGGAACTCCTTTTTTATATTTTCTTGCCTATTCTCATTTTCGAGTCTGCGTATAATATGCAGATTCGTGATTTGCAGGCGAATATCCGCTCGATTACATGGCTTTCGATTGTGAGCTTGCTCATTTCTATGTTCGCGATTGCGGGTATTTTGTACGGCTTAGCATTCCTATTTGGATTTCAGATTCCTTTTTTGGTGTTTCTTTTGTTTGGTGCATTGATTTCCGCGACGGATCCGGTAGCTGTACTTGCTCTTTTTAAGGAATTCGGTGTTCCCAGAAGACTCTCCCTTATTTTTGAGGGAGAAAGTTTATTTAATGATGGGACTTCATTCGCGGCATTCTTGATTGTGCTGGAAATGCTGTTGAAGGGATACGAAGGAGTCGGAAGTCTCGCCGAGGGAGTTTTGATGTTCGGAAGTATGGTCATTGGCGGTATCGTCTTTGGACTCTTCATGGGATTCGTCTTCTCTAAATTGATTGGTAAGGTAGGAAATAGCGAACATATCGAAATTACTCTCACTATGTTGGTTGCTCATCTCACTTTTATTTTGGCAGAGGTGGTATCTCATCACCTGGTGCTGTTTGGATTTGAGTTGAAGCTCTCGGCGATTATCGCGACTGTGATGGCATCCATGGTGATTGGAAATTACGGCCGATCGAAACTTTCTTATCAGACCGAACATTTTATGGAGCGGTTTTGGGGTTATTTTGCTTTTCTCGCCAATTCGCTCGTGTTTATCACCATGGGCCTCCTGTTTGCTGATCTCCCGATTGATTTTGGAACATTCTTTCTACCAATACTGATTACAGTAGCAGTTGTTGTAGTGGCGCGTGCCTTGTCTGTTTACCCGGTCGTCACTTGGCTCAATTATCAGCGTCGCGAAAACCACATACCTCTTTCTTGGCAGCATCTTTTGGCTTGGGGAAGTTTGCGTGGTGCCTTGGCGGTCACGATGGTTATGTTGATTCCGGATAATTTGACGATCCCAGGTTGGGTGTTTGATTTCAGTGTGAAAGAGTTTGTGACTGCCCTGACAATCGGTTGTATTTATTTTACGCTTTTCGTGAAGGCAACCACGATTGGTCCAATTATCCGACGTTTCAAATTGGACGCATTTTCACCTTTGGAGCGTTCAGAATACCATCAGAGTCGAGCCTTTATCTATGATTTTGCGGCGGATCGTGTTGAGAGCTTCCATAATAAGGGGTATATCGGCGATTCAGCATATGCAAAGGTACACGCGGCTTGTCTGGAGGAGCGTGATCGAGAATGTGATCGATGTGCTTCTCTACTCCAGAGCCAACCACGGGAATTTGAACACGCCATTCGATTGCATGCGCTTGGCATAGAGAGATATTTTCTTGGTCTTCTCTATCGATACCAGGAAGTTTCAGAATCAGTGTATAAGCATATTTCTACAAAACTGGCGGCACAGACCGAAAGAGTTGAATCTGGTGAGACACAGCTCCAGTCTTTGGATGAGAACTTTGAACCGGATTGGTTTGAGCAGCTTGCGTCATGTACGCGATACTGGAGACCAAAGTTATCAGAAGAAGAGGGGATACAGGAGCGTTATATGTATTATCGCGCGCAAGAAATTATTGCTCGCAAAGTTGTGAAAGAGCTACTCCGATTTAAGGAACGGTCTTTCATTCAATCTGACGAATATGTGATGGCTTTGGACCAAGTGGCGGAGCGATATCTTCTGTTTCAAAATGATGCGCAGAAGCGAGCTGAACGCTTGGCAAATGAACACCCCAATCAAGTCGATCAAATGAATACCCAGTTTGGTGCCCGCAGTCTCCGGAAGGCACTCGAAGAGGGGTTGGGAGAGTTAACCCGGAAGGGCATGTTGCCACCAAAATTGACCATCGTGCTCGGCGATGAATTTGAGTCGAAATAGAATCTAGCGGATTTAAATTCCTTTTCTTTGCTGATTCTTTCATCGCGAAGAAAGAGGAAATGATATATCATAGGGGAGTACGGTATAATCGGTCCTGTTTGATATCATGCTTATGTTGATTGAGTCGCGGAGATTATCCAAAATTTATCAAAACGAGGGTGTTGCAACACCAGCGCTTTTGGAGGCGACTTTTCAGATTGAGCAGGGGGAGTTTGTATCGATTATGGGACCGAGTGGTTCGGGGAAGTCAACACTGATGCATATTCTCGGTTTACTGGATCGTTCAACGGGCGGGGAATACTTACTTGATGGAAAAGACGTTGTTTCCCTTTCAGATGATGAACTTGCCCGACTTCGAAATGAAGAAATTGGATTTGTTTTTCAGGCGTTCAATCTTTTGCCACGAACGAGTGTTTTTGAAAATGTCGAGCTGCCACTGCTCTATGATCGGAATAGCACAGAGAATACGAAAGAGCGAGTTTTGGCAGCACTGAAAGCAGTCAATATGGAACATCGGGCGACTTTTTTCTCCAGTCAACTGTCAGGAGGAGAGAAACAGCGTGTGGCTATCGCTCGAGCGCTCGTGAATAATCCAAAAATTATTTTTGCTGACGAGCCGACGGGGAATCTCGATTCCAAGTCAGGACTGCAGGTGATGCGTATTTTTCAGAAATTAAGCGAAGAGGGGAAGACAATTATTTTGGTGACACATGAAACTTTCACGGCTGAGCATGCCAAGCGTATCTTGCGTATGGTGGATGGACGTATCGTCTCGGATGAATCGGTGACCGAGCGTCGCTTTGCTGATCAAGAAGATACTTTATTGAAATGAAATTTTCAGATCCCTACAAGATAGCGTATCAGGCCTTGTCATCATCGCGGTTGCGGTTTTTTTTGACGGTACTCGGTATCGTGATTGGTGTTGCCTCGGTTATCTTGGTGATGAGTGCTGGTGCGAGCGCGCAACAGCTGATTCTCGGGCAAGTAGAATCAGTGGGCTCAAATCTTTTGGCCGTATTGCCAGGCGCCTCGGAGGAGGATGGTCCTCCAGCTATGGCGTTTGGTATTGTATCCAAGACACTGGTGAACAGTGATCTCGAAGCGTTGCGAGATGGGAAAAATATTCCTGAAATCACGGATGCCGTAGGGTATGTGACCGGGACCGCGGTTGCCGAATCTGATTCTGAAGATATTGTAGCAAGTTACCAAGGAGTGAGCGCGAGTCTGCCGAATGTCGAATTGGTCAAGGTAGAGGACGGACGTTTTTTCTTTTCGGATGAAGATACGCGGTTGGCGCGTATCGCGGTATTGGGAGCGGGGGTAGCAGAAAAACTCTTCCCCAATGGAGATGTTTTAGGAAAGACGGTGACCATCAAGCGTATTCCGTTTACCGTGGTGGGGGTGCTCAAAAAACGTGGTTCGGGAGCCTTCTCAAATACGGATGATATTATTCATATCCCACTTGATACAGCTCAGAAGGAATTGCTTGGCATCAAGCATCTCAATTATATGCGAGCAAAAGTGAGCCAAACCGGAGATATAGATCAGGTGAAGGCGGATGTCTATCGACTCCTCAATCAGCGGCATGACATTGATCCTGGGCAGGAATCCGATTTTTCGGTACGGAGTCTTGAATCAGCGCTCGATACTCTCCGTTCGCTCACGAATGTACTCAAATTTTTCCTGGTTTCTATTGCGGCTATTTCACTCCTGGTTGGTGGAATCGGTATTATGAATTCTATGTTGATCGCGGTGAACGCACGTGTTCGAGAAATAGGACTGCGTAAAGCGGTAGGGGCTCGTCCGGACGAAATTCTTTTCCAGTTTCTTTTGGAGTCGGTTATTATTACTCTGTTGGGCGGATTGATTGGGATTATGATTGGCGTTTCGTTCGCCTACATTGCGTCACTCATTATTCCGAAGTTGGGATATGACTGGCAATTTCTGGTACCACTTTCTTCAATTGGGGTCTCATTTGGGGTGTGCTTCGTAATAGGAATGGTGTTTGGTCTTTATCCGGCACAGAAAGCTTCGAAAGTAAGCCCGATGGAGGCGCTGCGTTATGAATAATACCGAGCAAGCTTGCGGGAGATGGGGTATTGTGTGGTAGAATATTCTCATACGTGATGAAAAAGACATGGGAAAAGGCAAGTTGAGATTTATTGTGGTGTTAGTGGTAATGATTACTCTTTCAGGAGCTCTGTTTGGAGTACTTTATCATGAGCAGGAGAAGCGCATCGCGAAAGCAGAATGGAATCGACGAGCATTTCTTGAGGAGCAGCAGACTATTGAGCAAGATCGGAAACAGTATTTTGAGAGTGTTGCTGCCAAAAGAGCTGAGTTGCGCTCAGGTATGACTGAAAGCAAAAATCAATATGAAGAACTCCTGAAAAATCAATCAGACGCGATTGCGAAAAATCAAAAGACCACTACTCAAACAGTCACTGTTCCTGTACAGACCACGGTAAAGACGCCAGTAGCTGTGTCCAAGCCGAAGGCAACTCGAAAAACAAAATCATCCTGATGATACACAATATCCTCTCTTTCCGACTTCTTTTTCTCCTCTTCTTCTCTTTCGCTTTGTTGGGTGTGGTAGGGAGTATTTTGTGGTACCCAGGGGCACGGAATGTTTCGACCGTTTTATTTCCAGGAGTCGTGTTTGCTGAGGATGATGAAGACGAGGAAGATGAGGAGGACGAAGAAGACGAAGAAGATGACGAAGATGAGGAGGACGAAGAAGACGAAGAAGATGACGATGAGAAAGATACCAAAAAAAGTTATCAGGAATCTGTCATCACGACCTATAAGCTTGTTGAAAAAACAGTGACGACATTGGATGAAAAATTCAAGATCGATACGGATGGCGATCTTTTGGTAGATGGTCTCGATCCGCATCCAACCGTTCCTGAGTCGGCCTATTTTAGCGATGATGATGAGGATGCAGTGCCGAATGCGGTCGATGTATATCCGGGTAAGGATGACTTCTTTGTTTTTGACGATGAAGCCGATCGGGATGAAGATGGTCTGATTGATTCTTTTGTAATGGTAACGAGAGAATAGATATGAAGAGTGTTCCGTATGGCATGGAAACAACAAGAGCGAGAGGTGAGGGGAGAGATTATGCGGACGGATATTTTCGTACAGGTCTTTTCGGAAACACGTGATGAGATACTCATGGAAGGTGATATTGATCGGGCATTTGAGATGTTTCGTGATTTTGAATCTCGCTTTAGCCGTTTTCAAGAGGAGAGTGAACTTTCAGTGTTGAATCGATCGGTTGTCTGTCAGGTATCTGATGATTTACTCGAAATGATGTTATTGTGCCAGGAGTACTCCCAAGAGACAGATGGTATATTTGATCCGACTATACTTCCAGTACTAGAGCAAGAAGGGTATCAGATGAGTTTTGGAACAACGCATTTTGGGCAGCCAATTCTTTCACCGAAGAACACGAGGCGTTTTACTTGGGCAGATATTCACATAGATGCTGTTTCCAAGACTATTTCCAAGCCACTTGATTGTCGTATTGATTTGGGAGGGATAGGAAAGGGGTTTATTGTTGACCGTGTTGCTCGCATGTTGTCGGTGTGCTATCAGGACTTTCTTGTGGATGCTGGCGGGGACATATATGCAGCAGGAGGGAATCGTGAGGCGAATCTTCCATACTTTGCTGTCGATATCGAAAATGCTTTTGAAACAGGAGCGAGTGCTGGACTCCTGCTTATATCCGATCAGGCAGTAGCGACTTCGGGTGTGAATCGTCGGCGTTGGCAGGTAGGAGCAAGAGAGAAATCGCATCTCATCGATGTGAAAAAAAACGAGAGTGTGGCGGGGGACATCTTGACGGCTACGGTACTTGCTCCCTCAGTCGTACGGGCTGATGTTTTTGCCAAGACACTTTGCATTCTTGGAGCAAAACAAGCAATGCTCTTCGCGGAGAGGAAACAGCTTCCGATTCTTTTGCTCTTAAAAGATGGTACAATACAGAAGAATGAATTTTTGAAACCTTTCTTATGGGAACAATAGGTATGCGTATCAGGATGGTGCTCGCAATGGTATTTATCTGTGGCGGAATGTTTGTCTGGTCTCAACCGAGTCTGGCGGCTATTACCGATTCTGATATGGATAGTCTGACTGACGAGAGTGAAACAGCGACGTACAGTACCGATCCCGCTGTCTTTGACACGGATGGTGATGGAGTGGGGGATGGTGAAGAAGTGGTGAATGGAACTAATCCTCTTGATCCAAAAAGTTCCCGCTTACTCGATTTGTCCCGATCGGATGTTGGTATCCTGGGCAATAAAGCGCAGTGGGCTTGGTATATCGGCCGAGCAACCGGACTCCTTGCGTTTATTTTATTGACTTTTGGCTCGGCGTATGGGCTTGTCATGAGTTCCCGCGCGTTTCAAAAAGTGATTTCTGGAGCGGTATCGTATGAATTACACCGGACGCTCTCTTGGGTGGCGCTCGGTGCTGTCTTGTTGCATGTGGGAAGCTTCTTTTTTGATGATTTTTTGAACATCACTTTTATTGAGGCGTTGATTCCGGGGGCTTTGACGCGAAGTTTTCCGTCGGCGCTTGGATATGATATGGGACTCGCGGTTTCTTTTGGTGTTGCGGCTCTGTATTTCATGATTATTCTCCTTCTGACATCTGAGTTTCGTGCCAAACTTTCCCAACAGGTATGGAGAAGAACACATTATGTCAGTTTTCTGGCGTATATTGCTTTCATCATCCATGGTTTTCTGGCTGGTTCCGATTCAGGAGAAACATGGGTACGTCTGATGTATATTGGATCGCTGGTACTCATCTTATCCCTCGTGGCTATACGCATTGTTGCTCGGACACTCGTGCCGAAATGGCAGGCTTGGAGAGCAACGCCAGACAGTCAGGTGTCTCCCACTGTTCCATCTTCTGATTCCTGAGTTGTACGTATCTGTATGCAATTTCGTTTTTTTGCTCGTCATACGCAATCATTTTTGTTCGCTCTTCGGACCATTCTGTCGCATAAGGCACGCACGTTTCTCGCTTTACTCGGGGTAGTGATCGGGGTTCTTTCGATTATTGTCATTACGTCTTTTGGAGACGGAGTGCGGGGTTTTATTCTGGGTCAAATAGCGAGTTTTGGCTCGGATTTTATTCAGGTGGAAACGCAGGTTCCGGGAGCCGGCCAATCTCCTTCGGGCCAGGCGATGGGAAAACTGACTATTACGACTCTGAAGATAGACGATGCTTTGGCCGTGCGACGACTACCCAATGTTGCTGAGGTGTACGCTGGCAGCATTGGTCAGGAACGGGCGAGCTATCAAGGGACACATAAACGTATTCTCTTGTTTGGCGCCTCAGCGACCGCGCCGATTGTTGATCCAAACCTCAAATTAGCATCCGGTCGTTTTTATTCGGAAGACGAGGACGGCGGACTCGCACAGGTGGTGGTACTCGGAGCTGATATTAAAGAAGCTCTGTTTGGGAGGGAAAGTGAAGCGGTAGGGGAAACGATTCGCATTAAAGGTCAGGGATACAAAGTGGTCGGAGTACTCGCTCGACGCGGGTCCGTGGCTTTTTTGAATTTTGATGAAATGACCTATGTGCCAGTGCAGACTCTTCAAAAAAAGATTCTTGGGGTGAATCATATCGCTTTTTTTACTTCGAAAATGAGCGACGTGTCACGTGAGGCAGAGACCGTTGCGTTGATTCGCGAGACACTGCGGAGAAGGCATGATATTACAAATCCAGATCGGGATGATTTTGTGGTGACGTCTGCTCGTGAAGCACAGGAAACAGTATCGTCCATTCTTGGTGCCATGAGTCTGCTTCTTATGTTCTTGACATCGATTTCTTTGGTAGTTGGAGGGGTGGGTATTATGAACGTCATGTACGTTTCTGTGGCCGAGCGGACGAGTGAAATCGGACTCCGAAAAGCAGTTGGTGCGTCCTCAAAAAGTGTCTTATGGCAATTTTTATTTGAATCACTCATTATCACGGTACTCGGCGGGCTTATTGGGGTCTTTCTTGGCGTCGTGATAACCTGGGGGCTGACTTTTCTCTCTGGACAGCTCGGGTATGGTCTCAAGCTTGCTTTCACGCTGAATTCATTTCTTCTTGGCGTTGGATTCGCTGGTTTGGTGGGCGTGGTGTTTGGACTCGCGCCGGCGTATCGAGCATCACGTCGGTTTCCGCGCCCAGCAGGCCGGTCTGCGCGGCGGCGCCGCCCTTGTACGGCACATGCACGATGCGGATGCCCGCCTTGTTGTTGATCAGCTCGAAGGCCAGGTG
>WBZQ01002182.1_pt1 | contig 12764 bp, 13 predicted proteins | sample 5204251 | NCBI WGS metagenome assembly WBZQ01 (sample SAMN12412402, study PRJNA552823) | activated sludge metagenome | isolation source: activated sludge from nitrification reactor of wastewater treatment plant... | place: USA: Virginia | collected 2017-09 | reverse complement strand
AAAAGGAAGCGGACGACGGGGCTCGAACCCGCGACCTCAAGCTTGGGAAGCTCGCGCTCTACCAGCTGAGCTACGTCCGCGTGCCGCTCAGGGTACCAAACCCGGCGATGGGCCCTCCGGCTCGCGCAGCACCGTTCCAGTCACCAGCCCGAGACGCCTTGCCAGCCACGGCTTTACGGAGGTCTGGACGGCCAGCGTCACGAGGATCGCCATCGCCACGGTGACCGTCACAAGGTCGGCGTTCGCCACTCCACTCGCGGCGACGATACCTGCAAGGGCCGCCGGCACCACGCCCGTCTCGCGCGTCCATGCCATGAAGACGAGTTCGGGCCGCGTCCACTGCCCGCGCCGGTCGGGGCCGAGACAGAGCGCCACCACGATGGGCCGGGCGATCAGGATCAGAACCAGCACCACCCCGAGCGCCGGCAACCACTCGTGACGCAGCGCCGACCACGGCAGGTTGGCCCCCAGGATCACGAACACGAAGATCACCATGATGTCGGAGAGGCTCTGCACCAAGGTACGCATCTCACGCTCGTGAGCGCTGTGCATCCCGAGGTGCAGGCGCTCCATGTTGCCGACGATCAAACCGGCAACGAACGGTCCGAGGTATCCGCTCTCGGCGCCGGCCTCCTGCACGGTGAAGAAGGTGAGGGCGACGATCGCAAAGACCGCGATGCCGGAGGACTCGCGCCAAAGCCCCCAACGGGAGTGCGAGATGACGACGGAGAGGAGGATGCCGGCGGCAACCCCGATGGCAAGCGATACGCCCAACTCATGGAAGAAATCCACCACTGGACCGGCACCGAGCGATCCGCCACCCGCCACCGCGCCGAGGAGGGTCAGCGCCACCACGGCGCCGGTGGGGTCATTGAGCGCGGACTCGGCGACGATCGTCTGCTGGAGCTTCGGATGGATGCCGAGACGCTCGAACAGGGGAATCAGGATTGCCGGGTCGGTCGGCGCAATCGCCGCGCCGATCAGCAGACCCATCGTGACGGGCACGTCGAAAAGCCACGCGGCGGCGAACCCGCACACCACCGTGGTCACGAGCACGCCGGGGATGACGAGCATCGCCAGACCGAACGACACCTTGCCGAGGATCTGGAGCGACAAATGCAGCCCGCCGTGGAACAGGATCATCGAGACGCCGAGCGTGAGCAGCACCTGCACGCCCGTGGAGTCCAGGGGGATGCTGATGACATCGAGCGCCGACGGGCCGATAAGCGCCCCGGCTGCGATCAGCAGCAGCATGAACGGGATGCGCAGCTTGTGGGCGATGGGTATCGCCACGAGGCCGACGGCCAGGAGAAGCCCCAAATCGAGGATCACATCGGACGCGCTCACCCCATGATCCTGCACCCCGGTGCGGATGCCCGCCCGGTCAGTGGTGGTACGGATGCCCGGCGAGAATGGCCAGGCTGCGAAACAGCTGTTCGGCCAGCACCACCCGCGCCAGCTGGTGCGGCAGCGTCAGCGGCCCCAGCGACAGGCGCTCGTCGGCTTCGGCGAGGAGCGCCGGGGCGAGCCCCGCGGCGCCACCGATGACGAACGCCGTCGGCCGAGGCACCGCCAGACGCTCGCCGAGCCACCGCGCAAACGCCTCGCTCGAACCCGGCGCCCGACCAGCGGGGGCAAGCGCCACCAGCCACGCTCCGTCGACCACACGGGTGCGCAGCCGCTCGGCCTCCACTCGGCAGGCACGATCCTCCCCGTGCTGCAGCGGTTCGGCCGCCACCTCGTCCACGCGCAACGGGACGCGCTCGGCGATCCGCCGTTCGTATTCACGTGCGGCAGCCTCGTGTGGTGGGCGCACGCGGCCCACGCACACGATCTGCAGTCGCGGTCGCGCAGCCGTTGGGCTACTGCTCCACGGTGGCCGACACGATCCACACGGGCTGACTGGGCGGTCCGTCGGTCACCCCGAGGCCGGCGATGCGCTTGATGGTCGCCAGCGAGGTCGGGTCGGTGGCGTGCCCGAGGACGCCGTAGACCGGCTGCTGGGTGAGGATCGCCGCGCCGTTGTCGGAGCTGACGACGAAGAACTGCGAGCCGGAGGTGCCGTTGGCCGCCACTGAGGTCTTGGCCATGGCGACGTCGCCCACCTTGTAGGTGTAGCCGGTCGGCACCGGTCCCACGACCTCGTATCCGGCGTCGCCACTCCCGTCGCCGTTGGGGTCGCCGCCCTGCAGGACGAAATCCGGCACCACGCGATGGAACGTCAGCCCGTCGTAGAACTTCTTCGCCGCGAGGAAGGCGATGGAGTTCGGGATAGGCCCACCATTCTTGCGGTCGAGCTCGATGGTGATCACGCCGCACGAGGTCGTCATCACGATGCGGGCCGCTCCGTCCTTCAGGACCTTCTCGGCGGCCTTGTAGGTCGGCTTCTTGCCGGCATCGGGCTGGTCGCCGGCAGGCAGACAGCCGTTCACCTCCCCGGCGCCGGTGGTGGCGCCGGTCTGTGTCTTGCCCGCCCCACCGGCAACCGTGGTCGTGGCATCCCCGCCGCAACCGGCGACCGCCAGTGCCCCCACGGCGGCGACCGCCGCCAGCAATACCCGTGATGTACTCACTCTGTTCCCTTCGCCGGTCCTACAATCCGCGCCATGGTAGACCACCCACACGCCATCTACATGGATCACGCGTCGGCGACGCCGATCGACCCCAGAGTACGGGCCGCGATGGCACCGTTCCTGGCGGACGTGTTCGGCAGCCCGGAGAGCGTGCACGAGTGGGCGCGGCCGGCGAGCGACGCCATCGAACAGGCGCGCGAGCACGTGGCGGCGCTGTTGGGTGTCGAGCCCGACGGAGTGATCTTCACGGCAGGCGACACGGAGGCCCGCAACCTGGCGGTGAAGGGGATCTGGTCGGCGAACCGCCACCGTGGTGGCCACATCGTCGCGACAGCCGTGGAGCATCCCGCGGTTCTGGCCGCCTGCCGCTCCGTGGTGCGGGCCGGGGGCGAGCTCGCGCTGGTGGACGTGGACGGCGTGGGCCGGCCCGATCCCGGGGCCATCGCCACCGCGATGCGTGACGACACGCTGTTGGTGACCGTACCCCACGCCCAGCCGGAGATCGGCACGGTGCTCGACGTAGCCGCCATCGGCGCCGCCGTACGCGCACGCTCGCGTGAGGTCGCCCTACACGTCGATGCCGGCGCCACCGCCGGCCTCGTGACAATCGACGCCGACGGCTGGGAGTGCGACGCGATCTCGCTCGGTGGGGGTTCGCTGTTCGGGCCGCGCTGGAGCGGCGCGCTGTGGGTGCGGCCTGGCACGCGCCTGCATCCGCTGATCGACGGCGGCGTGCAGGAGGGCGGCAAGCGCGCAGGCCCGCACGACGTTCCCGGCATCGTCGGACTCGGCGAAGCCGCCCGCCTGGCCCTCACCGAGCTGGCCCGGCGCGCCGCCGCCATGCAGGCTGCGGCTGAGCGCCTGGTCCGCGGCCTCTGCGCCACCGCGGGCGTGCAGCTGAACGGTTCCGCCGAGCGGCGCGTCCCCGGGCACGTGCACGTGTCGGTGGACGGCGTGGAGGGAGAGGCGCTCACGCTGCTGATGGCCGCCGGCGGCGTGGGCTGTGCGCCCGGGTCGCCGTGCTCGGCCGCCGGCAAGACCTCGGCGGTGCTGGAGGCGATCGGCCAGACCGCGCCGCGCACCCATTCCTCCGTGCTGTTCACCCTGGCGCCGTCGACCACCGACGACGAGGTGGATCGCGCGGTCGCGGTGTTCGTCGACGCCGTCGCGCGACTGCGGGCCCTGCACCCGGCGGCCTCCTCCTGATGCGCATCGTCGACGCGCTCGGCACCTGGTGCCCGGTACCGCTGCGGCTGATCGCCCGGGCGCTGCCCTCGATCGCGCCCGGCGACTGCCTGACCGTGCTCGCCGACGACCCGCTGATCCAGGTCGACCTGCCCGCCTGGTGCCATGACACCGGTCACGAGCTCGTCTCCCTGGTGGAGGAAGCGGGTGGCTACCGGGGAGTGGTGCGGCGGCGGCTGGCATAGTGCCGCCCAATGAGCACCCAGACACCCGACATTCGCATCCCCGCCGAACTCCTGCCCGCGGACGGCCGCTTCGGTTCCGGCCCGTCCAAGGTGCGCCCGGAGGTTGCCGCCGCCGTCGCGGCTGGCGCCACCACGCCGATGGGCACCAGCCACCGGCAACAGCCGGTGCGCGCCCTGGTGGGGCGTGTGCGGGAAGGCATCAGCGCGCTCCTGGCGCTGCCCGACGGCTACGAGGTGCTGCTGGGCAACGGCGGCGCCACGCTGTTCTGGGACGCAGCCACGTTCGGGCTCATCGAGAAGCGCAGTCAGCATCTGACCTTCGGCGAGTTCTCGGCGAAGTTCGCGAAGGCGGCCGAGGCGGCGCCGCATCTGGACAACCCGCAGGTGATCGCCGCTGAGCCGGGCGATCACCCGCTCGCCGTGCGCGACAGCGGCATCGACGCCTACGCGTACACCCACAACGAGACATCCACCGGGGTCGCCATGCCGATTCGCCGCCCGGACAAGGCGGATGGCCTCGTCTTGGTGGACGCGACGTCGGCCGCGGGCGGTATCCGTGTCGACCCGCTTCAGTTCGACGTCTACTACTTCAGCCCGCAGAAGTGCTTCGGCTCGGACGGCGGTCTGTGGCTCGCCGCCTGCTCGCCCGCAGGCATGGAGCGCATCAGCAAGATCGCAGCTTCGGGTCGCTGGATCCCGGCAGGACTCGACCTGGCCACGGCCATGGACAACTCGCTGAAGAACCAGACCTACAACACCCCGGCCGTCGCGACGCTCATCATGCTGGCCGAGCAGCTCGACTGGATGAACCAGAACGGCGGCATCGGCTTTGCGGCCGGACGCAGCGACAGCTCGGCGGCAGCCCTCTACGGTTGGGCCGAGGCGAGCGAGTACGCCACACCCTTCGTTACCGATCCGGCAAAGCGCTCGCCGGTGGTCGGCACCATCGACCTGGCCGACACGGTCGATGCGACCGTGGTGTCGACGGTGCTGCGCGCCAACGGCATCGTCGACACCGACGCCTACCGCAAGCTGGGGCGCAACCAGCTGCGCATCGCCATGTTCCCGTCGGTCGACCCCGACGACGTCAGCCGCCTCACGCGCTGCATCGACCACGTGGTGGAGGCGTTGACCGCCTGAGTCGGCCACCGGGCGCGGCGGCCGGGCCGTCGACGCAGGTGTCGTGTCGCGATCCGCACACGGCGACGCCCACGCGGGCCGGCCCGAGCGTGGTCTGTGCCCGGTTCGCTGGTGGTGGCCGGCAATGACCCGCCGCCGCGCGAGCGTCTCGGCAGCACCGTGTGAGATGTCGCTGTACCGTCGGCGACCGGCAGCATCGCCGGGGCACCAGCACCGGCAGGGGTGTCCCCGACCACGGCGAAAGGTCAACCATGGAACTCGCCCTTCGAATGATCCTGGCGGCGGTCTTTACCTGGGCCGGTCTCGCCAAGCTCGCGACGCTCGGCCGCTTCGCCATGGTGCTCGGCCAGCACGGTGTCCCGCACCGCGCCCGCCGCGCCGGCGCCGTCATCCTCGCACTCGCTGAGCTGTCCATCGGCCTGCTCATGGCGACCGGCGTCGCCCCCCGTGGATCCGCCATCGCGGCGGCCGCGCTGAGCCTCCTCTTCGCGCTGGCGCTACTGCGCACCCGCCTGCGCGGCAACCGGCGCGCTACCTGCGGTTGCTTCGGTGGCAACCGCCCCGCCAGCACGACATTGCTCATCACCCGTGCGCTTGCGATCGGCACCGGCGCCGCGGTGCTGGCAGCCGGGGTGATGCCTTCGGACGGACCGCGTGCCGAGACCGTCCGGTCGGCCGCGCTGGCAGCCGTCGGCATCCTGGTGATCGGCCTGGCGCTGGCAGTCGTCGCCCTCTACCGTCAGGTGGGCGTCCTCTCGCTGCGCCTGGCGCCACAGACCGCCCTGGAGCTGATGGACGAGGGGCCAGCCGTGGGCGAGCCGGCGCCGCTGCTGACCGACCTCACGCGCCTCGGCGCCGAACTGGTCGCCTTCGTCTCACTCGACTGCCGTGTGTGCCTGGACGTGCTGCCGGGGCTGCGAGCCCTCGATCGCGACACGCTGCCCGTGCACTGGGTGCGGGAGGACAACGAGGCTCAGGTGTTCGCCGACTGGGGCGTGCCCGGCACGCCGTACGTGGTCTTCCTCGTGGACGGGATCGTGCGATCCAAGGGCTTGGTCAACACACTCGAGCAGATCGACTGGGTGCTCGATCAGGGCGCCGAGCGCCAGCGGCATGCGGCCTGAGCCACACGACGACCTGACCAACGCTCCGGGCAACCGGGCCGCACGACGTCTGGCCAGCTCCACCACCCGGCGCTCGTTCATCGGCGCGCTCGGAGCAACCCTGCTCGGGCTCGCAACCCGATCCCACGTGGACCAGGCGGGCGCTGCACCGATTCCGGGCACCGAGCCCGTCAAGGGCAACTGGTTCGGGTTCTGCGGCCACTACTGGACCACCGGCTCGTGCCGCGGCCCGTATCGGCTGCCGCGGGTCGATCGCGGCGGCTTCCCCCTGCGCCCCGCCGACGGGCGGGCCGTCGATGACGCCGGACGGCTGGTCAACGACTTGGGCCAGGCCGTCGACGAGGCCGGCGCTCCGCTCATGAAACCGGACGGCACGCCGCTGGGCGTGACGCCGCGCACGCGTCTGTGCCAGGACGGCGTGCCGCGCCGTTACGGCCTGAACGACGCGGTACTGCAGGGTTCGTGGTACCGCTGCTGCGACGGCCAGATCCGCAAGCTGTGGGACTGTTGCTCCGTCAGCACTCGGCGGATCAACGGCGACCAGGGGCTGAAGGGCTACTGCTACGGCAAGCGCAAGGTGTTTTGCGTCGTGTACTACGACACGGGGGTCCCCTGCTGACCCCGCTGCTCGTCACGCTGGCGGCCGCCGCCCTGATCGCGGGCGTCTCCGGCGCCTGGAGCCCCTGAGGCTTCGCCATGGTCGAGACCTTCACCCCCGCAGGCTGCGGGGGCCGCCAACGCCAAGTCACCGCGATCGTGTGCTTCACCGTGGCGTCGATGGCCGCCGCCATCGCGGTGGGCGCCGCCTGCGGTGCCCTGGGCGGTCTCCTCCCGCAGCGCCGGCGGCTGCTCGTCGCCGCCGGCCTGATCGCCGCACTCGCCGCGCTGCGCGAGGCCGGGGTGTTGCGCCTCCCCGTACCGGATCTGCGCCGTCAGGTGCCCGAGCGCTGGCGTCGCACGCTGCCGCTGCCGGTGTGGTCCTCGGGCTACGGGGCGATCCTCGGCTCCGGCTTCGGCACCTACCAGCCTGCGGGCACCTACTGGGTCGTGCTGTGCTCGATCGCCGCCACCGGACGCCCCCTCGTGGGAGCCGCGTGCATGGCGCTCTTCGGACTGGCGCGCGGATTGATGGTCGTCGTTCCCGGTGCCACCCCGGTCGGCCGGTTCGCAGCCGGCTATCGCATGATCCGTCCGGCGAACGCGCTGGTGCTGGTCGCGCTAACCGCCGCCCTGGTCGTGCCGTCACCGGCCGGCGCCGCCCCCTTCCCCGTTCCCGACGGCGTATCCGATCCCTCGTTGTCGCGTGGCAACCTCGCCTTCACCCAGTACGCCGCGGGTGCCGCCGCCGTCGTGGTGCGCACGAGCACCGGCCAGTTCATCAGCTACCCCGGGGGCACGACTCCGTCCATCAGCGGCGACTTCCTGGCCTATGCCGACCCGGGCGGCATCCGCATCGTGAGGTGGCGCACCGGCGAACAGGTGGGCCGCGTGGACGGCGCCGCCACGCGGCCGGCGCTGTCCGGACTACGACTGGCATACGTGCTGCGCACGGCGACGTCGCGCCGGCTGGTGGTGCGGGAATTGGCCACGGGCCGGGTGCGCGTGATCGCTCGCGTCCCGACCGGCATGGATCTTGGGCGTCCGTCGCTGTGGGGCGCCGACGTGGTGTGGCACGAGATCGACGGAGCGAGCCACCGCATCCTGCGCCACACGGTTGGCAGCCGTCGGGTCTCCGTCCTCGCCCACTCCAGCCGTCGGTTGGAGCTGCGAGACCCGGTGATCGGTCACGGGCGCGTGGCGTGGATCGCCGCCGACGCGGAGTTGACCTCGATCATGGTGCGCGGCGCCGACGGGAAGCTTCGCCGAGTCGCGACCGCCGTTGGCCCCAAGTTCACCTTCACCAACTTCACGATCGGCCAGCGCCGAATCCTCGCCTCGCGGTGGGGACTGCTCACCGGTCGGGCCCAGATCGACAGCATTCCGCTTCGCTGACCTCGCGGTAGATTGCCGCGCATGCGGACCGCGCTGTGCGACCTTCTGGGTATTCGGTATCCGATCATCCTCGCGGGAATGGCCGGGGGGCCCACGACGCCCGAGCTGGTGGCTGCCGTCAGCGAGGCCGGCGGACTCGGCACCTTCGGCATCAATGCCATGACGCCCGACGCGGTGCGCGCTGCCGTGACTCGCGCACGTGAACTCACCAGCGCCCCGATCGCGGTCAACGTCCTGCTCGCGCCGCCCGGCGAGTCACGAGGCAGTGCGGACGAGCTGCAGCGGGCACTCGCACCCATTCGCGCGGAGCTCGGCCTCGCGCCGCCTCCGAGCGAGCAACCGCGCACCACGACCGGCGCCGGCGCGACGGAGCTCCTGGAGGCGGCGCTCGCCGCCGGCGCCGGCGTCATCTCCACCGGACTTGGCAACCCGGCACCGATCGTGCCGGTGGCGCGCGCGGCACGAGTGCCGGTGATCGCAATGGCGGCCACCGTGGCTGACGCCGTGTCGTGCGCTGCCGCCGGAGCCGACGTGGTCGTCGCGCAGGGTGGCGAGGCCGGCGGCCACCGCTCGAACTTCCAGGTGCCAGCGGATGCGCAGGTACCGTTGGTCGGCACGATGGCGCTGGTGCCGCAGGTGGTACGCGCCGTCGACGTGCCCGTGGTTGCGACGGGCGGCATCATGGACGGCGGCGGGCTGGTCGCGGCGATCGCCCTGGGCGCCGTGGGCGCCCAATTCGGGTCGCGCTTCCTGCTGGCAACCGAGAGCGGTATCGGCTCCGGCTACCGCGAGCGGCTGCGAGCTGCACGGGATACCGACAGCGAGATCATCGTTGCGCTCTCGGGTCGACCGGCGCGCGGCCTGCGCAACCGACTGCTCGAGGCGTTGGAGGCGGCCGGATCCCCCAACCTCGGCTATGCACGGCAGGCGGCGGCGTGGAGCGACATCCGCGCTGCCGCTCAGCGCACCGGCTCGGCCGATCACTCCACCCTCTGGGCCGGCCAGGCGGCGGGTCTCGGCACCACGGATCTCGGTGCGGCACAGATCGTGGCGCAGATCGTCCGCGAGGCCGCCGCCACCGTCGCGCGCCTCGGTGCGCTCCCCCGATAGCGCCCCCGCATCGACACGCCCGGAGTCTCAGCCGATTCTCAGGATCGCGACTTAAGCTGCCGGTGATGACCACCGCACCAGCCGTTGCGCAGCCGGTCCCCGCCGGTCGCGTCCGTTGGCTCGCCCGGGCGAACTACGCGCTCGACATCGCGCTGTTCGTCGCGTGGGCCGTGGACTACAACCTGCGGTTCACCGGACTCTCGGTACACGAGTGGCTCGGCATCGTCCTTGGCGCGGTGATCGTGACGCACACGGTGATGCATTGGGACTGGATCGCCCGCACGGTTCGCCGGCTGGCGTCGTTGCGCGGAAGGCAGCTCTTCGTGGCCATCCTCACGTTGCTGGTGTTCGCCGACGTCATCCTCGCGGTGGTGTCGGGCGTCCTGATCTCGCGCGTCGCGGTGCCCGGCCTGGCGCAGCGCGATGGCTTCTGGCGGTGGCTGCACGTCGAAACCGCCAACCTCGCGACCTGGCTCATCGCCCTCCACATTGCCGTCAGCTGGCGGTGGCTCTGGGCGATGACCAAGCGCTTCGTCAACCGCGGTCGCACGGTCGGCGGCGGTGCAGAGGCCGAGACATGAGAGTCGCCTTCCGCGTGGTCCTCCTCCTGGTCGCATCGGCGCTCGTCGTCGGCTGTGGCTTTCTGTGGAAGGATCATCTCACCGGCGTGTGGGGTCCCGGGAGCCGTGCCGTGCCCACGCTCGGCGGCGCCGACCCACCGGGCGCAGATGATCGCGGGGGCGAGGGGCGTCGGCGCCCTCCCATTGGCGGCGATCGCGACTTCGGCAGTCCGTCGGGGGCCGGCGGCGACGACCGGCTTGGCCGCGTCTTCGATCGCCTCCGTGGCGAGCGTCGCGATGGGGCCGGCCGGTCGGGCCAGTGGTTCAGCATCGAGGGCCTGAAAGGCTTCCTCCCGATGCTGCTGCCGCTGCTGGTCCTCGGCGCCGGGGTGATCGGGCTTGACCAGCTCAGTCGCGCTCGCCGCCGGAGTCGCCGCATCGCCTGAGCGTCGCAAAACCTCGAACCCGCCGAAGCGTGACGTCACGTCACCCTTCTGCCACATATCCCCGATGCACCCGAACCGAGGCGCCCGAACGAAACCCGGCGCTTTCCAGCGCATCTGAGTTGACGGCAGCCGTGCAACATTCCGTGCCTGGCACCGAGCGTTGCACAGGGTTGTGTCGCCTTCGCGCAGACGGTGGCGTGAGCAACAGAGAACGCACGAACTCGACAAACATTGTGGCGGCGCCCAGACGGGTCACGAGTACCCCACACGCCGATGCGTCGGCATATCGAGCGATGGATGACCCACATCCACGCCGACAAGGGGGTCGGCGCCAACCGACCCGGCCCGTGCTCAGGCGAGAAGCACGTCACCGGTCATGAGCGAGGACGGACTCCAGCCGTGCATGTCGCAGAGCGTGGGCGCAACGTCGCCGAGCTTGCCCTCCCGCAGCCGCATGCCCGGACGGTCGATCCAGAACGGCACCGGATTGGTGGTGTGTGCGGTGTTGGGGCTGCCGTCCGGCTCGATCATCACCTCGGAATTGCCATGGTCGGCGGTCACCGCAAGTAGCCCGCCGACCGACCGGACCGCCGCACGGATGTCGCCCATGCAGGCGTCGACCGCCTCGATGCCCTTCACGGCGGCGGCCACCACGCCGGTGTGGCCGACCATGTCGGCGTTCGCGAAGTTCACGATGATCAGCTCCGGCGGCGACGGTGACCGAATGCCCGCCACCACGGCTTCCCCCACCCCGCGTGCGCTCATCTCGGGCGCCTCGTCGTAGGTGGCGACGTGCTGCGGCGACTGCACGAGCACCCGCTCCTCACCCGCAAACGGCGCTTCGCGCCCACCGTTGAAGAAGTAGGTGACGTGCGCGTACTTCTCGGTCTCGGCGACGTGCAGCTGGCGCAGCCCCATGCCGCTGACGTGCTCGGCCAGCCCCTGCCGGACGTCCTCGGACTCGAACGCCACCGGGTAGCTCCACTCGTTGCGGTAACGGGTCATGGTGGCAACGTGCGGGATCGGCCCGCCGCCGCGATCGAAGCCGTCGAACCGCGGGTCACCGAGCGCCTGCGTGAGCTGGCGCGCACGATCGGGACGGAAGTTCCAGTAGATGACGGCGTCGCCGGCCCGCACGCGACCCTCCGCGGCATCGCCGATGACGAACGGCTCGATGAACTCGTCGGTCACGCCGGCGTCGTAGCTCCGCCGAATCGCATCGGCGGCGGTCGGCGCGGATTCGCCCGCGCCGTGCACCATCGCGTCGTAGCCGCGCTTCGTGCGGTCCCAGCGCTTGTCGCGGTCCATCGCCCAGTAGCGGCCGCAGACGGTGGCGACACGCACACCACTGCCCTCGAGCGCCTGCACGTAGCCGAGCGCCGCATCCGGTCGCGAATCGCGGCCGTCGGTGAGCGCGTGCACGTACACCCGCTCCACACCGCGGGCCTTCGCCATCGCGAGGATCGCGTCCAGGTGGCGCTGGCTGGCATGCACCCCGCCACCGCCGAGCAGCCCGATCAGGTGGAGCGCATGGCCGCTCGCGGCGTCCATGGCCCCGACAAGCGCGGGCACGCCGGTGATGGAACCGTCGGCGATCGCCTCGTCGATCCGAACCAGCATCTGCGCCACCCGGCGGCCCGCACCCAGGTTCAGGTGCCCGACCTCCGAGTTGCCCATCTGCCCGTCGGGCAGACCGACCGGCAGGCCGGAGGCGTTCAGGCGCGTGGCCGAGCCCTCCGCAGCCAAGCGGTCAAGGTTGGGGGTTGCGGCGAGCGTCACCGCGTTGCCGGGCCCGGGCGGCCCGATGCCGAACCCGTCGATCACGACCAGGACGAGTGGCCCCGCCATCAGCTCGCCGCGCGGACGATTTGGGCGAAGGTGTCGGCCTTGAGGCTCGCGCCGCCCACCAGCGCGCCGTCGACGTCGGGCTGGGCCATCAGCTCCGCCCCGTTCTGATCGGTGACGCTGCCGCCGTAGAGCACCCGCAGGCGCTCGCGGTCGAACCGCGCGCCGGCGACACCGCGGACGTGGGCACAGGCCTCCTGGGCCTGCTCCGGCGAGGCGGTACGGCCGGTGCCGATGGCCCAGATGGGTTCGTAGGCGATCGCAAACCTGTCCAACTCGTGCGGGGCCACCTGCGCCAGACCGGCGGTGACCTGACCCTCCAGCCACGCGAATGTCTCACCGGCGTCGCGCTGTGCGAGCGACTCGCCGCAGCACATCACCACGAACAGCCCCGCGTCCAGGCCGGCCCGGACGCGGGCGGCGACCTGGGCGTCGGTCTCCCCCGCTGCGCGCCGCTCGGAGTGACCCACGAGCGTGCCGGTGGCGCCGGTCGCCCGGATCATCCCCCCACTGATCTCGCCCGTGTGCGCACCCGACGCGGCCT
>WBZQ01000745.1_pt1 | contig 12764 bp, 14 predicted proteins | sample 5204251 | NCBI WGS metagenome assembly WBZQ01 (sample SAMN12412402, study PRJNA552823) | activated sludge metagenome | isolation source: activated sludge from nitrification reactor of wastewater treatment plant... | place: USA: Virginia | collected 2017-09 | reverse complement strand
GACGGACGATAATTCAATCCGCTGATTTCACCTACCGGATCAGCCAATGCGGAGATCTGCAGCAAACCTTCCGCCATCGTAACCACGCCTTTCGCCGATAAAGTTAAACGGTCAATCATCGCAGCCTCCAAGTCCTTGGCGCGTGCGTTGTCTAAATCCTTGGCATTGGCCGCCAATAATAAAGCCTCATCACGCCGGATGGCGCTGGCCATTGCAGTCAATGCCCGGTTCTTGGTCGCTGTATCCGCTTTGGCAATCAGGCGAGACGCTGCGCGTGCTTGTTGTCCGACAGACTGCATGTAAGTTTTGATATTTGTAGTGTTCATGAATTTACATTTAACCGCTAATCAGTAGTAATCAACTATTTGTACGGAATTATAGTACAAGATGAGAAATTTAATGAATGCAGATAAAGATCAGTTACTAACGTTAGTGTTATAGATAGTAGGTACAGAAAAAAGAGAGAGCAATATAAAGAAATAGCTTCGATAATCGGCTTTTTTTGTGAAATTATCCCGGCAGATATTGCGATAACCTGCAGGTTGTCGATGATAAACCAAGATTGAGTGGCTAAGAAGGATATTTATGGAAAAAAGTGCGATATTGAGCGTATTGGCTGATGAAGTGGAGCAAGGAAGATTAGTTTTTCCGACTTCGGCCAACGCGGCGATAAAAATCAAAGAGCAGTTGGAGGATCCCGATTGTAGCCTTGATGCGGTGATTCGGTTCATTCAGATTGAGCCGCTATTGTCCACTAAGGTGGTGGCCATAGCCAATTCGGTTGTTTTTAACCGTTCAGGAAAAAAAATCACCGATGTGCGCTCAGCAGTTACGCTGATCGGCATGCGGACAATACGCAATCTGGCGACAGCCATTGTCGTGCAACAGCTTGCAGGATCGCAACTGAAAAGCCCGATAGCTACGCAATTATGGAAACACTCTGCACATGTGGCTGCGCTTGCGCAAGTGATTGCGCGCCGTGTTACCGCTCAGGACCCCGATACCGCGATGTTTGCCGGCATGATCCATGAGATTAGCTGGTTTTACTTGCTGGCAAGGGAAAAGCATTATCCTGGATTGATAGATGATAGTTTGGCTAGCGCATGGTCTAGCGATGAAGATTTGGAAAATGAAAGCGAACTGGAATGTGAAATCAAGATCGGTACCGCGATTCTTAAGGCACTTTTGGTACCACCGCCTGTGCTCGAAAGTATTATTTGTCTGTGGGAAGGCTATTTGGCTTTTCCACCGAGTACCTTGGGCGATACGCTACTGTTTGCCGATCAGTTGGCACCGGTCAAGTCTCCTTTTGTTTTGCCTTCGCATCAAACGGGCGAGGATATCGTCGGCAACTTTGACACACTCGCCGGACAGGAAGCATTGAGCAGTATCCTCAAGGATTCACAAGATGAAGTCAAATCGTTGACAGAAGCGTTGTGCGCCTGAGACGAATGCATCCGGTCACTTGCGTCATACGTACTTAAAAAGTATTTTAAAAAACCATCACATGATCCACCAGATATTCGCCGCTCTGGTGCACAAGCACCATTTCTGCAACATATTCACCGGGTACTTTTGTGAATGATTGCTTCCATATCATGGCTGCCGAGCCAGGGCGTCTGAAAATAGCAACGGGGATACGGGTGGAAAAATACCCTTTTTCGGATTGATAGTGCTCACAGATGCCTTGAAAATATTCTGCGGTTACGATGGTTTTTAATCTGCCGGTAAAATCCCGCACATGATTGGCGTGATCGATATGGGTGGAAGCATCCATCAAGTTGTCCATGATGGGATCGGCGATATCCCATATCTCTTGGTCGTTCATTGTTTGAAAATTCATGATGATGTCGTTTTTACTTATTTCGGAAGCGATTGCTTTCGGTAAGTTTCATAAGAGGCACTTGCATTCGCTATGCAACGCTCGCGTTCTTGTTGGTCTAGCAATGTGTGACATTGATTGCGTTGCCATGCTTGGCCAGTGGAGTAAAGCTGTTGAGTTGAGCAGCCTGACTGAGTAATTGTTAAAATTGCTGATAGCATTGCAATGCTTATTAAACGTTGTCGTAAGCGGGAGTTTGAATGATGCATAAACCAGTAATAACAGTTACGCAGCAACGTTAATCATCCAGTGAATACCAAAGCGGTCGGTAAGCATACCAAATCGTGGTGACCAGAAGGTTTTCGATAGCGGCATTTGGATCTGGCCACCGTCCGATAATGCAGTAAAAAAACGATCGGCCTCGGTTTCTGTGGCAACTTGAATCGAAAGTGAAAAACCGCTAAATTGCTGGCCCTCTTCGCAGCCATCCGAGGCCATGAGGGTATTGCTACCGATACGAAAACTGGTGTGCATAATTTTATTCTCAAAGCCTGCTGGAAGCATGCCTGGCGGGGGCGGTTCGGGACTGTCTTGATAACGTATGAGTAAATCTACCTCCGCCCCTAAGGCGCTGCGGTAAAAATCCAATGCTTCTTCACAGCGGCCACCAAACATTAGGTAAGGTTGAATCAATGGGTTTGGCATGGTTGATGATCCTTCGTACTTGATTTAATGATCGACTAAGAAAATAGATTGCAGTTTATCTTCATTCAGGAACGCTTACTAAAATATAACATAACTTGTTACAAGTGATATTGGTGTGGCTTGTCACTTCGCCATAGAGAAAATCTGTTGGTGAAATCAATATACGGTTACAATGACTTTACATTAATCATTCCTTGGCGATCAAATCATGAAAACATTCGATTTCTATGACCGGGGTTCTAACCGTCCCTGGATTAATCCACTACTGACTAATGCAGTGATCGTTGGACATACGACAACGACGAGTACCAAATTGTGGATGCGCGCATATCAGGAAAATACATACCGTATGGTTATTTGTCCAGAGCCGATTCTGAGTGATACTGAAATGGCCGCCGATTGGAGTCCTGAAACCAAGGTGGTCAATGGTAAAGAAGTCTTTTTTCTGAGAAGCACCTTTAACCAGGATATCATTCGTGAATTACCGGCTGCATTGCTCACGGAATCATCGGATTTGAAATATGCGCATGATATTACCGAAGTTTGGGAAGTTACCGGACTAAAACCTGGGCAGCGCTATTATTATGCGGCTTTTGCGCTGGATCAAACGATAAGAAAAACACCCTGGGAGATCGTCCCGGACAATCAATTCAATCGGTTCAAGACGCAGAGTGATGAACAAGAAGCGATAACATTCGGGCTTTTTAGTTGCCATATGCCCTACAAGAAAAATTCGTTCGATCTTGTGAATATTCATATGTGGGACCGTTTCGGCGATGAACTGGATCAGCGCAATGGTGATTTTATTCTCGGCGTTGGAGATCAGGTCTATGTCGATGGAAATTCCAAAGTAAGTATTTGGGAGTGGTTAAGAAAGAATCGCAAAGAATTTGTGAAAGAAGTAAAGCCAGAAGACCGCGTAGAAGTTATGCGCTCATGGTATCGCGATATCTATCGGGGGTATTGGGGACATCGTCAACTGCGGCGGGTATTGTCGCGCTTTCCCACCTATATGATGTGGGATGATCACGAGATTCTGGATGGATGGGGTTCTTACACGATCAAGGAAAGGCAGAATTTGCTGGATTCATGGTGGGATTGGGATGATGACAAAGAAAAGCTTTCTTTGTTTTATCAGATGTATGAAGCTGCAAAGTTAACTTTTTATGAATATGAACATGTTCATAATCCCACCACACCCGCCGATCAATTGGATTACGCGTTTACTTGGGGTAAGTCGGCTTTTTATGTGCTCGATATGCGCGGCCAGCGAGACTATACCCGCACCACCAATGACCGTATTTTGGGTCAAGCACAAATGCAACGTTTTAAAGAATGGCTGACATCCGATACCTTTAAGAATGCTACTTCTGTTTTTGTGGTTTCACCCGTGCCCGTTGTGCATGTCAAGAGTTTTGTGGTCAATTATCTTGATATTCTCACGTTAACTGACGATATGCGCGACCAGTGGGAGCATGAGACCAATTGGGTAGAGCGTGATGAGTTGTTGGATGCGATCTTCAATGCAGCGCATACCCATGAAAAATCGCTATATTTACTCAGTGGGGATGTCCATATCGGTGCAGCATTTCGCATGACGCATAAAAAATATTCAGATACCCACGTTTACCAGTTAACCTCGAGTGCTATTACTTATGATTTACCGTGGGTGCAAGCTTCTGCGCTTGCATGGGCGGTCAAAAATCATGGCTTCTTGCAAAGAGATGAGGATGATAGCGAACCCAATGTGGCATTCCAGTTGCTGATGGAGCCTTGTAAAACCAACAATTTTGCATTGGTTAATGTACAAAAAAATGATCAAAATAAAGTACAAGTCAGTTGGGATCTTTATGGTTCTACAGAAAAAGATGTTGCTGTTACTAAGTTGCAGCGGCTAGTGCTTACTTAAATCGAGTGATTTGCTGCAGTGGTGATAGGCGTGCTGAGAGTAAAACGTAATCCCAGTTGCAATAGCGCATCCCACACATCCCCTTGTGCGACGCCTTTAATCATGCAGTCAATCACTGCAGCATCGGATAATCCCTGTGTTAGCGATTGCAGGGTAATGCGTTTGACCGCAGTAGAAACTATTTTTTGCCGCTCGCCCCAGATTCTGGCCTTTTGTAACAATGGTACGAGCGATTGACCCGAATCTAATCCTGTGCGAATGGTTATGAGTTGACGAATGTGTTCTGCTAAAGTGGCGAGAATGAGCAATGGTGCGACCCCTTCGCCTTGTAATCCAATCAGGATACGAGTATAGCGAGTGGTATCGGCAGCGAGCATGGCGTCGGCTAATTGATAGACATCGTAGCGTGCGACATCCAGCACGACGTCCTTTACTTGCTCAAAGGTCAGATGGCCGGTAGGGTAAAGCAATGCGAGCTTTTGAATTTCCTGGTGGGCGGCGAGCAAATTGCCTTCTGTTTGGTCAGCGAGAAATTGTAACGTTGTTGTATCGGCCTTTTGTTGTTGCCGAGCAAGGCGCAATTCAATCCATCCGGGGAGTTGTTGCCGTTCGATAGCATAAACCGGAATTAAAGTCCCTGTATTTTCAAGTATCTTGAACCACTTGGCCGCTTGGTTTTGTTTGTCTACTTTGGGAAGCGTTATCAATGTGAATGAATCCGGAGGGAGGGCATTGCAATAAGCTTCAATGGTTTTGCTACCTTCTTTGCCGGGTTTGCCGGAAGGGATACGGATGTCGATGAATTTGCGCGCACTGAACAAAGATAAGTTATTTGTGGCACTGAGCAAACTCGACCAGTCAAAGTGCTGATCAATGATGAATAGTTCGCGCTCACTGTATCCTTGCTGGTGTGCGTGCGCGCGGATAATGTCAGCAGCTTCCAGAATTAGCAGCGGTTCATTGCCAAATAATGTATAGAGTGGTGCAGTTGCCTTTTGCAGATATTGTGGTAGTTGCTCCAGTTTTATGCGCATGCAGGATGGGTGGGTGGTTGGAAGAAAAACGGAATCAACGCAAATCTATGTCGGAATTTTGATTGCCGCCAAACGCCAGAGAATTTGTTGAATGGCATCGCTTTGCATGTCTTTCTGCAGCAATCTTTCTTCCGCTTCCTTGGCTAAGATCTGGGCATCTAGGAAAGGAAGGACACGGCTGACTGCGATTTCAGTATTGGGTACGATTTCCGTACCCTGGTTATCTACCAAGCGATAGATAACGCGGTAAATCAAATTAAAGTCACGTACGCGTCCGCCTGCGGAGAGCGACAAGATGGCTCTTTCATGAACAGCACTGATAATTTGCAGCGTTGCGTCGGCTGCTGTTGCATCGGTTACCACTTTAGTTGTCGGTGATGCATTGATGGCACGTTCCAGATCCATGCCTATGGTATGCCCATCGGGAGCAGAGACGTAGAGGGATTTGAACGGTAATGCTGAAATCTGTCCGCGCAATTTAAATCCGCAAGCTGCCAGTAAGGATAAAATTACCAGGATAATAATTTTCTGTTTATTCAGAATCATAGGAATTGCATGCTCGATTGGAAATGGATAATTTTGACAGTAAAGTTACACAACAATATTAACTAGCCGGCCTGGAACAACAATAATTTTCTTGATCGTTTGTCCTGCAACAAATTTCTGTACATGCTCGTTTGCTAACGCAGTATTTTCGATGGCATCATTTTCGGCATTTTTATTAATACGGATTTGTCCGCGCAATTTACCATTGACTTGCACAATCAGTGTGATTTCATCTTGTGCCATTGCAGCATTGTCAGCTTTGGGCCAGGGCTGATCAAGCAGCTCTGTTGCTGGCCTGAGTTCACGCCATAACTCATGACAAATATGTGGAACAATCGGCGAAAGCAATAGCACAATATTTTCCAATGCTTCCTGCATAACATTGCGGCTGACTGCATCGCTGTCCTGGATTTTTGCCAGGCTATTCATTAGTTCCATGACAGCCGCGATGGCGGTATTGAAAGTATGGCGTCTATCCAGATCGTCGCTGACTTTGGCGATGGTTTGGTGCAATTGGCAACGCAGCGCTTTGAGTTCTACAGAAAGTGTTGCAAACAGCGCCGGGTCAATCGTTATCACTCCGTGCTGAAGGTGGTTATGAACTTGCTTCCATAAACGTTTAAGAAAACGGTATGCACCATCAACACCGGTATCCGCCCATTCCAACGTTTGTGTCGGCGGACTGGCAAACATCATGAACAAGCGCGCCGTATCAGCGCCGTATTCATCCACTATTTTTTGGGGATCAACGCCATTATTTTTGGATTTTGACATGGTACCGATCCCGCCGGATTCAAGGGGTTGATTGTCGGCCAAAAGAATCGCACCACAGCGCTTGCCTTGCGCGTCATACTGAATCTGTACTTCGGACGGATTGTAATAGGCGATGCGGCCGCTGCCTGTTTTGCGATAGAAAATTTCGTTTAATACCATGCCTTGTGTCAACAAATTGGTGAACGGTTCATCCAATTGTAGCAACCCGAGATCGCGCATGACTTTGCTCCAAAAGCGCGAATACAGCAGGTGTAAAATGGCGTGCTCAATGCCGCCGATGTATTGATCAGCCGGTAGCCAGTAATTGGCGCGTTCATCGGTCATGGCGTGGTTTTGATCCGGACAGGTGTAGCGCGCGTAATACCAGGAAGAATCGACAAAAGTATCCATCGTGTCGGTTTCACGGCGCGCAGCTTTGCCGCATTTCGGGCAAGTACATTCATAAAACGACGGGGTTTTGACGAGCGGATTGCCGGAGCCATCCGGTACCAGATCCTGTGGTAACACTACGGGCAATTGATCGTCCGGTACCGCTACCACACCGCAATTAGCACAATGAATCAGCGGTATCGGGCAGCCCCAATAGCGTTGGCGTGAAATGCCCCAGTCGCGTAGTCGGTATTGCACGCGTTTGTTGCCGAGGTTTTTCTGTTGCAGCGAAGTGGCAATTGCGTCGACCGCTTGGTAGAAATCTAATCCGGAAAACTCGCCAGAATCGAAAGTAATGCCATGCTCCACATAAGCTTGGGTCAGCGGTAGTGACAGATCATCGTTTGTTGGTTTGATGACTGCCTTGATAGGTAATGAATAGTGTGTGGCAAACGCAAAATCACGTTCATCATGCGCCGGAACCGCCATCACCGCGCCTTCGCCATACCCCATTAACACATAATTCGCGATCCATACCGGCAATTTTTCACCGTTGAGCGGGTGAATGACAAACAAGCCGGTATCCATACCTTTTTTCTCTTGCGTAGCGAGGTCCGCTTCTTTGGCTGATCCCAGCTTACATTCGTGAATGAACGCTTGCAACGGTGGATTATTTTGTGCGGCATGCAATGCAAGCGGGTGTTCGGCAGCAACCGCGACATAGGTTGCGCCCATCAGCGTGTCTGCACGCGTAGTAAAAACTTTGATAGCTTGGGGCGTACCGGATACAGGATCGGCAGGAAAGGTAATATCGACGCCATAACTTTTGCCAATCCAATTGGCTTGCATGGTTTTGACCCGCTCCGGCCAGCCATCCAGCATGTCCAGGCTAGTCAGAAGTTCATCGGCATATTGCGTTATTTTCATGTAGTACATCGGGATCTCGCGTTTTTCTACCGGTGCTCCCGTGCGCCAACCGCAACCATCGATGACTTGTTCATTGGCGAGTACTGTCTGATCGACCGGATCCCAATTGACTGTGCCGGTAGTTTGATAGGCTAACCCTTTTTCTAACATGCGGAGAAATAACCATTGATTCCAATGATAATAACTGGGATCACAGGTGGCGACCTCGCGCGTCCAATCGATGCTGAATCCCAGGCTTTTCAATTGCTTGCGCATGTAAGTGATATTGTCACGGGTCCATTTGGCCGGTGACACATTGTTTTGCATGGCGGCATTCTCAGCCGGTAATCCGAAGGCATCCCACCCCATTGGCTGTAATACGTTATAACCTTGCATGCGCCGGTATCGCGATAATACGTCACCGATGGTGTAATTGCGCACGTGTCCCATGTGTAATTTGCCGGATGGATAAGGAAACATCGACAAACAGTAATATTTAGGTTTGTTAGGAATTTCAGTAGCTTTAAATGCGGCTGTTTGCTCCCAATACAGTTGCGCGTTTTTTTCGATTTCCTGAGGATGATATTTCTCTTGCATGGAGTTTAGCTTTCTACTTTCTTTAAATAGCCGATTATACCGTGAAGTATTTGCAGGGATTGAATCGATTGATACGTTGATAGATGACTGCCTGCGGTCACAAAAAATAATTGCCAAGAAATAAAAGCGACGTGCGAGTAGAAACGTCAGTTCTACTCTGTCTACACAGCAAAATTTGGAGAACCGTTACCTTAATTCCACAAGATTATTCAGGTGGTTGTAGAGCATGAATAAAGAAGATCGCGATTCAATACAGATTACTAATCCAGGCGAAAGCCAATTTTTAGTTTTACCTGATAATGTGCAACTTTTGAGTCAATGATATGCCCGCGTGTTTCCACTACTTCGAACCAATCAAGGTTGTGTAAGGTTGAGCTAGCCTTTGCAATTGCTTGCTGGATGGCATCATCACTACTTTTGGTTGACGAGCCGACAATTTCGATAATTTTGTAAATATGATCACCCATTATAAAATTCCTCTTTATGTTGCTGAAAAAAGCGTTATATCATATTTTAAGCTATTAACAGTATTACCCCCATCATTTAAGCAAATTTTTGATGAATACGTACCTTATCCTATTGATTCATAAAGATGAGATAATATGTTTATTATAGAATTTCAGCGATTCATACTCATGGAACTGTTTATCATGAAACACCGATTGATACCTATTTTATTGATGATTTCCTTGCTTGCAGCTTGTGCAACTACGCCGACAGGTAGAAATCAACTGGCTTTTATGCCGGATGCCGAACTCGATGCGATGGGTTTGCAAGCTTTTTCGGATATGAAAAATGAAAAAACGATCAACCAGAATGCGCGTGAAAATCAGTTTGTCAACTGCATTGCAAGTGCGGTTACGCGTGAAGTAGGCGGCAGTTGGGAAGTGGTGGTGTTTGAAGATAAAACGCTCAATGCTTTTGCATTACCAGGCAACAAAATTGGTGTGCATACGGGTTTGGTTGATCTTGTGGATAACCAGGATCAATTGGCCTCTGTCATTGGGCATGAGATAGGCCATGTACTGGCTAGGCATAGTAATGAACGAATGTCGCAAAAATTGGGGGCGCAGATGGGTATGTCGCTGATTGCAGCAGTGGCGGCGCCGCAAACAGCGTTGGGGCAAACTGCACTCGGCTTACTCGGAGTAGGGGCGCAATATGGTCTGATTATGCCATTTAGTCGTTTGCATGAGAGTGAAGCAGATATTATTGGCATCGAATTAATGGCAAAAGCTGGTTTCAATCCTGCTGAAAGCATTACGTTGTGGCAGAAAATGGCACAAGCCAGTCAGGGCGGTGAGCCACCGGAATTTCTATCAACCCATCCCTCCCATGAAACGCGGATTGACGATTTACGCAAACACTTAGTAAAAGCCAGAAACTTGATGCAGCAAGCGCATGCAGCGGGCAAGAAACCGAATTGTAAGAAATAACTGATTATTGGATGGGTTCCGATTCAGTTGCCGGAAAATCCAACTCTATTTTTGCACCATCTGGGTCATAACAAAACAATTGCCAGATTTCCAAACCTTTCAGACGGTGTAACTCATATTTAATGTCAGCTTGCTTCAAGATGTTGATAACAGCTTGCAGATTGGATGCACTAAAAGCCATATGGTCAATTACGCCAGCAGCGTTTGCAGGCATTGGCCTACCTGCCATGATATGTAATATTGCATGCTCATCAACATAAAGCCATGTTCCAGGAAAAGCAAAAGGTGGGCGATATCCTTCTTTAAGTCCAAGAATATTGATGTAAAAAGCTTTGCTTCTTTCCAAATCAGAACTGAGTACAGTGAAATGATTCATGCCGACAATGTTGGTCATTTGCTATCTCCTTAAAAGCTCAATTTATAACATAAGTTTTCAATTCTGAAACTGCTTACGGAATTAACATGAGAAAGTGTCTCCAGCATTTGTGCTTCTTGCGCAAAAGTGGAAATAGTGAAAGGGTTTCCCCTTAAGCGGTGCATCTGATTATGCATTGCAGGACATGTTGGATGAATCGAAAATGAAAATTAGATGAAATCTCATCTACCCTGATGCAAATGGCAAGAAAGGATATGTTCTCCATTGACCGATATGCGCATAAACAATGGAGAAAGACGCAATAAAATTGCTATCTATCTGAATGGTTGGGTATGGTCTTCGATGATCTTGCAGACAATCCGGAAATAGAACGCGTATGCGATGGTATTCGGAAAGATTATAATAAATTTGGTACTGGCAAGTGTTTGATCTTTATGGACATAAAGGAAAATATCAAATTTGCAATTATCCGCAACTTATACCGTATGGATATTGAACAACATTTATGGGCCAACTTATTTCAATTGCGGAATTATCGTCCCTACTAGTTGATGAGTATTCCCTGATTTTTGTGTTTTTGTAGTTTCTAATCTTCCTGGTTTTGTTCCTCGCCCTAAAGGGCGAGGCTAATTTATTGATATCCTTGAATTCAAGAAATCTTAATCTTTTTTTCAATTGCTTATGAAAAGTACATTGATACAATAATCAAAGCTGCCGCCACTGCACCTATGACTGCTAAATTGAAACCCAGTTTTTTAAATGTAATAACATCCTCTCTTTCTAACATCTCCATTATTACCTCCAAAATTAACGATTAGTGGAAATCGAATTTTTATTCGAATTAAAACTTCGGTTGTTGATTTAGATCAACAAAATCAATCGAATTAAGGTCAAATTTATTGATTTAGATCAAGAAAATGCAAGATTGAACTTGATGTCTATCTAAAAAAGGGGATTCAATTAATTACACTCAACAATACATCATATATTCATCTGGGTTGATGAAAGGCTAGAGCCTAATTTTTATTACTTCGAATTTCCCCTTTAAATTTTGATGAGTTTTGTTGGGATTGTTCTTAATTCCCGTTGACCGGCTTTTATCGATAAATCCATCACGGTACAGATTCTCAATGGGATCTTTGCACGGTTACAGTACCAGAACAATGAGTTATCAGAGATTGATCACGCAAACATAGGGATATTGCGCCCTCTTGGCCGGAAATGCTTGGTTTAGAATGATTATTCTTGGCTCATTTGTGGAAAAATGAGTAAAAACCACCCGATCAGTTAAAAATAAACTCGAAATTACGCTGAAATAGAAAATTTTCGTGATTTTGCAAAGATCTCATTTCAGTTGCTGCTTGTTGTGCTTTTTGCTAGTTTTTATAGAAGAGTGCAACAATCATTTTCTGTGTTTGACGTTCCATTAGCTTTCCAGTACATTCGTTTTTGACGAGAAAGTGTGTTTATTTTTCCTACACGATACCAGAAACGCGGGGTGTTAAACTGAACTCTGAAAGGAGCGGGAAAAGAAATTGACGGATTCGTTGATAGACGTCTATTGCTTATGGACTATGTGACGATAAAACATGCCCGCTAAGGCTTGCCATTCAATCAAGAGGAGAAAGATTATGAACAGAGGGACCAAGAGATTAGCGATGTTCGCAATGGTAACAGTTGCCGTCGGTTTGTTTTCATTGCCTCAATTAGCATTGGCGAATGGCAATTGTAAGAACTTGAAAGGCAATCTAAGCGTTGTCAATAACTTCGACGGCACGACGAGCGGAACAATTACGCAAGGAGGAAAACTCAACGGGACAACAAAAGCCACTTTCAGTAGTGCTCCGGTTCCTACGCCCGATACGAACACCATTTCTTACATAGATAATTTTTCTGTCACGACCCAAAAAGGAGTTTTGGGAACGAGTAACGTCGCAATCTATGATACTGTGAGGGGGTTGTTCAGTGAAATCGCACGAATTGATCCAAATGCCAGCGAAGGCGATTTTGCAGGTGCGACAGGTGTTCTCTTTATCATTGGCCAGACAACTGACGGTGGAGCAACCTTCCAGGGCAAAATCGAGGGCGAAATCTGCTTTATCTCTGGACTTTAATTCAGGACAAGTGTAATGGTTCACAATAACTGGACAGACAGTTTATTAAGGCTATGTAGTAATTAACTGTTGAAATTGTCTTGTTTTTCCAAGTGACATTTGGAAACAAAGCGTTGGTGTAACGTTTTGACCGAGACGGTCAATCATTCTATGCCACCCCAGATAACTAGCAAGAT
>WBZQ01002181.1_pt1 | contig 12766 bp, 11 predicted proteins | sample 5204251 | NCBI WGS metagenome assembly WBZQ01 (sample SAMN12412402, study PRJNA552823) | activated sludge metagenome | isolation source: activated sludge from nitrification reactor of wastewater treatment plant... | place: USA: Virginia | collected 2017-09 | reverse complement strand
CGTCGGCAACCGCGTTTGCGAATAAAAATGCGTGGCATTGACGGGCAACACACCTTTTTGCACAACCCCGTCCGCGCCGTGCGAAATCGGTTCGCCCCCCGTAGCCAACGTCAATTCCAAACCGCAGTCATCAGCCAGCGCGCGCAACACCTGTTCGCCCGTCGCGTTCTCTGTCGCATCCCAATCTTCATTCCAAAGATGAAAGCGTTCTGCTTCCGCGCCAGCCCAACTGACACCGGCGCGATTGATTCGCTCGGCATGGCGAAACTGTTGCCCGTTCACATCCGTCACCGCCAGTTGCGTCACATACAAATCGCGCACGGCCCAACGCGAAGGATTCTCAGGTTTGAAATTGACACCGACGCGTATGAATTTCAGTTGATAGCCAAACGTGCGACCGTCTTTGGCCGTCAGGCGTCCGTGATAGCTCCACCACTCAACGCGATAGTCTGGATGACTGACGCGATCACGCACGGCTTCAAATGCATACGGCGGTTGTGCAACGCGCCATTCTTCATCCGCCGCGCGCGAAGACAACCGTGCGCCGCCCGCCAGCAAGACGGCCAGCAGCGCCACGGGCCAAAGCACGCGCCAAACGCGTCCGGACTGTACCTGCGGTATTCTCATTCTTCGACGACCTCTTCAGCGGTTTGCAACTGCGAAGCGCGCCGCGCCGGATACAATCCTGACAACGCCGTTGCGAGCAAAATCAACAACGACGATTGCGCCAGAAATCCCCAAGGCACGCGAAATTGAATCGTCCAGCCAAAGCTTTGCACGTTGATCACGTAAATCAGCACCAGCGAGAGCAACAGTCCGACGCCTGCGCCCACGCTTTGGCTGACGGCTCCCATCAAACCGGCTTCGATCACGACCATCTTGCGCACCTGACGACGATCCGCGCCCACCAACCGCAACACGGCGATTTCGCGTTTGCGTTCCAGAATCAAAGTCAGCAAGGTTGTCGCCACGCCCAGAATCGCGACAAAGATGGCAATCACTTCCAGCGCATATGTGATGGCAAACGTGCTGTCAAAAATGCGCAAGACTTCCTGTCGAATCGAGGCGTTGGTGTAAATCAACACGCGGTAATTGCTGCCGAACTGGCGCAACAGGTCTTCGCGTACGGCGTCGGCGTCAGCGCCGGGACGCAAATACACGGTCAGGCTGGTGGCTTGCGGTTCGCCGAAATACTTCGTGAAAGTGCCGCGATCCATCACGATGATGCCGCGGTCGCTGGAATAGTCGTAATACACCGCCGCGATGCGAAACGTGCGGTCGCCTTGCGGAGTTGTCAGCGAGATGACGTCGCCGACTTGCGTGGCGTATTTGAGCGCGAAACTTTCTGACACGATCACCGCATCTTGCCCGATGCAGGAACGAATCGCGGCTTTGCCCGCTTCGGCGCCGGTCGGCGCTTTGAAAAGCAAATGCCCGTGCGCTTCCTGCTTGGCAAATTCGCCGGTGCCCAACGTCACCAATCCGCCGCCATAAGCAATGTCGAAATTGCGAAAGCGATCTGCCGCCGCGACCGCCGGATGCGCGCTGACAATGCGCTCGACTTCGGGTGAAAAGACCGCGTCCGTCGCAACGTTGTGACGCGTCGCAGGCCGCAGATACAAATCGGCAACCAGCGTCTGGTTCACCCAATACACGACCGTTTCGCGAAAGCTGCCGATCATCACCGCAATCGCCGTCATCATCGAAAGGCTGACGGCCAGCGCGGCTACTGAAATGGAAATGCGCGGAATCGCTCCCGCCAGATTGGCGTTGGCCAGACGGCCTTCGATTTTGAACAAACGAAACAGCGGTTTGTCGCCCAACCGGCCCAGGGCAAACAACACCGCAGGCACCAAAAACGCTGCGCCAAACACAATCGCCAGCGCTGACGCATAACCAAACGCAGGCAACCCATTCACCGCCGGTTGACGCGCAAACCACCAGGCAGCCGCCAGCAAACACAACGGCAAAACCACATAGCGCGCGCGCAACCGAAAGCGCGAAATCAGATGATCGCTGCCGCGCATCGCAGCCGTCGGCGCTACGCGTGCGGCTTCGAGGGCGGGAACCGCCGCCGCCAATAACGACAACGGCAAACCTAATCCGAAGGCGATCCAGACGTGTTGCCAGGCGAGCGGTGGCGGTTCTGCCGCTGCCGCGATGTACAACGCGTTGACGGTCGTCGCGGTTAATTTCACCGCGCCAAACGACAACACACGCCCAAACAACAATCCCAGCGCACAACCGATCACAGCCAACGCCAGCGCTTCGGCCAGAAACAGCGCCAAGACGGTTCCACGCGTAGCGCCCAGCGCACGCAATGTGCCGATTTCAGCACGCCGCGTGATCACCGAAATCGAAACCGTGTTGTAAATCAAAAACAGCCCGACCAGCAGCGCGATGTATGACAACGCCGTCAGGTTGAAATGAAACGCCGCCAGCATTTTTTCGACCTGGCTGCCACGCCGCGCCGGACGTTGCACGCGCAAACCGGCGGGCAATCGTTCGGCAATGGCGCGCTCTGCGGCAGCGAGTTGCGCGGCGTCTTTTAATCGCACATCCAACCGATCAATGCGCCCCAACCGATGAAACGCCCATTGCGCCGATGCCAGATCAAGCAAAGCAAAATTGCCATCCATCGTGCGCGCGGGTCCTTCGTCCTTGAGCACGCCGCGAATCGTGTATGGCTCGGCTTTGTCGGCGAATGTCAGCTCTACCGTTTGGCCAATATTCAGCTTGTGTTTGCGGGTGAATTTTTCGGTGAGAATGACGCTGTGCGCGTCGCTGAGCAGTTGCAGAAACTGACGCGCACTGGCCGTTTGCGTTTCCGCATTGGCGCGCAATTGGTAATCGCGCAACGAACGGTCGCGCAAAATATCCACGCCCAAAACGCGCAAGGATTCGCTTCGTTTGTCGGCGAGCGTGATTTCCGCATCGCCTTCGATCACGGGGCTGACCTGGCCGTAGGTGCGCAACCAGCCCAGGTCTTTGATCAGCAACTCGTCAAAGCCCGCGCCCGCGCCGACAATTTCCAGCGAAGTTTTTCCGGCGACGGTTTCGATGGCTTTTTCAAATCCGCGCACGGAACTGGCGTTGGTCATTTGAATCGCCAGCACCACGGCCACGCCCAGCGCAATGCCCAGCACGGTTGCGCACGAACGCAGCTTTTCCTGCGCCAGATGCCGCCAGATGAATTGCCTAAACAAACGCACGCGGGGTTGGCTCCTCGATGGCGGACGTGGTTTCGACGCTCGCAATTTTGCCGTCGCGCATGCGAATGATGCGCTGTGCCGCTGCGGCAGTTTCCGCGCCGTGGGTTGCCAGCAGAATCGTCAGCTGCAATTCGCGATTCAGTTCGCCCAACAAATTCAGTACGCGCGCGCCGTTTTCCGAATCCAGATTGCCGGTCGGTTCATCGGCGATCAGCAATGCCGGTTCGTGAATGATCGCGCGCGCCATTGCCGCGCGTTGCATTTCGCCGCCCGAAAGCTGTTGCGGATAGTGGCGCAAGCGATGCGTCAAACCGACGCGTTCTGCCAATTCGCCCGCGCGACGTTCAGCGGCGGTCACGTCTCCGCCTGCCAACAAAACCGGCAACGTGATGTTTTCGCGTACGGTCAACGTCGGCAACAAATTGAAAAACTGAAAGACAAATCCGATGCGTTCGCGCCGCAATTTGGTCAATTGATCGTCATTGAGCTGGGCAAGGTCGGCGGTTTCAATGCGCAATCGTCCGGCAGTCGGGCGATCCATTGCGCCGCACAAATGCAACAACGAGGATTTGCCACAACCGGACGGCCCCATCAGGGCCACAAAATCTCCTGCCGCCAGCGAAAGCGAAACGCCGCGCACGGCTTCGACCGGCGTTTCTCCGCCCACATAGGTTTTGCGCACATCCTCAACGGACAGAATGATCACGATTGTGTTGCCTTCCCAGGTGTCGCCTTCCCAAAATGCTGCAAGACGACCTGATGTCGGTAATCAAACATCTTTTGCAATTTCGCGCGCGTGAATGCGCCGCCCACCAATTCCCCCAACCATCCCAACGGCAATTCATATTCGACGTCATCAATCATCAGCGTAGTGCCGCGCTCAGTCGGCTCAAACCGATGACGATGCAACCAATAAGCGAACGGACCTTGCCGCTGTTGGTCGGCAAATAGCCGCGGCGGATCGTATGCGACGTGTTCTGCAACCCACAACTGGCTGATCGGTCCTGTGAACACACGAAAGATGACTTGTGTGCCCACCTGCAAGCTTTCGCCCCGTTTGACCATTTGGACTTTTTCCCAGGGCGGCGTCAGTCTCTCGACCGCGCCCGGCTCTTCATGCCAGGCAAAAACCTCTGCCGGTGCAGCATTTACCTCTGATTCCTTGCGAAACGTTTGCCGTTCCATTGCTCTGTATTTCCTCCTTGTCGAAATGTCATCCTAGAGTCCTGTCCAGGTATCGTCAACGAGCAAGACAACCTGCCACGCAATTGCCAGGCTTTTGACAAGGTTTCGTCAAAGTCAAACCTTGACGAAACCAGACAAGCCCCGTATCTTCACAAACGTCAGCGAGAGAGGCCTGTGAAGCCCGCGTTCGACTTGGAGGGAGGACGTTTTGCTCTTGCGATCGTGCTGTAAAGCAGCAGCACTAACAAACAATAAATCCATCTTTAGGAGGAAGGTACAGTGAATTTGAAAGCGAAATTTGTAGCTTTGTTTATGGCGGTCGCCCTGCTGGCATTGCCAGTTTCCGCCAACGTCAATGCAGATAAAGACATTGTTGACACTGCCGTTGCAGCGGGCAGCTTCAACACTCTGGTGACTGCCGTCAAAGCGGCTGGCCTGGTCGAAACCTTGAAGGGCAAAGGCCCTTTCACCGTTTTTGCGCCGACCGATGAAGCCTTTGCCAAGTTGCCCAAAGGCACTGTGGAAGGTTTGTTGAAAGATCCGGAAAAGCTCAAAGGCATCCTGCTCTATCACGTCGTCAGCGGTAACGTGATGGCCAAAGACGTGGTCAAACTCAACGGCAAATCGGCCAAGACCGTGCAAGGTTCCTCGGTGAAAATCACCGTCAAAGGCGACAAGGTGATGGTTGATAACGCGAATGTCGTCAAAACCGATATCGCTTGCAGCAATGGCACGATTCACGTGATTGACACGGTGATTTTGCCCAAGAAGTAAATTTGTCGGCGACAGCAGTAGAACAGCTTCTTACCATTGATTTCTGCGGCTGTGGCGACAGGTCACAGCCGCAATTTTTGTGTACGAAGACCTTATCTCCACTGACTCTCTCTTTTCGGCCTGCATCGCCGGTCACGTTGTGCCTTGCCTGAAAAACCGCGAGAAAAAATTTCTTGCTCACAACAAAGCTACGTCGTTTTTGTGACCGAAATGTGATTGGCAACTGTGGTAGTATGAAAGTCTGGTAGCCCCACGAAGTAACAAACTCAATAAAATTAATCACCAAAAGGAGAAAAGGAGAAGGCCCTCATGAAAATTTCTGAGCAAACCTTGCGTATGATCAACCAGTTGCCCAAAGACACGCGCACCAAAGTTGATCAAGTGATTCGTACTCACGTTGCTGCCTGCGTCAAAAACGGCAGCCCTATCGAAAGCCTCGAACGCCTTTTTATCGAAGCCGTTGAAATCGTCAAACTGGAAGAACGGAATCCCGATATGCGCTTTGAATACTCATCCGAATGGGAACCGTTTCGGCGTTACGACCAATACTCCAGCCCGCGCGATCTGTAGGCAATGCATTCCGCAACCGTTTCTGTCTGGCTGCTCGGAGATCAGCTCTTATTTGATCATCCGGCATTACTTGCCGCAGAACGCGAATGCTCACGCGATCAGGTGCGCGTGTTGTTGATCGAAAGCAATACGCGCACCCATCATCTTCCCTACCACCGCAAAAAACTCGTCCTGCTTTTCAGCGCAATGCGGCATTTTGCCGAAGCGTTGCGCGCACGCGGTTATCACGTCGAATACCGTCAGGCTGCCAATTACGCAACCGCGCTTTCCGCACATGTCCGCCAACATCGCCCGGCGCGCTTGCTAACGATGGCGGGCAGCGAATTCAGTGCGCGCCAGTTTCAGCAAAAGCGTCTGCCCAAGCTGCTCGATATTCCGGTCGAAATCCTGCCCAACACACAATTCCTCGTCGGACAATTCAATCCCTATCCGTCGCCACAACCGAACAAACGCTACGTGATGGAAAATTTCTATCGCGAGATGCGACGGCATTTCGGCGTGTTGTTGGAAGCTGATGGCGAACCAACGGGCGGGCGCTGGAATTTTGACGACCAAAACCGGCAACCATTGCCCAAACAGATTCGCCTGCCTGAAGTCGCCGGGCATACGCCTGACGAAATCACGCGACAAGTCATGAACGAAGTCGAAGCCGCCGACCACGGCGTGGGCAGTGTCGTTGGGTTCAATTGGGCAGTGACCCACGAACAGGCCACCGAAGCATTGCGCGAATTCCTGTCGGATCGTCTGGTCGAATTTGGCCCGTATGAAGACGCAATGACTTCGCGTTCGGCGACGGTGTTTCATTCGCTGTTGTCGGCGTATGTCAACATCGGATTGTTGACGCCGCTGGAAATGATCCGCGCGGCTGAGTCTGCCTATCGCCAGGGCAAAGCGCCGCTCAATTCCGTCGAAGGTTTCATACGGCAGATTCTCGGCTGGCGCGAATACATTTATTGGCAGTATTGGCAGCAAATGCCGGATTTGCGTACGGCCAATTCCTGGCAGGCGACACGCCCGATGCCGCAACTGTTTTGGGATGCCAAGACGGACCTCAATTGCCTGCGGCACGTCGCGGAACGCGTCAGTGCCGATGGCTATGCGCACCACATCGAACGGCTGATGCTGGTCTGTAACTTTTGTTTGCTGGCGGGCATCAATCCTGCCGAAGTCGCGGATTGGTTTTTGAGCTTCTATGTGGACGCATACGACTGGGTTGTCTTACCCAACGTCATCGGCATGGGCTTGAACGCGGACGGCGGCAAAACCGCCACCAAGCCGTATATCGCATCAGCCAATTACATCAACAAGATGAGCGATTATTGCGGCGCGTGCCGTTACCAGCCCAAACAACGCACCGGCGCAGACGCCTGCCCGTTTAACTTTTTGTACTGGAACTTTCTGCTCACACACGAAAAAACCTTGCGCGCCAATCCGCGATTGGGGCCGAGCGTGTTGGGCTTAAAGCACCTCGACGAAGCCGAACGCGTCGCCGTCAAACAGCAGGCCGCAGAGTTTTTGCGTGCATTGCCCTATTACCCGCCAGAAGACAGCAAATAGCGACCATATGCAGTTCCGGCATGCTGATCGCTCGGAACTTTGCGATACTATGACCGCATTTCCATTTCCGTCTTTTTCATTGCGAGGTCTGATATGAAACTTTCCCGGTTCGCAAAATACGCCTGGTTTGTGCTGGCGGTGAACCTGTTGGTTATCGTTTGGGGCGCATATGTGCGCGCCAGCGGTTCTGGCGCAGGCTGTGGCAGTCATTGGCCGCTTTGCAACGGCGAAGTCATTCCGCAATCGCCCACCATCAAAACGCTGGTCGAGTTTTCGCATCGGTTGACCAGCGGTGTGGCATTGCTGTTGGTGGTCGGTTTGTTCATCTGGGCGTGGCGCACGTTTGCGCGCGGACGGCACGAACGCCTGGGAGCATTGTTGACACTGGTTTTCATGCTGACTGAGGCCTTGGTTGGCGCAGGACTGGTGCTGCTCGAATACGTCGCCGAAAACAAATCCATGTGGCGCGCGGTCTGGATGTCAGGACATTTGATCAACACCTTTGTGCTGGTCGCCATGCTGACTTTTACGGCGTGGGCGGCGACCACCGGCGCGCGCGTGCAATGGCGCGAACGCGGTCCCGTGGTCAAAGTCTTGCTGACCGCATTGCTGGCGACGTTGCTATTGGGCGTCAGCGGCGCAGTGTCCGCGTTGGGCGCAACGCTGTTTCCCGCCACTTCGCTGGCGGAAGGCTTGCAACAGGATTTTTCTCCGCTGGCACATCAACTGACGCGGTTGCGCATTATCCATCCGGCCATTTCGCTGGTGGTTAGTGCGCTGTTGATTTACACGGCGCGCGCCGTCAGCGCCTGGCGGCAAAATCCGGTCACCAAACAAATCGCGCAAGGAGTCGTCACCTTGATCGGTGTGCAGTTGGTTGCGGGCGTGGTCAATCTGCTGTTGCACGCGCCCATCTGGTTGCAGCTTGTCCATTTGCTGTTGTCGGATTTGCTGTGGATCGCCCTGGTGCTTTTGGCGCTCAGCGCACTGGCGTTGCCGGTGAATGAAAACGCGCTGGATGCCGCAGAACCGGCGGCTGCCGCGTAACCCCGGACAAAAAACAACGCCGAAGACGAGTGCTGTTGTCAGCAAGTGTCTTCGGCGTTTTCAGCTTCGACAAGCAAACGGCACTTCTTGTGAGTGCTATTTCTTGCGCGCCAGTTCGGCTTCTGCCGCGATAAACCCAAACGCAGGCCAATATTTGCCGCTCACAATCTTGCGAAAGAGCTCTTCGGCTTGCGCCGGACGCCCGTTGTACAAGTGCCAATTCCCCAGCCCATAACCAACCGTTGCAATCTCCAGATCAGTCGCCTTCTCGACGTTGACCAAATCCGTTTCCTGGCGCAGTCCTTTGTAAAGCAACAAGCGGTCGTAATACGACTTGTTTTCCTTGACCGACATTTGCGGCGTAATTTTCGCCAATACCTGTGCCGCCGCATCGTCTTTTTTCAACCGCCGATAAGTCATATACAGCCAATCTGAAATGGCAATCACCGAATCATCGCGGCCTTCTTTGCCAGCTTCGGCTTGCGCGCGATTCTTTTCGGCGACGGCGTAACATTTTTCGTATGCGGCGGCAGCCTGCGCAAATTCTCCGCGCAGGTAATGCGCCAGTCCCAAGTGATACCAGATGTCGAAATCGTCAGTTTTCAATTGCGCCGCGCGTTTCAAATCGCTGACGGCCTTGGCAAATTGCCGCGTCGAAATGTACCGGTGTCCGCGATGGCGATAAAGCATGGCGTTGGTCGGCGCGAGTTTCAGCCCGCGCGTGTATGTCGCGATTGCATCTTGATAGCGCCAAACGTTGGCCTGTGCGCGCCCCAATGCGATAAGCAATTCGATATTTTTTGGCTCAGCCGCCAGCTTTTCCTGCGCCTTGGCAATTTCGCCTTTGTCATCGGTTTGCGCGAAGTATTTCACGCCCAACAAAGATGTGATTTCGGGTTTGCTCGCTGCCGGTTGTGCACTGGCAATAGCAGTCAGCAAACTTAAAAGACAAAGCGCCAAAAGACCTTTGCCACCAGCTTGCAACATAAAACGCCTCCGGGAAAATTATGGGGGTTGATCACGATTGGAAATGGGCACGAGCGTCAGATCGGCGGCGCTTGTCAACGACCTGCGCAAGCCTTAGCATACGCGCCCTCACCTTCATCTAAACGGGAGAAACCAGTTTGAACGCAGACTTACAGTTGATAGCGATTCGCGGCATTCCTGAAATCCGTCCGGGCGATGACCTGGGCTGGATGATTGCGCGCGCCGCCGCAAGCAGCATCACCCCGTTAAAAAGTGGCGATGTCGTGGTGGTCGCGCAAAAAATCGTCTCGAAAGCCGAAGGCCGATTGATCAATCTGGAAGCGGTCAAAGCATCGGAGTTCGCCCAGGAAATCGCCGCCAAGCAAGGGCGCGATCCGCGCTTGCTCGAAGTCATCCTGAACGAAACCGCCAACATTGTGCGCATGGACGGTCACGTCATGATCACTGAAACCAAACACGGATTCATTTGCGCAAACGCTGGCGTAGATCGTTCGAATGTCAGCGGCAAGGACTGGGTGTCGCTGTTGCCCGTTGCGCCTGACGATTCGGCGTTGTTGCTCAAAACGCGCCTAGCCGAATTGCTCAACCTGAACGTCGCCGTCATCATCACCGATACGTTTGGCCGCGCCTGGCGCGAAGGCCTGACAAATGTCGCCATCGGCGTCGCAGGCCTGCACCCGTTGCAGGATTTGCGCGGGCAAACCGATGACCACGGCAAAGAGCTGTCCGCCACGATTTTCGCCGTGGCCGATGAACTGGCCGCTGCCACCGGGTTGCTAATGAAAAAGACTGCGCGCTTGCCGGTCGTGGTCGTGCGCGGATACAAATTTGAACGCGGCGAAGGTTCCGCCAAAGAACTTATCCGCGCCAAAGAACGCGACCTGTTCCGCTAGAACAATTGCGCCCGCATCATTACCAACCGGGCAGCCAGGCTAGCGGCACAATTCCTGCCAAAACGCTTTGTAATAGCGCATCAAGCGAATCGGGTCTGCCGTTTCGGGAATTTCGGCCAAACAATACCTGTTATATCCGGCGGCTTTCATCAAGCCGAACAATTCTCGCCAGGGATATTCCGCTTTCCACAATTCGTTGATGTGAGCGTTGCGCAACCACGGTTTGAGCAAGGCAAAGCTTTCTTTGACCGAACCGTTGGCGACGTCTTCCGGGTTTGAATTCCAACAAATGCCCACGTGCGAGTGATTGGCGGCGCGCATCATTCCGGCCATACGCGCCGGTTGGCTGGAATCCCGTCCGTGCACTTCGACCCAGACTTCCACGTTGGCGGGCTTGGCAAATTCGCCGCATTCGCGCAACGCGGCGCCGATTTGCGCGATGGTTTGCGCTTCGGGCACTTCTTTGGGAATGCCGTTGGGCCGCACTTTGACGCCGAGCGCGCCGATGTCGTGCGCCAATTCGATGAAGCGTTTGCACTCATCTACGTTCTTGCGCACCACGGCCTGATCGGTCGCGTGAAATTCGCACACCGTGCCCAAACTCAACAACCGCACTTTGGCGTTGGCAAAGCGCGCTTTGACTTCGGCGCGCTGATCTTTGGTCAACGCAGGTTCAACGCCGTGGCGATGCGTTGTGCGCAATTCGACGGCTTCAAAACCAGTCAGTTCGCAATTTTTGATGATCGTGACCAGGTCCCAATCTTTGGCCAGATTGTAGGTCACGGTGCCAAGTTTGAAATTTCCGCCGCCCAGTGCCGGATTGTTTTGTGCGGCCAGGCCCTCTGTGCCCAACAGCGGCAACGCTGCGGACGCCGCCAGACCCGCCTGCAAAAATTCGCGTCGAGAGTTGCTGTGCATATCAATTCCTATGGAGTGAGATGGATGTTGCTTGCGCGGGCATTCTGCGCGCAAGGCGGCGCAGGGTCAATGCGTCAAATTGCGGGCAAGGCGGTCAGGTGATACTTTGCGCGGCATAAGATCAACGAAAGGAACTGTTTTTCATTTGCACATCTCCTTGATTGCAGCGCTGGACAACCGACGCGGCATCGGACGCGACAATCAATTGCCCTGGCGTTTGTCTGCCGACCTGAAGCGATTTCGCGAACTGACGATGGGGCATCATCTCATCGTCGGTCGCAAAACGTACGAATCTATCGGCAAACCATTGCCTGGGCGGCAAATGATCGTCATCAGCCGCAATGCCGAATTCTCAGCGCCGGGCTGTCTGGTTGTGTCTTCACTAAAAGACGCTCTAACGCTGGCAGAAACGCGCGGCGAAACGGAGGTTTTTGTGATTGGCGGCGCGCAGATTTATGAACAGGCGTTGCCGCTGGCGACGCGGTTGTATCTGACGCGCGTTGCTGCTGAGGTCGCGGCAGATACGTATTTCCCGCCAGTTGAGGAAAGCCTTTGGGAAAAACAAAGCGAAGCGCAACAACCAGCCGACGACAAGAACGAGTATCCCTTCACCTTTCAGTTATTCGTCAAACCACAGCGCTAATCTTCCCCAAAAACAAAATCGGCTGGGAACGTAGCGGTTGCCACGTCCCCAGCCTTTTGAGCCATTGAGTTCTATTTTTTCTAGGAGACTAGAACTCGTAGCGCAAAGCGAATTGCATCACGCGCGGGTTGGTCAACGCCGTCGAGTATTTGCCGAAGTTGCCGCGACCTGAACCCAGGTCAAGCGTCAACGAGTTGACGTCGAAACGAACCGTGTTCGTGATGTTGAAAGCTTCCCAACGGAATTGCAGCGTGTGGCCTTCAAACGGCATCTTCCAGGTCTTGCCCAGTCCCAAATCAACACCGAAGAAGCCATCACCACGCAGGCCGTTACGTTCGCCGGATTCACCCACTTGCGTGTAATCGTAGGATTTGAGCGCATCAGCCGGGCTGGCGAAGATATTCGGACCAGGCGTTCCGCCAGAAGCAGCCGCCGGAGCATTCTTGGTTGTACGCTGCGTCGGCAATTGGCCGGTACGCGAAGCAAAACCGGTGATGTTCCAGTTCGTCGGCCAGAAACGACCGTTGCCGACACCGATCGGAAGACCAGACGTCCAGCGATAAATACCGCTCAACTGCCAGCCGCCGATGATGGCATCGCCCACTTTGTTGATGTTGTTACCGATGGCGCGGCCTTTGCCAAGCGGCAATTCCCACACGTAGTTGGCGTTGATCGAATGGCGCATATCGAAATCCGACACCGCACGACGCTGGCCTGGGTTCCAGGAATTCACGATAAAACCGCCACCGAATGAACCGCTGCGTTCAGCGCCTGATGACCAGTCAAACGATTTTGACAGGGTGTAGTTGAAATCGAACTGCAAGCCCTGGCTGAACCGTTTGCGGAAGATGACCTGCGCGCTGTTGTAGCTGGACGGGGCGATGGAACGCCACGCCGCCAAGGCGGAAAACTGACGATTGTAAAACGCATACTTGCCAAACTTGCTGCCAAAGCCCAGATCAAGGTCGTAGAGGGCGCTG
>WBZQ01002179.1_pt1 | contig 12769 bp, 2 predicted proteins | sample 5204251 | NCBI WGS metagenome assembly WBZQ01 (sample SAMN12412402, study PRJNA552823) | activated sludge metagenome | isolation source: activated sludge from nitrification reactor of wastewater treatment plant... | place: USA: Virginia | collected 2017-09 | reverse complement strand
ATTGCTGTTGCCGTCGGTGGCTTCGTACGAAATCGTGTACGGACCGCCCACGTTGAAGCAGGTGCCGGAAGTGCCGCCGGTCGGGCCGGTCACCGTCACCGAAGCGCAGTCGTCGGCCGCGGTGGGCGTCGTCCAGTTCACCACGGCGCAGCACTTGTCCACGTCGTTGTTCACCGTGACGTCGGAGGGGCAGGTTACCCAGTGCAGGGCGCCGGCGTTGTCGATCGTAACGGTAAATTCTTCGGTATCCGTGCAGGTACCCAGGGAAGCCGTCACCGTTACGGTGGCGCTGCCCGGAGTGACCGAAGCCAGGAAGGAGGGGATGTTGGGATTCAGGCCGGTGCTGTTGCCGTTGGCCAGTCCCACGACGGCACCGCCGGCCCAGGAGTAGACGATAGCCGGGTTGTTCGGTACGGCCGACAGCAGGGTAACCGGTACGGTAGCCTCGGGGCAAACCGGGCCCAGGTCCGAAATGGGGTTGATCGCTACCTGGATCACCGTGACGGTGAAGGTGCAGGTGTTGGTGCAACTGCCGGCGGTGGCCGTGTAAGTAACGGTGTACGCACCGACGCCGGCATCAGCCGGGTTAAACTGGTCGCCCGTTACGCCTGTGCCGCTGAAGGTACCGTCGGCAGGTGCGCCGTCCGGCAGCGTAAAGGCCGCGCTTTCCAGACAGGTGGTCTGGTTTGCCGGGCAGGTGACATCGATCTTGTTTACGTCGAAGTCGACCTGGTTGAAAGTGGATACTTCCACCGGGCAGGAATTGCCCCAGGCTGCTTCTATCAGGGTCGGGGCTCCGGTGATGTCGACATTGACCCCCGAGGCCATACTTGACAGTACTTTGAAATTCAGGGTCAGGATCGTCGAACCGTCGGCCAAATTTGCACCGATGGGGGCATTGACATCATTCCAGATGTAGGTGAATTGGCCGGGGTTGGAGTCATCGAACACCGGTGATGCACCGTCGACGGGCGGCACGGTACTGCCTTGGTACTGTAATTCAGCCGGATTCCAGTTCATGCTGAACGACAGCGCAACCAGGCTGGTGAACTGCTCGACATTTACTTGCACGGAAATGATGTCGCCGCAGGTGGCGCTGGCGGGGCCAGTGGCCGTCAGGGCCAGGGCAGGAACGTTCTGGCCGGAAGCGATGACCGCGCTGGTGTTAGCCGTGCAGCCATTGGCGTCCTTCACGGTCACGTTGTAGGTGCCGCCGGCCAGGAAGGCCAGGGCGGCAGCGTCGTCGAAATCGCCGGTAACATCGTTGTCCCAGTCATAGGTATAAGGCGTGGTGCCGCCCGTGGCGTTCACCGTAACCGTGCCGTTGAAGGCCTCGAAGCAGGTCTCGTCGGTTTTGCTGACGATTTCGGCGATCAGTTTGGTCGGCTGCGAGAGGGTCACCGACTCGACGGCAGTGCAGCCGGCGGCGTCGGTGATGGTGACTTTGTAAGTGCCGGCGCAAAGGCCGGTAGCCTGGTCGGTATCGTCGTTATCGGCCGTGCCGTCGTTGTCCCATTGGTAGGTGAAGGGGCCTTGTCCGCCCACGGCTACGATCATGGCCGTGCCGTCGCAGGAACCGTTGCACTTCGGATCGGCTTTGGACATCACCACCGCGTTGAAGGAGGCTTTGACCGTGATGACGAAGGTGCAGGTATTGGTGCAGGTATTGCCGTCCGTATAGGTATAGGTGATGATATGGGCGCCGGTTCCGGCATTTATGGCGCTGAACATGCCGGCGCTAACACCAGGGCCGCTGTAGGTGCCACCGGGAGGCGTTGCCCCGCTGAGTGCGAACGGCGCCGCGTCGTGGCAAACCGTCTGGTCGGCCGGGCAGGTAACCGCAGGATGGACGACTTCCACGCTGCGCATTTCACTGTCCATATTGTTGCAGCCATCGGTTACTTTATAGGTCAGGTTATATGTTCCGGGCGTATTGACGTCTACCGTGCCGGTGACTACAATGCTGCCGGTCAGGTTACCGTCGCAGTTGTCGGAAGCGGTAGCGCCCGGATCGACGAAAGGCTGGCCTTTGCAGATCACCATACTGGCCAGTCCGTTCAGAGTTACCATCGGGTCGGTATTGTCGTCCACTTTAATGGTCTGGTCGCAGGTCTTAATATTGCCGCAGGCGTCTTTCAGCGTCCAGGTCCGCGTTACCGTGATCGGGCAGGTGCCCGCGGCCACGTCGATGTAGGAAACCTCGGTGATGCCGCAGGCGTCCGAAGCAGCGCCCTGATTGGTGCCGTTTTCAAATTCGGCTTCCGAAGAGAGGGCCGAAGTCGTGGAGTAAGCCGGACCGGTGATCGCCGCCGTGCCGCAGCCCTCGATGTTGCGCGTCACCGGGCAGGTCGTGATCGTCGGCTGGGTGTCATCGTCCACCTTGATCGTCTGGTCGCAGGTCTTGGTGTTTCCGCAGGCATCTTTCAGCGTCCAGGTCCGCGTTACCGTGATCGGGCAGGTGCCCGCGGCCACGTCGATATAGGAAACCTCGGTGATGCCGCAGGCGTCCGAAGCATCGCCCAGGTTGGTGCCGTTCTCGAATTCCGTTTCCGAAGAGGCCGCTGAAGTCGTGGAGAAGGCCGGACCCGTGATCGCCGCCGTGCCGCAGGCTTCGATGTTGCGCGTCACCGGGCAGGTCGTGATCGTCGGCTGTACCGCATCTTCAACACTGATGGTAACCGTATAGCCCGTGCTTACACAACCCGCGGCATTTTTAACCGTGAGCGTTCCGGTGAAGGTACCGCAAAGCAGGTTGCCCGGCACGTCGATGGAAATGGGGCTGACCGGCAGGGCGGCATCGGTAATATCCACAAAACCGGCCGTATTGGCTGCCGCGTTGAAATCGATGCTATAGGTGGTAGGAGTACCCGTGGTGGCGGTGTACGGCAGCGAAACGGTTGTGGCTCCACCGGTCGTCGGGCAGATCGCCGGTATGGTGCCCAGGGTGATGCTGATCGGATCGATGGTGACGCTTACCATGCTCGATCCGGTTACCGTTACCGGGCAGATGAGGTTATTGCTGGCTTCCAGCGGCACGGCAGCCGGGAAGGTCGGCGGGTTAGCCGGCAGAGCGGTGATGTTCACCGAATGCGGGCCGCCGCTGCCGATGGCTTTGAAGGTGATGGTCAGCAGGGTGCTGTTGTTCGGCAGGTCTTCGCCGGCAACATCCATTGTTTCGCTCCAGCTGTACCGGATCTCTCCATTCGGCGCATCCAGACCGATCACCGGGGCGTCACCGCCCAGGGTCACCGGCGTGTTGCTCACGTACATAAGCTGGGAGTTGTTCCAGGTTACGCCGTACTGCAGGCCGGTGATATCGGTAAAGCCGGCGGTCACGTCGATGGTGACGGTGACCATATCGCCGCAAACCACGGTACCCGAAGTGCTGTTGGCCTTCAGGGTCATGGGAGCCGGATCGACCACTTCCACCGTAACGTCGTCGGTGGCCGTACAGCCGTTGCTGTCGGTCACCTTATAAGTATAGGTGTAATTGCCGGCCGTCGCGCTGTTGAAGGTCGGAGTTTGCAGACTGGGGTCGTCCAGCAGGCCGATATTGGCGCCCGTCCACAGGTGGGTGGTGTAGGAACCGGAACCGCCGGAAGGATTCCCGTCGAGAACCAGGTCTTCACCCAGGCAAACCTGGGCCGGATCGGGCTGAATGTCGGCGACGGGGTTGTCGTTCACCGTAATGGTCCGGGTTGCGGTAACCGAACATCCGTTGGCGTCGGTAATGGTGACGTCGTACGCCGTGGTGGCCACCGGGGTTACGGTGTGCGGGCCGGCGCCGATGCCGATGTTGGGCAACCAGGTATAGGAGTATGGACCGGTACCGCCGGCAGGGGCCGCTGTCAGGTCGACACTGGCGCCGGCGCAGATTTCGCCGTCATCGCTGGTGTGGCCCGAAGTCTCAGCCGCTCCGATGGTGGCCGACAGATCGTTACCTACTCCTTCGATGGTGAAGTTGTAGGGGTTTTCGTTGTCGTCGTCGCTGGCGATGATGACCGTGGCCGTGCGGATGCCGCCGGCCGTGGGGTCGAAGGTTATTTCAAAGGTGGTCGAACCGTTGGTGGCCGCCACCGGAGAAGTCGGCTGGAGGGTGACCGAGAAATCGCCCGCGTTCAGGCCGCTGATGACGACATAGGGAGTACCGCTCAGGGTCAGCGCACAGTTGCCGGTATTTTTGATGGTAAAGGTTTTGGAGGCCATACCGCCGGAAACGGCGACGCACCCGAAGTCGGTGCATTCCCCTACGGGGTCGCCCGGGGTGTTATCTCCGTCGGCGATGGCGATGCTGTTGCATTCCACCCCGATCTCCGGGAAACAGCAGTTGGGCGGAGTGCCGGAGACGACGATGGGCGCGGGGCAGTCGCCCGAGCCATTATTGGCCGGCGTCAGGGTAATGGAGTACGGCGTGAAGCCGGCCGGGAAAGTAACTTCCACATAGCCGGAGTTGGTGCCACCGGCGGCGCCGAAGGTCAGCGGATCGGGGCTGGTCACGATGGAGGTACTACCCGGCGCGCCGACTGTCACCGTTGTACTGGTACCCAGCAGGTTTTGTTTCACCTTGTAACTGCCGTCGGGGTTGCAGGTGACGATGGCACTGCCGTCGGTCATCAGGTCGCAGTAGTCGCCGCAGCCGTTGCGGGCCTGAAAATCAAAACTGAATTGATCGTTGTTGCTGGCCACGTCACCTGCCGTGACGTCCGACCTCCAGACGACCAGGTACAAGTTGGTTGCCTGGGCGAACACCGGCGTTGTGAAGGGCAGGGTCGCCCAGCCGGAAAAACCGGTTCCGCAGGCGATCGGGGTGGCCGAGGTTTGGTTGCAGTTACCGGACAAGCCTCCGGAGAGGCTACAGGTAGGCGAGGTCGAATAGTACAAGGCCCAGTTCAACGGGCTACCGCTCGCCACTTGAAAATCAAATTTTCCGGCAAAGGGCCGAACGTCGAAATTGAACCAGGCGATCCGTTGTCCTTCCAAAGGCGCACTGACAGATGCTGGCAATCCAGAGTTGGGATCGATACAACCGGTTAGTCCGGAAATAGTAAAATTCGCCGATGTATAGTCAGTGTTATCATTAATGCCGGTTTGGGCATCGGCGGAACTGCCGCAACGAATGATGCCACCGTTGGCGCTGTTGCCGTCGTCCACTCCACAGCCGCCCGTCCAGGCACCGCCCTCGTTCCAACGTACCGCCGAACAGGGATGCCCGGTTTGGGAAAACACCGATGCCGGGATACACAAAAGGATGCTCCAAACCAGGGAGTTGATAACCAGCGGGAGTGTAGAGATTCTTTTCATGGGAAAATTATTATTCGGAAATTCTTTTTGCAGGCGTGTTTCGATCAAAAATTTGAAGCCGGATTAATAGCAAAAAAAACCGCCTCCCGGCCAGTTTGCCCGGAATGCGGTTCGGTATAATCAAGAAAAATCGGGAAAGACAAAAACGGAGAGTTGCTCCGGTATTGACCGGAAGCCAAGGGGTGTGCCGACGGGAAAACAGCACTTTGGAAGTGGCATACACACTCAGGTAGATGTGTTACCATGCAATGATTTATTAAACTTTTGATGAGATCGGATTAAAATTAAAATTACTGCATTGCGAAAGAAACGCAGTAATGGACAGGCGCCGAAACGGCGGCAGTCGGAAAATCAGGATGTTACCAAGTGTGAGGAAGGCCTACCGGAAAAAAAACCGGCAATGAAAAGCGGTCTTGTCAAAACGCCAACTCAAATGCCAATTTCACTCACGAGATGATTATACGGAACAAACAGGCGTTGACAAAAGAGGCCAGCAGTTTTTCCGGTTTGTCCGGAAAGCATCAACGCTATTTTCCACGGATTAAATGGATTAGCAAAAGTAGTGTTATATTAAGGTTTAGGCCCCACGAATCGGGCAAAAACTTTTTTTCTGATTAGAAATTTAACACAAATATCCTGCCTGTTTGCGATAAAGGAAGCAGGATCGGAAAAATTGCCGGACTTTTCGGGTTAAACAGAAATTCCTTTCCGCATTAGTCCGGCAAAGGAAACACAATAAGCCTGTAGTTCCCAATTCCGGGGGTTAATTTTTAAACCGTTTTTCCCGGTAAGTAACACTCAAAAAATAAGTTACTGGTTTAGCCGGGCAATCGTTTTCTAAACCTGCGAGGTTTAGTAAACGTTGTCGTGACTTTACCTCCGGGCTTAACCGGGACAAAAATGGCGATATGCCGGGCACACCAGCGTATCAATCTGGGTACACCAGCGTATCACTGCAAAAAATGACTTTGGCCGGGCCGGGAATCAGTTCCCGACAGTTTTCACGAACTGCAACGTCACTCCAAAATTGGCCAGGGCAGCGTTGTAAGCGTGCGCGGGCAGCACCGTTTCGTCGAGCCGCAACAATTCACTCAATGGCACCGATCCGGACAGGGCTTTAAACCGCAGGCGGAATACGGGAGCGGCATCTTTCAGTTGTATGGCCGCCGCGGCCGACCAAACAACGCGGATCTCGCCCGCCTCCAGATTGAAGGTTCCGAAGTTGCCCATCGACAAAGGCGCCCCGGAAAGCGGCTCTATGGCCAGCAATGTTAATGCCGCCGGGTCAAAACGCAGTGCGAACTGAAAAGCGCTCAGGTCTTTCACCTGGTCCGCTTTGAATTCGACCGCGATCTCCTTATCCGCTTCAAGCCAGCAATCCTGAACCTGGAAGTTCAACGGTTGTCCCGTACCCGGCTTTGCCGGGGTGGCGTACGTGCTGACGATATCTCCGGTTTTGACCCCGTAAAAATCCTGCCCCGTCTGGTTTCCCGATATGCCGGTCAGGTTGATCTGTTCGGGGAATCCCCAGGGCGGCAGCGACAGCGCATACGCCTGTGGTACAAAACGCCACGAGGTTTTGAACTGCGACATGGCCGAAGGGCTGCCCAGAAGCGCCTGGTTGAGAATGGTGGCATCGAGCGTTGTTACAGTGTTGCTTTTGTTGACGTCTGCCGCGATCAGCCGGTAGGGGTCGGTGATCGGGGTGAGGTTCGTGACGTATTGCTGGATAGCCGCGGCATCCGCCGTGGTAATGCCATTGAGTTTGTTGGTATTTTTAACCGGTTTGACGGTAATATTCCCGCCGGTGGAATACGGGATGGCAAAGTCGCCGTTGACATCCGTATCATCGGAACCGGCGGCCGCGCCGCTCAGGCTAACCGTTGCGTCTTTGATGCCCGAGCCGGTAGGAGCGGCGTTGTACCATTCGACATTACCGCTGATCTCCCAGGGCTGTTGGTAAAAGATCCCCTCGGCTTCCAACCCGTTGAGTTCCTGGTAAAAATTCCCGTTGTTGCTGTTGGTCCAGGCCGTACCGGTAACCAATTCGAAAGCCCCGGTGGCCGGCCCGGCGCTGTATTCCAGAATCGCCGCCACATATTCCTGGCCGGCGTTCCAATTGACCACAAAGTTTTGCACAAACTGGAAGCGGTAGTAATTGTACGTCCCATCCGTACCGGCGGGTCCGGCGAACGCATAGTTGTAGGCCGAACTGAACACGTTCAAAGTCCCGCCGAGCGCCACCGGCGCCCGAACGGTAAATACCCCGGCCGAGTACGCCCCCGATGCGACGGTCAGCGTCGGCCGTAACCGGACTTCAAGTTTGTTGCTGCTCACCGGATTATTCACCAGGCTCATATCAATCAGCGTTGGTGCGGACAGGGCGGGTACAAACGCCAGGCAACCGAGTAACCAAAGGAACGGAAATCGATTTTTCATAAATAGCTTATTATTTTTTGCAAATACCAAATGAAAGGGCGGCACGGGGCAACACCGGGAAGCCTGCCGGAAATGGGGCGGTGAAGCCCACGCGATATTCCCGGCAGGTTTCGATGAATGGAAGCAGGCTGTTTCAAAAGGTTGATAGGGTTGATAGGGTTGATAGGGTTGATAAGGTTGATAGGGTTGATAAGGTTGATAGGGTTGATAGGGTTGATAGGGTTGATAAGGTTGATAGGGTTGATACGAAAAACGAAAGCATTGTGCTCTATCCGGGTCTAATTAACTCAAGTTGCTAATTATTCCTTTAATTGTTCTGTCGGTATCTCCCGCTCCAGGCTGGAAGTCGCGCTTGATTTGTCATGCTGCAGGAATCTGTCCACTCTACGGGCGGAAAAACGCGGGCTCTCCCGCGTAGAGTGGACAGATTCCTACAGAATGACAAAAAAATCGAGGTTGACAGGTAACTGGCAACTTGCGTTAATTATCAACTTCAATCAACCCTTATCAACCCTTATCAACCTTATCAACCTTATCAACCCTTATCAACCCTTATCAACCTTATCAACCCCTTATCAACCCCTATCAACCCTTACCAACTTCAATCAACCTTTTAGTACAGCCTCTTTTCACCCAACCCGGTCAACCCGGGCCGGGCCGGTGCCCTCAGGTCATTGTTGAATCAATACTACTTTGAAAGCGGCGACTTTTTCTTTTTCGGACAGCACGCCCAGATGATAGGTACCGGCAGCCAGTTTGGACAGATCGAGCGGCGTATTGTCCTGAATGACCGGACCGGTAAGCAGAATTTTGCCGGTACCGTCGCTCAACTGGTACTGTAAGCCGGCTTCAAATCTGCCCGGGTCGCGGCTCACCAGGGTCAGCGGGCCTGTAGCGGGGTTGGGAAACACCGAAAACTCGGCATTCGGGTCGTCGAAGTTGACCACGCGGACGGAAGAATACTCGGCATTCCCGTCAATGTCCACCATCCGGACCCGGTAGTAATTGACGTTTTGCGGCTGTTCGTGGATGAACTCATATCCGGCAGAAGTTCTGCCGTTGTCGTCCCGGGCCGGCACATCGGCCAGTTTGACAAACTGCAGGCCGTCATTCGAATACTCCGGTTCCGAATGCGACAGCGTAGTGGCGGATTCGTATTCCCAGGCAAGTTTTACTTTTCGCTGCGGAAAGGCATCCGCTCCGAAGGTGAACATTTTCAGGGTTTTTCCATAAAACTGTCGCTGCAATTCCGCCCCGTTCAGTTCCTGGTAATAATTACCGTTGTTCGCCCGGGTCCACGTATCATTGGTCACCAGTTCGAACCTGCCACTTTTGGGGATATCGCCGGTAATCTGTAAGGTCAGAATAATGTATTCCCGACCTTTGGCCCAGTTCACCGTGTTTACCGAACCGGCGAACTGATACCGATAGTAATGGTATCCGTCGTGATAGCCTACGGGCCCCGCGAACGCATAACCGAACTGGGCCGATCCGTCGACCGTACTCAGGGTCACCTGATACGAGGCCGGGAACCGCACCGTGAAAATACCGCCCGAGTAGGCGCCGTTGACCACGTCTGCTGCCGGGCGTAAGCAGATGTCCAGTTTACTCTTGTCAGAACTTTTTTTAAAGATACCCAGGTCTATGACCGGCGCCTGCGCCTTTACGGCCTCTCCGGAGACCAGGATGCACAGTGCGATGAGCAAGAACAATTGTTTTTTCATGTTGTATTTTTTCAGTGAATGAAAGTTGGAAGAAAACACGGGCCCCGTCAGTTATTCGGCTCCTGCGTGATGACATTGAGCGGTGTGGCCGGACCAACGTTGTTCAGAATGATGGCCCGGTCATTGCCCGATCCGCTGTACTGTACGTTGCCGTTCAGGTTCACATCTTCCAGCATGTACACATTCGATACGATATTGAGCGGGGTGGAGGGCCCGACGACATTCAGGATCGCATTCCGGTCATTCTGGCTGCCGTTGTACAGAATCTGATACCCGCCCGACGATTTGGGGATGGTGTTGCCGGCCCACAATCCGTAAACGCCGGTTTTGACCAGCCGGCGGGCACTGGTAGAGGTCGTACCGAAGGTTGCCTGGGCCGCTACGCTGAAATCGACGAAAGGAGCACCGGAGAAGTCGACGGGAGCGGCAGTCATGGCGCCCAGGTGATTGCGGTGGCGCACCATCAGGTAGTACTCGCCGGCAAAATTGTCCGGGAACAGGACCGCCGAAGTCCCGTCGAGGTCGACGATATCACCGTCGCGTTGTACCAGGGCGCTGCGGGTGCCCAGTACGGTCGAACTGTTGGTTTTATCGCGCAGTTCGAGCCAGACCCAATCGACGATGGCATTGCTGCCGGTAACGGTAAATACCGAAGGATTGACGGTTTCCGTCACGAAGTCGTTCACTTCCGGGAAGGAGCCGGCGTTCGAGATGTTGATCGCCGTGTAGGGCTCGCCCACCGGCAGCAGCGAGGCAGCACGCAGGGCATCCGACATCAGTCCGCCGGAAGGATCGTACGGACCTTGCAGGAACACCTTGGCGAATACTTCCACCGGCGTAAAATAAATGAGTTCGCCGAGGCAGCCGTTGTCGGGCAAATGCCACAAAATGGCTTCCAGGGCCAGGCGCTGGGCATTGTTCATGGCCGAAGGCAACTGGGCACCCGACCCGATGTCGAAGGTATTGTTCTGAATGTCGATGTCCCGGGTCCAGCAGGCCATGGTGGTACCGGAACTGCCGCCAAGGTTGTATTCGGGGAAAGCGGGAGGCGCCGGCAGGGTGGAGCCGGTCTGGTCGCCGAGGTACACGGCAAAGGCAAAGTCTTTGGCAAATACGTTGGGACTGCCGGCTGTACCCACCGTAAAGGTGCCTAAAACCGCGTTGTCGCTGTCGTGATTGTAAAAAGCCAGGGCCGTTCCGCCGGCGACCGGAGTCAGCGAGTTGAAGGTATTACCGGTGAATACGCCGTCGATGGGCACCTGGCTGATGGAAGCCGAGTTGCCGCTGAGCGACTTGGTATTCACCGTGATGTGCCGGAAGGCTGTGTACCCGGCCAGCGGCGTAAAGACGTTATTGGCAATGGTGGCAGCCGGGAAATTTTCCAGGCTGATGCCCCAGCGCAGGTTGCTGAACGTGTTGTTGGCAACGCTCACCGCCGCGTTGTAGTAGTTGTTTTGCAGGCGCAGTACGCTGGCCGTCACCGCGCCGTCGAACGCGTTGTGGCTGATCGTGACCGCGCCGCCGCCGGAATTCGGATCCGAGTACTGCACACCCCCACCCTGGAAAGTGTTGGCATTGGCGACCGAGCCGCCGATAACGACCGCCCCGTTGCTGTTAAACCGGATCAACACATCGTGGCTGACGGTCTTGAAAGTATTGCGGGTATAGGTACCGGCGCCTTCGTCGACCGACACGGCCGCCCGGAATCCGATGTCGCCGGGCCCATCGCCCAGTATGGTGCCATTGACCGTGGCGGTGACGGTATTGTTGTCGACGACAATGCTGTTAACCCCGCCCGTGGCGACCCGGTAGTTGATAGAGCCGCCGTAGTTGATGCTGATCGCATTGCGGTTGCCGAATGACCCGTAATACGAGTCGGCGACGGATTGGTAAGGGTTGATCCGGTTGTTCCTGACCGTAACGTTATCTATGGCCGGATCGCTGAAGATCATGGCACTCGACAGTCTGGTGACATCCGTATTGAACTGAAAACCATCGATGATCACGCCGTCGCCGGCAATGTCGAACAAAGTCGGCTTGCCGCTGACCGTACCGGTGAAATCGACCACGGTGGGCAATCCGGCGCCCATAAACAACAAGTTATCTTTGGTGGCCGGTACCACGGCCTGCTCGTTGTAACTACCGGCATCCACAAAAATGGTATCGCCCGTTACCACCGTGGCAATGGCCTTCCCGATGGTTTGAAATGGCCGTCTTTTGGTTCCCTGGTTGAGGTCGTTGCCCACGGCCAGGGTATATACGTCGCCGGCCAGCGCATTGTCGTTGACGTACCAGCGTTTCGGATTCACGCAGGCGCCCGGTACCGGCTGGAAACCGGCCGACGCACTGTTGTCCGTACCGACATTCAGGTAAGGAATAAACGTCACATTGCCGTCGACCAGCGCATCTACCGCATCGATGAGGCCGTTGCCCCACCAGTTGCAGGTGGCGGTGAACTGAGAAATTGCATAGGAATTGCCGGTAAGCGTACCGTTGCCGTTGCGGCTGATGTGGTTCTCGTAGGCCGTAATGCTGGCCGCGGGCGCCACGCCGATGAACATGGCGGTAACCGGGTAACTACCCGCCTGGGCCGGAGGATTGACGATGAAGTTGTTGTTCAGAGTCACCGCCGCGCCCACTCCGGCGTAAATGCCATATCCGTCGTTGCCGCCCAGCCCGTAGGGGTCAGAGCCGTTGCCGCTGATCGTACTGGTATTGACGGCGGCCGTAGCATTGGCGCCGCGTACCTGGATACCGCGGTTGAGGTTGTTGCTGACGGTACATGCGGTCACCACGGCGTTCAGGCGGTTGCCGGCTCCGGTAGAGAAGTCCGCGAAATACAAACCGGCACTGGCCTGGCTGGTTTTTCCGGTATTGCTCACCGTAACATTGTCGGCCTGGATGTCCACGACCGCTGCGGTATTGGAACCACCGGTAAAGGCATAAATACCCGCATGGAAATTGGCCGCCGGAAGGGTCGGATAATTCCCGCCGAAACTGCTCAGGCTGAGGTCGGCCACCCCTACCGTGCTGGGGGTATAGTTCAGGCCGTCCAGTGTATTGAACACCCCAACGCCCTGCATCAGGTTGGCATAACTGCCTCCTTTTACCACCGTCCGGGGCGCCGTAGTGACACCGGAAAGCACGTAGCCGTAAAAGGCGTCGCTGACGTTATTGTCCTGTACCACGACCGCCTGGGTACCGCCGGCCGCGGTCAGCGCGATGCCCACCGTCGGGGAATTGGCCGTCGCCACCGGGCTGCCGTAGGTATTGAGGTTATCCCAGTAAATATCGTAAGTAACCCC
>WBZQ01002176.1_pt1 | contig 12774 bp, 6 predicted proteins | sample 5204251 | NCBI WGS metagenome assembly WBZQ01 (sample SAMN12412402, study PRJNA552823) | activated sludge metagenome | isolation source: activated sludge from nitrification reactor of wastewater treatment plant... | place: USA: Virginia | collected 2017-09 | reverse complement strand
AATGCCCTGGGGGCCTGGCATCTGGCCGGCTTTCTGGATGCTGGGTTCCGACATCGACGCAGTCTCGTGGCCCCGGTGCGGCGAAATCGACATCATGGAATACCGGGGGCAGGAACCCAGCCTGATCCACGGTTCCGTGCATGGCCCGGGCTATTCGGGGGCAGGAGCCATCACGAAAAGTTATGGTTTCACCAACGACCGCTTCGATGTGGATTTCCATGTTTTTGCGGTCGAATGGGGGACGGATTATATCGATTATTACGTCGATGATACCCTTTACCAGCGGATAAGACCGGAAGATGTCCCCGGCGACTGGGTCTTTGGCCGACCTTTCTTCATCATCCTGAATGTGGCCGTGGGTGGCAATTATGTGGGCTTTCCGACGCCCCAGACGCCATTCCCGCAAACCATGCTGGTGGATTATGTGAAAGTTTTCAAAGAAGCAAATTGACCGGGCTATGGAACTGGAATATATTCAAACCGGGGTCGATCGATATTTCAAAATACCCGACTGCGACAGGCTTCGCCCTTTTTTTATGAGCATTGTCAGCGATTCCGACCACTGGCTGTTCATTTCCAGCAATGGCGGCATAAGCGCCGGACGAAAAAATGCCGACTACGCGCTGTTCCCTTATTATACCGACGACAAAATAACCGAATCCGCCGAAATCACGGGCAGCAAGTCCATATTCCTGGTTCAGCAAGGTAGTATCCGGCAGATCTGGGAACCCTTTTCCAGCAGGTATGAAGGCGTACACCGCATCAGCCGGAATTTGTACAAGCATATTTTCGGGAATAAAGTCATTTTTGAAGAAATCAACCACGATCTGCAATTGGCCTTTCAGGTGGAATGGAATTCCAGCGATCAGTTTGGTTTTGTCAGAAAATCAAAGTTGATCAGCAATGCACCCACCGGGATCAGTATTTCTGTGTTGGATGGCATCCAGAATATATTGCCTTACGGTGTGCCGGGCAGTTTGCAAAACAGCGCCAGCAATCTCGTGGATGCGTATAAAAGAAGCGAACTGGACAGAGCGACGGGCCTGGGCATCTATGCGTTGAGCGCCATCATTGTGGACAAAGCCGAGCCCAGCGAGGCGCTGAAAGCCAATGTCGCGTGGTCGCTCGGTCTGGAAAACCCGACCTGTTTGCTTTCTTCCCTGCAGCTCGGCGCCTTCAGAAAAGGCCACCCGCTCCGGCAGGAAGAAGATGTAAAGGCGGGAAAAGGAGCCTATTTTCTCCATAAAACAATATCGCTGCCGCCCCACACTGAAAAAGAATGGATGATCGTCGCCAATGTGAACCAAAGCCACGCAGGGGTAGCCCGACTGTTGGACTTGATCAAAAATGAAAAAGGGCTGTCCCAACTCGTTCATGACGACATCGCCGCCGGCGCCAAACGCCTGCTCGCGCTCAATGCCGCTGCCGACGGGTTGCAACTCAGCGCCGACCAACGCCGGGATACCCGCCACTTTTCCAACGTGCTGTTCAATATTATGCGGGGCGGCATTTTTGACCGGAACTATCAAATCGAAAAATGGGATTTCAGCCATTATTTGTCCAGGGCCAACCAAGCCGTATTTGAAAAAGCGAAGCCGGTGGTGGACAAATTGCCCGATGTTTTTTCATTTTTTGATTTGAAAGCCATCGCGCAACAAAGCGGGGATGCGCATTTCACGCGCTTGTGTCTCGAATACATGCCGCTCAAATTCAGCCGCCGGCACGGCGACCCCAGCCGCCCCTGGAACTGGTTTTCTATCAATACCCGAAACGAAAAGGACGGCTCGAAAATATTGGATTACCAGGGCAACTGGCGCGACATCTTCCAAAACTGGGAAGCGCTGGCCCACTCCTATCCCGCATTCATCGGGAGCATGGTACACAAATTTCTGAATGCGACCACTTTCGATGGCTACAACCCCTACCGCGTGACCAAAGACGGCTTCGACTGGGAAACCATCGAACCGGACAATCCCTGGTCGTACATCGGCTACTGGGGCGACCACCAGGTCATTTATCTGCTCAAGTTCCTGGAGTTTATGGAAGACCATGAACCCGGGCAACTGGAAAGCCTTTTTGACAAGGCATGTTTCGTATATGCCAATGTACCCTACAGGATAAAAAGTTATGAAGATACCCTCCAAAACCCGAAAGACACCATCGAATTTGACCACGAGTCGGACAAGAAAATCCGCCTGGAAAAAGAAAGCCTCGGTGCGGACGGAGCCCTGTTGCACGATAAAAACGGCGACATCCATACGGTGACCTTTGTGGAAAAAATACTGGCGACGGTGCTGGCCAAATTGTCCAATTTCATTCCTGAAGGCGGCATCTGGATGAACACCCAGCGGCCCGAATGGAACGACGCCAACAACGCCTTAGTGGGCAACGGCGTCTCGGTGGTGACGTTGTGCTATTTGCGGCGGTTTTTACATTTTTTCAAAACTGTTTTGGCCGCTTCGGAATCGAAAAACGCCCGCGTTTCCGCCGAATTGCTGGTTTTCCTGAAGGAAGTATCACAGACCCTGGGCGAGCACGAGCATTTGCTATCCGGGAAAATCAACGACGCCGACCGCAAACGGGTATTGGACCATTTGGGTAAAGCCGGCAGCGCATACCGCGCCCGTATTTACGACCAGCCATTTTCAGGCAGCAAACAAGCGGTTTCTTTGGCTGAAATAGCGCAGTTTTTTGACCTGAGTCTCCGCTATCTGGAACATACGATCCAGGCCAATAAAAGGCCGGACCGTCTGTACCACGCCTATAATTTGATGACCCTCGAAAACGAGGACACCATCTCCATTTCGCACTTGAGTGAAATGCTGGAAGGGCAGGTAGCCGTATTGAGCGCCAAATATTTATCCGCACAAGAGGTACTGATGCTGCTGAACAGTTTGAAAAAAAGCAAATTGTTCCGGCCCGACCAGTACAGTTACCTGCTGTATCCCAACAAGGATCTGCCGGGCTTTTTGGAAAGAAACAACGTGCCCAAAGAAGCGGTCGGGCAGTCCGTACTGCTCACCCGACTGGTATCCGACGGCAATGCGGACATTGTTGAAAAGGACGTCAACGGAGCGTACCATTTCAACAGCAGTTTTAAAAATGCCAACGACCTGAACGCCGCGCTGGACGAACTGTCTGAAACCCAATATGCGCCTCTTGTCGAAAAAGACAAAAAGCGGGTGCTGCAAATCTTTGAGGAACTGTTCAACCACAAAGCGTTCACCGGGCGGTCGGGCACTTTTTTCGGCTACGAAGGCCTGGGCTCCATCTATTGGCACATGGTGTCGAAGCTGCAACTGGCCGTTTTGGAATGTTGCCTGAAAGCCGTGGAGGACGGAGAAAATCCGGCGCTCATTGACCAATTGCAGGAGCATTATTATGCCATCAACGAAGGCATCGGCGTACATAAATCCCCGTCGCTGTACGGCGCTTTCCCGACCGATCCTTATTCTCATACGCCCGCCGGAAAAGGCGCACAACAACCCGGCATGACCGGGCAGGTCAAGGAAGACATCGTGAGCAGGTTCGGCGAGTTAGGCGTTTTTGTGAAAAATGGCCGGCTGCATTTCAACCCCGTACTGCTGCGGAAAAGCGAATTTCTGCAGGAAGCCAAAGTATTTGAATACGTGGATGTCCGGCAGGAATCCCGGCAATTGCCGCTCGAAAAAGGCTCCTTGTGTTTCACCTGTTGCCAGGTACCGATCGTGTACACCCTGTCAGCCGAAAACCGCCTGACCATTGTGTATCAAAACGGCCGGTCCGCCATCCTGGGCGACTTGACCGTGGATAAAAACAACAGCCGCCAAATTTTTGAAAGGACGGGCGAGATCGTCCGGATCAATGTCCACATCGAAGCGTCCATTTTGAAATAACCTGAAAACAAGTTGGCAAACCGCAGGTATCCTGTTGGCTTTAGCCTTCAGTTTTTCAGGCCATACCAGGCATCCTGACATAACGCATCAAAATAAAAAAGCATTGACAGCGAAAGACATCCTGGGCAATCCGGAATACCTGGCCATTTCTTATGGCGGCTATCGGGGAACCAGCCGTGAATCGCAACCGGACGTGGAGCAATTGAAAGAGGATATGAAAATCCTCGCTGCCATGCACGTCAGGATCCTGCGGACGTACAACACCAAACTGGCGGAAGCGGCCAATTTGTTAAAAGCCATCCGCGCCTTGAAACAGGAAAACCCCCATTTCGAGATGTATGTCATGCTGGGTGCCTGGATAGATTGCAAAAACGCCTGGACGAACCACCCCAACCACGACGGGGAAGACGCAGAAGCCAACTCCGCCGAAATTCAACGGGCGGTGGATATGGCCAACCAATACCCCGACATCGTTAAAATCATCGCCGTCGGCAACGAGGCAATGGTGAAATGGGCTGCCAGTTATTATGTGCAGCCCGGAGTGATCCTGAAATATGTGAACCAACTGCAAGCGCTCAGGAAATCAGGCAAACTGCCCAAAGACCTGTGGATCACCAGTTCCGACAATTTCGCATCGTGGGGCGGCGGCGGCGCCGAATACCAGGTCGAAGATTTAGGCAAACTGATCCGGGCGGTGGACTATGTGTCCATGCACACCTACCCCATGCACGACACCCATTACAACCCTGCTTTTTGGGGCAATTTCGAGGGCGAAGAAAACCTCTCCGATACCGCCAAAATTGCCGCTGCCTTGACGCGTGCCAGGGACTATGCCGTGGCGCAATATCAAAGTGTCGCAACATACATGAAGAGATTGGGCCTTGAAAAACCGGTTCACATCGGTGAAACCGGGTGGGCCAGCGCCTGCAATGACCACTATGGAGCCAAAGGCTCAAAAGCGACCGACGAGTACAAGGAAGGGCTTTATTACAACATGATGCGGGAGTGGACCAACCGGGAGGGCATCGCCTGTTTTTACTTCGAGGCTTTTGACGAGATCTGGAAGGACGCCGCTAATCCCGGAGGCTCGGAAAACCACTTTGGATTGTTTACCATCGACGGGAAGGCCAAGTATGCCATTTGGGATTGGGTGGACAAGGGCGTTTTTAAAGGGCTGTCGAGGGGAGGGAACCCGATTGTAAAAACCTTTGATGGAAATAAATCAGCACTGCTCCAACAGGCGCCGCTCCCTCCGGCAAAACAAGGAAAGGCGCCCCGCAATTGAAACTCGCCATCGCGCGATTCGAACCACATTGATTCATAAACGAAACGCCTGCAATGAGTAATTCCGCAACATCGTCGCACAAAGTCCCTTTCGGGCAAAAGGTTGCCTTCGGATTGGGCATGCTTGCCAATCAAATGTTTCCCGCTGCCCTCGGGATATTCATGGTTGTGCTGGTACAGGATTTAGGGTTCCCCGGCTGGATGTGGGGCCTGCTGTTTTTTCTTCCCCGATTCTATGATTCCATTATTGATCTCATTATGGGATTTATCACGGACAATACCCGCTCTGTTTGGGGCAAACGCAGGCAATATGTCTTTTCAGGCGCCATCATCCTGGGAATTTCGTTCGTGGCAATGTGGCAGTTGCACCGGGAAAACAGCCTCGAATACAACTTCACGTATTTCCTGATTTGGTCTTTTGTGTTCTACACGGGGCTGACCATTTTCAGCATTCCTTATGTAGCCATGGGCTACGAGATGAGCGACGACTTCCACGAACGCACCAGTATTATGGCCGTTGCGCAGTGGATCGGGCAGTGGGCCTGGGTGATTGCTCCCTGGTTCTGGATCGTGATGTACGACCCCGCCTGGTTTGAAAATGCGGATACGGCTACCCGGACGCTCTCCGTATGGGTGGGCATAGCCTGTATGGTTTTGGCTATGATTCCGGCCATTTTCATCAAGAGCAAATCCACCAAAGACGATGACCGCCTCATCCCCCTGAGCCTGAAAAATATTGGAGCCGGTCTGCGGGAAATATTGAGCGGTTTCAAGGCAGCCTTTGTGATCCCTCAGTTCAGAAAATTGTGCCTCTCGACTTTTCTGATTTTTAATGCTTTCAATACGGTAGCATCCTTCTCCTTTTTCATTATCGTCTATTATTTGTTCAATGGCAATGCAAAAGCGGCAGGCGTCTGGCCAACTTTATTCGGCAGCGTGGGCGCCTTAGTGACCACTTTTGCGGTGATACCTACCGTGGCATGGATGTCCAAAAAAATGGGCAAGAAAAACGCTTTCATGCTCTCGCAGGGAATTTCCATCATCGGATACGTCCTGTTTTGGTTCCTGTTCGTACCGGGCAAACCTTATATGTACATGTTCGGGCTTCCATTCTTCTCCTTCGGTATCGGCAGTTTGTTCACCCTGATGATGTCCATGACCGCGGATGTGTGCGACCTGGACGAACTGAATACGGGCAAAAGACGGGAAGGTATTTTCGGCGCCATTTATTGGTGGATGGTGAAGCTGGGCTTTGCCATTGCCGGCTTGCTGAGCGGCGCTATCATGAGTTTTGTCGGATTCAGCCCGGATGCTGATACCCAGCCGGACGGCGCCGTAACGGGATTGAGGCTGTTTTTTTCCATCGTTCCGATCCTCGGGACGCTGATTGCTATGTGGATGATGAGCGATTATGATGTAACGGAAGAACGGGCCCGGGAAATACGGGCGGCGATTGACCTGAAGAAAAGCGGAGGATAGTGATAAGTGATGAGTGATAAGTGATGAGTGATAAGTGATGAGTGATGAGGGATGAGGGATGAGGGATGAGGGTTGGAATTTCACACGGATTGTCAAAAAAAATTAAAAACAATACAACTATGTCATTCAGACAAGGAAAACATTTGGCCCTGTCGGGAATAGACTATTCCGGCAAATCACCCGAACAACTGCAGCGCCTCTTCCGGCAAACACTGGAAGGTGGCATGCATGGCCTCTGCTACAGCGCCTACGAAGAAGGCCAAAAACCGGGTGATCTCTTGACCGTCGATCAAATCCGGCGGAGGATGGAAATCATCGCCCCTTACACCCAATGGATACGTTCGTTTTCCTGCATCGAAGGCAACGAACTGGTGCCCCGGGTAGCCCGTGAATTCGGCCTCAAAACCCTCGTCGGCGCCTGGCTGGGAAAGGACAAAGACCTGAACGAGCAGGAAATCGCCGGTCTCATTCACCTGGCGGAAGAAGGGTACGTGGACATTGCCGCCGTAGGCAATGAAGTGCTCTACCGGCAAGACCTGGGCGAGGAAGAACTGCTGGATTATATCCTCCGGGTGAAAAAGGCTATTCCGGATCTGCCGGTCGGATATGTGGATGCCTATTACGAGTTTACCGATTGCCCCAACATCACCGCGGCCTGCGATGTCATTTTGTCCAATTGCTACCCTTTTTGGGAAGGCTGCCCCCTCGACTATGCTTTGGTATATATGAAACAAATGTACCAGCAGGCTATGCAGGCCGCCGGAGGCAAAAAAGTGATTATCACGGAAACGGGCTGGCCGAGTCAGGGAAAAAGCCATGAAGGCGCCGAACCCTCTGCGGAAAATGCCATGAAATACTTCATCAATACCCAACAGTGGTCGCGGGAGGAAGGCATTGAGATTTTTTATTTCTCCTCTTTCGACGAGTCCTGGAAAGTCGGCGCCGAAGGCGATGTCGGCGCTTATTGGGGCTTGTGGGACATGGACCAAAACCTCAAGTTTTGACCTGCCCGGCGAGGTTTCCAACCTCATCAAAAGTCAGAACAACAAAACTTTGTTTTTTCAACCAGTACAAAATCTAACACCATGAAGTACTTTATTCTTCCATTTTTACTGCTGCTGTCTGCCTTTGGATACGCGCAGATCACCCTCCCGATTGACTTCCAGTCAACGTCCATCAACTACACCTTTACCGATTTTGGCGGCGGGCAAATGACCCGGGAAGACAATCCCGACATGTCCGGGATCAATACGAGCAGCAAAGTGGCCCGCATGATAAAAAATGCCGGAGAAGTCTTTGGCGGCAGTTTTTTGGAATTGGCCGGCCCAATCGATTTTTCTGCCAATAAATACTTCAAAATGAAGGTTTGGACCCCGGGCGCGGGCCGGAAAGTGTTGTTGAAAGTCGAAAACCAGACCAACGGCGGGATTTTTTACCAACAGGAAAAAACGACAACCGTCGGCAATGCCTGGGAAGAACTGGTTTTTGATTTCACAGGAATCAATACGGCGAATTCCTATCAAAAGATGGTGTTCATCTTCGACCTGGGAACGGCAGGCGACGGATCTGCCAACTTTACCTTTTACCTCGATGATATTGCGCAATTCGATGGCAGTGGCGAATTGGCCAAAGTTGACCTGCCCATCACTTTCCAGGACACCGCCAGTATTGACTATGCCCTCGTGGACTTCGGCGGCAATGTCTCCTCCATCGTACAGGACCCCACCAACCCGGCGAACCTCGTCGGCAAAGCCATCAAAACGGCCGGGGCCGAACTCTGGGCCGGCACCACCAACGGCGGCAACGGACTGGCCAATCCCGTCCCTTTCACCGCCGCCAAGACTATCATGTCCGTGCGGGTATGGTCGCCCGACGCGAATACGCCCATCCGCCTGAAAGTGGAAGATGCCGCCAACCCGGCCATCAGCGTAGAAACGGAAGCCAAAACGACGGCAGCAGGCGCCTGGGAAACGCTCGTGTTCAATTTCAACAACCAGGCCCCGGGCACAGCCGCCCTGAATCCGGCCAATACCTACAACAAAGTATCCATTTTCTTCAACTTCGGCACCACCGGGGCCATGGCCGGCGAAAAGACCTACTACTGGGATGATGTGACCTTCACCGGCGGCGGCGGCGGACTGGCCCAGGTCAATCTGCCCATCACTTTCCAGGATACCGCTACGGTGGCATACGCCCTCGTGGACTTCGGCGGCAACGCCTCTTCCATCGTACAGGATCCTGCCAACCCCGCGAACCTCGTCGGTAAAGCCGTCAAAACGGCCGGGGCCGAACTCTGGGCCGGCACCACCAACGGCGGCAGCGGCCTGGCCCAACCGGTCCCCTTCACCGCAGCCAACACCAAAATGACCGTGCGCATATGGTCGCCCGACGCGAATACGCCCATCCGCCTGAAAGTGGAAGATTCGGCCAACCCGGCCACCAGCGTGGAAACGGAAGCGAACACCACGATGGCCGGCCAGTGGGAAACGCTCGTGTTCAATTTCAGCAATCAGGTGCCGGGCACAGCCGCACTGAACCCGGCGAATACTTACGACAAATTATCCATCTTCTTCAACTTCGGCACCAGCGGGGCCATGGCCGGCGAAAAAACCTACTACTGGGATGAAGTGCGGTTCGGGCTGGCCCGGGTTGACCTGCCCGTCACTTTCCAGGATACCGCCAGTGTTGACTACGCCCTCGTGGACTTCGGCGGCAATGTCTCCTCCATCGTCCAGGATCCCACCAATCCGGCGAACCTCGTCGGCAAAGCCGTCAAAACGGCCGGGGCCGAACTCTGGGCCGGCACTACCAACGGCGGCAGCGGTCTGGCCAATCCCGTCCCTTTCACCGCCGCCAATACCAAAATGAGCGTGCGGGTATGGTCGCCCGATGCGAATACGCCCATCCGTCTGAAAGTAGAAAACGCCGCCAACCCGGCCATCAGCGTAGAAACGGAAGCGAATACCACATTGTCAGGCCAGTGGGAAACGCTGGAGTTCAATTTCAGCAACCAGGCTCCGGGCACAGCCGCCCTGAACCTGGCCAATACCTACAACAAAGTATCCATTTTCTTCAACTTCGGTACCACCGGGGCCATGGCCGGCGAAAAGACCTACTACTGGGATGATATTAAATTCGGCGGCCTTGTTGATGTTGATAATCTGGAAGCATCAGTGGGGGGCATTCGCATTTACCCGAACCCTGCCGCTGATTTTTGTATGGTTGAATTCCCCGAGGTGTTAAACAGCCCCGCTCGCCTGTCCATCCTGGACGCCAGCGGCAGACTCGCAAAGGCTTATGTCCTTGCCCAGCAAAATACAGTGCTGGATTTGGCGGGTTTCAACAATGGGGTGTATTACCTGCGTATTGAAAAAGGTGCTAAGGCTTATTTCCAGAAGCTGGTGATTGTGCGGTAACAGATATTCCTTGCGCCTTTTGTTGCGCGTCAGCACTTTAAAACACACCCGCCACCTCGAAGTATTTCGGGGTGGCGTGTATGTTTTTGGTTGTTATTTCGCGTCCAAAACCGAAGAAGCGTTGCAGAAAGCCGTTGGCCAGTGGTGCTGTATTACAACCGCCAAGGACCCCACAGCGGAAAATTCTGCCACGGAAAAACACCGTATCCGACTTTCCTCGACAGGTGCCTTTGGTCCAAGCCAAACAACTTTCCGAGCAGTTCCAGACAGCAGGGGCGGATGGCGAGGAACTGCCGCCTCATGTACAATTCCTTGCCTCAAAAATTCAATGGATTTTTTTTGTAAACTGTCAGATTAAGACTCAGCAATTCTCGGTTTGAAGGAGCATTCCAGTTTTTGAGGTGTCATCCACGACGCAGGAGTGGGTGACATCTCAAAAACAAGCCGAGATGTCACCTTTTTCGTGCCTCAAAAGATGACACCTCTTACAAACCGAGAATCGCTGATTAAGACTCGTTTAGTACACTTCATTCGTTAATACACATGAAACAGACACCCGTTAGCCCGCCAGGAAAGCAACTTGCTTTCCTTTTTTTAATGAACTTTATCTAATAAAACTAAAAAACTCACGCCAACACCTTCTCCAACCGTTCCTTCCACTTCACCCAATCCACCATCTCCTTCGTCTGCAATTCAAAAAATGCAGCACTGTGGTTGTGGTGAACCAAGTGGCAGAGTTCATGCACGATTACATACTCGATACACCCTTTCGGCGCTTTGATCAACTCGGTGTTCAGAATGATTTTTCCTTTCGGCGTACAGCTTCCCCATCGCATATCCATTTGTTTAATTAGAATTTGCGAAGGTTCAACGCCATACTTTTTGAATCGTACAATCCACGGATCGGCAATTTCCCGAAACTTTATCTCAGCATGTTTTTTATACCAACCTAGCACTAACTCTTTTGTTATTGACCTGTTGTGTGTATGCACTTCCATAAAACCACCTTTCAATTTCACTTTATTCAGAGGGGCGTCGAATATTTTCAAACGATATTGCCGTCCCAGGTACAGATGAGTTTCGCCACTTACATACTTCCTTTCAGGCGTTAAAGGCTCAAAAGATAAAAAATAGCTCTGTTGTTTCAGAATCCAAGGTGCTCTTTTTCTAACTAATTCCAGCACACGCTCAATTGGAGCATCTAATGGGGCGCGCACAGTTACACTTCTATCCGGATGGACTGTAATGCCCAATGATTTTCGCTCCTGGTAAAGTAGTTCAAAAACGATTTCCTTTGAACCGAACTGTATCTTTTGTTCGCTCGCAGTGATCATTTGTACCTCAATTTTGCGATTTCAATACTCTTGCCTGCAATATCATCAATGTCTCCAAAGGATAGGTTAAGGTCGTATTTATCCCGGATATGATCCATGAGGAAGTCGCCGATCGCAATTTCCAGTTGACCGATCAGGTCGGATTTGTTCTTCCAGTCCACCTTCGGCTTGCCATTGTCCAGTACGATTGCCTGTACCAGGTCGTCGATACCGAGTCCGGCGTCGGAGGCAATGGCACGCGCCATTTGTTCATCCTGGAGTTTGGTTTTGATAAACTCGAAGGTGATGCCGTAAAAGGCGTGTGCGATCTCCCTGTTCTTGAGGCTTTCCGGTATGCCACTCCCCGTCCGGTTTAAAACGGATTCCTCCACGTCTTTGGCAAGTTTCAGGTATTCGGCTTCAGAGATTCGCCGCTCGGCATAGGCTTGAATGGCCTCCTTCAACATCTCGGAGAACTTCTTGTAAAAGGCAGGGTCTTCCTCCATTTTCTCGTTGATGTGCTTAGCCGTCCGGTGTGCGATGGTATCGGCTCTGGCAGCATCCCCTACTATTTTTTCCACCTCTTGCTCAAACTTTTCTTTATCGAAAATATTGACCAAATCGGTTATGGGTTTCACCTCGTGAGAGGTTACATGCTTGTCTATCAACTTTTGAATCTGGTCTTCATAAGATTTAAAATCCACCACATCCGCAAATCGTTGCCTGACGGACAAACGAAGTTTGGTAAAGAAGCCCAGGTCGTATTTATACCGGTCAATTTCTTTCTGAGGCGTTTTGGTGTTCCACTCGATACTCGACAGGGCAAGCTTCAACAAACGGGCGAATACGCTCAGTTTGTCATAGAATTCCGCCCTGATCGCGTCATCTCGTAGCGCTTCCTCATAAGCCGGTTCATCGTATTTATTGGGAATGGTTTTAAAAATATCCCAAAGTTCGGAGTGCGCTTGCGGGAGTTTTTTGATTTCTTCGATAATGTTCACCAACGTAAACTCCAGGTCTTCGGCATCGAAATCCTGAAAACTGGAATAGGTGCGCAACGCTTCATCCAATTCTTTCAGTACGCCATAATAATCAATGATAAACCCATAATCCTTTCCAGGGTGTACGCGGTTTACCCTGGCTATGGCTTGAAGGAGCGAATGCTCTTTTAAACTCCTGGTGATGTAGAGGAAAGTGTTTCTGGGCGCATCAAACCCGGTGAGCAATTTGTCTACCACGATGATAATTTCAGGTTCATCATCGTGTTTGAACCGGTTAATCAGATGCTTTTCGTATTTTTTGGAACTACCTCCGAACTCATCCATCGTCCGTTTCCAGAAGCGCTTCACCTCGTCATTCGTCTCCTCGTATGCACTGTCCTCTCCTTCCCGCATATCCGGAGGGGAA
>WBZQ01002175.1_pt1 | contig 12775 bp, 18 predicted proteins | sample 5204251 | NCBI WGS metagenome assembly WBZQ01 (sample SAMN12412402, study PRJNA552823) | activated sludge metagenome | isolation source: activated sludge from nitrification reactor of wastewater treatment plant... | place: USA: Virginia | collected 2017-09 | reverse complement strand
GAATTGTTCCAACACAGCGTGTTGGGAAGTAAAACCAAGCTAGGAGAATTACCAGATACTGTCATACCAAAGATTGAAGGGTATGTCCCACGTAAGAACATTGAGAACTTCTATGTAACTAAAACTCCACGTCAAGTGAAAGTGGACGGGGAGATGATATCTGATGCTAAGACACTGAAGGACTCTTACACCAAAACCATAGCTGCTGGTGCAACACGTAAAGAAGCAGAGGAGATGGTGCGTAGATTGACCAAGGAATTTCCAGATATGGATGTTGCTGTCAAAGCAGAACGTGCTGACGTAGGTGATAGCATCCTGACCGACTACAAAGTGTTTAAAGAGGTGTTAGAGCATTCCAAGAAGCGTGGAGAGAGGTTACCTACACCCGATGGATTAGCAAGGCTAGAAGACCCCTTAGAAGCCCTCTGGAAGACTATTCAATCCACTGTTCGTTTGGACGTGTGGAAAGATTATGATGCTGTGTTTCGTAAGAACTGGCTGAAGCAATATGGAGAGTTCACCAAAGGTGAGTTTCCTCAGTTGCTGACAGACATCAAAGCACATGCAAACATGAGTCCAGAAGACTTGAAACAATGGAAGAGTGCTCAGAGATTGTTTGAGCAATATACCAATCAACGTTACAAAGTAACATATGGAGATGAGTTGTGGAAAGGTGGTTTCCACCTACTAGCTGATAGCATTGAGAATGTAGTGCCTAAATATGTTTCACAAGCATTACGTGATACAGCAGGCAAAGGCAACATGTTAACTCGTGTACCTAAGTCCATAGCTTCTAACCTGTTCCTCTATTTAAACCCCCCTAGACAATGGCTGGTGCAAACACAGCAATTGTTGGAATGGAGTGCATTAGATAAAGACTACCTAAAGATTGCTCCCACTGTCATTCCCGCAATACAAATGGCTCTGGTGTCAAAGGCTACGGCTGTAGGCAAACATGGAGACATGTTGTATGCCGCTGCACATAAGCTGTCTGGAATGAGCAGGAAGGAATTTGATGCTACGTTCAATGCTTTGTACAAGGAAGGAATTCCTCAAGGCGTAGACTTGAACATGATGCTTCATGGTGCATTTAATGAAGCCAAGCAAGTGTTGAATCCAACGACAGGTGACATACTTTCTCAGTTTGGTGGACAGATTGTTACGTTCCCCGGACAAGTAGGGAAGACAATAGGCTATACCCCTGCTGAATTGGCTAACACTGTAGGTACATGGTTGTTCACTCGTGAGAGATGGAAGAAGCTAAACCCCGGACAGAATTGGAACACTCCTGAAAACATTGCAAGGATTTCTGCTGATGCATGGGAGATTGGTAAAGCTATGTCCACTCGTGCAGGTGCTATGCCTTATCAAGATGGTGCTCTGTCATTGCTGTTCCAATTTACCGCTGTCCAGCATAAAGCATTCATGGAAATATTCTCCAGCAAAACATTCACTGCTGCTGAAAGAGGTAAGCTAGCTGCTGTGAGAGCGTTGATGTGGGGGAGCAAAGGTGCTGTATTAGGTGGACTCATTTCTTGGTTGGTAGGTAAACATGCTGATCCAGAGACACAAGCTGCTTATCACGATTTGGAAGGTGGGTTGGTCGATTGGTTTGCCAACAAACAAATTGATATGTGGCTGAGGAAACCCGGAGAAAAACCAAGTGATTTGTCTATCTCTGCTTCCATGTCACCAATGCCTGAAACACTCCCATATGTTGACTTCATCATCAATGCTAAGAAGCTGTTTGACAATGACCCAACAATGCCTAGATTCGCATTTACAGGTGCTGCTGGCAGTGCAATGAAAGCCGCCGAAGAAATTCACAACATCTATAAAGTGAATGAAGGTGGTGATGTTGTGTCATTACAAAAGAGCATTATGGAGCTAGCTAAAATAACCTCTGGTTATAGCAACTACATGAAGATGATGATGTTGAAAGAAGCTGGTGACAAGATTGATAAGATGGGTAATCCAATGGGATTGACATCAACACGCAGTCAAGTGGTAGCTCAGATGTTTGGTGTCATATCGAAGGAAGAGGAATATCTCTACAAGATTAACGAGAGTATGAGGGATAGGAAAGACTTCGTAGAAACCCGTGCTAAGGAGATACACACTGCCTTGAACAACTTCAAGAACAGATGGGGAACCCCTGAGTTTAAGGAGTGGGTGCGTGTCCAACAAATACTGAACACTTTCACACCAGAAGAGCTAAGACAGGATGTAGAAGCTCGTGTGGATGCTATGCAGCTACAGGATTGGGGAAGCAGGAAGGACAGTGCTTACACCTCTGTGATGGAAGCAATGAAACAACAAAACGATGAGTTTGTTAACCGGAGTTTGGGTTACATAAAAACTTCAGATCCAGAAACATACAAACGTGTAACTGAACAAATGGGAATAAAATGAGTACAACACCAAGAGGTGCTTTCACCAAGAGTGGAGGCCAAATAAGCGTGGGCCTTGCTGGTACGGATTACGTCAAGCAGGGCGTAGTAGACCAATCTGGTCTTGTTATGGCTGAACAGACAAGACAACAAGCAGAGTGGGATAGCTACGAACATCAACTAGCAATGCAGAACGTTGATAGAGTAACTAATGCTATCCGTAATGTAGGTGTTGGTATGGTGAAATCAGATGTCAACAACGAGGTGCAAGACCTAGTTGACAACTACACCAGTTCGGTATATGGCCCCACAGAAGCTGCTGGCCTTGGGGCCATGAGTGATGCTATGTGGGCTAACATTGGAGATAAGTCCAAACCTACTAACATTGAAGACTTGAATGTTGTCCAACAGAAACATGCTGAGACAATTAACAAACTTCAGAGAGCATATAAACAGGGAGCCATCACCTCCCTGTCTGATTTAGAAGCTAGAGTGTTGAAGGTTACTCGTGAAGCTGTCAATCGTACCCCCGGACTTGCACAAGAGATTATGCAACAATCGTCTCAAGTGATGCATCTGTCCGGCGTGAGGGGTATGGTGAATCCAATGGAACAGGCTAATAAAATTGCTCAGAAACAACAAGAACAGCTACAGAAACGTCTGATGGATTATCACGAAAGGAATGCACTTCCATATGATCCCGTAAATCCTGACCTCAATGAGATGGCAAAAACCTACCAAAACCACCTAGCTCAACGTCAGAAGTACGAAGCCTTCAAACAAGAGGCTGAAGATGGAAACAGGATGGAGGATGCACAAAGAAGAGAATTCTTGCAAAACCATCTTCCTGACATCATCACAGATCGCACCAATGAAGTAAGGAATGTAGCTGCTAATGTATTCCAGCCGGGAGTTCCTTTTGACCAAGCTAAGATACAGTTTACATCATTAGCTCTACAGCATAAACAAGAACTGGTGCAATTAGCTGCTAGGGCTGGTGTCACTGGAGACAAGAATGGAAACAAGCAAATTGATATGGCCATTAAAAATATTGATGAACTTGTTGCTACAGTGAACGAACATCAAGATGGAAGTTCCGCTCTGAAAGCTATCCAGAACAAAGCTAACTACTTCGAAGCTACAGATCGTATCAAGGTAGGTGAGTCAGGCATTAACTTAGTAGCTGCTAAGGCTATGTCTGCTCTTGATCCATTAGTGGCTAGGATGACCATCAAGGCAAATGCATCTGAAGTGCAGGCTATGACAAATGGCCTGATGAAGTTGACATTAGGTGCTGAGGCTTGGGACAGTGATAGTTTGAAGCAAGGAGTGCCAAACCCTACAATGATTACTGGTGGGATGATATTGTCAAATCAAGGTGAAGCTCTTACAAAGAGTTTTGAAGCTGTTGCTCGCAGCACCAGCATGGGGATGCCTAAGAATGAGCGGATGACTAAACTCACTGAACATTTCAAAGAGCTTGGTAAAAGCGATTACAAAGGTAAGCTGAAAGATCCAGATCCTCTAATGGAGCGTAGCTTCATACGTGCTTCGGAAGGATTTCTGACAGACACTGGCACCATGTTCCAGAATGCTATCAAGGAAGCTAATAGCAGACTTGGTATTACCAATGAGTCTCTTAGATTTGGATTACCAGTTGTTGAAGATGCTGTGGGCATCGGTAAAGACCAAGAGATTAGTGCTAGAGCACATGTCCTCCAGAATGGATTGTTGGACATAGATACTACGAATGACCCTAGAGGGGAACATGCTAATGCATGGAGAAGAGACATAGCTGATAGGTATAATGATGTTATCAAAACCTACGCTAATGTGTCAGGAGTGACACTGAAGGAAGCATCTGATTTAATTCTCTCTCGCTTTGGTCATATGTTAAACATACCAGAAGAGGAGTTACCAAAAGTGAATGCAAAGGACCTGATAAAAAAGGAGGAAGGCTTCAGGACTAAGGCATACTTGGATAGTGCCGGAGTACCTACAATCGGATGGGGATTCACCACCATTGACGGAAGACCTGTCAAAATAGGAGACACCATCACGAGAGAAGAAGCCCTAACACAGCTAGAGAAACAACTTCCAAAATATCAAACATTCAAAGACAAGGTGTCTGTTCCACTGACAGAAGATCAAGAAGCAGCATTAACCAGCTTCGAATATAACTTAGGTAGTGGTATATGGGACAAGGGAGCCAAGAGCATTCTGTATGCAGTGAATGCTGGTGACTTTGAGTTTGCTAAAAGTCAGATGATGCAATATGACAAGGCAAGAGACCCTAAGACAGGCAAACTAAAACAGATACCGGGCTTGTCTGCTCGTAGAGGTAGAGAGGCTACAATGTTGGCCAAAGGGGATTAGATGGAAATTATAATAGCTGTCGTTGGACTAATTGCATCGGGGGTGGGATTTTATGTGAAGCAATTATATAAGAAGATTTCAGACATTGATACTAAGTTACAGAAGCACCTCGTAGAGGATGCTGAGAAATATGTACCTAGAAGTGAGCTACAGGAGTTTGCAAACAGAATTAGATTGGATGTTCAAGCTATGGTGTCACCAATCAATGATAAATTGCAGAGCATTGAAGAATATTTGAGAGAGCGTAAGAGTTAGAAGCTCTAGGATTCGATTAGAGGCGTTATATTGTTGGGGTTAATACATTCCCTTCAGTATAACGCCTTTTTTGTTTCTAGGGCCGTTTAAAGCCGTTTAAATTGATTTTATAATAATTAGCTACTAAATGACCAGCAGCTATGATACTTAACACTGGCCAAAGTAGTACCAAAGCTACTGTACCAAAAACCACTGTCCACGCCGCCCATTTTTGCTCTAAATCACCCTCCTCAACTGCCCACCACAAATCATCAATACGGTGACTAGCAACAATTCCTGCTAGGAATGCTGTCACTACTAAATAAAATGTTAACATCCTTTCACCTCTTTAGGTTCGTTCTCAATCCAATAACCATTCTCAGGTTCTGTCCATAACACAGGATCGCTGTATTCGTCAGCTATGACAGAATACACCTTCGAGAAGTTTGTCTCAAACTGGATAAACTTCTTATATAGTCTTTCATACTTCATTAATTGTCTCCATTAGTTTTCTGCCATACCACATTGACTTATCCAAGTCTTGTGCTGCATCTCCTTTCTTACCCATCCTCCAGATGTATTTAAGTTGATTACCTTTCAGGTAGCCAACAAACTCTTCAGGAGTTAAGGCAGCTTCAATAGCGTCAATACATTCAATGTCACCGCTGTTGTAATGACTAGGACTGTTCACCATGTCTTCTTCTCCGTATAGTGCTTTAGATGTTGGTGTTGTTTCCTCAACATAAGGAACCACTTTAGTTAATATCACTGGCCATTCATCCACATCATTGAATTTGGTTGTTCCTGTGAACCAAGCTATAGTATGATTATCCTCTTCATATCTAGTAAATGTAACAACTACTCCAACATCAAATCCTGCTGCATCAGCTATCACTTTAAACTTATCACCTTCCTTCATATCAATGTAATTCCTCTTCGTCTATAAATGGCATGTCATGAAAGACACTGCCAATGTGTATTGTCATTCTGATTCCTGGATATTCCGGCAACATCACCTCACGAATGAGAGTATCATACTTAAGATCAAATCCAGACTCCGTAAGTTCTAACATAATATCTTCAAACAGTTTCTGTAGCTGATGCTTTTTTACCATCACTTAATTCCCATTCAAAGAAAAAATCTTCATAAATTGTATCTTCACGTTTATGTCTCACTAAGTATTTCCTCCCTTCCGTGAGGAAGAAATATAAACCAACGATGGTTCCGTGTAATTCCCAAGGTTTTATAAACACTTCCCCTTGTATAGGGAAGTGGAAACCCATTTGATATCTAGTTGCAAGCAATGCATTCCTCCTTCTCACTAGCCTTCACTCCTGTATTAATCCATCTTAAATTATTCTTAATTCGTGATACTTGTGTTTGTCTAATCCCATACAGTCCAGCAATTTCACTCTGACTAAGAATCCCTTCATCACACAGTGCACGAATCTCTTTTACTTGAACTTCCGTCAACTTCACACCTCCAGCTTTTTCTCCTGTATTTCTAGCTTGTCTGTTTTGTTTAACCTTATGATCTGAATTTCCTTTAGAGTCAGTCCACTCTAAATTTGATACACAGTTGTTTAACTTATTATTATCTAAATGATTTACCATAGGTAAATTGTCTATATTGTCAATAAAAGCTTCAGCTACAAGCCTATGGACTTTAACATTGTAGGCTTCCCCTCCTTTACATAATCTGACAGAGGGGTACCCATGTAAAAGAAATTGTTTCTTTATTTTTGACTTAAGATTCCTACTTCTCTTCTTAGTTATGTCATCCACTTTTCTATTTAAAGAACGTACTTCCCCAATTACATTTACTTGGTATAAACCTTCATACCCAACAACATCTCTCCACTCTACATGCAGGCTATACATTCTTTCCTCTCTGAGGCTTTAACATTTGTTTTTGAGTAACAGTAGTACAAAGACAATATATTCTCATCCTTAAACGCTGCCTTGTGGACAGCACTGATGTATTCCTCATCCTCATCAGAGGAGAAGAACAGGTTAACACTCTGTCCTTGATCAATGAACTTCTGTCTTTGTGAAGCACGTCTCACAACCACATGTTGATCTATTTCAAATGCATTCCTAAACACCAGCTTCTCTTCATCAGTCATCCAGCTTACATGCTGACAACTACCAAACTCCTGTTCCACCTCATCCAGATGTTTCTGGTCGTGCAATCCACGTTGTTTCAAGAATGCCAAGAACGTAGGATCGATACGTTGTATCTCCCCTGCACTGGTGTTCTGTGTATACACCAAAGCAGGTACAGGGTTAATTCCCTCAGACACTCCACCCATAATTAAGGCTGTGCTCTTTGTTGGAGCAATGGCCATTAAATGAGTGTTTCTCTTTGGTATCCCTTCTACAATTTGACACCACTCAGGCACTCCTAACTCATAAGCCATATCAAGGCTGGCCTCATTACTCCAGCCTTGCATTTTCCTGAATATCTCAGTGTTCAGCCATTGTGCTTCCAAGCTCTCGAACGGAATACCTCTCTGCATCAAGTATGTGTGCCATCCACATACCCCTAGTCCTAATGCTCTTCCTTTCTCTGTAAAAGCTACAGCTTTCTCCAACCCCGGTATTGACCGACCCTGCTGTATGAATTCCTCTGCCACACAATCAAGGAAGAGTGTGGCCCAAAACACAGCATCTGTGTCCTTCCATTCGTCATACTTAGCTAAGTTCATCGAAGAGAGCACACATGTGAATGTGTAGTTTTCACTGGAGTGAAGCATTATCTCAGTGCACAAGTTGCTAGCTTTAATGTCTAACTCATGTGTCCAGTATTCATCAGGGCGATGTCTGTTAGCTTTGTCTACAAAGAAGAAATAACCTTTCCCTGTAATCATCTTCACCTTAAGAGCCTTCTGATAGCGACGGACAGCTTCAGTATCTCCAGCATCTAGCTTGGCTACAAAGGCATCAGTGATGTTCCACCCTATGTTCACTCCATCCGGGTTAGTTAATATCAAGTCTGCTATTTCATCAAAGTCACCATGGGTGATATCAACATATCCAGCCCAAGCACCACGCCTTGCAGAGGCTTGTGCTACTTCCTCCATATCTCTGACAAATCCCTTAATTACTGGAAGTGTCCCCGATGCACGTCCACCTCTATATGGTGTTCCTCTCGGTCGTATGTCTGACAAATAGCTGGAGGTTCCAAATCCGTGTTTCGTAAGTATAGCTGTTTCACGCCGAGAAGTATAAAAGCCGTCGATACTATCGTCAATATAGCCACCACTGCAAGAAACGGGAAGCCCCCTATCTGTTCCCATATTAGCGAGAATAGGAGTGCTAGGGCTAAGCCAACCAGACCATAAAAGATTAAAGAACTTTCCAAATGCATCATTTCCCCAAGGTGTTGATATTAAGTGCTTAGCGGCACATGCAGCAATAGCTGAATATTGCTCTCGCACATTCTCTGCCCAAAGATATTTCTCCTTGAATAGTTGAAATCCTCCGGTTGAGTACCAAGAAGGGATGTTCCCCTTCTCTTGTTGTTCCTTTCTTTCTTCTGAATATTTATTCATAATTTAAATTATTGTATACATCTACCCTATCATTTATGTAAGACCAATACTTAACATTAAGTGCCGCTAGTGTCATTTCCATATCTCTATTTCCATACAAATTTATCTTCACTCCACTGTCGTGAATATTCCCGTCCTTGCCCTGTAAAGAAATCATTGAACTGGTAATTGTTAATACCTTGATAAAACCACTCACTAATAGTGTTATTAGTGTTCTCAAATATCATGTCAAGTCCTAAGTTTGCAAGACACATATTAGCTCGTTCACGAACGAATGCTTTCATGTCTTCTGCATCAATTCCTTCTATTTCGCCTCGTGCGAAAATCATATCTATTATCTGTTCTTCCTGTGCTACCAACAGCTTAGCAGATTGGAGAATCCTACCTACTTGATGATACTGATCAACAAAACCTGCCTGTCTCACTAACTCATTAAACACCCACGCCCCTGCTTGCTGATGCAAATTCTCATCCCTAACAGAGAAGTTTATACCACGTACCACATTCATCAGCTTGTTCTTACCTAAGCTTTGGAAGTGCTTAATGAATGCAAAGGATGAGTATAGTATCACACCCTCAACCAAAGTAAATGCCCCAAGTGATATTAAGTTGTCATCATTGCTGATGACTGCATCTATTGCATCCATTCGTGCCTTAAGTACGTCATTCTCTACATAATCAGTGTAAAACTTATCATCTGTAGCATTCAACAACTCGTTAATCTTGTTGTAGAAAGGTTTATGCACTGCCAGTTCCATCATGCCAAATGCTGCTGCCATAGCCTGACATTCATGTTGAGGAAAGCTCCGCATAAACCTACCTGTCCAGTAGTCTGCTCCTGCTTTCACTTCATATAAAGTGAATAGCTTCAGGACAGTGTAGATACCATGCTTCTCTGCTTCTGTGAAGTTTACTAGGATGTCATGAACATCCTTTTCCACCTTAATTTCTGTTGCTGTCCAATGACACTTCCCTAGTTGTGTTTCTGTGAACTCCACTACTTCTTTGTAATGAGGTCTGAATACTTCTGTCTTTGTTTGTATATGTACCATAGTATATAATTCGTTTACGAGATGGCTGGAAGCAGGAAGCCATCAGTCCTGAATGTGTTCTTGTTGCAATTGAAACTTAAGGATGTTGTAATGTACATACGTCCTACACCTCATCACCCGTTTAGCGTATTCCTCTGCGTTTCGTGGAGAGGTGAATAATTGAGTGGATATAAAATCATCCTCACTAAATTTAGCTATAAACTTGATTCCATAAAAAGTCATACTATCCTAGCTCCACAAGTGTCTGTCTGTAAGTCAGCTATCATAACGGGGTAGTTATGTTCCCCTCCCGGTGAACCGAAGGTGGCCCACCACGCAGTAGCTTCCTCATGATCTTTCTGTGTGAAAGCTCGTTCACATGTTGTGTTCTTACAAATTCCTCTCATAGCCCACACACAATAGCTCTTATCTTTGTAGCACATCATAACATCTGTCTCCATTGCACGAAACCACGTAGGTTCCCACTCCATAATTGACCGTCTCTATCTAGGTGTGTGACACCATCTTCCCATCTGGTGTAGAAGGGCATTGTGTTAGCTCCCATCGGTTTCCCTTGATGCTCGAAAGGACTCATGTGTCCTGCTTCTAACAGCTTGTCAGCCAGTGCTATATCTTTGTTAATGTCAGGTGTTGAATTATCATGATTAAGATAACTCACACGAGCACAACGTGCTGCTGAACATTTACGCGCTACTTCAGGAGTCATATTCTCCTGCTCTTCCCATAAGGGAACATAAGGTAGATGCCATTCGTGATATTTCAAATGGACAGGATCAGACCACTCCATTGCAGCTTCCATATGCTGTGCCAATAATCTTATCTCAGGCTGTGCGTCTTCATGCAAACGTAATGTGAAGAAGTTATCCCATTCCGTAGCTGTCACTATCACCTTAATCCATTGGAAAGGTTCTAGGAGACGATTTGTTACCTGTTTATGTACCTCTGCATCACGAAACAATATATTAGCGTGATAGACAGCATCAGACGCTGCTGCCTCCCATCTATTTACAGCTATACCAGTGTGAAGTATTTCCTCACTGGCCTGCATCCCCGGCTGATTTTTCCCCCAATGTACAGGCATAGCAGGCTCTGCCTGCACTTGCTCCAGCATCTTCTGAATAGGAATAGCGCGCGAGCTAGCAGCATTCCTACTAAACATTCTGTGTGTCATAAACTCAGAATGGATGAATCTCTGATAACACAATTCCATTGTTGTCAGCCTAGCTCCCGAAGGGGCAATGCTGTCTGCAACTACTCTTGCATATGTTTCCATATTAAAACTCTGTGTTACGTACAATGTTACTTAGGAGAGATGGAATAACATCAGGCCCTATTTCTCCGTCCATCAACCACTCTTTGTAGTAGTACTCACCATTAAATGAATATAAAGTCACCACACCATAATCTGTTAAAGCATACCAAACATCACCTTGTTCACGTACAATGTCCATAAATGCTTCAGAGCATTCCCATGTTTTTTCTTCTATAGCATTTACTTCAGCAGTTTCTGCTTCCATTGCACGTTCTAATTGCTCTAAATAATAGTTCATATCAACTTTTCCTTATAAATTAACTGTAGAAATCTTCGTCTTCGTCTACTTCTTCAAATTCTTCTGACAGATAATCGTATTTATCGACAATTTTGTCCATGAATCGATTAACCAAATCCTCTGAGGAAATTTCCAACACTTCCAAAATGTCTGTCTCTGGATATCTCATCATTTCCTCCGCTATGTCATTCACTGTCTTCATTCTGTTCCTTTTGTTTTTTCTTCCAGTCGTAAGATGCTTGTACCATTCCCTTGTATGCTTCCCAAAACGCTTCAGCAGATTCAAATTTAATTGTCAGGTAGTTAACCCCGTCATGTCCAAATGACATTGTGTATTCATCTTCCATTATGGTGCTTTCCTGTGATATTTCTTAACATGTTTATACAGCATCTTCCAATCCCCCTGTTCCTTACATACATGCTGACATATTTTACGCAGCTTCTTTGCTCTCTTAGCATTCATGTCTTTCCTCTGCTATGATGAAACTCTTAACCAAGTCACTACGTACAATGTCTTCAATGTTAAATTCAATGAAGTTTGTTTCCTGCATACTCTTTAACACAGACATAAACCTGTTAATTCCTGAGTTGTTGATGTCAGCTTGTCGTCTGTCACCAGAGAATATAATTTTACTATTCATCCCTACACGAGTCATCACGCTGTACGCCTCGTGGTAGTTTAGGTTTTGTATCTCATCCACAATGATGATGCTGTTGTCGAATGTCAGGCCCCGAAGGAATGACGTAATACCAAATATTATCTTACCTTGCTCTTTCAGCCTTTGATAGGCTTCCCTGTTATCGAAGAGAGATTGACAAATCTCTTCATATGGAAGCTCAAACACTGCTGTCTTCTCTTCCACATCACCAGGTAGATGACCAATGTCTCTAGCCCCTACAGGGGAGCGGAGGATGATAAGTCGTTTGTAGTGTCTGTTCTGCAACACTTCTTCAATAGCCTTGTACATCGCTATGAATGTTTTGCCTGTACCTGCTACACCATGAAGCAGATGTAGTGGGTAGGAGGGCCATGTTTCGAAGAACTCATTCTGGTTCTCAGTTAGAGGTTCTACCTCCAACAAGTCTTGTAATTTTATTTTTAACATGTGCTAACTTTGCTTAATAATTTTGTAATGTCATCAAGAATAGCTTCTCTCTCTTGTTGATATGAATTAAATGGGATGATGTCAGTGCAGAAAGCTACAGAGTCAAGTATATCTGCCTGAAACCAATAGTTCTTTGCTGCATTGAAATTACCATGTGATGTTTGCTCATCACCCTGACTTTCAAGGATGTCTCTTAATGTCAAGATGACATCATTAGCTGTAGCATTTTGTAATATTTGTTCCAGCTTCCATTTCAATTCATCGTTTGTCATACTTCTTCCTTAAATAATCAAGTGATATAAACATCTCGTCAAATTCACCATCATTAACTTCGTTTAACATGACAATTCCACGCCAGTGTCTATTACCTAGCGTAGATATATAGTTCTCGTCATGTTCATAACAACTGCCAGCCATTATAGCTGTTATTCTTTTTCCATCTGCTCTCTTACCATATGCAACATCACGTCCTTGCTGATGACCGACCACACACGACATATGATTGCAAAAAG
>WBZQ01002174.1_pt1 | contig 12777 bp, 8 predicted proteins | sample 5204251 | NCBI WGS metagenome assembly WBZQ01 (sample SAMN12412402, study PRJNA552823) | activated sludge metagenome | isolation source: activated sludge from nitrification reactor of wastewater treatment plant... | place: USA: Virginia | collected 2017-09 | reverse complement strand
ATCCACATTGGCCAGTCCGTCGCCATACGTCACACAGAACGTGTCGTCACCGTCCAGATACTTTTTGATGCGATTGACGCGTCCGCCGGTGTTGGTGTCCAGCCCGGTGTCGGCAAAGGTGATGCGCCAGTTTTCGCCGCGTTGCGTGTGTTTGTGCAATTGCGGGTCGCCTGCGGAATTCATCTGCAAGGTGAAATCCTGATCCAGCCAGTGATGATCCAGAAAGTAGCGTTTGATCGAATCGCCCAGATAACCCAGGCAAAGCACGAAATCATTCAGCCCGTGATGGGCATAGATTTTCAGCAAATGCCACAACACGGGACGCCCGCCGATTTCGATCAGAGCTTTGGGCACAGTGGCTCCGTGTTCGCCCAGCCGCGTACCGCGTCCGCCGCAAAGAATGACTGTTTTCATGTGATGGGGTTGCCTCTCTGCCGGTTACAACACGAAGGTTGCTGATCCTTGAGGTGTTTCTAGGTGTTTCTCTTTTCCCAGACTTTGGCGTATTTCAGCAACACACTGTATGCCGTAAACATGGCGATGATCAATCCAGGCACGCCGTCGCGAAAGCCGCGTTTCAAAATATAGGTGCGCATGAAGGCCGCAATCGGCAGGATGAACAGGTCAATGCCGCGCACGGGTTTGCCTTTGGCGTGCAGATGTTCGGCGGCCAGGGTCGTATACCGGTCAGCGCGGTGATGATATTCGCTCAGGCTTTGCGTGGTGTAATGCAACAATTCGCCTGACAGCTTTTCGGTGCGTCCGCGTACGTGGGCGACTTCGTGCGGGGCCACGCCTTCCCAATAGCTGGCCGCTTTGCGATAGAGCCGCATTTGGTAATCAGGATACCAGCCGGAATGCAATATCCAGCGGCCCAGAAACTCCGTGCGCCGGGGAATCCAGAATCCGTCGGGCAAAGTGGCCGGATCAGCCGTGCGCAGCTTTTCGATTTCGGCGCGCAATTCCGGCGTGATGCGTTCGTCGGCGTCCATCCACAAAATCCAATCGCCGGTCGTGACCGAATCGGAGTATTCGTGTTTGTCTTTGTAACCGCGAAATTCCCGATTGAAAATTTTGTCCGTATAGCGGCGCGCGATTTCGACCGTGCGATCGGTGGAATTGGAATCGCAGACGACGATTTCATCCGCCCACGACACGGTTTCACACACAGCGGCGATGTTGGCTTCTTCGTTATAGACGTTGATCTTGGCAGAGATTTTCACGTCAGTTCCTGCGCGTTGGGCTAGTGTTTGCCATTGCCATTGCCATTGCCGTTACCATTGATACCCAACAACGGACGCAGCGCCTGGCCGGTGTAAGACTTCTTGGCGCGGGCGACTTGTTCCGGCGTGCCTTCGGCGATGATGCGTCCACCGCCTTCGCCGCCTTCCGGCCCCAGATCAATCAGCCAGTCTGCTGACTTAATGATGTCCAGATTGTGTTCGATGATGATGACTGTGTTGCCCAAATCTACCAGCCGTTGCAACACGTCGAGCAGTTTGCGCACGTCTTCAAAGTGCAAGCCGGTGGTTGGTTCGTCCAGAATGTACACCGTGCGACCGGTTGCGCGTTTGGAAAGTTCCTTGGCCAGTTTGATGCGTTGGGCTTCGCCGCCGGAAAGCGTCGTCGCCGATTGTCCCAGACTGATGTAACCCAATCCGACTTCATAGAGGGTTTGCAGCTTTTGTTTGATCTGCGGATGATTTTCCAACACGGGCAGAGCATCTTCGACGGTTGTGTCGAGCAACTCCGCGATGTTTTTGCCCTGATAACGCACGTCCAGCGTTTCGCGGTTGTAACGCCGTCCGCGACAAACTTCGCAGGTGACATACACATCCGGCAAGAAGTTCATTTCGATGCGCTTCAACCCGTCGCCCTGACAGGTTTCGCAACGCCCGCCTTTGACGTTGAAAGAAAACCGGCCCGGTTTGTAACCGCGTTCGCGGGCTTCGGGCAGCATCGAATACAGCTCGCGGATGGGCGTGAACAAACCGGTGTAGGTCGCCGGGTTGGAACGCGGCGTGCGCCCGATGGGGGACTGGTCAATCTCGATAATTTTGTCTATGTGCTCCAGCCCTTCGATGGCCAGATGTGCGCCGGGTTCGGCCAGACTGCGATAGAGCTTGCGCGCCAACGCGCGATACAAAATGTCTTCGACCAGCGTGGATTTGCCCGAACCGGAAACGCCCGTGACGACGGTGAGCAAACCCAGCGGAAAGCTGACATCCACATTTTTCAGATTGTGGGCAGTTGCGCCGCGCACGGTGATCGCTTTGCCATTGGCAGAGCGGCGCTGTTTGGGGATTTCGATTTTCAGCTCGCCAGAGATGTATTGCCCGGTGACGGAATTGGCCGCGCGCGCGATTTCGTCGGGTTTGCCGATGGCGACGACTTCGCCGCCGCGTGTGCCCGCGCCGGGTCCCAGGTCCACCACGTAATCGGCGCGGCGAATGGTTTCCTCGTCGTGTTCGACCACCAGCACCGTATTGCCGATGTCGCGCAAGCGCGCCAGTGTTTCCAGCAACCGTTCGTTGTCGCGCGGATGCAGCCCAATCGAAGGTTCATCGAGCACATACAACACGCCGCGCAATTGTGAGCCGATTTGCGTCGCCAGACGAATGCGCTGGCCTTCGCCGCCCGACAGCGACGACGCCGGACGATCAAGCGCCAGGTAGCCCAGGCCGACCGATTCCAAAAAACGCAGCCGGTCGCGGATTTCTTTCAGAATGCGGCCTGCGATCAGCTCTTCGCGCGCGTTGAGTTTGATGTCGGCAAACGCGGTCAAGGCTTCGGCAATGGGGGCGGCGGCGTATTCGGCGATGGATTTGGCATTGAGTTTGACCGCCAGCGATTCCGGTTGCAGCCGTGCGCCGTGACAGGCGCGGCAGGTGATCGGCGAAATCAGCGCTTCCAGCGGATTGCCTTCTTCGCTCGGTTCGCGCTTGTTCATTGTTTCGAGCAGGAAATTCACTGCGCCGCGCCATTCGGCCTGGTACTTGTATTCGCCATAGCGAAATTCAATCTTTTCCTTCAACCCGAAAAAGTAGGCTTCGCGGGCTTTTTTAGGCAGCCTGGCAAAGGTCGTTTCGCCATCGTGATTGAAATGACGGGCAACCGCCAGCAGGGCTTCGCGCAAATATGCATCGGTCGCTTTGTCGGCTTCACCGACGAAAACCAGCTTGCCGATCGGCGTGTCTTCGTCAATGACGATTTTGGCCGGATCAACTTCGAGCTTGGTGCCGAGTCCGTGGCATTCCTTGCAGGCGCCATAGGCAGAGTTGAACGAAAACGAACGCGGCTCCAGTTGCGGAATCGAAAGGCCGCAATAAACACAAGCCATGCGTTCGGAATAGAGCCGCTCTTCGCCGTCCACGATGGAAATGACGACTACGCCGTCGGTCAATTTCGTGGCGGTGCGCACTGATTCTTCCAGCCGTTGCGCGATGCCGTTTTTGATCAGCAACCGGTCAACCACGACTTCGATGGTGTGATTGCGGCGTTTGTCCAGCTTGATGTCGTCGTCGAGCGACATCATTTCGCCGTCAATGCGCGCGCGCGTGAAGCCGGATTTTTGCAGCTTTTCCAGTTCTTTTTTGAATTCGCCTTTGCGTCCGCGCACGATGGGCGCAAGGATCATCACGCGTTCGCCTTCGGGCAATTCCTTGACGCTTTGGATGATCTGTTCGGTGGATTGGCGCGCGACGGGACGTCCGCACTGGTGGCAATGCGGCTGGCCGACCGACGAAAACAGCAACCGCAGGTAATCGTAAACTTCGGTGACGGTGCCGACGGTCGAACGCGGGCTGCGGCTGGTGGTTTTTTGCTCAATGGAAATGGCGGGCGAAAGACCTTCGACCGCATCTACGTCGGGTTTTTCCAGTTGCTCCAGAAATTGCCGCGCATAGGCCGAAAGCGATTCGACATAGCGGCGCTGCCCTTCGGCATAAATCGTGTCAAACGCCAGTGAGGATTTGCCTGATCCGCTCAACCCCGTGATGACCGTCAACTGGTTGCGGGGAATCGTCAACGAGATGTTTTTGAGATTGTGCTGGCGCGCGCCACGCACGGTGATTTGTTTGATCGCCATACAGTGAACTACAGCCGAATTGGGGACTCTTTGGAAAAAGCGCAATCTTACCCGTCGGAAAGGGTTCGGGCAAGACACCCTTTGGCGCTTAATGCCAGCTTGTCTGCGGAGTTGGGCTGACGTTGGGGGCGGCAAAAAATCACAGATTGGGTGAGCGGACAAGAAAATGTGGGAAAGGGAACTCGGAATTTCCATTTCTCTTTCCCACATTTTCCTGTCTGATGATTAGCAACGAAAAGCGTCCTCACATCAGGATTCAGACTCTTTTTCTGGCCGTACTTTTACCGGAAAGTGTTTGGTGTATTGCACAAACGAAAGTGACATTTGCGCTAGTTCATGCGGATGGTTGAAGGAGACAAGCCTGCGCCCCAAGGCGCACGCGCTGCCGTTGGGCCGAAATCCGTCACGCGCAAATTGAGTTCGCCGCCTGCGCGATGAATCACGCGATATTTGTTTTCGTTGGCGTCAGGGTCGGCGATGCGCGTCGGAGAGATATACACCAGATAGCGTATGCCCAGTTGATTCCACGCCTGCCAATTGCCCGTCGGATTGTCGAACGTCGTCGTTTTGTTGCCCGTGTATAGATGCACCAGCGCCGGATTCATTGTTGCGATGGCGTCGGTTTTGGGCACGTTCTCATTGGTCCATTTGAGGATGGCTTCGTTTTCGGCAAAAGAGCGCAACCAGCGCGGACGTTGCCCGGGCGTTTCGGCGCTCTTGCGCTGCAAATAGCTGACGTTGCCATACAAACAGAGCGCGACCACCAGCCCGGCGGCTACTGTTACGCCCGTCCAGGGATTGGCTTCGGTTTTGGTTTGGGCAAAACGCTGATGCAGGCTGAGCAATAGTTTCAGGCCCAGCACCAGATAAAACAGCAACAACGGCAACGACGGCAGCAAGAACCGATAGGGCGGAAACGGCCAGGCGATGATGATCGCCAGCGACAGCGGCAACGCGAATTCGGCATAGGTCAGTTTCTGGCGTGCTGCGACGACAAAGCCCGTGACGATCAGCGCAAACGCCAGAAGCGAAACCACCCATTGCGTGTCATTGCCTCGTTCAGCCAGGCCCTGATTCAACGCCGGAAAGAATGACGGCAGCACGACGCCACCCGTATCGCTGCCGACGATGCTGCTGAAATTGTTCCAGAACCGCGCGGGCAAATCGCCGAGCGTGACGCTGCCCGCGCTTTCGTTACCGGCGACACGATCCCAAAACTGTTCGTTGTAAGGCCGCACGATGTAGCTGTTGACTTCGGCGCGCTGTTCTTTGGTGGGCGCGTGCGCGCGTGAATAGAGCGTCCACGAACCGGCAAAGAGCGCCACACCCACGGCGAAAACAGCCGCGTGTTTGAACAGCCGTTCTTTGGCCAGATAAAGCAACGCCGCCAGGATCAGACCCGCCGCCATCGAACGCGTTAAAAACGCCCATGACGTCGCGGCTGCCGCTAGCAAAGCGTACAACCAGAAACGATTGTCATCGCGCGCCGCCGCACAACGTTCGACGGCGAGAATGGCGACCATTTGCGCCAGCGTAAAGGCGCATTCAGACATCACCGAACCCGTTGCCATAAACGCCAGACCAGGATGCAACACGATGCCTGCGGCAATGGCCAGGGCGACGGCTTTGGGCATTTCCCGGTAGCGTGTGCAATAGACAAACGCCACTACCCCGGTCACAAACATTGCGACAATCGAAATCGATTTCAGCAACCAGAGGTTTTCAGGAAATTGCGGCGCGAGGCGATAGACCAGCGACAGCAAGAAGGGAAACGCAGGCGGATAAAGCGGCAATATGCCCGACGTGGGCGAATTGACCAATGTGTAGCCTTGGCCCGTGGCCAGCGCTTTGGCCAGCAGGACGTACCAGGCATCGTCCTGGAACATTCCCACCACGCGGTCGAGCCGCATGGCATAGATGACAATGAACAGTGCCGCGATCACCGCTGCCGCAATCCACAACCAGAGTTTGGTTGTGGGGTTGGGTGTTGCCGGTTCAGGAGCAAGAGGGGAATCACCGGCAGAGGCTGTTGCCGGAGCCGTTGCTTTGCGTTTCGCCATGACAATCGTTACCTCGGATCAGTTCGAAAGATTGCTGCCATATTGTGCGTGGCGTGTTGCCAGACGCGAAGGCACAGAAAGAGGGCGCAGGGTACCGTTAGGCTATGTCATCGCGCAAGCCGCTGGCATTGCTCACGACAATTTGCTTTCGGCCAGTTTGCGCCATTGGTTGACTTCATTGCGTCGGTAATAGGGCATGGTTTTGACGGCTTCGATGCACTGGCGATACAGGCTCTGGGCGAGCGCACTGTCGCCCAGTTGGCGCAAGGTTTCAGCGTAATGGTATAGCCCTTCGGGATCGTACGGACGACGATCAAAGTATTTGCTCAGGGCCTGTTGTGCTTCGGCGAGCATGCCCGCGGCCAGATACGTCGCGCCGATTTCGCGCCAGATTTCGCTTTGGCGGAATTTGTCATCGTGAGCGACGACCACGCTGAAATGATTGATTGCTTCCTGCAAGCGGCTTTCCTGCCGCGCCAGCCGACCCAGCTCGAAATTCGCATCCGGTTCTTTAGGATCAACTTCGACGGCGCGTTTGAAGCGGGCGGCGGCCTGTTTGTATTGTCGCCGCTGTTGGTAAATCAGGCCCAGTTGGTAATGGGCTTCGGCGTCGCGTTCATTGATGGTGCAGGATTCCAGATAGCGACGAAAACTTTGCCGTTGCAGATGCGCGGCGCGCACGCCATACAGCGCGCCCAGCAATAACGGGGCCAGCCAGATGAGGGTGAAAAACGGTGAGAACGTGGCGATGGAATAGAGCCAGGAATCAAAGCGCAAGGCGATCCAGGCAACGCCGACAGCCAGCAGCGCATTGGTCCAGCTCGCGCCGCACATTGTGCGCAGCGCACACATCATCAGCAGGCCAAAATACAAACTGGAAAGCAACCATAAGAGCAAGGCGCCGTCGGGGGGCAGTTGCGCGCCCAGTGCCCGGCCCGCCAGCGCAAACGGCAGGTGAGACGCCGCCCAGGCCATCAAGGCGCCAACCAGCAACGATCCATAATCGCGTCGAAACGCGATGCTGAAACTACTGGTGCGAGTGATCAGCACCAGCGCCAGAATCAGCCCCGGCACGTAAAGCGCCGCCAGCGAAAGCGCGATGGACAGCATGCTGCGCGCATTGAACGACACCAGTCGCCAACCCCAATTCCCGACCAGCGGCAGCGGCAAGCGTTGGGTGCGCGGCATCATGGATTCCAGCAATTCGGCGACTTCCGGATCGGTTTCGGCTTGTTGGGCGATATCGGGCGGCACGCGTTGTTCGGCTGCGGGAATGGGCGCGGCTTCATAGCCCTGATAAATTCGCTCTGTCACCGTGAATGTGAAAAGCACTGCCGTCCCGGTGCAAAACAGCGCCGCGAGCAACCAGTTTCCCTGGTCAATCAGATCGCTGAAGGCGGCCAATGGGCGCACATAAAGTTTGAAAAACAGCTTGAGGTTTTCGAGGAATATCATGGTGATGGCTGATTGGGTTGCGCGTGAGCGGGGCAACGCACGATTGCTTTGGTGATGCGCCGCGAACTCACTATTCGCGGCGCATCGTGGCAAGCGGGATTGCTAGTTGGACGACAACTGAAAGTCTTTGAACTGTTCGCGCAGGACTTTCTTGTCAAATTTGCCGACGCTGGTTTTCGGCACGGTTTCGATGAACAAAATCTCGTCGGGCATCCACCATTTGGCAAAGCTCTTGAGCAAATGTTCGTAAATCTGTTCCTTGGTCAATTCGACGCCGGGCTTTTTGACGACGCAAGCCAGCGGGCGTTCGTCCCATTTCGGATGCGTGACGGCGATGACGGCGGCTTCGGCGACGCCGGGGATGGCCATAATCGCGTTTTCCAAATCCACCGACGAAATCCACTCGCCGCCGCTCTTGACCAGGTCTTTCGAACGGTCAGCGATGGCCATGTAACCTTCGCTGTCGATCGTGGCGACGTCGCCCGTATCCAGCCAGCCGTCGGGGAATTTGTCCGGCGTTGGGTCTTGTTTGAAATAGGTCGAGGCGATCCAGGGGCCACGAATCAGCAAGCGGCCCATTGCCGTGCCGTCGTGCGCGACTTCGTTACCGGCGTCATCAGCGATGCGAATTTGTAAGCCGGGCGCGTAAATGCCTGCGCGCTGTTTGACGTCGAGCTGTTTTTCGCGCGGCCACGATTTCATGTTGGGTTTCAGACGGCAGACCGTGCCGAGCGGCGACGTTTCGGTCATCCCCCAGGCTTGAATGAATTCGATGCCCAGGTTGCTTTCAAACCAGTCAATCATTGCGCGCGGCGGCGCTGACCCGCCACAGATCATGGATTTCAAACTCGACAAATCGTATTTGCTGCGGTTCTGTGACAATTCGTTGATGACGCCCATCCAGATGGTCGGCACGCCGCCCGTAAAGGTGACTTTCTCGTCCTGAATCAACTGACAGACCGACGGGCCATCCATGGTCGGGCCGGGAAAGACCTGTTTCAGACCGAGCATCACCGCGATATATGGCAAGCCCCAGGCGTTGGCGTGGAACATCGGTACCACAGCCATCACAACGTCATCGCGTTTTAGACCGAGCAGGTCCGGCAAACCGCCCGTGATCGTGTGAATGTAATTTGACCGGTGCGTATACATCACGCCTTTGGGATGGCCGGTGGTGCCGCTGGTGTAACACAAACCCATCGGCGCATTTTCGTCAATTTCCGGCCAGGTGAACGCGGTCGGTTCGCCTGCGATCAGTTCTTCGTAATCGTGAATGGCGGCGGAACTGGCCAACGCGGCAGACGGCTGGTTTCCCGTGTTGTTCATCACGATGATGTGTTTGACGGTGGGAATCTTGCCGGCCAGCTTTTCCAGCAAGGGCAACAAATCATCATCCACGCACACAACCAAATCCTCGGCGTGGTTGACGATGTATTCCAGGTCGGTGGTCGAAAGTCGCAGGTTCAGCGTGTGCAGCACTGCGCCCATACATGGCACGGCGTAATAAATTTCCAGGTGGCGATATCCGTTCCAAGCCAATGTCGCAACGCGATCACCCTGTTTCACGCCGAGTTTGGTCAACGCGTTTGCGAGCTGGCGGGCGCGTTTGCCCATGTCGGCGTACGTGTAGCGGTGTGTTTTGTCGCGCATCTTCGAGACGATTTCGTTGTCGGGCGCAAGCGCCGGGCCGCGATCCATCAAGACGGACATCGTCAATGGCGTGTTCATCATGGTCGTCATAGCTATGGTGCTCCTGAATTTTGTACTGGATTTGGTAGTGCGAATGAGCGCAGCGTAAACGAACGTTTCGGTGATTTCAACGAAATGCGCCGCACGGCACATTACTTCTTTTCTGGGCTGGGTGGCGGCGTTTGCCGCAGGCTTTCAATCTGTCTGAAGATTGTAGCAACTGTGCCTTCGGTGATGATGCGGCCTTTTTCGCGCGTCGCCAGTGTGGCATCCCCCCAGGTGCCGCTTGGTGAATAGGTGCCTTCGCCGCGCGCCGCCGCTTGCGGATCACGTGTCAACCGCGTGCTCGTGCTGGGGCGCGGTGTGTAATCCTTGACGGCTTTTTTCATATTCACCGAAGCGGGCGCGATATAGAGCATCTCTGAGGTTTCGATTTCGTCTGCGTGTGTGCCGCCCGGTTGTTTTTCAATCGGCTTGACGAATTCGTCAATGTCTTTGGTGATGTCCAGGTAACGCAGCAGGATGCCATCTTTGGCCAGCATTTCAGCCGCAGGTTTTAAGGCGCGCAAGGTCGAAACGCCGGTGTTGATCAGGTAAAACCGGCGCGGACCGAACCGCGCCAGGCTGCGACAAATATCAACGGTCAGGTCGCGCGCTGTTTCCAGCCGTAATGATGTCGAGCCGGGATATTCCACAAACGCCGGATAGAAGTGGTAATTGATGGTGGGGGCGATGACGACCTGCGCCGATTTCAACACGCGTTGTTTGTAATATTCCGCCATCGTCCAATCATTTTTCAGCTTCAGGTGCGGACCGTGTTCCTTGGCGGCTGCGCCAAGTGCAAGCACCACGACCGTATCCGGCTGCAAGACTTTTTCGGCTTCTTGCCAGGTTAGGTCTTCCAGCAGGATGCCTTTGTTCTGGGCAAAGACGTTGGCGGTCAGCGTCACAAGCAGGAAGAGAAAGAGCAGCTTTTTCATGGGGTTCCTTTGCTCATTAGCGTGCGAGCGAGAGCGCGTCAATTCCTTTATCGAGCGTAAACGACGCGCCGACTGCGCCGACGACGCAGTTGTTGCGTGCCAGACCGACTTGCTGGCGAATGCGGTAAACGGCTTCGATGCCGGTGCAATGCGCGCCCAGGAATTGTTGCAAGCCAAACTCTTTCAGTTTTCCTGCCGTCCAGCTCAGCTTTTCGTCATCGAGGCTGAGCAGGTGAAAACCACCCAACGCGGCGTAAACCGGCGCAGGTTTGATGGTTTTGCGCGCGTGTTCCAGCGTATTGATGATGCCTGAGTGACCGCAACCAGACAGCAACACCAAGCCTTTGGCCGTCACCGCCACCAGCGACATGTCTTCCGGCAGGTTGTCTTCGATCAGGCCAGCGGGCGATTTCATACGACCTACGCCACTCCAATTGCGTTCGGCGTGAACGCGCGGCACCGGGCCGGTCAACCATACACCCGGCAAAATTTCTTTCGGTTCGTTGTATTCGATGAATGACCCGCCCGTGGCTTCATATTCCGATTTGTATTTCACCATCACGTTGGAATCGCTATTGCCGGTTGGGCGGTTCCAGAAAATGCCTTTGCCGACGTGCGCGCGCGCGAGCGCCGTCGGATTCGTCTTGGCAAATTCGCGGCGCAAGGTCAGCAACCCATTCGTGTGGTCAGAATGGTTATGGCTGAGAATCACATCTTTCACATTGCTCAAATCCACGCCCAACTCCTTGGCGTTTTTGAGCACCGTGTCGGGACGCGCGCCAGTGTCAAACAAGATGCGCTGGCCGTCCACTTCGACAATGGCGGCAAAGCCCCATTCGCCAATGCCGCGTTCCGGGTTGCCGGAAAGCATGGTCGAAAGCACCTGTATGCGCAGCGTTTGCACGGTGCGCTGTGCGGCGGCGGGTGTTTGTTCGCCCGTGACGGCGGGCTGAACGCGACTTGTCGAAAGAAACAGCGCAAGAGCAAACGACAGCGTAGCAATAGTGAGAAAGCGAATCATCTTGAAAGCGGCTCCTGTGTTGGGTGCGCTGCCGATTGGCAACGCCGGAAAAGTTTGGGGAAATTCAGCGTCTTATTGAGGTTGTGTGTATTTCTCTAACGCCCGGTGCAGCCGGGGCAAGGCTTCTTCTGCGGTTGCACGCACAAAGAAATCTTCTGTTTGCGGCGCTTCTACCGGATACGAAATGACACGGCCATCAGGCGCGACATATCGTTCGGGGTCAACAAAAACAACCCGCAGGTTTTGCTGGCGCGCGCGCATCTGTATCAGGCGGCGGTCAGCGTGAACGCCGACGACCAGTAGCGATCTGGCACGCGGATCATACTGAACGTGCGGATAATAAGGCCCCCAATCATAGCGGCGCAGTGAAATTTCGGGCAGCCCGCGATCCGCGCACAAACAGTCGAAGTTATTCGTGATGATTTTGCCGACCAACAATTCGCGTTTCATCAAATCATCTATCACCTCGTAAAACGGCGTCCCTTCAGCCAGGGCGCAGGCGCGATAAATGCCTGTCATTTCGGCGTATTTGGTTTCGGGCGAGCGCACGACTGACAGCAAGCCATCCTGCGCCGCGCGAAAGATGAATCCGTAATCCAGCAACGAAACGCCATAAATGCGATGCAGGCTGGAAAGATGAGGAATGCCAGCGGCGATGGACGGGCCGCAACCGAGTTCGAGTTGCGCGGGTAAGTGATCGGCAATCTGTTCCGGTGTGATGATGGTTGGCGTTCCGCGCGTCAATGCCTTTCGCAAACCGACTTCAAAAAAGACTTTCCACGGGCGTTCGTCCCAACCGTCAGGCAGGTGGTAATCGTTCGTCATCAACCACAACTCCAGATTGTGATAACCCGGCGGTTGTCGGCGACCGCGTTTTTCGTCTTCGGGATGATGCTGGCAGCGTGCCAGTCGCAAGGTCAGATCGCCTAAACGAAATCGTTCTTGCCGCAACCCGCGCGCAGTTTCTGTGCCATCGGCTTGCCAGTTTCCTTCGCTCAGCCCCGTGCGAATGACCGCTTCGTATTCGTCAATGTGTTCTTCCGGCAAGCTGACGTGCATCCACAGATACGCATTGCGCAAGACGAACGCGCGGTCTGCAACGCCGTATTCGTCATAAAAGTGCAGAATACGGCGTTTCTGATCTGCCGGTGAAAGCCAGCCTGATAGCCGCGCGTTGGAAGGATGCTGATGACGACGTCAGATGGATTCCGTCCAGCGCCGGTGCCAGCCACTTGCGTCAGAATTGATGTGGTTGTGATACCGCCAGAGCTGGCGGTCAGTCAGTTCCGGAATGACGACAAAGGGGAACTTCACGAGGACTTCCTTTCAGCAAGGACGAGCAAATCTGCTGCGCGACAATCCAGCTCAAGCTGGTTTAATTCCTGCTCGGTCAGGAAACCGCTGAGCAAGCGAATATTGCATTCGCTTGCTGCCGCGATGAGTGTTAGCCCGGCCCGTTCCAATAGCAATTGCAAGCTGGGAACG
>WBZQ01001442.1_pt1 | contig 12782 bp, 13 predicted proteins | sample 5204251 | NCBI WGS metagenome assembly WBZQ01 (sample SAMN12412402, study PRJNA552823) | activated sludge metagenome | isolation source: activated sludge from nitrification reactor of wastewater treatment plant... | place: USA: Virginia | collected 2017-09 | reverse complement strand
CCGCTTCGCTGGTAGATGTTTTGTCCAATGCCGGACCGTTCACCGTGTTCGCTCCCACCAACGCCGCCTTCGATAAATTGCCGGCCGGCACGGTGGAAGATTTGCTTAAACCGGAGAAAAAAGGAACCTTACAGGATATTTTGCAGTACCACGTCGCCGTGGCCGTCTACAAACCCGACCTGTTGCAGGACGGGCAGGTGATCTCCATGGCCAACGGCGGTAACGTCACCATCGGGGTGAAAGGCGGGAAAATTACCGTCAACGGCGCCAACGTGATCGCTACGGTTCCGGCCAGCAACGGCATCATTCACGTCATCGACGAGGTGTTGCTGCCGAAATAATTAAAAAACCCATGCTCGAATCCACCAACCTTTCCAAGTCCTTCGGCAAACTCCGGGCTTTGGACGGCGTAAGCGTCCGGATGGAGGCCGGGCAGGCGGTGTCGCTGGTGGGGCCAAACGGTTCCGGCAAAACGACATTTTTGAAGTGCCTGCTCGGCCTCGTCATTCCCGACAGCGGTAGCCTGACCCTGAACGGCCAAAGCATCCTCGGAGACTGGCAATACCGCAACTACATCGGGTACATGCCCCAGATCGGCCGCTACCCCGACAACATGCGGGTAGGGCAGGTGTTCGACCTGGTGCGGGAGATCCGGCGCGGCACACCGGCCCGGCTCGACGAGGACCTGATGCGGGCTTTCGAAGTGGACAAGTTTGCCCACAAGACCATGCGCGCCCTGTCCGGCGGTACCCGCCAGAAGGTAAGCGCCTGCCTGGCTTTCCTCTTCGACCCCGGCGTATTGATCCTGGATGAACCCACTGCCGGGCTCGACCCGGTGGCATCGGAAATTTTGAAAGAAAAAGTACAGGCGGAAAAAGCCAAGGGCAAACTCGTGCTGATCACGTCGCACATCCTCAGCGACCTGGAAGAACTCAGTACCGATGTGCTCTACATCATCGAGGGGAAAGTTCAGTTTTACCAGCCCATCGGGGAGTTGAAGCGCCGAACCGGTGAGGACAAACTCAACCGTGCTCTGGCCAAAATCATGCGGGAAAATGCTTCGAATCGTTAAATACGTACTGTACGACATTCTGCAGAACCGGATCGTTATCGGATATACCCTGTTCCTGCTGGCCGTTTCGCTGGGCTTGTTCAATCTCGGCGGCGACCCCACCAAGGGCACGGTGAGTTTGCTCAACATCGTCCTGATCGTGACCCCCCTGGTGAGCATCGTATTCGCCACCATCCACTTTTACAACGCTTCCGAATTTATCGAATTGCTGGCCGCCCAACCGGTACGGCGCAGCACGATCATCTGGAGTGAATTTATTGGCCTGGCGGCAGCCCTGACCCTGGCTGTACTGGCCGGGATCGGCCTGCCGGTGCTGCTCTTCGCACCTTCAGCCACCGGCCTGACCCTGCTGGCCATGGCCGTAGCCTTATCGGTTGCCTTCGTCTCGCTCGCCCTGCTGGCTTCCGTACTGACCCGCGATAAAGCGAAGGGTATCGGCGCCGCCCTGTTGCTCTGGTTCTATTTCGCTCTCCTCTACGACGCCCTGGTTTTGTTCCTGATGTTCGGCTTCGCCGATTACCCGCTGGAAAAAGCCATGCTGGCAGTCATCGCGCTCAATCCGATCGACCTGGCCCGGGTAGTGGTGCTGCTGCGGATGGACATTTCCGCGCTGATGGGTTATACCGGCGCTTTGTTCCGGGAATTCCTCGGTACGGGATGGGGCACCGCCTTCGCTTTCGTGGTTTTGCTGCTGTGGGTGCTGGTGCCGGCGGGACTGGCCGTGCGCACTTTTTTAAGGAAAGATATCTAGAATAGGTGTGGCATGACCGCATATAGGATTTTACTTTATCAATGATCTCAAAGCGGTCATGCCACACCTTAGCAATGGGAGTAACGTCAACCTGTCCCCTTGACAAGACGATCCCGATGAATATCATGGCCAGGGCCGGGGGCGGGTTGATCCGGCCCGACCAGCGCGCCGGCAGTTTGAATTTTTATCAATAAAAATACCCGGCGCTCAGGCTACAAATCTAGCGTTTTCCAGTTGGATGGCCTTCGGAAAAAGGACGTTGTTTTCGAGATGAACGTGCCGGTGCAGGTCCTGCTCGAATTCGTGCAGTTTGGCGAAAAGCACCCGGTAGGAAGTACAGGCGCCGGCCGGCGCTGTGTAGTCGTTGCTGAGGGTGCGGATGGTTTCCATCAGCCGGCCGGCCGTTTCGTGTTCGGTTTCCATCATTTGGATCGGATTTTCGACCGAACCGAAAAACGGGGCCGGGATCGCCTTGCCCTGCTGCTGGTGGGCGGCCATGATCTTCACGTACGGGAAAAGTACGTGTTCTTCCTTTTGCATGTGCATCGTCAGTTCGCGGGCCAGGGCATTAAAACTCCAGGCGATCTCCAGCAGTTCCGGATGCCGCCCGCCGTGAACCCGGGCTACTTTGGCTGTGAGTTCGTACAGGATGGGCAGCGCTTCCGTGACGTACCGGTGGTGCCTGGCAACGATGTACTCGGCCAGCATGTCGGCCGGCCATTTTTCAAAATCCTGGCTGGACTCCGGCGGGGTTTGATCCAGCCGGTCCAGGTCAGCCCATACGGCCCGGGGATCGATCCCCTTGCTGTTGCAGGCGTCTTCGATCGATTTTTTTCCGCCGCAGCAATAATCGAGTCCGTATTTTCTGAAAACTTCGGCTTTGCGGTAATCGACGGCGACTATTTCGCCGATGGTGGGTGCTTTTTGGGCCAGGGGAAGGAGGATTATTTCTTCCAGTAGTGTTGCCATAATTCAAAAGTGCTGAAATGAAACGACGTTCATTGGCCCTGAAGGTAAACTGCGGCAAAGTTGCGGCAAAAGTCACCGGTGGCCGATGATCCCGGTCAACCGTTCGGGAAATTCCGGTCAGTGGCCGCCCTGAGCCTTTTTTTCCATGCATTCGGGAAACTTAATCAAAACGTAGCTCTCCTTTTTTTTCGGCCCCTGCGGGGGGTGCTATCTTTCGGCAAAAGACCTGTTACATGCGCAAGGCGCTGATTTTTATACTGATGGCAATAATGACCGGCTGCGTCCGGCACAGCCTGGAGTCCATAACCATAAAAGGCTCCGATACCGAGGTTAACCTCGTGCTGGAACTTGCGGAGGCCTATATGGCAACCGACTCTACCGTATCTATCAGCGTTACCGGCGGCGGCAGCGGTGTAGGCATAGCGGGTTTGTTGAATAAGAAGATCGATATTGCCAATTCATCCCGCGAACTCAATCCTTACGAACAAAGGCTGGCCGCTCAGCGGTCCGTTTCCATCATTCCATACGTATTTGCCGCCGATGCCCTGGCTATCGTCTGCCATCCTTCGATCCCGGTCGACAGCCTGTTACTGAGCGACCTGGGGCGGATTTTTTCGGGTGAAGTTCGCGATTGGCAGGAATTGGGTGCCGGGCCAGGGGCTATTTCACTGTATGGCCGACAAAGCAATTCGGGCACCTTCAGTTACTTTCGGGAGCGGGTACTGGGTAAAGATTATGCCGCTGAATTAAAACAAATGAACGGGAACGCCCAAATTCTGGAAGCTGTAAAAGCCGATCCGCACGCCATCGGATATGTTGGGTTTGGTTATCTGACTGACAATTCCGGAGCCTTGCGTCCGGGAATCAAAGTGATTAAACTGGCATCAGAACCTGGGAAACCAGGTGTCTCGCCCCTCGATCGGGTGGCTATCCGCGATGGTTTATACCCCTTGACCCGACCGCTTTATCAGTTTACCGACGGCGAGCGGGCAGGTTCCATCCACGCATTTTTCGAGTTTGAAAAAAGCGCGGCCGGTCAGCGGATCATTATTGAAAACGGGTATTTGCCTGCCTCGGAAGCAGGCCTGGCCTACAACTCCGGAAAATGAAGCGACGCCTGATCCTGGATCGCATCTTCAAGTTGCTCCTTGCCGTTGTCGCCTGGCTATCGGTATTGACCTTGGTAGGTATTTTCCTGATGCTTCTGTTCAACAGTCTTCGTGCCTTCGGATACATTTCCCCCTCGGCATTTTTCTTCGGAGCCGAGTGGAATCCGGCTGCTTATGTGCAACCGTCGTACGGTATAGGAGCAATGCTGGTCAGCACGTTGCTGGTCACTTCCGGGGCTATGGCTATTGCCATCCCGATCAGTATCGGAACTGCGGCTTTTCTATCTGAAATGGCTTCGCCGCGCTTGCGGAACATATTGAAACCCGCCATCGAGATGCTGGCCGCGGTACCGTCGGTGGTCGTCGGATTTCTGGGTATTGTTTTCGTAGGCCCCTGGTTATCCGCAATTTTCCATACTCCCAATGGCATGAATGCCCTCAACGGGTCCATTCTGCTGGCCGTCATGGCATTGCCCACGCTGATCTCGGTTATGGAGGATGCGATTCACGCGGTACCACCGCAATACAAGGAAGCCAGTTACGCCTTGGGCGCCAATCGCTGGGAAACCCTGCTGCGGGTGACACTTCCCTCTTGTACTTCAGGGTTGCTGGTCGCTATCATGCTGGGAATGGGGCGGGCGCTCGGTGAAACGATGACAGTATTGATGGCTACCGGCAACATGACTGCCATGCCGCACGGGATGTTCGACTCTGTACGAACCATTACGGCCACAGTTGCCATAGAAATGGGCGAAGTTCCGTTCGGCACCCCTCATTTTTACGGACTGTTCGCCTGCGCGCTGGTCCTGTTCCTCATCACGTTCCTGGTAAACCTCACCGCCGAGGGTATGGCAACCAGGTTCAGATTAAAAGGGCGATGAAGCGAAGTCTCCTGCAAATATTGGGCGCTGCCCTGTTGTTGACTACTGCGGCGGCGGTGGTGGTAATACTGGGTCTGATTTTCTATATTGTTGCAGTACACGGCATCCCGGGGCTAACCTGGTCTTTTCTGACTCAATTTCCGGTGAAAGGAATGACCGGGGGCGGGGTTTTTCCCGCAATTTTCGGCACCACGGCAGTAACGCTGTTGTCCACCGTTTTTTCGACGCCGCTTGGGATCGGGTGTGCGGTTTTTTTACACGAGTATGCTCCGGACAACCGGATATCCCGCCTGATACGTGCTTCTATCCGGAATCTGGCCGGCGTGCCAAGTATCATTTACGGATTGTTCGGGGTGGCGATCTTCGTACAATTCATGGGCATGGGCGCTTCGGTACTGGCGGCCGGCTGCACACTGGGGTTACTCACCCTGCCGTCGGTCATTGCTACTACCGAAGAAGCGCTGCGAAACGTACCGCGCCATATGCGTGAAGGAGCGCTCGCCCTGGGCGCCACGAAATGGGAGACCATCCGGACGGTGGTGCTGCCGGCGGCGGTACCTGGCATCCTGACCGGGATGATTCTGGCCTTGTCCCGGGCAGCAGGAGAAACGGCGCCTATTCTATTCACAGGGGTGGCTTATTATACCCGTTATCTGCCGGGGTCATTGTTCGATGAATTCATGGCTTTGCCTTATCACCTGTATATCCTGTCCACCCAGCACCACGACATCGAGGCAGCGCGCCCATTGGCCTATGCAACGGCGCTGACGCTTTTGCTGCTGGTGTTTTTGCTCAACCTGGCCGCATTTCGGGTGCGGGCCATTTACCGCCGGTAGCCAGGTCCGGCAAAAAAGATAATATTTTCCTGATTTATGGAACCCGTCAAATTGCACATTCACGACTTGAACCTGTTTTTCGGAAAAAAACAGGCCTTGAAAAATATTGTCCTCGATATTCCGGAAGGAAAGATTACGGCGCTGATCGGTCCCTCGGGTTGTGGGAAGAGCACCTTGCTGCGATGCCTCAACCGGATGCACGACCTGAACCCGCAGGCCAGAATAAACGGCAAAATACTGTTCGACGGGATCAATGTACTGCACGGCAACACCAACGCCGTTCACTTGCGCAGCAGGATTGGGATGGTTTTTCAGAAGCCCAACCCGTTTGCCAAAAGCATCGCGGAAAATGTGGCTTATGGTCTGAAAATCAATGGTTCGTGTAAAAAGGCAGCAATACCGGGCAAAGTGGAGCAAAGTCTGCGCGACAGTTTTTTATGGGAAGAGGTAAAAGACAATCTGGATGGCTCCGCCCTCGACCTGAGCGGCGGACAACAACAGCGCCTGTGCATCGCGCGGGCTATTGCCGTTGAGCCGGAGATTATTCTGCTGGATGAGCCTTGTTCGGCGCTGGATCCCATTTCTACGGCCAGGATCGAAGAATTGATGCTGAAACTACGGGGCAGATTCACCCAGGTGATCGTCACGCACAACATGCAGCAAGCCCAACGCGTGGCTGATTACACGGCGTTCATGTATTTGGGAGAACTGATCGAGTTCGGCCCAACCGGGCAGATATTCCGGAACCCTCAGCATGAACTCACCCGGAACTACGTGCAGGGGCACTTCGGCTGAAGACAGGTTCCGTCTCTCCCGCCCACCGCAGCCGTTTCGCTTCAGGCCGGAAAACTGCGCCTTTCCAGGGCCACGGCTTTCGGGAACAACACGTTGTTTTCCAGGTGGAAATGCCTTTGCATATCCCGGTCGAATTCCTCCAGCCGCGCATAAAACAGCCGGAAGGTGACACAGGCATCGGCCGGCAGCCTGTAGTTGTTGCTAAGCCGCCGGATGCTTTCCATCCGGTGGCCCACTGCCGAGTGTTCCGCTTCCAGGTTGCCGATCGGATATTGAACGGAGCCGAAAAACGGGACCGGACATGGCATTTTTTGCCTGTCGGTCGCGGCCAGGTGGATAATATACGGAAAAAGGATGTATTCCTCTTTTTGCAGATTGGTTTGAAGTTCCCGAGCCAGCATATTGAAATCCCAGGCGATCTCATGCAGCTCGGGGCAACGTTCGCCGTGTTCCCGGGCAACTTTGGCGGTCAGTTCGTACAGTATGGGCAGCGACTCCGTTATGTACCGGTGGTGCCGGGCGATGATGTGTTCGGTCAGGGCATCCAGGGGCCAGTTTTCAACCAGGTTCATGGACGCTCCGGGCGGGAAGCCGGCACCGTCCAGGTCAAACATTTCTTTCTGGTAACCGGACATAAAAAGCAGTAAACGGATTAAGATTAAAAGGCGGAATACGGGGCGGGCCGGAACGCATTTAAATAGCCGGCTCCTGCCGCCGATACTGGAAAAACGAGAGAGCCGGACGCTTCGTACGGGCGTCCGGCTCTATTCGGTGAATCCGGTAAAATCGTCGCTCAAACGGCCTGGCTGAACACCCGGCCGCCGGGGATCTTCGACCAGTAGCGGGCGTCGAAGGCCATGCAGATGTTGCGCAGGAAAGCCTTGCCGGCCGGCGTCACCTGCACTGAAAAGGGCGTGATCTTTACCAGCCCGTCGGCTTCCGGTTCCCGCAGGCGTTCCACCGTTTCGGCCAGGGCCGGGGTTTGCTGGGCCGGCAGGTACCATTCCGTGCGGTAGCGGCACATCAGGTTGAGAATGTGCCGCCGCAGGCAGCGGTCTTCGCGGTTGAGGAAATGCCCCTTCAGCAAGGGCAACTGGCCTTCCCGTACGGCGGCCTGGTAATCGGCCACTGTTTTTTCGTTCTGCATGTAGGCATTTCCCGCATCGCTGATGGCCGACGCACCCAGGCCGATCATGTTGGGGGTATACACGGCGGTGTAACCCATAAAATTGCGGTGCATCGTACCGTTCTGAGCGGCCAGGAGCAGGGCATCGCCGGGCAGGGCAAAATGGTCGAGACCAATGTCGGAATACCCGTCGGTTTCCAGCAGGTCGCGACCGGCCTCGTACAGCGCGCGTTTTTCGGCCCCGGTTGGCAGGTCGGTTTCATCGTAGGCACGCTGGCCGTTTTTCAGCCAGGGGACGTGGGCGTAACTGTAAAAGGCGATCCGGTCGGGCCGCAGCCGCTGTACTTCGGCCATAGTCCGGTAGATATGTTCCCGGTTTTGCCGCGGCAGGCCGTAGATCAGGTCGAAATTGACCGAGGTGTAGCCGGTGGCCCGCGCCGCTTCGGTCAGGCGTTCCACCTGCTCGCGGGTCTGGAAACGGTGGATGAGTTTCAGGATATCATCGTCGAAATCCTGCACGCCGACGCTGAGGCGCCGAAAACCGAGTTCGAACAAAACATCGAGATGTTCCTGCGTTGTCCCGTTGGGGTGCGCTTCGAAACTGAATTCCGCGTCTTCGGCCACCTTCACGTCGCGCAGAATACCCTCCACCAGGCGGCGGAGGTTTTCTGGCTGGAAAAATGTCGGGGTGCCGCCGCCCAAATGAAGTTCATGCAGCACGGGCCGGACGGGCAGCCGTTCCCGGTACAGGCCCCATTCCGCCAATACGCTGTCGACGTACGGGGTTTCTACACTGTGGTTGCGGGTAATGTGTTTGTTGCAACCGCAATACGTGCAGAGCCGTTCGCAAAAGGGCAGGTGGAGATAGAGGCTCAGGCGCTGGTCGCGCCCGAAGGCTGCCTCCAGTTGGGCCGTCCACTCGCGCTCCGAAGGATATTCCTGCTTCCAGTACGGTACGGTCGGATAACTGGTGTACCGCGGGGCGGGTATGTCGTATTTTTCCAGTAAATCTCTCATGGGCCGTTTGGCTATTCTTCCGCTGTTTGTCCTTTCCGGAAAGTCGAGTAAACGTAAATGTCGGCGTCCGTATCTTCCAGGGCGTTGTAGATCAGGGGTTTAACGTCTTCCCATTTCAGTCCGCCAACTCCCGTGGCCAGGCGCGGCAAAGCAACGCTTTTCAGTTTTTCCTCCCGGATGATCTTCCTGAGGGCCCGCAGGGCATGGCTCACGTGTTGCAGGCTGGCCCCGCCCGGGTGCCCGCCGTGGCCGTGCGTACTGGCGGGTTCCTGGGTGAGCAGGTTGACGATGCGGGTGCCGTTGGCGCCCGACCAGATCCAGGCCTGGCCGGGTTCGGGGTTGGACTGGTGGCACCAGTGGCGGAAATCTTTCACCATGGCCGGGTAGTCCTGGCGGAGGTTGAGGGCCAGGCCGTTTTCAAAGTGATCGTGGGGCGCCACGCCGTGAGCGATGGCCTGTGCTTTGGACAACATAATGTCGCCGCTGACTTCTTTAATCATACTTGGAAGGTTGTTTGAACTGGCCGCAAGTTGCCGCAAGTACCGGCCGGGGAAAGATGACGGTGGTCGGGTCGGGCAGTGATTGTGGTCACCCGCCGGGGGCGGACGTCTGCCAGGCGATTGATTCTCAGCGTATAAGATACCGGATTAAGTATTTCGCTATATAACGCCCATGCCCAGCAGCAGGGCGATAACTACGATCATGACGGCCGTCAGCCATTTGACAAAGTCCAGCGTCACTTTTTTCATGAACCGGGTGCCGATCCAGGCGCCGGCGAACGCGCAGGCGGTGGCGAGCAGCAGGGTGCGCCACGCGCCGGCCAGGTTTTCGGAAGCGAAACGGCCGAAATAAACCGGCAGGCGGGTCAGGTCGACCAGGCAGGCGACCGCAACCCCGGTGGCGATGAATTGCTCTTTGGTCAGCCCGGCATTTACCAGGAATGCCGAACGAAGGGCCCCCTGGTGGCCGCTTAAACCGCCGAAGAAGCCGCTCAGCAGCCCGCCCAGGGTGAGGTAGCGCCGGCCGAACTGCCATTTTTTCAAAGCCGGCACGATCTCCATCAGGGCGAAAAAGATCATCAGCAGGGCAATGGCCAGTTTCAGCCAGGTCACGACCAGCGTCCGTTCTCCCCACTGCCAGGTGTGCAGCGGTGGCAGTTCGCTTAACCCCACCAGCCCCCAGGCGCCGGCAAAGCCCCCCACGACCGAAGGCAGGCCGAACTTCAATACGTATTCCCGCGAGGCGCCGCGGCCCAGCAGGGTCAGTTTGAACAGACCGTTGAGCAGATGCACGATACCGGTGAGGGCCACGGCAACGTTTACCGGAAAAAACAGGCCGAAGACGGGCGTGAGAATGGTGCCCAGGCCGAAGCCGGAAAAAAGGGTGAGCAGCGAAGCGAGAAACGCGGTGAGGCCGATGACGAATTCCATGCGGCTAAGGTAGCCGGAGCGTTCTTCAAAATAAAAAGCAAGGCGCAAAAGATAACTTTCGCCCTTGCCCACAGATCCACTAAGCAATCCGTATGAAGTTCTTATAGCACTCGTTTACGAAACCTCGGAGGTTTCGTAAACGTAGCGCAACACGAATACAAAACCTCGCAGGTTTCGTAAACGTAGCGCAACACGAATACAAAACCTCGCAGGTTTCGTAATCGTAGCACAACACGTTTACGAAACCTCCGAGGTTTCGTAAACGTTTACAACGGTCTACCCGTCGTTTTTAAGGTGAACACCTTCAGCGTCCCCTTATTGCGGGTGGCCACGATGACCTCGCCGCCGCCCGCGAGCGGTACCCGGGCCAGCGCGCGCGCGTCGCCGGGCACGAAAAACCGGCTTTCGTCCAGGTCGAGCGTCCGGAACCGGTTGCCGCCGAGGTTTTTCAGCACCAGGCCGTTGAAGGCATCCGCGCGCCCCTGCAGCAGTTCCATGCCGTAGTCGTTGCCGGCCAGCAACAGGTCGGGCAGTCCGTCGTGGTCGACGTCGTAGGGCAGCAGGGCGTGCACCGGAGCCAACTGGGCTGGCCAGGGCAAGGCACTCAGCCGGAACCGGCCGCCGCCGAGGTTTTCCACATAACTGCTCGACATCCAGTTGGCCTGCAGGACCAGCGCGTCCTTCAGTTCGTCCCCGGAAAATACGTCCCGGACGGTCGCTTCACCCAGTTCGCCATAGCCGAAAAATTTTTTACGCAGCGAGATCAGTTGCCGGAGCATGTCGTCGCGGGTATGGTAAAAGTATTCCTGTCGGTTGCCCAGCGAGTCCAGCCAGAAACAGGAAATGAAGGAATCGTACCAGCCGTTGCCGTCGAAGTCCTTGCCGTAAATGTGCAACGGCTCACTTTCACTGCCTTTGAAGTACAGGTTCTGTCCGAAGTTGCCGGCCATATAGTCGGTATCGCCGTCGCCGTCGAAGTCGGCCCCGGCCAGGCTCGTCCACCAGCCCGATTTGTCGCCGATGCCGGTTTGGGCGGTTACGTTTTTCAGCCGGCCATTTTCATTCTGCAAGAAGGTAAGCGGCATCCACTCGCCGGCCAGCAGCAGGTCGGGCCGCTGGTCGCCGTTGAAGTCCGTCCACAGGGCGTCGATGATCAGTCCGGCGTTTTCCAGTTCGGGGCACACTTCGGCGGTGACGTCGGTAAAAACAGGCCGGTCTTTATCTTTGGAATCGTTGCGCAGCAAAAAACTGCGGTCGGATTTCGGGTAGGCGCGGGGTTGGGTGCGCCCGCCGACAAACAGGTCCAGGTCGCCGTCGCCGTCAAAATCGGCGGCTTTTACCGCTTGGCCGCAGGCTGATTCCCGGGGTATTGCCGCCGGAGCGATAGTGAAGTTACCCTTGCCGTCGTTGACGCACAGCACGTCCTGGTACAAGCTGTCGCCGGCTGGATATTCGCTGCCGCCCCGAACGATGTACAGGTCGTTGTCCCCGTCGCGGTCGGCGTCGAAAAGCAGCAGGCCCAGGTCTTCCTCCCGTTTGAAGGCGTCGGTTTTATACGACTGGGTTTTGGGAATGAATTTTCCTTCGGCCGTTTGAATAAACCACTGGCCGTCGGCGTGGGCGCTGCCGCCCAGGTAAATGTCGTCGAGGCGGTCGCCGTTCACGTCGCCCACGGCGATCTGCGGACCGGCTTCCGAGAATTTGTGGGGCAGGGTGCGCTGAAAATCGAAATCGATAAAGTCTTTTTCCTGGTGCAGATAGTTCAACCCCAGGGTTTCGGCCGGAACGTTTTCAAACACCGGAGTGGCGCCGGCCATTGGAGTGGGGGAGGGGCGGCCCTGTTCAAAGGTGACGGTAAGGGTTTGATTCACCGGCACGTCGACCAGCGTGGCCGACACGTTGCCGTTCCAGCGCACTACGATGGAATCGACTTTTCCGGCATTACCCAGGCCGAAGTGGATGACGTTCTCGGAAGCGGAGATATACCCCCGTGCCGACATGAGTTGGGCCGTTTGTTTTTTCCCGGCAAAATAAACGGTGGCTTCCGCGCCGAAGGCCTCGGTGTGCCCGGTTTGGCCCGTTATGGTCAGGCGGACAAAGTTGTTTTTTTCTTTGCCGTCGGCGGCAGTGTTCTGAAACACAAAAGCCTTGTCGTTGATGTTGTTCACCACCAGGTCGAGGTCGCCGTCGTTGTCGAGGTCGCCGCAGGCGGCGCCGTTGGAAAAGGCGGATTCGGCCACTCCCCAGGCTTCCGAAGCATCTTCGAACCGGAGGTCGCCCTTGTTGCGGAACAGGAACTTGGGCACCTTGATCTGCGGGATCATGTTCTGTAATTCCAGCGGCGGCACCAGGTCGCTGTACGAACTGAGATAAGCGCCGAAGTCGTGGTCGGTCACGTCGCGCGGGAAGCCGTTGGTGACAAAAATGTCGCGGTTGCCGTCGTTGTCGAAGTCGGCCATCAGGGGAGTCCAGCTCCATTCCGTTTCCTGGGTGCCGGTGATAAAGGCCACGTCGCTGAAAACGGGCAGCCCCGTTTCGGGATTAGTGCCGTCGTTCAGTTGCAGCGTGTTGCGGGAATACTGGAATTCATAGCCGAAACTTTCGTTGTTCTGGTAGGTCGAGTAGTTGTTGGGGCCCAGGAACAACTTTTTCCGCTTGTTGTAGTACGGCAGCATTTCGGTGGTGAAATAGTCCAGCCGGCCGTCGTTGTTGATATCGGCCGCGTCGCTGCCCATGGCCGAAGCGGCCTGGTGTTTGAACATGTCGGCGATCCGGTTTTGGAAAAAGCGGGAAGCC
>WBZQ01002172.1_pt1 | contig 12788 bp, 10 predicted proteins | sample 5204251 | NCBI WGS metagenome assembly WBZQ01 (sample SAMN12412402, study PRJNA552823) | activated sludge metagenome | isolation source: activated sludge from nitrification reactor of wastewater treatment plant... | place: USA: Virginia | collected 2017-09 | reverse complement strand
CTGCCGACCCACGAGCCCGCGCCCGCCGTCGCGCCGTCGGGGGTGCCGCTGCCGACGCACGTGCCGGCGCCCATCCCGGCCGATCCCGCGCCGACGCCCGTCCCCGACGAGCCGCCGCCGAGCGGGCGCGCGAAGGGCTTCGAGTTCGGCGCGCCGCGCGAGGCGCTCGTCGCGAAGCACGTCGCCGCGCTGCGCGCCAACCCGGACGACGCCGCGCTCGCGTGTTTCCCGAAGGACCTCGCGCGCACGGTCCCCGCGGGGACGGCCCTCGCGAAGGGCCTTCTCATGCTCCCGCTCAGCCTCTACGACTCGCACCGGGTGCTTTCGCGTCACCGTCCGAAGGCGGTCGTGGGGGTCGGCGGCTACGCCTCGGGTCCCGTGGTCGCGACCGCGCGCCTGCGATGCATCCCGACCGTGATCCACGAATCGAACGCGGTTCCCGGCATCACGAACCGGCTGCTGTCGAGGCTCTCGAGCCGGGTCGTGGTGGGGGATCGCGCCGCGCTCTCCGGCCTGCCCCGCGCGACGCACGTTGGAAACCCGGTGCGCGGGGAGTTCTTTCGGATCGCGCCGCTCGACACGAGGCCGAAGGAGCGCGTGTTCTCGATCGCGGTCGTGGGGGGCAGCCAGGGCGCCGAGATCCTGAATCGCCTGGTTCCGACCGCACTGGTGAGCCTCGCCCGCACGGCGAAGCCGCCTCGCGTTCGCGTGGTCCACCAATGCGGGGCGCCCCGCGGGCGCGGTCTCGACCGCCCGGACATCGCGGCCGCCTATCGCGGCCTTGGCAACGCCGGCCTCGACGGGGTCGAGGTGCGGGAGTTCGTCGACGACATGGCGGCCCTCTACGAGAGCGCCGACCTCGTGGTCGCGCGAGCCGGCTCGATGTCGGTCGCGGAGATCGCCGCCTCCTCCCGTCCCGCGATCCTGATCCCGTTCGCGCGGGCGACCCACGGCCATCAGGAGGCGAACGCCAGGGCCTTCGAGCGCGCCGGCGCGGCCCTGGTCGTCACCGAAGCCGAGGCCTCGGCGGAGCTTCTGACGCGGCGTCTTGGGGAGCTTCTCGCGGAACCGGAGCGGCTCGCGTCGATGGGGCGGGCCGCGCGCTCTCTCTCCCGTGAGGACGCGGCCTCGCGCTTTTGCGACGAGGTCTTCGCGGCCGAGCGGCGGCCGATTCCCGACCGGAGGGCGCCGTGAACTTCCTGAGAGTCAAGAGGCTTCACTTCGTCGGCATCGGCGGCATCGGCATGTCGGGCCTCGCGGAGCTCCTCAAGAGCGTGGGCCTCACCGTGACCGGTTCCGATCTCGCCGAGAGCGAGACGACGTCGCGCCTCGCCTCGCTGGGCATCCCGGTTTTCGTTGGAGAGCACCGCGCGGAGAACGCCTTGGGCGCCGACGTGGTCGTGTACTCCTCCGCGGTCGAAGGTCAGAACCCGGAGGTGAAGTCCGCCCGCGCCGCGGGGATTCCCGCGATCAAGAGGGCCGAGATGCTGGCCGAGGTCATGCGGTTCCGGCGCGGGATCGCGATCGCGGGCACGCACGGCAAGACCACCACGACGTCCATGACCGGCGCGGTTCTGGTCGAGGCCGGGCTGGATCCCACGATCGTCGTGGGCGGCCGCGTGCGGCAGACCGGAACCAACGCCCGCCTGGGCGAAGGCGAATACCTCGTGGCCGAGGCGGACGAGTTCGACCGCTCGTTTCTGGAGCTGCGGCCCGTGCTCGCGGTGGTGAACAACATCGACGTCGAGCACCTCGACACCTATCGCGACCTCGAGGATCTCAAGGAGGCGTTCACGCGCTTCGCACGGGCCGTTCCGTTCTTCGGCGCGGCGATCCTGGGCCTCGACGACCCGAATGTTCAGGAGATAAGACCGCTGCTCGCGAGGCGCGTCGTCAGCTTCGGCCTCACGCCGCAGGCCGACGTGACCGCCCGCGAGATCGCGCTGGAGCGCACGGGAACACGTTTCCTCGCGGTCGTCGATGGACAGCCCCTCGGAAGCGTGACGCTCACGCTGCCGGGACTCCACAACGTGAGGAACGCGCTCGCGGCGCTCGCGGTCGCGCGGGAGCTGCAGATCCCGTTCGCGACCGCGGCCGCGGCCCTCTCGGCGTTCTCGGGCGTCATCCGGCGCTTCGAGAGGAAGGGCGAACGGGACGGGGTGGTGGTGGTGGACGACTACGCGCATCACCCGACCGAGGTCACGGCGACGCTCGCGGCCGCGCGCCAGGCCTATCCCGAGAGACGCCTGGTGGCGCTGTTTCAGCCGCACCTCTACTCGCGGACACGGGATCTTTCGGACGCGTTCGGCGCGGCCTTTCTCGCGGCCGACGCGCTCCTCGTCACCCCGATCTATGGCTCTCGCGAGGCTCCCCTGGAAGGCATCACCGGTGAGCTCGTGGCCGAGGCCGCCCGGCGGCGCGGGCACCGGGATGCGCACTTCGTGAACGAGCGCGCCGCGATCTTCGATACGCTCCGCCGAGAGCTTCGCGAGAACGATCTCCTGATCACGATGGGGGCGGGCGACGTGCTGCGGTTTGGAGAGGCCTTCCTTGCGGGGGCTCGTTCGTGAACGCGTTTTACCGGCCACCGGCCGCAAAGCGCATGCTGCGCCCGTCGAAGCGTTCCCCGTTCCGGCGCGCCGCGTCGCTTCTCTTTCCGTTGGCTCTCTCGGCGGGGCTTCTCGCCTGGGGCTATCACGTGCTCTTAACGAGCCCGCGCCTCGCGATCACCCGCGTGATTCCGATCGGCCTTCCGGAGGATCGAACCAGCGCGCTTGACGAAGCCGCTTTCCCGTTGATCGGCCAGTCCATCCTGTTCGCCGACATCGAATCCCTGACCAGGAAGCTCTCGAAGGAGCCGTGGGTCGAGAGCGTCTCGGTTCGCCGCGTGCTTCCCGACGCCCTCGAAGTGCGGCTGAAGGCGAGGGCCGCGGTCGCGCTCGCGCGCCTTGGCGACGAGCTCTGGACCGTGGATGCCAACGGAGTTGGGCTTTGGCGTTACACGCGGTCGACTCCGGGAGAAGATCTCGTCCTCGTGGATCCCGGACCCGATTTCAAAGACACCGACCGGATGGAGCGCGCGATGCGGTTTCTGGGCCGTCTTCGCGAGGAGGACAAAGACCTCCTCGCCCGCGTTTCGGAGCTCGAGGTCCGGGGCGGTAGAGGTTCCTTGGGACGAAGCCTTGTCGTTTTCGATCGGCTGCTCAGGGCCCGCCTTCATTTCGGGGAGGATGCCCTGGAGCCGGGCCGCGCGGCGCTCACGTGGCGGGCGCTCCTCGCGACCGTGCCCGAGCTTTCGAGACATGGGCTCTCCCTACAAGACATCGACCTGCGCTTCGCCGACCGCATCGTGCTTCGGGCTCCCGACATCGAGGCGACGCATGGAAAGACCTGAGGATCTCTGATCGTGTCGAAACCCACTCCCTACCTGGTCAGCCTCGACATCGGATCGACGAAGGTCTGCGCGCTGATCGCCGAGACCCAGGCCTCCGGCCGCGTCGAGATCGTCGGAAAGGGCACCGCGACCCACAAGGGCGCCCGCAAGGGGGCGATCATCGATGTGCCCGCGACCGTTCACGCGATCAAGCGCGCGACCGAGGAGGCCGAGGTCATGGCCGGCGTGCAGGTCGAGCGCGCGGTCGTGGGCGTTGCAGGCCCCGCGGTGAAGTCGTTCAACAGCCGTCAGGTGGTGGCGGTCGCGGCGAAGAACCGGGAGATCTCGCACGAGGACATCACGCGCGCGCTCGACGCCGCGCGGGCGTGCCCGATCCCGTCGGAGTTCGAGATCCTGCACGTCCTGCCTCGCGAGTTCGTGGTGGATGGGCAGGACGGGGTCGCCGACCCGCATGGCATGGTCGGCAGCCGCCTCGAGGCCGACGTTCACGTCGTCACGGTGCCGGTCGCGACCACGCAGAACCTCCTGAACTGCGTGAACCGGGCGGGCGTCGAGGTCATCGAGATGGTCTTGGAGCCGCTCGCCGCGGGCGCCGCGGTGCTCACGCCCGACGAGCGCGAGCTGGGCGTCGTCCTCGCGGACATCGGCGGCGGCACCACCGAAATCGCGGTCTGGAGGAGCGGAGCGCTTGCCCACACCTCGGTGCTCCCGATCGGCGGGGACCACTTTACAAACGACCTTGCGGTGGTCCTCAAGACCCCGGTTCCGGACGCCGAGAGACTCAAGAAAAAACACGGCGCGGCGCTCGCCGCGCTCGTCAACGAGGGCGAGTCGATCGACGTTCCGCTCACCGGAGGGCGTGGCGTGCATCCGGTCAAGAGGCGCGAGATCGCCGAGATCCTGCAGCCTCGCGCCGAGGAGCTGCTCACGCTTCTTTGGGAGGAGGCCACGCGCGAGGTTCCCTCGGGCGAGCTTCGGGCCGGTCTCGTTCTGACGGGCGGCGGCGCGGAGCTCGACGGGATCCTGGAGGTCGCCGAGCAGACGCTGAGCGTGACCGTGCGGCGCGGCATTCCACGGGGGCTGGGCGGCCTGACGGATGTGGTCGCCTCGCCTGAATGGGCCTGCGCCGCGGGCTTGTTGCTGTTCAGCCGCACCGCGGCCGCCGCGCCCAAGGCGCGGGCCAAGAGCGGGCCCACGCTGTTGAATCGTCTGAAGGGCTCTTTCAAGGGGCTCTTCTCGCGCTCGGGAAGCTAGAGATGAGAAACGAGACCGGGCCAGACCCGCGAGGCGGCTCCCGAAGACTCCCGAAGACTGATGAAGCGCGCTACACCCGGGTTCACCGGGTGTGATATGGAGGACTCCCCATGATCCTGTTCGACGAGGAGCGGACCCAACCGATCTCCCTGGCCGAGGAAGCAACCCCGCCGGCACGCATCAAGGTCGTGGGCGTGGGGGGCGGCGGCGGAAACGCCGTCAACCGGATGATCCAGGCCGGAATCCGGGGCGTCGACTTCGTCGCCGCGAATACCGACCTGCAGGTCCTGCGCGTGAATCGCGCGCCGACCAAGGTGCAGCTAGGCGTCTCGGTGTCGCGCGGGATGGGAGCGGGCGCGAACCCGCGAATCGGCCGCGACGCCGCCCTGGAGGACGCCGAGAAGATCGCCGAGGTCTTGAACGGCGCGGACATGGTCTTCGTCACCGCGGGCATGGGAGGCGGGACCGGAACCGGCGCGGCGCCCGTGGTCGCCAAGCTCGCGTCCGAGACCGGCGCCCTGGTCGTCGCGATCGTCTCGAAGCCGTTCGGTTTTGAGGGGCGGCGCAAGCACCGGCTCGCGGAGGACGGCATCGCGGAGCTTCGCGAGTACGTCGACACCCTGATCACGATCCCGAACGAGAGGCTCTACGCGTTCGTCGAGCGCAACGTGACCACGTGGGAGGCCTTCCGGATCGCCGACGACGTGCTGAGGCAGGCGGTGCAGGGCATCAGCGACCTCATCACGGTGCCGGGAATCGTGAACCTCGACTTCGCGGACGTGAAGGCCGTGATGGAGAACATGGGCATGGCGCTGATGGGAACCGGGACCGCGTCCGGCGAGCATCGCGCCGTCGAGGCGGCCCAGCGCGCGATCTCGAACCCGCTTCTCGAAGAGCAGTCGATCCAGGGAGCGAGGGCCATCCTCATCAACGTCACGGGCGGCGACGACCTCACGCTGGCCGAGGTCAACGAGGCCTGCGCGATCATCCAGCAGGCCGCCGACGAGGACGCCAACGTGATCTTCGGCCTCGTGCAGGACAAGGACATGAAGGACCAGGTCAAGATCAGCGTGATCGCGACCGGCTTCGACGCCCCGGCCGCCGCCGCGTCACGGCTCGATGCCTCGCGGCTCGACGTCTCGAGATTGGAGGCCAGCGTTCCGAGTGCGCGGGGCGGGAACCGCGGCCGAAGCCTCGCCGACACCCCTGTCCCCGACGAGACCGGCTACGGGATCAACATCCTGAACAACCGGGACCCGAGAGAGGACATCTTCGACATCCCGACGTTTCTCAGGAGGCAGATGGACTGAGGGAGAGGCCTTAGCGGCGCCCTTATTTTTTGGCCCTTTCCCTCTCCCTCCGGGCCGCTTCACGCCGGCGTCGTCTCTCCTTCACCCAGGCCCGCGCCTTCAGCCAGACCCGGTCGAGCTTCGGGTGCTTTCTGCGAAGGCGCCTGACCTGCCTCCGAAACCAGCGGCTCTCCAGGTAGAGAAGCACCGCACCGGCAACGCCGAAGGGCCAACCCTGGATCGCGGGCAACAGGCCGCCGATCAGCCCGATGGCCAGCAGAACCCAACCGAGTCCGATGAGCGTGGCGCGCACGAGGTGGTGGCGCCGCCTCACGAGCCCGTTTCCCTGTTGGCCCGCGATGGCTCAGCTCCTCTCGGGGAACACGCCCCGCTGAGCCTCGCGCACGATCCTCTTGGTCTCGGCGGAGAAGTCGCGATCCAGGATCCACTGGAGATATTCGGGGTGCTGGGACGCGACGGTCTTCAATGGGCTCCCGCGGTACTCGCCGAAAGCGAAGGCCGCCGCGCCATCCCTCCAGAGAAAGCGCTTGTCGGGGTCCACGAAGATCCCCTCGGCGGGCGCCGAGAACGCGTGGAGTCCCGCGAGAGTGGCCGGGAGATCGGGATAGCGCGAGAGCTCGCCCGCGAGGACCTCCAAGGACGCCACGGCGTCGGCCAGGGCCGTGTGCGCGCCTTCGTGCTCGCGCCCGGCGAAGAGCCTCAGGGCCGCGCCGAGGTCCCGCGGCTCCTTGCGAAAGAAGATTGTCTGCGCGTCGACGATCTTCCGGCCGTCCAAGGAAAGCGTCCGTCCCACCCTCTCGAACTCGCGCGAGAGGACCGGGATGTCGAACGAACGAAGGCTGTAGCCCGCGAGATCCGCGCCCTCGAAGAACTCCTCCACACGCTGGACGATGTCGCCGAAGCTCGGCGCGCCCGCGACGTCCTCGTTGGAGATGCCGTGGATCGCGGTCGACTCCCGCGGGATGCGCATGCCGGGGTTCACCCGCATCGTGAAGATCGTCACCTCGCCTTCTGGGGGAATCTTCAGAGCGGCGATCTCTACGATGCGGTCGGTCACGCGGTCGGTTCCGGTGGTTTCGAGGTCGAAGACCACGATCGGCCGGCCCTCGCACAGAGAGCGCAGTCGTTCGATCGCGGCTAAGGGAAGCGGTCTTGTCACGGGCGGATCATGGCCGATCCGCGATTCCAAAGAGCTCACCAAAGAGCTCACCGAAGCAGCGCTTCGCGATCCACGAGGCGGCCCCTGTGAATCACGGCGGCCAGGCGCTGGGTGTTCCTTATCGACTCGAACGGCGATGCGTCGAGGACCACCAGGTCTGCCGGAGCGCCGGTAGAAAGCCCTTCCGGTGGTGCCTCTCTCAGAAGAGGGCCAGCGTTGATCGTGGCGGCGGCGAGGACATCCCAGGTCGACAGCCCCGCCTCTAAGAGCCGCTCCATCTCCCAGTGAATCGAGGCCCCGTGAAAGGCTCCCATCGCAAGGCCCGCGCGGCTTCCCGCGATGAGCCGCGCGCCGTCGGCTACGAGGGTCTGGACCGCCTCTTTCCGCCCGGCCGCGAGCGCGCCCTGGCGTTGGGCGAGCTCACGCACGCTCTCCTCCCACGATCCGGGCCGCCGGTAGAGATCGAGCAATGCGGGGTCTACCAACACCCGGGCGAGGGGGCCATCCAAGCGCGCCGGGCTCTCTTCGAGATCGAACAGCGCGCGCTCGGCGGCGAGAGCGGGAATCCAGCCGGGCCGGCGCTCTCTCGCTGCGGCTCTCACGTCTTCGGGAACGGGCCCAGGGGGCAGTCCGATTACGGCGTCGGCGCCCCCTCGAACGACCCGAAGGGCACGTTCCCACGAGTCGACCGAGACCAGGATCGGAAGCCGGGCCCTCCTCGCCGCGGCGATCGCTCCGTCCAAGGCGTCCCTGGAAAGGCCTGCGCCGGGACCCAGTTCGTGATCGAGCACGAAGATCGCGTCCGCCCCCAACGCCGCGGCTTCGAGAACAGCGCGCGAGGCGGCGGACCGTGTGAGCACGCTTCGGGCGTTTGGCCTGCCGAGTGAGGTTGGGCCCGAGAGGACGAGGCTCACCTGCCGGATCGACGCGCCTTCGATTTCGAGGAGCCGCTGCCGCTCCCGGATCCAAGCGCCTTGCTCATGGAAGACGTCGAGGCAGGTCACGACCCCGGCGAAGAGGGCGCGCCGCGCCGCGTGGTCTTGGTAGAGAACCTCGGACGGCACCGCCCGCGCCGGCGTGCGATGGAGAAAGAGCCAGACCCCCACGTCGCGAAAGGCGGGAAGCACGAACCTGCCTCTCAGGTCGAGTCGACGGACGGGGGCGCCGGGTTGCGACCTGTGGCCACCTGTCGAGACGCTCTGGATTCGGCCGGCCGATATCCAGACATCGCCGATCGAGGCCGTTCGCGAGACCGGGTCAAGGAGCGTCGCGCCCGCGAGGACTAGGTCGCCCTCGCGGCTGCGCTCTGAACAGCCCGCGGCCAGCCCGGCCAAGAGAAGGAGTCCTGGGATCGCCTTCACCAGAAGAACGACCCAAACGTCTGGAAGAGCAGGCTCTCCAGGAACACGAGATCGGTCAGGCGCTCGACCCGGCGATCCTCGCGGCACCGGGAGAGCACGCTCGCGGCGGGCGCGAAGAGAAACGGGTAGATGAAGAGCAGCGGACGGGCGGCCTCGCCGGTCGGAAGCGCTCCGCTCGCGAGAAACAGCGCGAGCCCCAAGAGCGCGAGGAGCGAGAGGCGGCGAAGTCGCCGCGGAGTCTCGGCGCTGGCAAGACCCGAGACGGCTACAAGCGCGAGAAACGGGCTGAAGAGGATCGGGATCTCGAGGGCGCTCGCGAGGCGGGTCGCGAGGTAGTTCACGGGTTCCACCAGGAGCCGGAACCCCAGTGGGTTCTCGGAGGCCGAGGCGTATCGAAAGGCGTCCCAGTAGTGGAAGCCCGTCCCGGCCAGGAGGAGCCCATACATCGCGACAAGGGAGGCGCCGACCCAAAGCGTCTTCCGAAGCGAGCGCTCTTCCCAAAGCTCGAAGCCGGCCATGACGGCGACCGGAAGGACAAACGCGAACGTCAGAAACGAGGCCGCGCCGACCAGGGCGCAGGCCGCCGCGAGGTTTCGCGGCGTGGAAGCGTCGGTGAAGAAGGCCAGGGCCGCGAGGAGAAGACCGGCGACGAGCGCATCCAAAACGGTCGCGGTGTAGATCGCGATCGCGGGGGTGAGCGCGAAGAGCACAACGAGGCGAGCCGTGTCGGGCTCGAGGCTTGGCCGGTCAAGCTCGCGGGCGAGAAACCGGCGAATGCCGAATGCGAGAAAGAGGATCGACAGCGTGGCCAAAGCCAGCGAGGTCGCGAGCGGGGATCCGAGGACGCGGATCAAGGCGACATGGAGAAGGACCGCGCCCGGAGGGTGGGTCGCTGAGTGCGGCAGCAGGACCGGCTGAAGCTCGGCGAAGCCCCCGAGAAACGCCCCCGGATCGCGCACATGGGTGGCGTCGTGGTAGTACTCGAGGCCGCCCGCGATCCTTCCGGAGATGGGTCTGACGAAGCCGACCGTCGCGCCGGGAATGAAGTTGAGGCTCAAGATCAGGGCCCAGCTCGCGGCGAGGACCCAGCCAAACGAGCGGGTGGGCGTCCGAAGACCGAAGCGGATCGAGGCGTAGACGAGCAGGCAGAGCGCGGCGCGCAGCGCGTCGAGGCCCGTTGGTGCCCGGAACGAGAAGAGGCTGAGCGGCCACAGGGACGACAGCGAAAAGAGCGGACGGTAGAACCGTCCGAGCAGCGCGTAGCCGACGACGACCGCCGCCGTGAGCGCCACGGCCGAGGCCGCAAGAGCGCGCGGCCTCAGAGGATCCTCGAGAAGTGTCGACCTCAGGTCTTTCAGCGCTCACCTTACGTCGCGGGACGGTTGCGCTCGATCGAACCCTTTGGGCTCGCCGAGCGCTACTCAGGCAGGATTATTGATTCGAGGTCATCTCCACGCTCAGCGCGCCGTGCCGCGCGAGCGATTACTCTTCGCGCGTGATCGTCGAGACCCTGAAGGCGCCTTACCTCCTGCTCGCGGCGCCGATCCTCGTGGATCCGAACTTCCGAAAGACGGTCGTTCTGATGGGGCACCACACCGAGAGCGGCGCCTTGGGATGGATCGTGAACCGGGTCGTCGAGGGAGGAGCCGTTTCGCTTCTGCCATCCGAGCTGGGAGACGGCATCCACCCGGACACGCCCCTTCGGGTCGGTGGGCCGGTCGCCACGCCGGGGCTCCTGGTCCTCCACCGGGAGACCGTGAACGGCATCGAGTCCAACGAGCTTGCTCCCGGGCTCTTGATATCCGCCTCGCCCGACATCCTCGCGAGGCTCTTCGCCGCGCCTCCGTCGCCGAGCAGCCCCGCGTCCGGGCTTCTGATCTTCGGCTACGCGGGTTGGGGTCCCGAGCAGCTCGAAAGGGAGATGCAGGAGGGGACCTGGCTGGTCATGCCATACGACGCCCGTTTCGCCTTCGCCGACGACACGGACGACCTGTGGGAGCGGGCGCTTGCAGAGATCGGCGTCCGCCCGGACAACGTCTCGGCGGCCTCGGGCGGCGTGAGCTGAGCCCAATTGGCTGTTGGATACTCCCCCTTACGACACGATGAAGTCCGAGGCATAGGTCCGCACGGCCCGGTTCGCGAGAACGTGAAATCGCCTCAGCCTCTTCAAGGTCACGGACGAGAAGTTGCCAATGGGCAGATACACAATGGGACGCCCGCGTCGGGCCGCCCAGCGCCGTAGCGCGGTCCGCGGCGGCTTCTTGGCCACGTAGACAACCCGCGGCTCGGTCGAATAGTCGATGGCCGCGAGGAGCAGGGTCTCGGGCCCATTCGCACCGGCATAGTCCGGATCGGTCCAGACGTCCGCGAGACGGCCGGGCGGCATCGTCATCAGGAAGCCTCCGTAGTGACAACGCGAGATCCCCGGCCCCACCGCGTCGGTTCCCAAACCGGTCGCGTAGAAGGCCATATCCGATTCCTGACCGTGCTCTCCGAGCCAGGTGGTGCGCCAGGGATAGTCGTCCTCCAGCTCGTCGAAGATCACCACGACGGAGGACACCCCACCGCGGATCCGGGGCTCTTCGTAGACATACAAACGTCCGTCCGCGACCCGGCGCAGGGTCTCGCGCACGTCGAGCCCATCGAGAAGACTTGTGGTGAACGGAACCACGCGCCGGGCGTCCTCCGAAAGCGCCCGGAGCGCGCGGCGCCGGAGGCGATTGCCATACGATTCGATCACAAGGTCCTCGGGCGGATGGCTGCAAATCGAGGCTCCAAATCTCTGCTTGGACCACTCTCCCTTGGTCTTTTCCTTGGGTCTTGCCCGCAAGGGAAGCCGTCTCAGGACGGCCTTGCCCGGGAGCCGCCGCCGGAACCGCACCTTCTTGCCGTCGAGAAAGAGGTCTTCGCCGCAAAGGCGGACCTCGGGAAGCGAAGGCGGCGACTCCTGCCATGGCCACTCGGCGCCAAGGTCGTAGACGTACCATGCGAAGTCGTCGTCCACGGCGGCCCGCGCGGCCACGATGAGCTCGTAGAACGCGGGCGTCAAAACTCCACGCACGAGCGCGAGGTTTCGCGAGAATCGGCGAAGAACCTCAAACGCGCGCCTTGGGACCTCGGTGCGTTGCTCTTTCGCGTAGCGCCGCGCGGCCTCGCGAAGCAGGCTATCCAGGACGCGTTGGGTATCCGTTTCGGCGTCAAACTCCAAGGCGCGCCCTTCCCGCCGGGCGTTTTCGTAGGACGCGGCGACGTAGGGCATCTCGCTCATCACCTCACGCGAGGACTCCCGCGCGAGCGCGGTGAGCCTCACCCCTTCCCGCCGCACGCGCCCAAACGGCTCCGCAAGCTCCTCACTCAGGAATTGGCAAATCCCGCGGACATGTGCAACCCCGCCGACCCAAAGCGCGGGTCCTGACGACGATTCGACGGCCGCGTTGGCGAGTTTGGTCAAGTGGTAGGCCATGGTGCGGTCCCGCAGCGCGTCGCGAGGGTCGGCGGAGGGCGGAAACGCCCGGAGGAGCTCTTGGAGGAAGGGCCCGGGACCGGTCCGCGTCAGCGCGTACGAGTCGGGAGCGCGGTCCCGCCGGAGCGGGTACGAGGAGTCGTCGCGATCCACGAGGTGAAGCGGCAGCCGATTCTCAAGGGCGAGGCGCGCGGCCTCGACCATGGGCTCGTGCGGCTCGATCGGCAAATAGACAAATGTGTCGCCCTCCGGATAGAGCACAACGGACAAGAACGGCAAGCGGGCCACCGCGCGGCGAAACGGCTCCTCAATGGACCGCGGCAGCTCGATGGCGAGCGCCGAGGGCCGGAGAAGGGAGAAGGCCCGCCGGACAAGGACGGCGAACTCCACCCGCTGGTGGAGCGTTGGAAGCAGCGCCAGGCCGGGGCGCGGCGAGATCGCGCCGGTCTCGGGATCCGGCTCCAAGCCGGAAGCAGTGCTCATCGCATTTGGTCACATCGGCCTGGGGCGAAACGGGGAAGGCGGAATGTTGGAATCTTCCTCGTCCTCGCCTCGGCCATAGCGGAGGGCCTCCTCGCCCAAGACCGCCCGAACCGCCTCCAGCAGCCTGTCTCGTGGCGAGACCGCCATCCGCGGACCGGTCGCCATGTTGGCAAGCGTGCCGCGCTTCAACGCATAGCGCGCGATGTTGATGCCGTCACGCACCGTGTATGCCTCGTCGGCCTCGTGAGCCCGCGTGAGGAAGCCGCTCACCCAACGCAAGAGCTCCTCGGGCGCGAACGGCAGGTTTCCGGACAGGATGTCGTATTCCTCTTCCTCGGTTGGGAAGTCCACGAGCAGGGTCGGC
>WBZQ01001630.1_pt1 | contig 12793 bp, 9 predicted proteins | sample 5204251 | NCBI WGS metagenome assembly WBZQ01 (sample SAMN12412402, study PRJNA552823) | activated sludge metagenome | isolation source: activated sludge from nitrification reactor of wastewater treatment plant... | place: USA: Virginia | collected 2017-09 | reverse complement strand
ACCCAAATGGGTTTAATAAATCCTGGAATTCGCTTACCCCTCACCCCATTATCGAATCAATATCATCAGCTTATTCTAGAAGCAATGCAATTGGCCAATATCCCTGAAGTAAAGGAGTAAGATGTCGACAACAAAATGGCGGAAAGTAGTTGTGCCGTCAGTGGCAATGGCGCTTTCATTATTGAACACTGGTTGTAACACGTTCCAATTGTTTCCGGATACAAAAACGGTTGAATATAAATCAGCAGGGAAATTGCCCCCATTAGAAATACCGCCAGATCTCATTACACCTGAGATTGATGAACGATACTCTATTCCAGATTCTGATTCGCCAGGGAGTACGACATTTTCCAACTATAATAATGAGCGTGGCGGACAACTTAAAGCCGGTTCACCTTCGTTGGTACCCTCTTCATTTCAAAATGTTCATATTGAACGTGCCGGTACGCAACGCTGGCTGGTTGTGCCACAAGCACCTGAAGCCGTGTGGCCGATCGTAAAGGAATTTTGGCAAGAACTCGGTTTTCTGATCAAAATAGAAGTTCCTGAAACCGGCATTATGGAAACCGACTGGGCTGAAAATCGAGCAAAAATTCCACAAGATCCATTGCGAACTATTCTTTCTACTTTTCTTGATAGCATATATTCAACAGCAGAGCGTGATAAATTTCGTACGCGTTTGGAGCGAAATGAATTGGGCAACACTGAAATATATATCAGTCATCGGGGTATGAATGAAGTGTTAGAAGGTGGCAATCTTAATCGGACAGTCTGGCAACCAAGACCTGCTGATCCGGATCTGGAAGCCGAAATGCTATCACGTTTAATGATGCGCTTTGGTGTCGCAGAAGAAAAAGCCAAATTGGAACTCACCACCAGCAAAAGCTCAACTCAAGAACGTGCCTATATTGATCGTGAGACAGGAACTACATTGATCATTAATGAAGCATTTGATCGATCATGGCGGCGCGTCGGATTAGCTCTTGACCGTATCGGCTTTACCGTTGAAGATCGAAATCGTGTCGAAGGGATTTATTTCGTACGTTATCTCAATCCTGACAAAGATACGAAAAAAACCGGCGATGACAAAGGGTTGCTGTCAGGAATAATGTTTTGGCGAAATGATAATGACAAGGACAGTGCAAAAGCGGCAAAATACCGTATACAAGTTAATAATACCGGAACAAATACCAGCAACGTCACCTTACTTAATGATGACGGAACAACCGTTAATTCTGCGACTACAGATCGTATTCTTAAATTGTTACATGAACAACTTAGATAAACTGAATAAAGAAGAAAAAAAACTCAGATTTTTTGTTTTCAATAAAAAAACCGCCACATCGGCGGTTTTTTTATTAAAAAGAAAATTCTTTTTAATGTCCAGGTTTGCTGCTTCCACCATATGGACGAGGATCCGCGCCTTCTTTCAAGCAATTTCCATTACCATCCAATCCATGCGGACAATCAATTTGCTCACCACGCATCATCTTTTCATAGTTTTCTTTTTCTGTTTCAGGTAAAGCTTGACTAGGTTTGCCACCGCATGCAGATAACGTTAATGCCAGTAAGAATGCTGCCAGAAGAGTATATTTCATTGTGTAGTTTTCCTTATAAAGTTCTTTAATTATTTAAATTAAGGGGGGCAGTATATAACGAACTTAAGTGATCATTCAAGCACGTTTTTTAATTCCTTCAAAATGAAAATCTTTGATTTCAGATTCTTGGTTGTGAAAATCCTGTGCTATTTATGTGCTGGACAGGCACTCATCCAGCAACTCAATCCAATGTTTCACCGGCAATACCGTACCACTTTGTAAATGCACCAAGCAACCAATATTAGCCGTAGCAATCTGTTCCGGTCTGCCTGATTCTAAAGCGGTCACCTTATTTTTCAACAATTGCTGCGATAAATCAGGCTGCAAAATTGAATAGGTGCCTGCTGAACCGCAGCATAAATGACTATTAGGAACAGGAGTCAAATCAAAACCGATAGCAATCAGAATGTCTTCCACAACACCGCGAATTTTCATACCATGCTGCAAAGTACAAGGCGAATGAAAAGACAATTTCATTTTTCTTGCATTACGCTTGTGCTTATCCAACAATAACTTAATATTTTCTAATTCAGCATGAATTATTTCACCGATATCTTTAGCAAGTGCTGAAACATCGGCCGCTTTTTTGGCATAGGCCGGATCATGCTGCAGTAAATGTCCATAGTCTTTCACAGTTACGCCACAACCACTGGCTGTCACCACTATCGCCTCAACTTCGTTTTGCGCAACCAATGGCCACCACGCATCAATATTGCGGCGCATGTAATCCAATCCTTCCTGCTGTGCATTCAAGTGAAAGGTAACCGCCCCGCAACACCCGGCATTTGCAGCTGTGATCAGCGATATAGCCAAATTATCCAACACGCGTGCGGTAGCAGCGTTGATATTAGGTGCCATGGCCGGTTGCACACAGCCATCAAGCACCAGCATTTTGCGTGTATGCCGTTCCGTAGGCCATGTTTTAGCGGAACCGAGTTGGGGCGGAATTTTTCTTTTCAATTTTCCCGGTAAAATCGCGCGTGCTACCTGCCCAACCTTAAATAGCGGGTTAAACAACAATGGATTGGGTAAAATTTTGCGCAACGCATAGCGCACAATATCGGTACTGATATTGCGTTTTACCCGCTTTTCGACGATGCCGCGGCTAATGTCCACCAATGCGCCGTAGCGTACTCCCGAAGGGCAAGTCGTTTCACAGGCCCGGCAAGTCAGGCAACGATCGAGATGCAATTGGGTTTTTTGCGTAATGGGTTGCCCTTCCAACATTTGCTTCATCAGATAAATGCGACCGCGCGGGCTATCCAGCTCGTCACCAAGAATCTGATAAGTCGGGCAAGTTGCCAGACAAAAACCGCAATGCACGCAACTACGCAAAATAGCATCCGCTTCCTGTCCTTGTGGAGAATTTTTTATAAAGTCTACGAGTTTGGTCTGCATTTAAATCTCAGGGTAAAGCCGGCCGGGATTAAAAATTCCCAGCGGATCAAATTTTTCTTTCAGTAAACGGTGAATCTTCATCATAGCGGGAGGAAGCGGATGAAAAACACCAATGCGCGATTGGCCATTACGAAACAATGTGGCATGACCGCCCGCCTTTTCTGCGGCGTTACGTATGATTTTTGTTTCTGTTTCATCGCCAGATTGTAACCAACGTAAACCGCCATTCCATTCGATTAGTTGCTTACCCGTCCATGTTATGGGAACCGTAGTGGATTGAATGGATAAACGCCACAGCGGCTCATCCGTCTGAAAAAAAGCATGCGTTTGCTCACGTATCGCGTGCCAAAAAATTTCACCGTCAGTCACCGCTTCTCCGCCCAATTTCAACTGGGCTGCACGCACTGCAGACTCAGCGCCCGAGAGTCTTAAAAAAAGTTCGCCTGCGGTATAACACGTCGCGGAAATTGGCAATGGTTTTCCAGCCCATTGATTCATTTTCTCGATTGCTGCCGATTCATTCAATGACATACGCAGCGTCATTTCAGTTGCCGGTCTGGGTAAGACCTTCAGCGAAACTTCAAGCAATACACCCAGTGTTCCCATTGAGCCCGTCATTAACCTGGAAATATCGTAACCCGCAACATTTTTCATGACCTGTCCGCCAAAACGCAGATCCCTGCCTTGCCCATCCAGCATGCGCACACCCAGCACATAATCGCGCACCGAACCGGCACTAGCACGGCGCGGTCCCGACAAGCCGCTTGCCACACATCCTCCCAGCGTTACCTGCTCACCAAAATGGGGGGGTTCAAATGCCAGCATTTGACCGTGTTGGGCAAGCATAGCTTCCAGATCCGCCAGCCGAGTACCGGCGCGCGCTGTAATGACCAGTTCTGTCGGTTCATAATCAACAATACCGTGATAATTATTCATCTCCAGCAACGAAATGTCCTGTTTAGTCATTGTATTGCCGTAAAAATGCTTAGTACCGCCACCGCTTATCTGCAAGGGAATTTTAGTTTCAGCCGCTTTATGAATGGCTGCGATATATTCATCAATAATAGCTGACATAATATTTAGAAACGCGGCAGTTCGGCGAATTTCTCCTCACCCCGATGCACATGCATCGCTCCTAATTCCGCGCAACGATGCAAGGTGGGCACGGCTTTGCCGGGATTGAGCAATCCACTCGGATCAAATGCCGCTTTGACCGCATGAAATATTTCCAATTCACCGGTTCTGAATTGTGAACACATTTGATTGATTTTTTCCATTCCTACGCCATGCTCTCCGGTAATCGTACCGCCAGCATCAATGCACATCTGCAATATTTTGCCGCCAAATTCTTCGGTTCTCTCCAATTCACCCGGCTGGTTGGCATCATACAAAATGAGAGGATGAAGATTGCCGTCGCCGGCATGAAACACATTCATGCAACGCAAGCCATATTCCTGCGAAAGTTGCTCTATGCCGCGCAACACATCGGCCAAATGCTTACGCGGAATAGTGCCGTCCATGCAGTAGTAGTCAGGCGAAACCCGACCTGCTGCGGGAAATGCCGCCTTGCGCCCAGCCCAAAATTTGAGCCGCTCCGCTTCGTTGCGCGAAGTGCTGATGGCAATTGCCCCACTTTGCCGCATGATGTCATGGATACGTTGAATTTCAGTGACAACCTCTTCAGCGCTGCCATCGGATTCGCACAATAAAATTGCTTCCGCATTCAGATCGTAACCGGCATGCAAGAATTCTTCCACAGCATGGATGGTAATTTTATCCATCATTTCCATGCCAGCGGGAATGATACCCGCAGCAATCACATTTGCCACCGCATTACCCGCTTTCTGCACATCGTCAAACGCCGCCATTACCAACTGCGCTTTTTCCGGAATCGGGATCAATTTCACAGTGATTTCCGTGACAATGCCCAGCATCCCTTCACTGCCCGTCATCAATGCCAGCAAATCGTATCCGGCACTGTCTAGTCCATCGCTGCCGATTTCCAGGCGCTCGCCGTCGACAGTCAAAACACGTAATTTGAGAATGTTATGCACCGTAAGGCCATATTTGAGACAATGCACGCCGCCTGAATTCTCTGCCACATTGCCGCCAATCGAACAAGCAATTTGCGACGAAGGGTCTGGCGCATAATACAAACCATAAGGTGCGGCGGCTTCACTGATTGCCAAATTCCGTACACCTGGCTGCACCCGTGCAGTACGCGCCAGTGGATCAACATCGATGATTCGATTCAATTTTGCCAGTGACAATAAAACACCTTGCGCATGCGGTAATGCGCCCCCCGATAAACCGGTGCCCGCACCGCGCGCCACTACAGGCGTTTGTGCTGCATGGCACAGTTGTAAAATCTTAACGACCTGTTCCTCGTTTTGCGGTAATACCACCATCATCGGCAGTTGCCGGTACGCTGACAAACCGTCGCATTCATAGGGCTTCAAATCTTCGGCTTCATACAATACCGCCTCAGCGGGCAAGAAAGACCTCAGATTGTGAACGAGTTCCTGAACAGCCATGTAATTATTCCGGATATTTTTGAATTTCGTAATTAGCCAATTTTTCAAGCATTTTTACAATGGCTGAATTATCCCATTTTGCACCGCCATGCGCGAGGCATGCCGAAAACAATTCGCGCACCGTCGCCGTATTGGGCAAACTTACACCCAGCTCGGAAGCGCTTGCCAATGCAATATTCAGATCTTTTTGGTGCAATTCGATGCGAAAACCCGGTTCGAAACGCCGTTGAATCATGCGATCCCCATGCACTTCCAGCACTCGCGACGCTGCAAACCCGCCCAGCAAAGCCTGACGTACTTTCTCAGGATCCGCACCAGCTTTGGAAGCAAACAACAATGCTTCGGCTACGGCCTCAATGGCTGATGACACAACAATCTGATTAGCGATTTTGCAAACCTGCCCGGCACCGACTTCGCCGATATGCGTCACGCTTTTTCCCAATAATTCGAAAATCGGTTTCACTTTGTCAAAGGTGGTAGCCGTAGCTCCGACCATGATAGTCAACGTGGCATTCTGCGCGCCCACATCGCCACCGGAAACCGGCGCATCGACATAATCATGTCCGAATGCTTTGATTCGTGCCGCAAACTTACGTGTTTCCAGCGGCGAGATGGAGCTCATGTCCACGATGATTTTGGCTTGATCAGCATGCGGTTCCATACCCTCAATCACGCCATCTTCTGCAAACAATACTTTTTCCACATCCGGCGTATCGGGAAGCATGGTGATAATAATATCCGCGTGCCGCGCCACTTCTTTGGGCAAAGCTAATGCCTTACCGCCCAGCGCAACCAACTCCGCAGGCACGCCACTGCGCGACTGTAAAAATAAGCTGTGCCCGCCCTTGATCAGGTGCCCGGCCATAGGCTTACCCATGATGCCGAGTCCGATAAAACCTATAGTTGCCATTTATTATTAATAAATTAATTTGTTGACCATTACTAGATGAAATAAAGCGTCATATTCAATCGATGGTCAAACTATAAGAAAAGTTTTTACTATACAGATTGCAGCAAAATGTTATCCGTCGCAACTGCTAGCATCTGAAATTCTAACATGGAGAACGACATGAATTGGGCCAGAGAATTTTCGTGCTATGCATGCTCCGGCCCAGCTTGAATTGAACTAGCAGATTTAATACAGAACAATCACATCAAATCAAAACATTTGAATGTCGCTGCTGTTGAGACCTGGATGGAAAGTTGTGCCCATTAATGCAACTTGTAAGGCGGGAATACCACCCATTCCATCTGCATCATAATACAAAATTCCAGTAGTGGTATTGTAGATTAAACGATCATCTATATTCTGTGCAGACACTGCCCCTGCACCAGACAAAAATTGCTCTGCACTTAGAATTCCTGGATTACTACCTAAACCTGTAAACAGCGCTAAACTGAATTGCAGTATGTCTGTGCCACTTTGAAAATCGGTTATGGTATCTCGGTTGTACGTGCTGTTAGGATTATAGTCAAACACGAATTTGTCCACTCCGGCGCCTCCCGAGATAATGTCGTTGCCATAGTTGCCATGCAAAGTGTCATCAAATGCAGTGCCAATCAATGTGTTAGCGCCATTATTGCCGATAATTGTCAAGCCATTCGCTACAGCAGAGGCATTCACGTTAACAGCAGCGGCTCCGGCAGTATTCGCACTAGCTGCAATTCCCGTGCCAGTCACCACACGTTCTATGCCACTATCACCTGCATACAAAATCAACGTACTCGCAGAAGTTGCGGCAAATCGCACTTCGTCGACACCACTTATACCGGTATCGCCAATTTCTGCGGCAGGGTGTTCTGTGGCAGCGTTTATTATGTAAATATCCGCTTCTTCCCGGCCATCCAATATATCAATACCAATCTTGCCATCGATGACATCGACTTGCGCAGTACCGATCAGGGCATTCACACCGGCATTACCCGCCAGTGTTAAGGCATTGACTGCTGCAGCGGCATTGATATTGAGTGCAACAGTTGCAGTAGAAACAGCAGTCGCAGCTGTACCGGTACCCATTACGATACGTTCTATGCCCACATCACCTGCATACACAGTAAGTGTACTGGCCATAGTAGCAGCAAAACGAACTTCATCGCTTCCAGTCAATCCGCTATCGGCGAATTCGGAAGCCATATGATGATCTGCTGAGTTCACGATATAAATATCCGAGCCTTCGCCGCCATCGATCAAATCGGTATGCGCAGTACCGGTTAGGATATTGTTACCCGCGTTACCGATCAAGGTTAGTGCATTAGCTACTAGACCGGCGTTAACATTCAGCGCTGTAGTGGCTGATGTCATTGCATTAACCTCTAATCCGGTACCGATGACTACCCGTTCGATACCTGTATCTCCTGCAAATAAAGTTAAGGTACTGTTAACCGTCGCGGCAAATCTTACTTCATCGGTTCCTGAAGTACCGCTATCGTTGATTTCAGCAATAGTATGCTCAGCCACTACGGTTATCAAATAAATATCTGAGCCGTTCAAGCCATTAAATTTATCATTTCCGCCCTTACCGTCGATAAGGTCATCGAAATTCGTACCCGTTACGATATTGGCGCCAGCATTGCCGAAAATCGCCAGCGCATTGCCGACTTCGGCCGCATTGACGTTGAGCGCTGTAGTTTTATTGGAAACAGCCGCTGCGGCCGTTCCTGTTCCAATTGCGACGCGCTCTATGCCGGTATCTCCGGCATAGAGTGTCAGGGTACCTGCAACTGCCGCCGTGTAGCGCACTTCATCAAATCCAGCAGTGCCGCTATCAGAAAATTCTGCGGCAGAATGTTCTGTTGCTGCAGCAATCAAGTAGATATCCGCTCCTTCGTTTCCGTCAAGTTTATCAATGCCCGAACCGCCATTCATAATATCATCTTGTACCGTAGCCTGAAGGGTATTGGCGCCGGCATTTCCAGCGAGCAGTAAAGGGCCGGTCAGTGCCGATGCATCCACATTTAGTGCTGTGGTGCCTGTTGAAACCGCCGCAGGTCCGATACCGGTGCCAATAATGATTTGTTCTATTCCGACATTGCCGGCAAATAACGTAAGTGTACCGGCGGTTGTAGCAGCATAGCGTATGACATCGACGCCTGTAATTCCAGTATCGGAAATTTCTGCTGCAGCGTGGTCAGCGGAATTTTCAAAGACATAAATATCCGATCCGCTTCCACCTAGCAGCGAATCTTCACCGGCATTGCCAATCAATATGTCATCAAATACGCTTCCTTTGAGTATATTAGCGCCTGCATTGCCAATGATCGTTAAACCTTTTGGCGCTAGGGTAGCATCAATGTTATTAGCGGCAGTACCGCTGGCGTTAGCTGTAACTGCACTGCCCGTTCCAATAACAGCTTGCTCGATTCCGGTATCTCCGGCGAACAGTGTCAAAGTTCCAGCGGTTTGAGTTGTAAAGCGTACCTCATCAATTCCACTTGTTCCATTGTCAGCAATTTCAGCCTGATTGTGCTCAGTGGCCGAATTGATGAGATAAATATCCCCGCCGCTGCCGCCATTCATGGTATCGGCGAAAGCTGTACCAATCAGAATGTTTGATGCGGAATTTCCAATTATCGCAAGACTGTTTCCGGCTGCCGATGCATCAATATTAAGCGCTGCTGTTCCGCTGGTAATAACACGATCAATACCGCTGTCACCGGCATACAATGTCAGGGTGCTAGGCGCAGTGGCGGCAAAACTAACCACATCAATGCCAATTGAACCTGTATCGGTAATTTCCGCAGCCGAATGATGCGCTGAGGAATTGATGATATAAGTATCTGAACCGTCGCCACCATCCAATTGATCAACATAGGCGGTACCGGTGAGCGAATTATTACCGGCATTTCCAATGATGGTCAGCGCATTTGCCGCTGCAGCAGCATTAATATTGAGCGCTGTCGTGGCTGATGTATTGGCACTGGCTCCCAGTCCGGCGCCAATTACCACGCGTTCGATGCCGCTATCGCCGGCAAATATTTTTAGCGTGCTTTTAACCGTTGCAGCAAACCTTATTTCATCGGTACCCAAAGTACCATAATCAAAAAATTCCGCTGCTCCGTGATCCGCCGTTAATACTACAAGATATATATCGGATCCTTCTCCACCATAGAGTTTGTCACTACCCGCGCCGCCATCCAGTATGTCATTGCCAGCCAAAGCATTCAGTGTGTCATTGCCGGCCAAACCGTAGAGAATATCGTCTCCCGCGCCAGCATTCATGATATTGTTGGCCGTTGTGCCGGTATAGTTGCCGCCGTTGATGATTACACCCGGAGGAGGCGGCACACCGGCAATCATTGTGCCAATATCCAGACGCCCTCCGGTTACTGAAGTCGATGTCAATGCACTGGTTGGCGCCACCGTACTCAATAACGATTCACGCAATTGCTGCGCCGAAATATCCGGAAGCGCGGATGCATACAATGCCAACGCACCGGTAACATGTGGCGCAGCCATCGATGTGCCTTGGTAGGAAGCATAACCACCACCGGGCACAGTTGAATAAATACCCTGTCCCGGTGCCGCGAGGTCAACCGTTGATTTTCCGTAATTCGAAAAGGAGGCCAACGTACCAGAACTGGTTAATGCCGCTACCGATATCACGGCATCGAATCCGATTGTTGCGGTGGTATTCATGTTGGACGGATAATTTGCATAACTATCGGTATTCAATCCACTATTTCCGGCAGCCGCGACAAACAAGTTGCCCGCTTGTGCCGAGCGCACAATGGCATCATAATTGCTTTGAGAATATCCGCCTCCACCCCAGGAATTATTGGTAGCCACGAAATTCTGACCGGTACCGGAAACCAAACTGGCATTGGTATAGTAATTGATCGCCGCAGTTGTCGATAAAGAAGTTCCTCCAGAAGGACCCAACGCTTTGAGCGCCACCATCTCAATATTCCAGTTCACCCCCGAAACACCGGTGCCATTGTCACCCGTAGCGCCAATTGTGCCAGCAACGTGGGTGCCGTGACCGACATCATCAAAAGGATTGTTGTCGTTGTTAACGAAGTCCCAGCCGACAATGTCGTCAATATAACCATTGCCATCCAAATCATCTCCGCCTTCCCAGCGAGAATCCGCTAGCAAATCACCGGCATCGATACGGCCATTATTATTAAAATCATTGACATAACTCACGTTAGCCGCATGATTCAAATCGATAAAACTGATAACGCTATCCTCATCCACGTCAGTTAATGACGTTCTCAGGGTATTACTGATTTCTTTTTGATTAATCCAAATATTAAGATAGAGATCGGGATGCGTGTAATCGATGCCTGTATCAATGACACCCACGACGGTTTTTGTCGTGCCGGTAAATCCACTGTTCCATGCTTCGGCGGCTTGGCTACCATAGCTATTCACAGGAGAAGTGACATCGCCGTACATACCCCAAAGATTACCGTTGGTATAGAAGGGATCATCGCTGCTCAATTGATTGGATATCACCCAATTGTGTTGCACAAACTCAACACCCGGCAGCTTGGCCAGTTTATCTATTGCTTTTTCAAGAGATTTGGGATGGTTGACTTTAGCCAGCATTGGTTCCTGCTGAGACGATGCAAAATCATCGACAAATTCGGCACCATTTTTGCGTAACAAAGTGACCTTCTCTAATGGGGTCATATGCGCAGCAAACTGAATCAAGAACTCACCGTTCACAAACTTGCTCATAACAATTTCCTAATTTATTTTGATTGAATCGGACATATAGCGGCAACCGGCGCCATATTTCTTTGAAATCATATCGACAAGAGATTTGCGGTCTTTATGATCCAAATATCCTAGGAACGTGAAACGCAGCAACTTAAAGTGGAATTTTCCAAAAAACAGGGGTTAGCAATACCTGTAAGCCCATAGGGCCGCAGCCACGGCCTCAATAACAGGAATAATGAAAGAAAAAACTAGCGCCGAGAGGAGCGGAGCCGCCACAACACTGCTAGCGAACTGCCGAGCAAAGAATGCATTAACACCGAAACCGCGCCCACAACCGGTGCCAGGGGAAGCATCGGAAATGCTTGTTTGGCCAGCACGATAGCCAATCCGGAATTCTGCATGCCAACTTCAATCGAAATAGTCCGCGCACTCCGGGTTGGGCAACCCAAAAACCGTGCAAACTGATAGCCAATCAAAAAACCGCCACTATGTAAAAGCGCAACGGCAAGAATCAACTCAGCACCATGCCTGAGAATGGTTTCGGCGTTGGCCGCAAACACCACCGCGCAAATTACGCACACACCCCAAACGGATAACAGCGGCGCAACCGGCATCACCCGCTGCACGAGGTGCGGCGCCCAGCGATTGAGCATAACGCCCAGCACAACAGGCAAAATCACGACTTGCAGGGTTTGCTTGAACAGCATCCAGGTATCCACCGGAACCAAAGTGCCCGCAAACAATTGCGTCAGTAACGGCGTCAGAATCACCGCTGCCAATGTGGAGCAAACGGTCATCACCACAGACAGCGCCACATCGGCTTTGGCAATATACGACACCAGATTCGACGCCGTGCCGCCAGGGCAGCAACCCACCAGAATCAGCCCGACTGCAAAATATGTCGGTAAATCAAGTGCGGTAGCAATCCCCCAGGCCAATAAAGGCATGACGGTATATTGCGCGGCAAAACCCATTGCCACCACTTTCGGCATGCGGGCAATCCTGCGGAAATCGTCGAAGGTCAAGGTCAACCCCATGCACAGCATGACAAAAGCCAGAATCAACACCACAACCGGTCCTTGATTCAGCGGCAACAACCACTCCGGCCAGCACAGGGCTATGGCGCCGGTCAGTATCATCCAGAGCGGAAACAATAGCGTCAGTTTTTGCAGCATAAAAGTTATCTCTAATCCATTTAGATTTCTGGCCGCGAAAGATCAAAGATCAAAGATCAAAGCACAAAGAACAAAGGTCAAAAATCCCGGGCAATGCGAAAACCCTGGAAGTAGTCGGCCTCATCTGAGTAGTTCCTGCTACGAATAGCCGATCGCAGGAGCAGTGGTCTGAAATTCCACGAACCGCCCCGAACCACCCGGAGAGTACAATCTCCACCATTGGCTTCCAGCCAGGCTGAGCCATTACCAGGTGCACCTAGATAATTCCCATGCCAGCAATCTTGCACCCATTCGAAAACATTTCCTGCAGTATCATACAACCCATAAGGATTGGCCTTAAATGAACCTACCGGCGCAGTTTGTTTGTTATCCCATTGACTGCCACAACCATTACACACTGCATTGTTTTGACCGGTGTCATCA
>WBZQ01002168.1_pt1 | contig 12801 bp, 8 predicted proteins | sample 5204251 | NCBI WGS metagenome assembly WBZQ01 (sample SAMN12412402, study PRJNA552823) | activated sludge metagenome | isolation source: activated sludge from nitrification reactor of wastewater treatment plant... | place: USA: Virginia | collected 2017-09 | reverse complement strand
CTCATCCAGGTGATAGATCATTGCCTCGAGTTGGTTGACCATCTCCGGCCCCACGGTCACCGTATGCAGGTCCACACCGAGATGTTGTGCAAGGCGCTGGGCGTAAGGCAAATCTTCGCTGATCCCTTCTTCCTTGGAAGGAGGATCTTTGAAGCCGATGGTGAAGCACTGCATCCGCGATGCTCCGACTAAGTCTTTGGCGAAGGCCACCACCGCTCCGGAATCCAATCCGCCGGACAGAAACGCGCCGACCGGCACATCTGCGATCATCTGCCGAGCGACCGCCTGACGAATGGTCTCCTGGATTTGGCGTGCCGCATCATTTTCGGATAACGGTGTGATGGCCTGATGGTATGGTAAATCATAAAATTGACGGATCTGTACGACCTTTCCGTCGCGTACTCGTAAGGCATGACCCGGCTCAAGCTTGCTGACGTGTTGCAGAATAGTGAGAGGCGAAGGACACCAAAGGTAGGTTAGGTAGGCTTGAATGGCATGAGGATTAATGGTCCGCTCGAGAGTGGGTTCTTTGAGTAGGGCTTTCATTTCGCTGGCGAAGAAGAAGCCTCTGGGCGTCTGGGCGTAATAGAGCGGCTTGACACCGAGACCGTCGCGGGCGAGTAACATCGTCCGCTTCTCCAGATCCCAAATGGCAAACGCAAACATCCCGTTCAACTTGGACAGCATCTCTTCGCCGTCACGAAGATAGAGGTTGAGCAATACCTCTGTGTCGGAATGGCTGCGAAACTGAAATCCGGCACGAACTAACTCGGAACGCAGCTCTCGGTAGTTGTATATCTCGCCGTTGAAGACCGTCACCACCCGCTTGTTCACATCCCACATCGGCTGGTGCCCAGCAGGCGACAGATCGATAATGGAAAGGCGACGATGGGCCAGCCCCACGGCCCGATCTTGCATCAGGCACAGGCCTTCATCGTCGGGCCCACGATGAGCGATTGCACCGATCATGTTTGACAGCAACTCTCGGTCGAACGCACCAAAGTAGCCGGCGATCCCACACATCAGGGGGTGCGCCTGTGGGACCGGTTATAGGTGTCCAGGACGCGCGCAAGGAAGCTAAACGTCTCCGTGGTGCATCTCGACCAGGAATACTGGCCGGCTAAATGATGCGCCGCAGTCGCTTTTTCGTCTCGCAGACCAGGAGAATCAATCCACGATTGAATGGTTTCAGCGATGTTCATCGGGTCCTCGGGGTTAAAGTAGATGCCGGCATCGCCCAATATTTCTGGCATAGGGCCTCGGTTGGAGCAGGCGATGGGAAGTCCGCACGCCATCCCTTCTAGAAGAATATTCGGCATATTTTCGCAACTGGATGCAAATACGAAGATATCCGCCATGTGGTACCACGTATGCAACTCGCTGTGCGGGACAGCTCCCACATACCGAATCACCTTACCCAAGGGATCGATACGTTGTAGGGTTCGTCGAAGCCGCCGCAACGCCGGTGGATAGGCAGGGCCGATCAAATCCAGCACGAGGGGAAAGCCTTTCGCGCAAAGGATCGCGACCGCTTCCGCTACCTGTCGTTGATGCTTATAGTCGGCGATGATTGAAACGTAGACGATCCGCAAGGGTTGCCGTTCATCACATTCTTTCAAAGACCGCTGAGGACGTAAATTCCGGGAAAAACGACCGGTAATCCCATGTGGAATGATCACACGTTCGCCTTGTAGTGGGCCAGCTATTCTCAGGACGGTCTTTTCAGCATATTCGGTTAAAAAGATGACGCCGTCTGCCCTCCTAAACGAGAGCGACTGTGACCATCGGAGCAACAGCAATCTAAGCGATGTTGCTGATATACCATAGCGACGGAGCTCCTGCCACTCAAAAGGAAGCAGGTTGCGGCTCATAGTCACCACTGGGCGAAAGTCTGTGGCGAATGAGCCTCCCGGAATGAAAAGAATGTCGCACCCTTCTTCCTTCGCCAATCCCCCTAAGCGATTGCGTTGCCAGTAGGCACGGCTCAGGTAGTGACCTTCGAGTACGGGATGTGAACGTTTGCGCAACCAGGGACGATCTTCAATCCGGGCTAACGTCTCTTGTGATGCCCATACCACCGCTCTGGAGAAGCCTTGCGTTTGAGGAGTGGCAGCCCGGAGTAGCTCCACCAGATGAGTGACCCCTCCACCGCCTCGAATGTTGGATGCATCGATACCAACTGTCCAGCCTGACGAGTTTTCGCGGGAACAGTCAACAGCAGACATACAGGGACATTCCTCCAGTGTCGCACATGGGATTTCCCGATGTGCGTGATTGAGTTCGTTCATCCTGGTTCCAGTCGCAGGATGTGATGTACGCTGCGAGCTATGCCGCACGTTATCCATCGACGTCAATCTGCGGCCCGCTCTATTCCAGAACATATAGGCCGGCCGATCAGGTCGACGTCATGCCATATTCCCGCCGCCACAATTCAAACAGCACGAGGCTGAACAAACGCTCGCCATTGTTGCGTCCGCGATCTTGCCCCTGTAACAATTCTTGGACTGTTTGACGATCGAAGAAGCACTGAGAGTCAAGGAGCACCTCATCAAACAGAGTCCTGAACGATCCCGCTGTCAGCCATTCCGCGAGCGGAATCGAAAAACCCTGCTTGCGATGCCGATCGAATGCCGGCGGCAGCACACGGGCGACCAGGCGTTTGAGCAAGATTTTTTTGTCTGTCGAAGAAGCCTTCAGGCCGGTCGGCACCTTGGTAAAGGCAAATTCGATCACGCGATAGTCCAACATCGGGGCGCGCACCTCTAATGAATTGAGCATGCTGGCGCGATCCACCTTCACCAAAATGTCTTCGGCCAAATAGTGCGAAAAATCCATGCGGGTGGCGCGTTGCAACAGGTCCGGAGAAGATGGTATTCGTTCTTTCCAGTAGGTCTCGGCCAGGATCGGCCACTCCGAATGCTGTGCCATAAGTTGCCGTCTGGTCCCGGCATCGAAGCACGTCGCGATCAACGGGAGATCGATCTGCCAATCGACACCCAAACCCTGTAACCAATTGCGCCCTTTTGCTCCCACCGGCAACATGCGCTCCGCTGCCCCGGCAATTGACTTGCGCAATCGGTGCGGAATCCATCCAAGCCGATTGTGCATCCACAGCAAACGGCTGTAGTGCGTGTATCCGCCAAAGAGTTCATCGCCGCCGTCGCCGCCCAACGCAACCGTGCACTGTTGCCGCACCAACTTGCTGACCAGAAATGTGGGGATCATCGAAGAGTCCACCATTGGCTCATCGAATTGTTTAGCGAGTTGCGGAAGCAACGCTGCCGTTTCAGGATGGGCGTCCAACTCCACATGTTCGATGTCAAAGTGCCGGGCAATCAAACGCGCATGTTCGGTTTCATCCAACTGACGGTGGTTGGGAAAGCGGATGGTAAAGGCCTTCAACCTCTTCGTTGAACGTACAGCCATAGCGGTGATAAGGCTCGAATCCACTCCTCCACTGAGCAGCACGCCCACCGGGACGTCGGCAACCAGTTGACGTCGCACCGCATCCTCCAAGAGCGTCTCGAGCTCAGAAAGCAGCTCGATCTCGTCCAGAGGCCGGTCGCCGACTTCCTGAGTGGACGGGAGTTCCCAGTATGGCCATATGCGAAGCTGTGCGCGCTGAATGTCGAACATGAGCGCGTGGGCGGGGGGAAGTTTGCTGGTTCCCTGCACAATGCAATGTTTGCCGGGCACAAAACCAAATGCCAGATAGTATTCCAGCGCTTCCGAATCGATGCGGCGAGGAAAGGCCGGATCTGCCATCAACGCCTTCAGCTCCGACGCAAAACGCAACACACCTCCGGAAAGGGAATAATATAAGGGCTTTTCTCCCGCCCGATCCCTCGCTATGAAAAGCTGCCGCCGTGTACCATCGTACAGTGCAAATGCGAACATACCGTTGAGACGGGAGAGGCAGTCCGTTCCCCACTCTTGATAGGCCGTCAGGATGACTTCCGTATCGGTTCGAGAACGAAATCGATACCCTTTCTGTTCCAGGTCTCGCCGGAGGTCTTGAAAGTTGTAGATCTCCCCGTTGAAGACACAGCACAACCTACCCATGCTATCCAGCATGGGCTGATGGCCGGCTGGTGAGAGGTCCAGAATGGCCAATCGTCGATGCCCCATTCCCACACAACCATCCTGAGACCACCAGTCGCCGGAATCATCAGGACCTCGGTGGCGAAGGGTCTCCTGCCCAAGCCTAAGACTCTCTCTATTTTCGAACGGGGACTGAGACGCAATGCCTACAATACCGCACATGAAAGGCCTACTCCGTGTCACTAAACTATCAAGGTGAATAAAGAATCTATGTGTTCGGTCATGGCTGAGGTATTTTCAATCGACGCTCGAGCATGCGCACATATAATTCATAGTACTCGCGCGTCATTTTTTCCGGGAGATAACTTGCTGCGACCGCCCTCCCCTTATCGGCCAGTTTCTGGGCAGCTGTTGGGTTTCGACAAATAAAGCTGATACGGTCGGCCAACTGCTTGGGATCGGATGGGTCGAACAACAACGCGCAGTCCTTCTGGCCCACGATATCGCGATGGGCCGGGATGTCGGACACGATGGCGGGCAACCCGATTTGCAATGCCTCCAACAGGACATTGGGCATCCCTTCAAACCAGGAAGGTAGTACAAGCATGTCACACGACCGCATGATGGGATACACGTGTTGCTGATACCCTAAGTACTGGACCTGTCCCGTGAGATTCAATTCCTCGACCAGGGCCAGAAATTGAGTTCGTTCCTCACCATCTCCGGAAACAATAACCCGGACGCGACAGGACGCATCAATCCACGGTAATGCGCGCAGCAGGCAGGACCAATTTTTCTGTTTCGTGATCCTGCCCACAAACAGCACCCTCCAGGATCCATCGGCTGGCTGGGAAATTTCCGCTTTCTGATATTCCGCGAGTGATGGAACGGCGTTTCTGATGTGCACGCCTCGTTTGACTCGGTATAAGAACCGATACGCCGCGTTGGACTGTGTGACACAATTGTTCGTGACGATTCGTGATGCCGCCACGAGCGCAAGCAGGTATTCTGACGCCGCGATCGGACGGGCAAAAAACATGGCCACTCTGTAGGAGAACAGGCAGGGTAGTCGGTTTTTCAAGGCGAGGCACATGGCCGGAATTGAGACAGATGCCGGAAGCCACACGTGCAACACATCCGGAGTGAAATCATCGATGGCGGCACTTAATGATCCAAAGATATTGAGGTTATATTTATTCGAGTATTTGCCTCGATAGATTCTGACCCGCGGATCACGGATATCGTTCCCTGTATCATTTACACAAAAAATGCCTGCGACCATGGCCTGTTGTGCCGACTCTTCGGCCAGAATCCGCAATTGCTTTTCCGCTCCCCCTCCGGAGAGCGAATGGATGCAATGCATTATCCGGATGGTTGACGGCACGGGCATGCTTATCTCTATTTCTCCTCTTCAATAGGCTGAAGCCTTTCTGTGTCAGGCAATGTCGAAGATAGGCTTTGAAGCATTTTAAGCGCAAATCTCCATGCGAAAATAATGATATAAGTAAAGATCATTGGTTTAATAAAATTTCCAAAATCATCTCTCACTGTCTGGATGAGGTGCCACAAAATGCCTGTTGCAAAAACTAGCGTTGCTGGATGTGCCAGAAGATTGGCCTGTTCAAGTCTCCCGAGCAAGTACCCAAGCGTGAAGAAAAATATGGTGACTCCCGGCAACCCAAAGTTCAAATAGGGCTCCCCTATACCTGTGAATCCAACTCCTTCACCCACAGAAAATTTTTCGGGAAGTATTCGATAGGTCAACCAATCAGATGGAGCGGTGCGTGCAATAGCCTTGGAGTCTAATCGTGACGCCTGTAGCGCCAAGGTGCGTTCAGATTTGTTGATACTCCCTGATATATTAGGAATCGATTCGACCAAATACCTTACATAGCTTGCGCCGTAACGAAAGGGATCAACATCTGGGACAAGCCGAAGCACATGGGCGAGCAGGCCACCCGTTTGTCCTAACGTGACAAACGCATCTTGGGCTTTGGATGACTCTACGGCGTGTTCCAGTTTGTTGCTATCCATCTCTGCGTACTTATATGTCCTAAAATTGCCGATTACGGAGATGGCCATGAGCAAGCTTAGGCCTGCACCGATGGCATAGATTGTTGGTATGCGCCGACCTATCTTTACCCACACAGCAGCGCCGACTAGCATCGGGTATAGTGCGGCAGCCCGGTAGCCTGATAGCATGATCAGGGTAAATCCAAAGAAAAAAACTAGTAACGCGAAGACTCGCTGCAGTCGAGTCCTCGCTCCTATCACCACGAAGGTTACTGCGGAGGGAAAGATCATCAGGAAAACCCCCAGCCCTCTCGTGTCACCGGCAGTTCGAAAAAACTCTACACGGGAATAGCTCAAGAGATTGCCAAAGGATGCGATAGCAAGGCCGAGCATTAGGCTGGACGCAAGAAGTAGCCCAACCCCATCACGAAACAGCAGAGAAAGTGTCTTGTTTTTTCTTTCTGGGGGCACTGCCTGATGCATCTGTCTCAGGCGCCCTGCTGTCACCGATAAACTGAATCCAATTCCGAGGCAGGCTAATGCCAAGACGGTATACCACCCGGCCTGTTCAAGCCATTTAACAAGCGCGCCGGAACGCCAGTTGCCGACCTGGATCAGACTCGATGACTCCAGCGTTGCTTGCAGCAATCCCAAGGATTCAGGAACCGTGATACCAAGATGAAAGAGACTGAGCGCCACAAGATATGCGCTGGTAAACAGATAGGGCGTTTTGAAAAGTAGAGATGCGAAAATTAAAAAACTTATTAGATATGCAAGACTCACCATTGTGACTTCGATGCTCCAGTCAGCATGGAGCTGAGGGGATTGCAAAGCTAGATAACAAGAGACAAGAGCAACAATGCTGCTGAAGCTTAGGAGCAACACCTTCCAGAGGACGGCATGCCGCACTTGGGATACGAGGCAATTGGTGGCAAACGTGGTCACTTCGACATGCCTGATCGGGTCACATCCTCACAGAAATATCTCGCCAAATGCTGGCCAGCAACTCGATGACCATATTCATTCCAATGTCCGAATCCGATCATTGCATTCCCAAATCCGTGTAGGGTCTCCTGCTGTTTTTCAGCATGCTGTTGAAGGACTGGAGCAAGCGTAATTACCTCAAAACGTTCTCGCTCACCAAGATGGCGCAATCGAGTGTCTGGATAGAATAGATCCTGAATGTTCAATTGTCGCATGAGAGCTTGCCTTTTTTCAGGATCTGGAAGGACCTGTATGCCATTGGATAGAGTCGCAAGCACAAACCGCGCGCCTTTCGAACGAGATTCTTCCCGAATGATTAGCAACAGGCGTTCGGTGATTTCCCAGGCGACTTTCCATGTCTCATGGAGAGGCTCTCCAAAGACAGAGCCATTAATCCCCTTCTCAATGCGAGGGTGACCAATCATAACTTGGGCCGATTGCTCTTCATGGTTTTGTTGAAGACGGTGTTTCGCACGATAAAAGAATTGTAGGAGTCGAATATGATCTGAAAGAGACTGGAATAGTGCCCACATTTTTCCTGTCTTTTTCTTATAGTCCGACGTCGATAAAAAGGATTGATCCAACATCAAATCAGCACCTGATTGAATGAAGTACGGTCTAAGTGGAGAACTGAGATGATTTAATTCCTTAGAATTGTCGGAAATGTCATTGCCGGTCAAAAAGGCTAGGAGTACAATGTCTGGCCGATAGGCCAACCCCCAAGTTCTAAGCGCGAGCAGCTCCTGTCCTGTACCGAATCCCGACACCCCGAGATTGATGATTTCGACTATGTTGGGACCGAACGCGCGACAGGCATTTAGTTCTCGCTCAAGGATCGCCCAGAAGGTCTGTTCTAAGGGAACCTGAAGAGCTTCCGCATACGAATCGCCCAACACCACAATGCGAACCACGCCGGCCGGCTTGGCCTTCGCATGCTCGCGATCGCGCAGTCCGGCACTGTTGATTCTTACGAAGGCCCCACCTTCCTCACGGTACCAACCCTCAACGTTCGGGCGGTGCATCTGCCCTGTCACCGGGTCGGCAGCGAAGAAGACAGGGTAAGAAAACCCCGTGGCTCGCAGCCAGATCTCAGTTCCTCCCAGTGGAAGGAGGATACCAATCAGGATTGTAATGGCCTTGACTAACCATGAAGGCGAAATGCTCATATTCCTAATCTATGAATTCGCGAAACCAGAGTTCGAGACAAACCAGCGCCCACAATCGGTTAGTCCACTCACGCCGTTCGGTTAAATGCTCATCAACCATTTGTCGCACATAGATGGGATTGAATAATCTTCTTGCCGTCGCTTGGTCGCTCAATAACGCATCCTTGAGCAAATCAGACAAATCTGTTCGAAACCATTGGGCGAGGGGAAGCGAAAAGCCTGATTTCGGCTTGCCCAGAATTTCCTGCGGAAGCAGATGCCGCACGGCATCCTTGAAGATTACTTTCTGCCCCTTGTTGTTTATTTTCCACTGGGACGGCAGCGACCATGCAAACTCGACTAGCTCATTATCTAATAGGGGGCAACGAACCTCCAAACTGTTGGCCATCGAGGCAATGTCGGTCTTCACCATCAAGCAATCGGGTAGGTAATGTGTTTGATCGTGGGCCATCATCCAATCTATTTGATCTCTAGTTGAGGCCCAAGGAATCTCCCAAGTGTTCGAGGCACTACATGAGGCACGAATCAGGTCGTGGAACTTCGAGGTATACAGTCTGTTCTTTTCCTGCTCTTTCAGAATTCCCAGATACTGGTAGTATCGTTGCGGTAAAGCGGCTCCTATCATTCCAAGCGCCTTGTCCAACTTCAAGGCGCGTTCACTTCCAGAGAAACATCGCAGTTGAGACCGGAATATTTGTGTTCCAACCGCCCTGAGCCGTTGCGGAAGCCTATCAAAGAGTGCGAGCCGCTGCATTATTGAATAATGTTGGTATCCCGCAAAGCTCTCATCTCCTCCGTCGCCACTCAGGGCTACGGTGACATGCCGCCGAGTAAATTGAGCCAGATAAAATGTTGGAATAGCGGATGGATCGGCAAAAGGTTCGTTGTAATGGCGAATCAAGCTCGGTAAAATCTCGACCCCTGCTGGCGACATCAGTAATTCATGATGTTCTGTCCCATAGCGCTGCCCAAGGATGCGGGCCAATGGCAGTTCGTTGTAGCAGCTCTCCTTGAATCCGATTGAAAAGGTTTTTATTGGTCTGGTGCTCTGCATGGCCATGAGCGCCACGATGGATCCGGAGTCGACTCCTCCGCTCAGGAATGCTCCGATTGGTACATCAGCGATCATACGCAGTCGAATGGATTCGTTTAGAATAGCCAATAACTGCTCTTGCGCGTCTTCTTGGCATAGAGCCATCGGTCTATGGGTGTGAGCTGGGCGCCAATATGGCTCAATCTGGATGTGTCCCTGGACGGTGCAGAGTAAGTAATGTCCAGCTGGGATCTTGCGAATGCCTGAAAACGCTGTCAATGGGGATGGGACATACTGACAGCTGAGGTACTGGCCGAGGGCATAGAAATCAGGACTTGCCGTCACACCGGAGTCCGTCATGATAGCTTTCATTTCCGACCCAAAGACGAGGCTTGAGGCCGAATGGGTATAGTAAAGGGGCTTTTTCCCCAGCCGGTCACGAGCTACGAACAAGACCTGCTTATTGCTATCCCATATGGCGAAGGCGAACATGCCTCGTAGTCGGTGGAGGCATGCTTGGCCATACTGTTCGTAGAGATGAACAATTACTTCCGTGTCTGATAGGGTTCGAAAGGTATGGCCCTGGTCCAAGAGTTCTGCGCGGAGAGACTCAAAATTATAAATTTCACCATTGAGGACAATCCATATAGTGGAATCCTCATTAGAGATGGGCGGGGTGGCTTCCTTCCGCAAATCGATAATGGAGAGTCGGCGCTGTCCAAGCCCGACCGCGGCCTGCGTGTAAATCCCCTCATCATCTGGGCCGCGGTAAATGATGGTGTCAAGCATCCGCTTAATGTCCCGCGCTTCTACATCGTTTCCGCCGAAGTTTAGTTTTCCCGCAATTCCACACATGTGAAATATTCTTCCAACTCCTAGGCCTGGACATTGAACAGAGCACGGTCTGGTCGCGTTCTGCCGTCAACCTTTCGCATCCTAGGCGGACCAATTTTACTTTTTTTCAAAAACATACTCGTTGCATCCTAATCCGCCGGTACAGGTGGTGAGTCTGATCATCTCAAACCCACGCTTTCGGAAGAATGCAAATATCTCTTCCGGTTTTGCGACCTCATAAGGGTACCCTCCTATCCAGTCCACGGTGTCATGCCATACATTCATTCCGCGTGGGAGTAGGCCAGCATCCCGCTTAACAAATGGACTTTTCAATTGAAGCAACTTGCCAACTGCACTCTTGCCTTGGAAGTGTGCGAGGCATAGAAGGGCCATCATGCTTCTGACTGGAGATGGCGAGGCATTGTAGATTCGCTTTATATGCCGCCACAGCCGAGACTCCGTTCCCTTGTCATTATAAAGAGCCACGAATATCTTCCCCTCATGGCGGACGAGGGGGACTATGTTGGCGAGCGCCTTCCACATATCGCCGGTGTGGTGAAGGACGCCCCACGAGTACACAATGTCGAATTGTCCTAGTCTCGCTAGGTAATTGGAATTCAGAACGGAGCCTTCTTCGACTATCCATGGGCTAGATCCGCTTTGAAATCGTTTCTTTAAATCGGAAGTGGATGCGACTGACGCAGGGTCATAATCGAACGAGTGTACTGATGCGCCGAGATGATGAGCGGCTAGAGAGAATAAGCCGCTACCAGAGCCAACGTCGAGAAAGGACTTCCCATCGAGAGTTATGCTTTCCAATTGATCCTGCAAAGACTGCTTTGCCAGATTGATGCGGGCGCTGTTTACCACCTGTAGGAAATTCGACCAGTTCTTCCCGAACTCGAATCTTTGGCCGAGTTCAACTTCGTTTTGATGCGTGCTCATGACTTACCTCACAGAAAATATGTTCTAACGTCTAAGCGACATTGAGGATTAGCTCACTTTATTGTGCATTTTGCGCGATGCGGTGCTTGTGCAATGATTCACGCTGTGCTTGGCTTTCTCGAGAGAAAGACCGCCTTCATATCTGGGCGACTAGTGCTGATTGCGACCAGACAGTATATAAAAAGACCCATACCACTAAAACAGAGTTCGGCCAGGCTTGGAATCCTGCCTGGCTTCCAATCCATTATGATTAGCACGACTCCGATGATAGAGGCCGTTCCGCCAGCAATTAGGGTCTCAAAGATCAGCTTAGTTGGAATGGCAGCAATCGCTTTCTTATGGAGAACAATATTGATGGCAGTAGTAGAAAATATATAAGTAATTACTGTCGAAAGTGCGATGCCGGCTAGACCATAGTTCCACATGAGGAGATAGTTGCCTGAAATGTTAGTAATGGCCGCAATCATATTAAGGGGAATGAACGTCTTATTCAGGCCAGCGGCTGAGATGAGGGTGGCGCCGGGAATGCCGAAAAATAGGGGTGGAAACTGCAGGCAGAGCCAACCGATCATTGTGGCCACAGTAGCGGTATCCGCCTGGGTGAAGTTTCCACGCTCGTAGAGAAATTTGACGAGAGGTTCAGATAGCAACCAGACGATTCCGGATAGCGCAATGCTACCCCAGACCGTGAGTCGGAGAATGATAGAGTAATCGGTGCGGAGCGATTTGAGATTGCCTTGCGAGTACAATCTACTGAAGTGGGGCAAGAGCGCCGCGCTAAGGGTTCCAATTGTAAGGGATGCCAGTCCCACGACCAACCGGTTAGAATAGCCTAGAATAGACACGGCGCCAGTACCGAGGTAGGCGGCCATCCATTGATCTACGATAGGGCTGATGTAGGCGAGAGAAACGCCTGCGGAAAGGAGGAGGAATTGTTTCCGTATCTCTACCTGAAGGGGCTTGCTTATCGATGTTTCATAATTGGCAAAACCGCCTTTATTTTTAATCAAGATTCCGGTGAGTAACAATTGAGTGCCCGCGCCGATTAAGCCACCGAAGCATGCACCCTCCACACCGTAGTCCTCTCCAAGAAAAAATGCCCCTAACGCGATACCAATGGGGAGTCCTGCCCTGAGAACGCTTGGTCCAAAAAAATATCCGAGTGTTTGTAAAGGGCCCTCGGCCAGGCTGGCAAAGCCTGAAATAACAATCATTGGGAGAACTGCCAAGGAGAATGTCAGAATGAGATGAGTAGTGGTCGGCGAATGACCTCCCGACATGAATGTGGCATAGAGCGGGGCGAGAATTGCCAACAGCAGTCCAATGCCAAGTACTGCTGGTAGATTCATAGTCATGAGCTCACCCAGCATCGCTCCTGCCGATACCCCATTTCTTGCGTGCGCGATTCGTTCAATAATAGGCACGACAGCATTGCGATAGGCGCTTGTGCCTACCGTAAGAATAAAAACTGGAATTAGCATGGCCAGGAAGAATGCATCCACAGTCGCGCTCGTACCATATGAGAGGGCGATTACTGCATCACGCCCTAGATTAGCAAGCGTCACTATTATGGTGCCGGCACTAGCCCTTAGCCCCGTGCGCATCACCGTGAACATCGAACTCGTTGCCCTGCTAATTGGCTCTGCGAATTGAGTATGGACGAGGTGAGGAATGTCAAGCTCCTACTTGTGCTTTGCCATAACTTCGTCAAAGGCGTCAAACCAGAGCACGTGCTGCATGTCGACGGCTGCAGCGTAGTAGGCTCCCCGGGAATGAGCAGCCGCC